>Ga0308160_10000163_pt1 | contig 172077 bp, 180 predicted proteins | sample PhyFR1_FD_201036 | JGI IMG/M metagenome (GOLD analysis project Ga0308160, IMG submission 201036) | Phyllosphere microbial communities from UC Gill Tract Community Farm, Albany, California, United States - DLSLF.R1 | ecosystem: Host-associated > Plants > Phyllosphere > Unclassified | place...
ATACTGACCATACATTATCATCAATTATTATATATTCAATTTAAATGAACGGATATTCAGCTGATTATTATGAAAAAGCTACAAATAATAAACCGTATAAATAAACAACTGCAATAAAAAACACTCCATTTCAGAGAATTAACAGATATAAATAACAGAAACCCAAATATCACCTATGATGAGCATCATAAATACGGGAATTATCCTTAATACCTTTGAAATACATCCTTATTTAATTTTGCACTTATTCTCACTTTGTCTTTCGTTTTTGCGGGAGACTTTATTTCACTAATCTTGTGACCTGTGTCATAAATTTTTTGGTTTTTCATGATTAAGTTTGAAGTAACCTAATCATTTTTTATCTCATGAAAAAAATCATATTCGCAGTATTCCTGCTGTACACGCTATCGGCATGTACAAAATCCGAAACCCAATACACAGACCAGCAGAATAAAAAGGAATCGGTAAACAACAAAGCATCAGATACCATCCGGACTCTGAATGAAGCTTCCGATACTGCCTCTGTACAACAACGTCCCAACGACATAAAGACCGATAACAAATAAATTACCATTACTATTTATGACTCCGAAAGGCAGATTAATCATCATTGGAGGCAATGAATCAGACGAAGTTTATGAAGCGGATCAGGAACCGGTGAAAGCGCAGCTCCCGGCTTATGAAATTTTCCGCTTGTTATCAGACCGGAAAAAAGACCGGATTGAAATGATCACAGCATTTCCGGAAACTGCAGAAGCAGAATATTCGGTGGCATTACAGCGGGACGGGTATACCAATTTCGGTTTTATTCACCTTAAAAACAACCGGGAAGATTATCATCCCCGGATCCTGGCAGCAAAGGTTGTTTTCTTCATTGACGATAGCCCGGACCTCTGTGAAACCTTGAAAAATTCATCTCTTACGAAGCTGATGTATAAAAAATACCTGCTTGAAGAGGAATTTACGATTGCAGGCATCAATGCGGGAGGGATGTTTATTTCCTCACTGTTCCTGAATGAAAAGGAAGTCCATCCGGGTCTTGGGTTCATCAGCAACTGTATCATCGATACCAAATTCAGGCACGGAACCCGGTTCAAAAATCTGGTAAAAGCTGTTGTTTCCAACCGTGAATGCCTCGGGATCGGCTTGAGTAAAGGAATGGCTCTGGTTATTGAAAAAGGATACAAGGCACAATGTATCGGAAACAGTTCCATGATCGTTGTGAATGCCAAGAATGTAAGAAGAAAAAAACCGAGAAAAGGATTTTCCGTGTTTGCAAAAAACCTGAAAGGCCATATTCTGACTGCCGGTTCTACCCTGAACCTCATCAGTGGCGATCTCGTCAGAGAAATCCCTTTTGATTATAATTTGAATTTTACCAACAGAAATACCAGACAATAATTAAATTAAAATAGGACTATGATACCAAAAGGACGGCTGCTGATTATCGGCGGTAAAGAAGATAAAGGCGAAAAAGATTCCGAAATGGAAGAAAAAAACAATGATTTTTCACCAAAGGAAATCCTTAAGCTGCTTGCTGAATCTAAAGACGACCGCATTGAAGTGATTACTATAGCAAGCGCTGAACCGGAAGGCATGCGGGAAACTTATACTGAAGTATTTAACGAAATCGGATATACAAATTTTGATTTTCTGGATATTTGCGACGGGCAGGTACATTCAGATTTTCATCTTAAAAGGGTGGAGGCTGCCAAAACGGTATTTTTCACCGGAGGCGACCAGCGCCGGATTTGTGAGAGCCTGAAACAATCAGTTCTTACCGACCTTCTGAAAAAAAAATACCTGGAAGAAGACGGCTTTACAATTGCCGGGACCAGTGCCGGAGCTATGAGCATGCCTAAAATTGTTATTCTGGAAGCAGTAAACGGTGAGGCAATGCTGGAGCATGATATTGAACTGAGTAGCGGGCTTGGATTTATAGAAAACTGCATTGTCGACACCCATTTCATCCACCGTGCCAGATTCGGGAGGCTGGCCCATGCCGTTATCCTGCATCAGGAATGCTGGGGAATCGGTTTAGGCGAAGATACCGCTTTGATGATCGAAGACGGATACAAAGCAACCTGCCGGGGATCCGGAATGGCTTGGATTATCAATGCAAGGCATATCGGGCAGACCAATACCCATACGGTAAAAAAAGGCGCCCCCATCTATGCGGAAAACCTGAAAATCCACATCCTGACGGATAACTGTAAGATTGATTTTAACAGCGATATTTTTCAAGGTGCAGGCACCGGAGCGTAATAAAAAAGGAAACCTGATGGTAGGTTTCCTTTTTTTTAATAATTTGTATTCTTATTATAGTGCTTTGGTGTTGAGGTTGGTATCAGCCACTCTCGTTAAAAGCGCATCGCAATTTTTTTCCTCTTCCAGTGTTTCTAAAAGATATTTCAGGCAATCTTTTTCCTTCAGTACCTTTGCAAAAGCGGCCAGTGTTCCGTAGGTAGCGATTTCATAATGCTCCACTTTCTGTGCGGCCGCAATAATACCTGCATCTCTTACCGTTCCTGGCTCCGTTTCTTCTATAATGCTTTTGCCTTCATCCAGCAGCCCCTGCATAGCATCACATTTTTTGGCCTGCGCCTTTTTACCTAAAGCTTTGAAACATTTTTCAAGCCTGCCGATCTGCCCTTCTGTTTCGGTAATATGACTGTCGATTGCTTTTTTCAGCTTTTTGTCTGTTGCGTTCTTCATCATTACCGGCAATGCTTTCAACAAAGCCTTTTCTGCCCAATAAATATCTTTAAGAGAGTCTTCAAAAAGATCTTTAAGCTCCTTGGCCGATCCTTTTTTCGCAGGTGTCTTGGCTGAAGCCTTGGTTGCTGTTTTCGAAGATGCTTTCGCTGCTGTTGCTTTCGCTGCTGTTGCTTTAGAAGCCGTTGTTTTTTTAGAGACCGCTGTTTTCTTAGCAGGTGATTTTTTAGCCGCTGTTTTAGTTTCCATAATATAAATATTTTTAGTGTTGATTCCTGTAAATCTGCAACTATAAGACCACTTTCAAAAGAACTTTCGAACTGTGGTATTTAAACATAAACCTTTCTGTTAATAATCTTCAGATAATTTTCTTTTTCCAGCTGCTTAACGGTCCTTACCACCGTCTCCACCCTTAATGCGGTAATAGAAGCGATCTGCTGTCTGGTAAGCGGCACCTCATAAGAAAATTTGCTCTGGTCTTCCCGGAAACTTTTATGATAGTCAAGCATTCCCTTAATTCTGGTAACCGGCCTTAACGAAGAATTATTTTCCAGCATGATATATTTGTAATACAGCCTTTCCGATAGAAATTTATTAATGTCCCTTGAAATCTGGGGATTCTCGTCCAGCATTTTAATAAAGTCGCTTTTCGGGAGTTTCAGAACCGTACATTCCTCGAACGTTATGGCATTTACAGGATACGTCTGATCAATAAATAAAAGAAGCTCGCAGACACTGAGTCCCGGCTCCAGAATAGCCAGAATAAGCTCTTTTCCTTCCTCATTGTAATGGTTCAGCTTAATTCTCCCTTCGACCACCTGATAATAATATTTTGGATTGTCTCCTTCCCGGAAAATAATGTGGGAACGCTCAAGGGTTTCCAGCTCGGCTCCGTAAGCCTGTAAAAGTTCTTCTGATATCAGCATATGTAAAGGTTTTTAGTTGTATTCAAATGGTATACGCGGGGATTTTAAATAAAATTAGAAGTAAAAAAACGGCATTATTATGATTGTAATCACAAAGCAAATTCCTTGCCCTAAACGTTCAGGTTTTATGGATTACGCAAAATTAACTTTATGGTTATCATATGAGACAGCTCATAAAAATCATCCCTTTTTTAAGCGTATTTTTAAATCAATTAAAAGCATACGGTATGGCTACAAAAAGAAATCTGAATCTGACCCTGAAAATCTGGCGGCAGAAGAACAGGAAAACGGAAGGGCATTTTGAAATCTATAACGTTTCGGATATTTCTACCGATGCTTCTTTTCTGGAAATGCTGGATATCCTTAACGAACAACTGATCCGTGAAAATAAAGAACCGGTAGCCTTCGACCATGACTGCCGGGAAGGCATCTGCGGAATGTGCTCTCTGTACATCAACGGCAGGGCCCATGGTCCCGATACAGGTATTACAACCTGCCAACTTCATATGCGGATGTTCAGCGATGGGGAAACCATTGTCATCGAACCCTGGAGAAGCATCGCCTTTCCCGTAATCAAGGATCTGATCAGCGACCGGAGTGCTTTCGACCGGATTATGGCTGCCGGCGGTTTTATTTCGGTCAATACCTCAGGAAATACGCTGGATGCCAATGCCATCCCGGTTCCCAAAGAAGATGCAGATAAGGCTATGGATGCTTCCTCCTGCATCAGTTGCGGAGCGTGTGTCGCCTGTTGCCCGAACGGGGCGGCCATGCTTTTTGTGGGGGCCAAAGTCTCTCATTTTGCTCTGCTTCCCCAAGGTAAGGCAGAAGCCAAAAGAAGGGTGCTGAATATGGTACAGGCTATGGATGAAGAAGGATTCGGCAACTGCTCGGTCATCGGTGCCTGTGAGGTGGAATGCCCGAAAAAGATTTCCCTGGATAATATTTCCCGGATGAACAGGGAATATATGGCTGCTTGGCTGGACACCAAATAAACCTGAACCGGAATTTAATTTTTAATTATGGTGTGGGTAACCGGGATATAAGGTTAAAAAGCGATTACCTCTTCTGAACACAAAGAAGAGGTAATCTAAAATATCAACTATGAACTATGAATCTGATCCTGAAAATTATATCAGTATAACGATTTCTTCAGATGATTTTAAAAACTTCATTAATGCTTATTTCTAAACTTTCTGACAGCCATCTGATCGCCACCTTTAAATATTTAATGGCTTTTTATCTTTTAAATTGCACGTTATCACTGAAAATAAGAATGATGAATCTGAAGAGTTAAAAGAATAATAGCTAATTTATGATATTGATCAGTCTTTCTTTTATGACAGGCATCATACCGGTAAAAAACTTTGTTTTTAATTCTCGGCATTATTTTATATAAAACCATTCATTACTGTTCCTGAATCTGATTAGGCACATAAAAAACTCCTCAAAACCGAGGAGCTAAAGAAAAGTAAATGGGTCTAAAAAAAATTAATAGGTCTTAAAAATCAATCAATCCCTTGGCTAGGCTTTTCCAGTGGATCTTACTGGATCCGAACATTCCGCCTATGCCGATAAAGAAATTTCTTATCTTATCTCTAAATGAAGCCTGAAAATTCGGACTTTCATTTCTTCCGTATACTCCTACTTTCAACTGATTCCCTTCTCTGGAAATCATAATATTGGAGGTGGAGGCAGTGCTGTAAAAATGGGCAATGTTTCCTTCTGGCCGGTTGGGATCTTTGCAGGGCCTGCAGACCATCAGGTAAGACTCAGCAGTCGCCGTATCGCTATGAGAAAGATTTACGATTTCCACCCAGTCGTACCCCTTGCCTTCCTGATTTCCGGGTCCCGGAATTTCTATTCTTATGAAATCCCCTTTTTCGGGCATCCGTTCTGCCGGTTTTCCTGAAGCATCGAAATGCCTGAAATCGGCCGATGTACCTCCGGCATATGATTTCCATTGATTGATCGAAAAAAAACGCCGTTTCAGCAAATCAAATTTGGAATACACGTCTGAGCCGGTACACGGTCTTATACTCTCGCTGTCATGGAATCCGCCTTTTTTCTGAATAGGGATTCCCGGAATCTGTTTCGGCTTCATAATCTTCATTGTGTACTTACAAATTTAGCACCTGCTACCGGAAATTATTATGAGCAGAATCACAACGGGCGATGTAAGTCAGCCATCTTGATTGTAATCATACTTTTTCCGGGTATTATTCACGAAATTCGGTTTACTGATTCACCAAAAACTTCTGCCGATCCTGTTTGCCGGGAAATGAATTTCTCCCTGCACATGTATGTTGTAACCAAAAAATATTGAATTATGAACCTCCAGAAAGATTTATTAGAATGTATCGGAAACTATCTGCAGGCCTCCAAGGAAACCGTTGCTACCGCAGAAAGTGTCACTGCGGGGTTTTTACAGTTCTCCTTTTCACAGGTCAAGGATGCTTCAAAAATTTTTAAGGGCGGAATGACCGTCTATACCCTGGAAGAAAAAGTGAAGTTTTTAGATGTTGACGAAAAGGAAGCGGAAGCCTGCAATTGTGTTTCACAGGATATTTCGGATACCATGGCCCTGAACGTTGCCAAATCATTCGGTACCGACTGGGGAATGGCCGTTACAGGTTACGCAACTCCCGTTGAGGAATCGGATTTTAAACTCTTTGCATATTTCTCATTTGCTTATAAAGGAAAAATTGTCCTTTCGAGAAAAATGGATCTGAATTCCAGAAAAGACGCCATCAGTGCCCAGCTTTGCTACAGTGAATTTATGCTGGAATGCCTTAAGGTTGAAATCGAAAATCAGCAGACCCGGAAAGAAGAAGAATCTTAAACTGAATCAGGTTAGCAGGCTGGAAGAAGGAGACCGGCTACCATGTGTTATCTTTCATCTTTCAAAACAGCTTTCTTAAAAACCTGATTAATCACCTTGCTGTTTTCGAATTTTCGCTTTGTCAGATTAATAATAAATTAAATATCAAAGAATCCAGATCAAACAAAGAAAACCATCATCAACACCACAACTTATTATTTTATGGAAAACTTACAGCTAAAAGATAAGAACGTATTTATTACCGGGGCTGCCACCGGCATAGGGAAAGCCACGGCTTTACTTTTTGCCGGAGAAGGTGCCCATATTTCCTTTATTCATTATCACGATACGGAAGAGGCAGAGGCCACTAAAAATGAAATCCTGGGCCTGGGCAGAAGGGCTTTGTGTTTTGACGGAGATATCAATGACACGGAATTTTGTAAAAAAGCCGTAGAAAAAACCGTTTCCGAATTCGGAGGCATCGATATCCTGATCAATAATGCCGGTACCCAGTTTCCAACGGAAAGCATCCTGGAGCTGGAAGAGGAAAAAGTGAGAAAGACTTTCAATTCCAATATTATCGGAATGATTTTGTTGACAAAAGCGGTATTCCCCTATCTGAAACAGGGCAGTTCCATTATTAATACGACATCGGCTGTCGCTTATCTGGGACATGAGGAGCTGATCGATTATTCAGCAACCAAAGGGGCTATTGTTTCGTTTACAAGGTCATTGGCTTTACAGGCAAAACCCAAAGGCATTCGTGTGAATGCAGTGGCACCGGGGCCTGTGGCCACACCGCTTACGGAAAAAACATTCGGAGAAGAAGAGGACGATTACAGCAAGCCTCCTCTTGAACGCAATGCTTCTACTGATGAGATTGCTGCCTGTTTTTTATTTTTAGCAACTGATGCTGCGGCACAGATGACCGGACAGGTGCTGCATCCGAACGGAGGATCTATTGTAAACGGATAACAGACATATGAACGGAGTTATTATACAGTATTTCCACTGGTATCACCCGGGGGATTTGTGGAATGAATTTGCCGGCCGTGCCGCCTTTCTCCGGGAACTTGGCTTTACGGCCGCCTGGCTTCCGCCGGCGACAAAATGCCAGCTTGGAAAGGAAGGAAGAGGATATGATATTTATGATCCTTATGACCTGGGCGAATTTGATCAGAAAGACGGTATTGCTACAAGATACGGTACCCGGGAAGAATACCTGAATGCCATCGCAAAAGCACACGAAGCCGGCATTTCGGTCTATGCCGATATTGTGCTGAACCACAGGATGGGCGGTGATGAAGAAGAACTGATCACAGTACATGAAGCAGATGCTGAAGACCGGAATAAAATAATCTCGGAACCTATACAGGTTTCTGCGTACACCAAGTTTACTTTTCCCGGGAGAAAGGGAAAATACTCCGGGTTTATCTGGGACTACCAATGTTTCAGTGGAATCGACGTTGCCCGGAAGGAAGAAAAAAAAATTACCGGAATTTTTAAGATCCATAATGAATACGGTACTGAATGGACGGATGATGTAAGCCACCAGTTCGGAAATTACGATTACCTGATGGGCGCCGATGTGGAATACCGGAACCCTCATGTCATTCAGGAAATGAAAAACTGGATTCACTGGTATTTTCAGACCACTGAAGTTGACGGAATCCGCCTTGATGCGCTGAAACACCTTTCCTCGGATTTCCTGCACGAATGGATTACTTACATCAAAACCGCAGTAAGGCCCGACTGCTTTGTATTAGGGGAATTCTGGAAGGATGAAGCTGAAAAAATTTCATCTTTTTCCGATAAAATGAATGGCCTGATTTCCTGTTTTGATGTCCCGCTTCATTATAATTTTTTTAAAGCATCGGAAGAAGAGGAAAGCTATGATCTCCGCCGGATCCTGGAAGGAAGCTTTTCAGAAGAAAAACCCACGCTCTCGGTTTCCTTTGTCGAAAATCATGATACACAGCAGCTTCAGGCCCTGGAATCGACGGTAAAAGGCTGGTTCAAGCCTTTGGCCTACGCCATCATCCTGCTGTCGGAAAATGCCTATCCGTGCGTTTTTTACCCGGATCTTTTCGGGGCCGAATATACGGATACCAAAGACGGTAAAGAAATTAAGATCATTATGCCTGCAATTGAAGTTCTTCCCGCATTGCTGAAAGCCAGGCAGCAGTTTGCCTACGGCGAAGAGATCCGTCATTTTGATCACCCGAACTGTATCGCCTGGATACGGAAAGGCGATAATCAACATACCGCCTGTGTTACCATCCTTTCAAACAACCAAGAAGGCTTTAAAGAAATCGAGCTGGGAAAAGAATATGCACAAACCACATTTAAAGATTTTCTCGGCCAGAGGAATGACAAAATTACAACGGATGAAAACGGAAAAGCGGTTTTTACGGTCAATGCCCGATCAGTAAGCGTCTGGGTACGATCTGATGCCTGATCACGGTTGAATGCTCAGCATCAGCGTTTTTATATTACAGATAATAACCTGTATCATTCAGTCTTTAATACATCCTGAAAAGCGGGGCATTTTTTGATATTTAATTGCCAAAATTCCTATAACATTGATCTGAGATTAAAATTTACCCGGTCATAAGATCTAAAATCAGCGGTTACGGTATTCTGTACACCGGATACTGGCGGAAGGTCTTTTCTTCAAAATACGGCGAATTCCTGTAGATCCAGTCCAGCTGGGCGGTGCCATCTTCCGCAAAATTCGGGTCGGATGCTTTTTTGGATTCGAATTTCTGTTTTAAAGTTTTATCTTTTTTCAGCAGTTCTGCCGCCGTGTCCTCAAAAATATAGGCGGAATAATATTCTTTCTGCGCTAAAATACCATCGAAGAAATTCCAGTTGAAGAACGAATCCACCGCTTCCGGCTCTAAGGTTTCGATGAGGTATTTTACCCCTTCCTGATTGGTCGGAACCAGATAGTCGCCCGCTGAAAACAGGATCTTCTTATTTGATCTGTCAACCGTCGTTTCAGAATGCGGATAATGCCCTTCGTAAGGGTTTTTAACGGTCCTGAAATCATTGATTTTGTAAGATTCCACGATAAGAGTACTGTCGTTTTTAATCTGTTGCATCCGGATCCCGTTTCTTCTGAGCGCTTCAATCACCCGGTACTGCGCCTGCGGAATCACGTAATATTGAGGAATGGTGATATATCCTGTCGGAACAGCCGTAGTAAAAAGCTTTATATTCTTCGTAAAGGGTTTGTTCCGGTCGTAATACAGCCTCGATTTGCCGGAAATTTCGCTTGTTTTGTATTTTCCTTCATAGCCTTTGAAATCCATGGTCGTATATTTCGTGGAATCAATCTTCCAGCGGATGCCGTAGGGTTTTCCGGCCTGATACTGCTTCAGGTTTTCAGCCTTCAGCTGCCTTATTTTCTGATATTCTTTATCCAGATTCTGCAGGTTCACCAGCATATATTGGTAAGTAGCATCTACCCTTTTATCGTAAGGTTTCAGCATGTGGGTTTCCGGCATGGTCGACAGGGCATTGAATAAAGAAGCATATCCGGTGGAATACCTTGGCGAATCTTCAAAGGCAGCAAACCCGATGTCCGGGACATCCCCATGAATATTGACATAGGGTGTACTCTCATAGCCCAGTTTCTTCATGTCATCCAGGTTCTTAGCCTGATAGCCGTCGTAAAAATAATTTCCGAGCACTTCGCCCAACCGTTGTTTAAACGTTGAAATATAGGTAAACGTATATTGGTAATCGGCTCCGTTGCTCACGTGGTTATCAATGAAGATGTCCGGCTTCAGCCACTGGTAAATTTCATGGAAGCTCCTTGTGTTTTTCGTATCGGCCTTGATGAAATCCCTGTTCAGGTCAAAATTCCGTGCATTTCCCCTGAAACCGTAGGCCTCAGGGCCGTTCTGGTTCGCTCTGGAGAAGGAACCTCTGTTCATCATTCCGCTGACGTTATAAACCGAAATAGCCGCTACGATAAAGTTCTGAGGCTTCCTGATTTTCCCGGTGGCCAGATCCCGCATCAGCATCATGGTGGCATCGATTCCGTCCGGTTCTCCGGGATGGATCCCATTGTTGATAAAAAGCACCGCTTTATCTTTTCTGAGCCGGGCCACTTCTTTTTCCGGAAACGGGTTGTAGAGTACCACATAGATGGGTTTCCCGTTATCATCCTCTCCTTTTTGCAGGTATTGGATCGTATTGAAATTTTTCGCCAGATCCCGGTACCAGGCATTCATTTCATCATACGTTACCGTCCGGTTACCATTGCCTTTCTCAAAAGGGGTTTTGAAATTAGCTTGAGAAAACAAAAGAGAAGAGACCAGAAGGAACAAAAGCACATTCAGTTTCATTGATGGATATTTGAGACTTCAAAAGTACTTAAAGTTTTGGAAATAGGTTGAAGCTGGAAGAGGGAAGCCGGAGGCCGGAAGTTTTGACATTGGTTGTGACTCACCAACTCGGCTCCGGCCAAAGGCCGGAGCTACCCTTCAACGGAGACTGAATTGCATTTAAATATTGAAATTCAGTTATATAAATGATAATTCTTAGGTATATTGTTTTAATTGCTATGTAAAAGGATGCTGGATAACGAGTTTTATCTAATCTCTATTCCTTCCTTTTTCATCCGGATACAGAGACGGAAGCGGATCGCTCTGCCAGAATGCTTTGCTATCGACATCCATGATGGTTAAAGATCCGGTAAAGGCAGCTCCCGTGTCCAGGTTCCAGACATTTGCCTTGTTCACAGGCGCTTTGCTGCCGAGATGCAATGTCGGCGTATGGCCGATGAAAATTTCGTTGTACAGAAGCAGCCTTTTGGGATAGAGTTCAGAGTTTTTTGACAACTTTTTATCCATCGCTACGGCCGTTTCCCAAAGCGTGCGGTCCCAACGGTAATTGCTGGAATACATTTCTTTTTCAGGGCCGTGCATGGAAGAATACCCGGCATGGATAAACAGCCGGTTTTCAGCATCAACGTGATAGTTTTTCATCCGCTGAAAAAATTCCAGGTGCATTTCCATTTCATCCAAAGCATAAGCGGAATAGCTGTCAACCGTACTTTTTCCTCCATTGAATAACCAGACGTCTTCACTTTTCCCGAAAGAGAGCCAGTCTTCACACCAGGCATCATGGTTGCCTTTGATAAAAATACATTCCTGCCTCCCGGAAAACTGCCTTAAAAATTCAATGACCTTTGCAGATTCGCTCCAGCCGTCGACATAATCGCCCAGGAAAATCAAGGTGTCATCGTCTGTCACCCTCGCTTTGTCCAAAACCTGTTCCAGGGCTTTCAGGCCTCCGTGGATATCGCCTATGGCTAATGTTCTTTTCATATTTTACCTCCAAACATTAAATTCATATCTGATAAAATTCCGGAAGCAAAATTTTTTGACTCTTTCGACACAATTCTCTCCGGAAAATTTTTTAATGAAGAATTCTTTTAAATCATCAGAAGAGGTTAGTCTCTTCAATAATTTAAATTTTATGATATTGATTTTATTGATTTCCAAATAATATTCATAATCTAGATCACCGATAATTTCCTTAGTTATGCTTCCGTATTCGCAACCGTAAATTATAATTTTGCTATCAATTGAAACCGTGATTATAATATTCAGGTTTTCTGACTTTAAGCTGTATAATTCAAATACCAGCTTATTTTCCATTCTTTTGAATATATTCTGCATTCACAAAATCCGTCAGCCAGACGTTGTTTTCGGAAAGGTAGAACAGGATTCCGGCTTCATGCATTTTTGCAGTTTCTATCGTTAAGATCACCGGTTTTCCGTGTCGCATCCCGACTTTGGTGGCGGTATCCCGGTCCTTGCTTAAATGTACGTGCTGCCGGCTCCGTTTTTCAATCCCGTTTTCCAGGATAGACGGAAGGTTTGCTTCTGCAGTTCCGTGATAGAGGAATTCCGGCGGCTGTTGCGGCTGTAAAGCCAGATCAATGTCGATCGAGTGTCCCTGATTGGCCCGGATCCTGGTTTTGTCTTCGTTGAAAATAAAGCGTTTTTTATCGTTGGTTTCCACCATTTCGGTCAATTCCTCCAGCGTAAAGCTTCTTTCGTGCTTTGCGCATTTTTCCATCAGCTCATCCACCGCAGCCCAGCCGTTTTCATCCAGGGTCAGGTTGATCACTTCAGGTTTGTGTCTCAGAACCAGGCTCAGAAATTTGCTGATTCTTTTTTTATGTTGTTCGTTCATCGTGTATTTGTTAGTTTATCCATTATTTTTCTTATACTAAAATAATCTTGTTTTAATGTTTCGAAAGTTTTCCTTTCTTCATCATTTAACTTTGCCAAAACGGCTTTCTGCTGATAATAATATTCATAAAAATTATCCTTGTCATGATCTGATTTACTTTCAAGATCAAGGTATTTTTCAATTTCTTCATTCCTGAAGTTGTAGGAAAGCATCCTGATTTTAATCTCTGAAATCCAGAAAAAATCGGCATCGGTCTCGGTCTTTAACTGCTCCCGGATGTCACTTATTCTTTTTATATTTTCTTTTGTCGTTTTGCAATCGTTTAATTTCCTCCAAAGCGCATCATAGATAATTCCTTCTCCAAATTCTCCATGATTAAAGAGAACATGAGTCTGATATTTTTCCAGATCTTTATAAAGCTCCTGATTATTATTTCCATGAAAAAAAATGTTCCGAAGATACATTCCAAATCCAAAATGAAATCCAAAATCACCTTTTAAATGGTCAAGCCTTGCTGCATAAGAGATATTTTTTATCTGACTGATGGCTTTTGGGCTTAAATCTTCTCTGACCAAATAATCTACGGCTTCTTCAACCGTATTCAGTGTTCTTGTTTTCTCCTTTATTTTCTTCAGAGAAATTTCTTCTTCTGCAAGTGTTTTTTTAATCTGTTGCCGTACCTCTTCATCGCTGAAGTCTCGGGGTTCCTGTTTCTCTTCTGCATCTTCTTTGAAAAAATCAGGCAGGATGATTTCTCTGGAATGGGTCTCAAGAAAGATTTCCATTCTGCGTTCGGAAAAATACATTTCATCCTCAATAATTGTTTTTATTTCTGAGTGGTCCGGCTCCTCAATATTTTTTCCGAATACATCATCCAATTTAACTTTATCCAATAAAGAATAATTAATTCTCTCTGTCATTACCTTCGAAAATCCTTCAAATTCAGTCAGACTTTCATCCAGGGAAGAAACTTTATAATCATTAAAACGGTCCGTATTGCATTCTACTTTTGCCGTAATGAAAATCCCGTTTGTATCATCATTGACTTTTTCAGCATATTGAATTAGTTCTTCCTTTTTAAAAGCAACCGGTATTTCGTTGAAAGGCAGTTTTGTAAAGCTGTTTTCAGCAAGAAACTGCAGATCTTTTAATGTCAGCAGAATATAAAATGTAACTGTATTTTTCATTTTAATTTCTCATTTAACTTATCACAAAGCTCTTCAATCTCCTCCTTCCTCGCCAACACCTCAATCCACTCTTCAGGAATCGCTTCAAAGCCATAATAAATCCCGGCCAGTCCACCCGTAATGGCTCCTGTGGTATCGGTATCTTCTCCCAGATTAACCGCCTTCAGAACCGCTTTGGAATAGCTTTCCGAATTCAGGAAACACCACAAGGAAGCTTCCAGGCTGTGAAGGACGTAGCCTGATGAGCTGATTTCCTCCTCTGGTAAGGTATATAAAGGATCAAGTTCATAATCACCTACTTTCAATTCCAAGATACGGTGGAACTTGTCCATTTCATCCTGCGGGCAGATCGGATGATAATCAAGAAACTCCCGGACGGTTTGTTGCATGGTCCGGTAAGCATCCCACTTGTCTTTTTCTTTCAAAAGCTCCAGAGCCAGTTCCAGATAAATAAAACAAGCCAGGATGGATCGGATATGTCCGTGTGTAATGCTGGAAACCTCTTTTACCGTATCAAAACGTTTTTCAACCGGAAGATCTTTGATATAAAAGACCAATGGCAAAATTCTCATTAGCGAGCCGTTTCCGTTATCGAATTCCGATTTTCCGCCGCACACAGTAGGAAAAGCTCCCTTACCAATTCTGTGAATGGCTTGCGAGGTAGCAATTCCGATGTCGAAAACCCTTCCGTGAGGCGTCCAGATTTCCGCATTGTACCATTGCAGAAACTTCAGCGCCATGTCTTCAAGATTATATCCTTTGCAAAGACTGTCTGCAAGGCAAAGGGTTAACGAACCGTCATCACTCCATGTTCCTGCAGGCTGATGATGGGTTCCCATAGACCTCATTGTGGTAACCGGAGAACGTTTCAACTGTTCCCGGCTCCTGAATTCTACCGGTACCCCCAATGCATCGCCGACACAGACACCGAAGATTCCGGCTTTTATAATATTTTCCATCAGGCAAGATTTACCAGTTTATCAAACAACAGCTTCATTCCCTGGGTGGCGGTTTCTTTCATCACCACTGCCCTTTGCCCGTAGCCAAAGTTCGTTTCGTTGGGATTGATTACAATCAGAAGGGAGTTGTCTTTAATGTCATGAAGCAGTCCGGCCGCCGGGTAAACCTGCAGAGAGGTTCCGATCACCAGGAAAATATCGGCTTCTTTTGCCATTTGGGAGGCTTCCTCCATCAAAGGAACCGCTTCCCCGAACCATACGATAAACGGCCTCAACTGTGATCCGTCTTCCGCCTTATCGCCGATGTTAATATCGTTCTTACACTCATAGATCAGATTTTTGTTATTGCTTGAACAGGATTTGAAGAGTTCGCCGTGAAGATGCAGGATGTTGGTAGATCCGGCTCTTTCATGCAGGTCATCGATGTTCTGGGTAATGATCTGAACCTCGAAATATTTTTCAAGTTCTGCCAGCAACCGGTGGGCGTCATTCGGTTCCACTTCATGAAGCTGGCGGCGTCTCTGGTTGTAAAATTCCAGGACCAGTGCCGGGTCTCTTCGCCATCCTTCCGGACTGGCCACATCGGTGATGCTGTGGTTTTCCCAGAGCCCGTCTCCGTCTCTGAAGGTTTTTATTCCGCTTTCGGCGCTGATTCCGGCGCCGGTTAATATAGTTAGTTTTTTCATTGGTTTTTTATTTTTTCTATTATCAGTTGAAAGCCAAAAATAACTGTCACGATAATTGTTATTAATCCTAAAATAATATACATAGGAAAATTTAATACGTGCTGCATTAAGGTTCTTCCATATTTATCATTTGTTCTGTCATTTATAATATCGGTAAATTTTCCGCCCTTATATTCTTTAACTCGTTTTTGAAAAGCCGACCATCCCTCATTAATACATATTTCCTCAAAAAGATAAAGTTTGGGGGTTTCTGTATTTTCAGACAGATCAAAAAACAGATATGATTCAAACATTCTGCGAAAATGTTCAACATAAACCTGATCTTTTCTGATACAGAGCACTTTTTTAGGATTCGCCCATTTTAACTGTTCCAATTCGATTTCCAACTCTTTCTGAATCGTTTTTAATTTTTCAGAGCCGGTTTCTACGGGAAAAACATTCGAATTTTTTCCTGCATGCTGAAGATACACAATATAAGCTTCCGGAAACTCCAGCTGCATTTCTTTCTGAAGTGCGTTAATTTCACCAGCAGTCAGTCCTTCGTTCTGATTTTCAGGATCGTCTACCCATCTGAAATTATACTTTTTCATTACAGCAGCTTTTGATAAATCGCTTCATTTTCGTCATCAAAACAGACGAAAATAATTTTTTCGATGGTGTCTGATCTGAAATTCTTCACGGTTTCTACGGCAATTTTTCCTGCCGCTTCTTTCGGGAAGCGGTATACGCCGGTGCTGATATTGGGGAAGGCAATGGTTTTTAGGCCGAGGTTTTCTGCCAGTCTGAGTGAATTTTTATAACAATTCTCCAACAGCACTGCGCATTTTTGCTCATCTCCGTTCCAGACCGGGCCGACGGTATGAATGACATATTTTGCCGGAAGGTTACCTGCTGTGGTTGCCACCGCTTCTCCGGTGTTGCATTTCCCCTGTCTGTTCCTGATTTCGATGCATTCTTCCAGGATCTGCTTTCCGCCGGCCCGGTGAATGGCCCCATCTACCCCGCCACCGCCCAGCAGAGAGGAATTCGCAGCATTTACAATAGCGTCTGCCTGTATTTTGGTGATGTCGCCTTTAATGAGTTCAATGTTCATAAAATCTGCTTTTTTTCCAGTTTTCAATAGTGACTGCCCAGTCCGGAACGGTATTTTCCTCACAGCACAGAATGCTTACGCCTCCGGCCATGGCGCAGGTGGTGTCCCGGTCACCCAATGCGGAAACGGTATTCCACAGACATTCTTCGAAATCGTGCCTGTACCGGGAAAGCATCCAGATCACCAGCGGCACCGTATCCTGGGCCGTCATTCCGGTTCCGTTGCCCAATGTTTTCACCAATAGTTCCGTACTGGGATTTCCGTCTAAATATAAGCATTTGTTCAGTTTGCTCTTCATGTCGGAATCCACTAATTCATGTTGAATGTTACGAATGAAATTTTGCGGATCACCCATTTCCGTTCCCAGCTTTTCCCGGACAGCAAAGGCCGCAGCCAGGGCAATGGCTTTTGTCCCTTCCATGGCTTCCCGGTTGGCGTGGGTTACTTCACAGGAACGTTCTGCATTCTCCTTAAGACTGCTCAGATCATCATAAAAATAAGCTCCGATTACGGCTGCTCTCATGGCGCCACCGTTTCCCATAGAACCCTGTCCTTCAAATTTCGCATAGGAGACTTCTTTCCAATGATCACCACTCTTTATGTCTCTGAAATACCGGTGCATGGAAGGACCGTACCCACGGTTGATGTCCAGATCATAATTTTTTGTAAACTCTTGTGCTAAAAAATCCTGATCGATTTCCCCGAATTGCTCCAGCGATCTGAAGACGGCAATAGCCATAATCGTGTCATCGGTAAAATCCAGAGCACTTTCGGGAACGGTCCTTTGTTGAATATGGTTTTTCACAAAGCTTTCCTCGCCAAAAAAACCTTCACCGAAAGCATCGCCGACGGATATTCCCGTCAGCGATTCCGAAGCAAACAAGCATTTATTTTTCATTATCTAAGTCTCAATTTTCTATTCAGATTATCATCATCAAACAGTAACGGTTTTTCTTCAGGGAGCATCAGCTCATCCAGTTTATCATTTAAAACAAACTGATGTTGTTCTTTTACGAATTCCGAAATATTTTCAATTAAAATTAAATCTTCCCTGGCGAACGATCTGATCAGGTCATTTCTCAGACCGATCTGGATCGCTCTTCTTTCCTGCTTTGCCCCGAAAGGATCATGATCCGGATCCCATTGTAATCTGGCAGAGGATGCTTTTACCTCATCCTTCCATTCGTCCCCGGAGATTCCCAACCGGTCATTATAGGAAGAATAGACTGCGTTTTCCAGATATTTTCTGAAAGCATCCATCTTCAGGTGAATGGCCAGCACATATTCCTGTCTTTCCTTTGTTCCCCAGCCGTTCCGGTACATCATCCAGAGGAAATTCGGCTTGATCCATGTCATCCTTTCCAGGCTGAAAGGCCCTCCGAAATACTGGTTTCTGACGGCAAATTCACCAATTTCCTTCCGGTAGGACTGGTAAACGATTATTTTTTCATCGTCATATTGCGCCATGAGATGATACCCTTTCTGCGGCCAGTCCTGTAGCTGTTCTTTATATTTTTTTAATTTGAGTTCCATGATATTTCTTCGAACGGCCTGATCATCTCTTCTTTTTTCGACAGAATCGCGAAGACCACTCTTTTAAATTTGTTTTTATATTTTCCCCGGAGGTGCTTTTTAAACAATTCCGCGATTTCTGCCGGATCGTTTTTAAAAACACCGCATCCCCAGGCGCCTAAAATCAGGGTTTCGTTTCCCTGGTGCAATGCCAGCGCCAGCATCTTCTCGGTTCTGGTATCCATGGCTCCGAAAATTTCACCGGCTCTATCAGGTTCCTGGCGTTTTACCACACCCGTGTTTACTGCCGGAGAGGTAATAAAATTACATAAAACCGGCTTCGGCAGCAATTCCCTTTTGTCTCTACGGAAAACCGGTACTTTCGGGCTGTAGATCATCATATCGGTATAAAAGCAGGATTCCATCTCCCGGTGGATTTTGTAATAATCCCAAGCCTGGAGCAGGCTTTCATACAATCCGGAAGTCCTCGCCAGGCTTTCTTCCTGTGCTTCCGCTCCGTTGATGAAGCCTCCGCCGGGGTTCTTGGCCGAGGCAAAATTCAGACACATCAGTTTTTCCTGGTCTTCCTCTTCCGACAACTGTAAAATGGCTTTCAGGGAACTGCATCTCCAAACCTCAAACCGGGTTTCAAAATGCTTTTCCGGAGTTTTTTTTTGCGTAAGTTCCGCAAGTTCTTCAGATGAAAACAAAACGGTCCCTTTGCTAGAAGCTTCCAGTTCGTTTTCAATGCTTATTTTTTCGTTGTTTCCGTTGATATAATATTTCTTGGCTAAGATGTCCAAGGTATCTTTTGCCATTCCTTTATTGGTCATGGTGAGTTTTTTAATGTTGAATAATAAATTTTCTATGGCGGCATGCGCCGTTTCTTTAAAATTTTTTCCGATAAAAACCTGAGTGACTTCAATTTTTCCGGTGATCGCCTGATTGAAAGCTTCCAACTCTTCTGCGGGAACCCAAAGCTCGTTATGGTTTTTCGCGCCTACATTTTGAGCAGGGTATTTGTTGACTGCTTCTTTCTGCACTTCAAATTTCGTGACGAATCCCAGATAATTTCCGGCTTCATCGCGGGTGTTCCATTTTTCGGCAATTTCGGAAGCGTAGTCTTCATTCAGCACGGGATAGAAAATCGGTTGCCATTCCAGTCTGGGAGGAAATGCTTTGTAACCGTTTTCAATAATTAAAAGCATTTCTTTTTCTCCGACCGGTCTATATAAGGTTTTTGTTTTCATGGTTATTTCATATCGGGTTTCGGCTAAAGCCATTTGATTTTTTTCCTTTTTGAAAATGGGCTGAAGCCCATTCCTATTGATAAAATGATTCCGGTTTATTTCGGATCATAAACATGCACTTCTATATCTTTTTCAAGCAATGTTTTTTTGATAACCGGTTCGATTTTTTCCCATTTTCCTCCTGCAAGACCGCAGCCGATTCTTGGCATGTGGATGCCTGCGTTTAATGGCAAAGCTTCAACAGCCAGTTTCTCCAGGCAACTTTCAACAGCGTCATATCTGATCGGTGCCACTCCTTTTGAACTGGTGATGGTTTTATGCTGGCCGATCATATTGCATACCCAAAGATCTTCTTCCACCTGAACCATCTGAATTTTGCCAAGTTCAAAATGTGCCCCGTTTTTAAACCATTTTCTATATTCTGCTTCAGGCTTCTTCCATCTTTTGGAAACAGCTAAAACAAAGCCCTTTCCCCAGCCTCCGGTATCGTTGCAGATATGGGCAATGATTTGAGTTCCTGATGTTGACGGGTTGGCAGCGTCACCTTTTATATACCTGATATCCTTCATCTTATAATTTAATTCTGCCAAGACTCAGGCACTTCTCACTGTTTTTAAGCGTTCCGCTTTTCCTTGTTTCATCGGAATTAAAATCCACAGCCAGAAAATGAGTGCAGTTTGAAATTCCAAAATTGTCTCTGTCAGCATCGGAAATAAATCCGCCAACCGTCTTCCATTTCGCAGCCTTGTTCCTGAATGTGTTTACGAAATATCTGGGCCGGTTCCTCATATGGATGACGGTAACGTTTTCGGTTTTATCCTTCAGATATTCCATCATCAGGGTATCGGCTCCGGTAAAATCACCAATGATAAATCCGCATTCGGAGATTACCGTTCCTTTCAAAGGATCAATATAAAACCGGTGGAAGTTTTCCCAGGAGAGGTTTCCGTTTCCGAATACAAATATTTTTTTCATTCTCATTTACTTTATTCATTAATTCTTCTGAAATCCTTCGAATATGGAGAAAAAGATCCCCACATTTCATCAAACTTGACGTTTATTTTTTCATGTTCAAAAGGTTTGTCCAGCTGATCGAGACAGGTGACCACCAGGTTTTTCCGGTGGGCAAAACCATAGCCTTCATCCACTTTCAGGGCATAGTCCAGCAATTGATAATCCAGATCTCCGGTACGGAAGGCTCCCTGATAGTCATTGAACGTACAGGTTTCCTCTTCATTGTTCCGTAACGGAAGCTCCCGTTCATTGCTCATCCATCCGTTTCCGTGACGTGTGCCGTAGCTTCTCGTGACGTAGAACATTTCAATATGTCCGATTCCCAGCTGCCGGCATACTTCACGGGCATTTTTTGAAGTGGTATGGGCATAAGTTACATTCGGAAATACGCCGTGATCCATGTCCAGCAGGATTCCCTGGCTGCCTTCAAAAATCAGATGGTCAAAAGCTTCCAGGTAGCCGTAGCCTTCGATTTTCCAGTCCATCTCATCAATGGCGTGAAGGAAATCATCCAGTGCCTGCTGTATTTCTTCCCCTTCGGAAAAGCCGTAGTAAAAAGCGATGCCTTTCAGTTTTTCGATCAGCATCGGTCTCGGCGCGATCAGGTCGGCCGCAAACAGCCGGTAGGGGCTCTCCTGCCTTTTCATCGTAGCGCCCACTCCTTTTCCGCAGGTTCCGTGCTCCGTATTACGGACATCTTTCCTGTTATGAAGGACATCGAAAGGGGTCGTTACCCTGGCCAGCGGATGGATATGAAGTTCGGTATTTCCATTTTTGGCTTTCAGTTCTTTCCATTCATTGTACATAAAAACGGGGTGGATGGTGCAGTGCTCCGTAAAATAAGACGGCAGGCCCCGCAAGGCTCCGCTGCAAAAGCTGGAATGCACATGCTTCCGGTCACCGATCATCACGGTGTGTGCCGCCTGCTGCCCTCCCGAAAAGCGAATGACCACAGCCTCCGGATTCCGGGCTGCCAGGAAATCGGTGGTGGTGCCTTTGCCCTCATCACCGAATCCCAGTCCTATTACAATTTCTGCAATTTTCATCTTAAAAACCGTTGAATCATTCCACTCCAGCCTTCCCGTTGTTCATGTTCTGTATGTTCTCCGGCTTTACGGGTTTTGCAGACAATTTCCCTGATCACGTACGGAACATCCCGGTAATCGGTGATCGATATGCAGTTCGGTCCCAGCAGGTCTTTCCATCCCCGGTCGGCCCGCATCGCCTGATCGGAATGCATTACGTTGATGTGGTAGACCTCATATTTCTTTCTTGCCTCAGCCAGAAGTTCCTTATGGGTAAAGGTCTGCTGGCCGGCTCCCATGATCTCCCGGATTGCAGAAGCAGGAAGGTTCTTCAGGCAGGGTTCGTCACCCACCGTAAACAGCAATCCCCTCTGTCCTCTTTTTTCAAAAGCATCGGTACGGGTATGGAAAGCCGCAAAATACCAGGCCAGCAGGTAACTTTCTCCACCGTTTCCGCCGCCTCCGGATTCGATGTAGGTTCTGGTCAGCCACATGTCCAGCTCTTCGTCACCGGATTCAAACTGCCCCACCTGCAACGGGTAACTGTCGCATTCGTGATCCCCGATTCCCATAAACAGGAGTGCGGCATCCGGAACCCCGCCCTGGATGATTCCGCCCATCAGCTTAGGAAGGCCCTCCTGGATCAGGTTATACGGAATATGGCCCATGCTTCCGGTAACATCCAGTCCTAAAATAATCGGAAATGATTCCGGGTGTACGGATGAATCCCGGGCTTCCCTGAAGAAGACACCGTTGGGATTCATTGATTCGTGTGCCCTTCTTTCCGCATTCTGAGTGAAAATTTCACCTGCACTTTTTGATGCATACCCCATCTTTCTTGCTCTGTCGAAACGAGCGTCCATGTCGTATCTTGTACTTCCCATAACGTAAATTTTAGTTAAAGACTGTTTTTATTGTTACCCGTTGCATGACGGGTTGATTTTTAAATGTTTGTATCGTGATTCATACCTGTTACAATGTTCGTCTATACATAATGTCTGTTCTCAGCACATATTTCAATCCGCTGATCAGCGTTTTCCCTTCGTGTCTTAAAGGATGATGGAAAACCAGAGCAGAACCTTTCTTCGGAGCAACGGTGAACAATCCTTCAAACTCCGTTTCCCCGCCTTCAAAATTATCATTCAGATAAATCAGGAAGGTGTAAAAGCTTTTTTCGTTTTCATTCCTGAGGTAGCTTCCGTCGCGGTGCATCTTGAAACGTTGTCCCGGTGAATATTTGTAAATCCTGAACATTTCATTAAACCCTGAAACTTTATAGGTTTCATGGGTTTGAGGAAGAAATCCGACAGCTCTCTGAAATAGATTTTCAGCAAGTTCATTATCGAAAACCATCAGCCGGTCATTGTTCCGGATGCCTTTGCTCATGACCTGCCGTCCCTGCATGTTGATCTTTGCTTCTTCAAAGACCTGGTCTTTTGTCAGCTCAGTATAATGATCGCATTCTTCATTCGTCAGGAAATTTTCGACCAGAAAGATCTCCTGGTGCAATATGGTCTTTTCCATAATATCGGGTGTTTGGTTGATGTATTTATTTTCTCAATTCATCTCTTACTTCCATCAAAGCGAATCCGAGAAGGTTTTCACCGTTCCACTCCGATGGATCCATGGCTTTCGGACTGGTTTCCAGCATTCCGATGCCCCAGATGGTGTCGTACGGACTGGCTTCTACCAAAACTTTTTCTTCCGTGGACAGTAAAAATTCCTTAAGCTCTTTATTCTGTGAAAACTTCAGCAGGTTTCCCTGTTTTACGATCTCATATTTGTGATCATCCCAAAGTTGCGGATCAAAATTTTTGACTTTTCTTCCCAGTTTTTTAACCTGATCGGGAGTCTCAGACTTTATGATCTGTTCTAAAGTTTCATGATCGTTAAACAACCTTGCTTTCCCGGCCATCATGTAATGTTCGGCAGTCTTATAGGTTATGCCGTCTTCCTTAAATTCAGCAGGAAACCACTGGCTGAAGCAGGCTTTGGTAACTTCTTCCTTTACCGTATGTCCCCAGAAAAAAAGAAAATCCGGTTTTTCATGCTGAAATTTTTCAATCGTATGCTGTATGGTGTATTTCATTATTGCGTTATTTTTACACAAATTTAAAGGAATATGGTTTTACCTGCCAAATTAATTTGTGTTAATTTTACGCTAAAATAATCAACTCGCTGATTATCAATGATAAAAATTTCGATTTAAACACGAATGACACAAATGTTTTGCACAAATGACACAAATTGTTTATGGTATTCTTTCTGTTTGATTAAGTTTAAATAAAATTCAAACTTAATCTGGATTGTATATTCGAAAAGCTCCTGACAGAATTAAAGTTACTATTAAAGAATATATTTTTATTCTTTCATGCTGTAATGTATGACAGCAGAACAGGAATTCATTGTGAAATTCGTGTGCGTATATGTGCGATTCGTGTTAAAGGCTATTTCAGTTCAAAATAGAATCCCTGCTCTTCCAGTTCCTTATATTTTTCCTGGTTGAAGGTAAACATCTTTCCGGGTCTGCCGCTACCTTCTTTCTTGAAGTTTTCCGTTTCATTCAGCAGGCCGTAGCTCATGATTTTTTTCCTGAAGTTGCGCCGGTCAATTTCCTGTCCGACAATCGTTTTATAGAGGTTTTCCAATTCCGAAAAGGCAAATTCCTCATTCAGCAGATTGAAACCGATCGGCTGATACTGGATTTTGGTCCTCAGTCTTTTTAATGCCGTGTCGATAATGGTCTGATGATCGAAAGCCAGCTCCGGAAGACTGTTGATGCCGAACCATTGGGCATCGTCCGCATCGGAATCGGCAGCCAGCTCGTGGTAAGACGGGTTCACCAGCCCCAGATAGGTTACGGAAACCACCCGGTTCCGCGGGTCGCGGCCCACATTGCCAAAGGTATAGAGTTGTTCCAGAAAATCGGGCTTTATGCCGGCTTCTTCGCAGAGTTCGCGCTTTACCGCATCATCCAGGTTTTCATCATCCAGAACCAGTCCGCCCGGGAGCGCCCATCCGCCTTTGAAAGGCTCGATATTCCGCTGGATCAGAAGCACCTGAAGGTCTTTTTTATCAAAATACCCGAAAACTACCGCATCCACGGCCACTTTGATATCCTGTAATTTTTTTGGAGAACTCATTGTTTTTAATTTGCGTTACGAATACACAAAATTATATTAATTATTCTTATTTTTAGTAAAAAATTTAAAATGAAATTCCTTTTCTACTTATGTCTCATTTTATTATTAAGCAGTTGCAGAAAAGAAAACAATTTTGCAGATGATATTACTTTGAATTTTTCGAAAGATGAAAAACTGACCTTTCAAGAGTTTAATGATGAATTAGGTGAAATCGGTACATCGTTACTTTACATTGGTGAAAGTAAGCCTCAAATTACTATAAAATATTACAGATATATTTTGCCCCCTTCACTACCTCGACTGAAGACCAGAGGACATACAGATGCATATTCAATTGTTAGACAAAGGTTTGAAGATTGTAACCAACTGTTGGATAAGTCCTTCTTTAAAGCAGAAAAGATTCAAATTTTCGAAACTAAAGAAACTTTTTACAATCTTTTAAACAGCAAGAATTTATCAATTTCTGTCAGAGAAAAAGATACGATTCCTCTTTACAAACGAAATTGTAAAACTACCAAAATAAAGAACTATAAGGCTTTTCCTGTTTTTATTAAAAATATATCTACTAAGGTTTTGAAAATTCCCATTGATGCTCAAGGTGTTGATCTTTATATTTCATACAATAATCAACTTCGGTATATAAGAAATAGTACTTATGTAATTCGAGGAAGTGAAGCACAACCAATTCGATATTTTGAATTAAAACCTGATGAGATATTGGTTTACTCTTATCCCTATTTTAAAAAAGGAGAAAAAACAAAAGCAAAAATCAAAATTGGAAACGCAGCATCGAAAGAATTCGAAATGTCAATTGATGAAAATATTATAAAAAAAATCCCTGAAGGATTTATCAAATAAAAAACCCGCAGAAGTTATCTGCGGATTTCAATTTATTTTTTGCCTTCTTATCAGGTTCTTTTATTTAGTCATTCAGCTTCAATACAGCCATAAATGCCGACTGCGGTACTTCCACCCTTCCGATCTGCTTCATTTTCTTCTTTCCTTCCTTCTGCTTTTCCAAAAGCTTTCTCTTTCTGGATATATCCCCACCGTAACATTTTGCGGTAACGTCTTTTCTCAACGCTTTAATGGTTTCCCTGGCGATTACTTTTGTTCCCAAAGCGGCCTGAACAGCAATGTCGAACTGCTGTCTCGGAATCAGCTCACGAAGCTTCTCACACATCTTTTTACCGATGTAGTAAGCGTTGGAATCGTGGATCAGTGAGGATAAGGCATCCACCATATCGCCGTTGATCAGGATATCCATTTTTACCAGTTTGGAAGAACGGAATCCGATCGGATGGTAATCGAATGAGGCATATCCTTTTGAAATGGATTTCAAACGGTCATAAAAGTCGAAAACGACCTCTGCCAACGGCATATTGAATACCAACTCTACCCTTTCCGAAGTCAGGTAGCTCTGGTTAACGATTTCCCCTCTTTTTTCGATACACAGGGTCATCACAGCACCTACGAAATCGGATTTGGTGATGATCGAAGCCTTGATAAACGGCTCTTCCACCCGGTCCATGGTTGAAGGATCCATCATTTCAGACGGGTTGTTGATCAGGATCGGTACCTCAGGCTCTTTTTTGGTATACCCGAAATACGATACGTTGGGTACCGTGGTGATTACGTTCATGTTGAACTCACGGTCCAGACGTTCCTGAACGATTTCCATGTGGAGCATTCCCAGGAATCCGCAACGGAATCCGAAACCTAACGCGGCTGAACTTTCCGGTTCGAAAACCAAAGAAGCATCGTTCAGCCTTAATTTCTCCAGGGAGAATCTCAGTTCTTCGAAATCTTCGGAATCAATTGGGTAAATCCCGGCGAATACCATTGGCTTTACTTCCTCGAATCCTTCGATCGGTCCGGCGGCCGGCTTACTGAACGAAGTAATGGTATCCCCCACTTTTACTTCACGGGCATCCTTAATTCCGGATACCAGATAACCTACGTCCCCGCATTCTACGCTTTTCTTCGGAACCTGCTTCAGCTTCAATGTTCCTACTTCATCAGCCCCGTATTCTTTTCCTGTCGCGAAAAATTTAATTTTTTCGTTTTTGGTAATGCTTCCGTTCACCACTTTGAAATACGCTTCGATCCCTCTGAACGGGTTATATACCGAGTCAAAGATCAGCGCCTGAAGCGGTGCATCCGGATCACCCACCGGTGCCGGAATTCTTTTAACAATATGCTCCAGAAGGTCGTGTACCCCTTCCCCCGTTTTTCCGGAAACCCGCAATACATCGTCGTAATCGCAGCCGATCAGGTTCATGATTTCATCGGTTACCTCTTCAGGATTTGCCGAAGGAAGGTCGATTTTATTCAGGATCGGAATGATTGTCAGATCATTTTCCAGCGCCAGGTACAGGTTGCTAATGGTCTGGGCCTGGATGCTCTGGGCGGCGTCTACAATAAGGAGCGCTCCTTCACAGGCCGCAATGGAACGGGAAACTTCGTAGGAAAAGTCTACGTGTCCCGGGGTATCGATTAAGTTTAGGATATATTTTTCGCCGTTCAGCTCGTAATCCATCTGGATGGCATGGGATTTAATGGTAATCCCGCGTTCTTTCTCCAGATCCATGTCGTCCAGCGTCTGGGACTGTAATTCTCTTTGGGAAACCGTATTGGTATATTCCAGAAGACGGTCTGCCAAAGTACTTTTACCATGGTCGATGTGAGCGATTATGCAGAAATTTCGTATGTTTTTCATTTAAGAACTATGTAATTTGCAAAGATAATAAAATGATAGATAATTCCTTATTCTTATTTTTAAAGCACAGAAAATTAATTCAAAGGATAAAAACAGATTTACTCTGACACTTCCGGGTTTTTCCCATTTTGTTTTTCCCGTTCAAGAGATCCCCGCATATACCAAGCTCACCAAACAATAAATTTTCAAGATTGAGTGATTTTATTCAGCAATAAATATCTATCTTTTTGCTGCATAATTTACCGCAGTCCAATTTTAATTTAACTTATGAAAAAAATTCTGCTTATCCTTCTGATTGTTCCTTTCACCCTTCACTCGCAATGGGTTGAAAATGCCCCGGAACACCCTGAGGAGCTTGTCAATCCGCTGATCGGATCGCTGTCGAAACCTTCGCTTTCCAACGGAAATACCTATCCTGCGGTTGCCGTTCCCCACGGGATGAACCTGTGGACACCACAGACCGGAAAAAACGGAAACGGCTGGCAGTATACCTATGATGCCGATAAAATCCGAGGGATCAAGCAGACGCACCAGCCTTCGCCCTGGATGAACGATTACGGAATGTTTTCCATTATGCCCGTAACCGGAAAAATGCGTTTCAATGAAGAGGAAAGAGCCAGCTGGTTTTCCCATAAATCCGAGGTTTCAAAACCCTATTATTACAGCGTCTACCTGGCTGATCATAATGTGACGGCAGAAGTGACGCCTACGGAAAGGGCGGCTCAGCTCAGGCTGACTTATCCTGATTCGGAGAATTCCTGGATTGTCGTGGATGCATTTGACAGAGGTTCCGGTATCAGGATCATTCCTTCAGAAAATAAAATTATTGGCTATTCCACACGGTATTCCCGCGGGAAACTGACCGGTTTTAAAAATTACTTCGTGATCTATGCCGATAAGCCGTTCGTAAAATATTCTGCCTGGAAGGACAAGGATTTTGTAAAAGAAGTCACGGAAATTACAGGCGACCATTGCGGAGCCGTCATCGGTTTTGCTACGAAAAAAGGGGAAAAAGTAAACCTCCGGGTGGCTTCATCATTCATCAGCCCCGAACAGGCGGAACTGAATCTGCAGAGGGAGCTGGGTGAAGATTCTTTCGATGATACTTTCACAAAAGCCAGGCAGGCCTGGAATCAAAAGCTGGGAAAAGTAGAAGTGGCCGGAGGAACCGTCGATCAGATGCGTACTTTTTATTCCTGCCTCTACCGAATGCTTTGCTTCCCTCACAAAATGTACGAAATTGATAAGGCCGGGCAGGTTGTCCATTACAGCCCGTATTCAGGGAAAACAGAGCCCGGTTACCGTTTTGCAGGGACGGGTTTCTGGGATACCTTCAGGGCCCTCTACCCTTTTCTGAACCTGGTATACCCGGAAATCAATGTGGAGATGCAAAAAGGCCTGATCAACGATTATAAAGAAGGCGGCTGGCTTCCCGAATGGTCGAGCCCTTCCTATTCCGATATCATGATCGGCAATAACTCCGCTTCCGTGGTGGCCGATGCTTACCTGAAAGGCTTACGCGGTTATGATGTTGAAACCCTTTACCAGGCTTTGCTTCACGGGGCCAATAATGAAGGCCCGCAGGCCACCGGAAGGCTGGGCATTCAATATTATAAAGAACTGGGCTATGTTCCTTATGATGTGAAGATCAATGAAAATGCGGCACGGACCCTGGAATACGCTTACGACGATTTCGCCATTGCGCAGCTGGGAAAAGCATTGGGCAAACCGGAATCCGAGTGGAAAGAATATTACCGCCGCTCGCAGAATTTCCAAAAACTCATCGATCCTGAAACCAAGCTGGCCCGTGGAAGAAACCGCGACGGAAGCTTCCAGGCTCCTTTTAATCCTTTTAAATGGGGTGATGCCTTTACGGAAGGAAATTCCTGGCATTACACCTGGTCGGTATTCCAGGATATCGAAGGACTGGCCAAGCTGATGGGCGGAAGAAAAGCTTTTTCAAAGAAACTGGACCAGGTTTTTGAGCTGCCTCCCGTTTTTGATGATTCGTATTACGGATCGACGATCCATGAGATCCAGGAAATGGTGAATGCCAACATGGGACAGTATGCCCACGGCAATCAGCCGGCGCAGCATATTATTTACCTGTACAATTATTCCGGGGAACCCTGGAAAACGCAGTATTGGGTACGGGAAACGATGAACCGCCTGTACCAGCCCACACCGGACGGCTATTGCGGCGATGAGGACAACGGGCAGACCTCAGCGTGGTATATCTTTTCAGCACTGGGATTTTATCCCGTAACGCCGGCTACGGACCAGTATGTTCTGGGTACTCCCCTGTTTAAGAAAGCGGTGGTCCATCTGGAAAACGGAAAAACAATCGAGATTAATGCTAAAAATAATAATGATAACAACCGGTTTGTGCAATCTTTAGAATTCAACGGAAAGAAATACCCCGGAAACTGGCTCAGTCACCAGGAACTGATGAAGGGAGCTAAGTTAAACTTTGAAATGACTTCGCAACCGAACAAAGACCGGGGAACGGATGAAAAGGATTTTCCGTATTCCTATTCTACCGATCAGAAATAAACTGACGTGAACTTGAGGTTAACAGGCTGAAAGCACAAAGTTGGATGCCGGAAGTTCCTTGTATCAATAACAATCAAAGGTGTTGATGATTAATGGAATATTTTTTCACTTGTGCAAAGAGGGACTTTATTTAAATGTTTATTCAGGACCTGATTTTACTTTGATAACGGACCGAATACTGAAAGGGTTATTGCTGGTGTCTGCTTTCGTTACCTCCGGGTTTATATTAAAAGAAAGAGAGAGACGCAAAGGTCTCTCTTTTATTTTATTTAAGTACTTGAAATAATTTGATAATACATTTATGAATTTTAAAATTCTGATTGTAAATAGGAAAAAGCTAATTGCTAACAGCTCTTATTTAAATCCTTCAGGCAAAATATATTGTCCGGTAAGGGGATCAAGATAGACTTCTTTTTCCGGAATCCGGTCTCTCCTGCTTTGGTTCCCTGCATCGATCGCAGCCCCAATGACTCCGCCGATCAGTCCTCCGGCCATCGCACCGATCATGACACCGTTGGATGATTCAGGAAAGAGTTCGGCTTTTTTTACCTCGATAAAAAGACCTTTGTCACTTTTTAAGATTTCAGTATAGCCTACGGGAATAATTTTAAAGGCCACACCATTCTGTACAAAGGCATAGAAACGCCGGATAGCCGTTTTATCCTCACCGTTTACCGCTTTGGTCACAATTCCTTTGCTGTTGGTTTCCAAAACAAACCCCGGTTCCGGACGATGGTTGAAAAAACTGTGATAATCTTTATAAACCCCATCCTTCAGCTGATCCGCTTTCAGAATATCGAGTTTATCCTTAAGTACGTCATCATATTGCGGAAGCTCCTGTTCTGAAACACCTGCTTCCCACGCTTCCCGGCCATAGGACTCTTTTAGGAAGTCGGTAAGGATCATCGTAAATTTTCTTGCCAGGTTCTGGGCAACAAACGGATTAACCCGGGACGAAACTGTAGTTACCGTATCCTTTCTGTACAGGAAATGATATCCGTCTGCCTTTTTTACAAAGGTACTTGCTCTGAACTGAAGTTTACCGACCGTCGATTTTTCTTTCTGCTCATCTGAAATTTTAAGATCTTCAAGCAAAAGAACCAGATCATTTTTTCCTTTCATCTCTGTTAATTGGCCTACCCAATCCTGGAGATCTTTAACGGCATCATGTTCAAATGCTACGGTTACATCTTTATTATGATCGGTAATGGTTCCGATATTTTTGTCAGAACGCTGATCGATTACGGTAAAAGTCTTAATGAAATTTTTATTGTCCTTAGGCGGTCTGGATAAATTGATCAGTTCCGTTTTTTGGGCAGATAAAAAGGCGGATAAAAGCAGAAGTGCGACTATTTTCTTCATGGGTTCATTTTATGATTGGCAATTTTCAAACTTACATAACTTTAAGGAAACGGGAAAGCGGGAGCAAAAGTATTCAGAAACACTTCTGCCGGAATTTAATTAAATATATTCTTTAAAACTCCTCAACATTAAAAGCTGTATTCCCCGGTAAGCGGATCGATATAAACATTGGAAAGTTCCGTATTCGCATTTCTTCTGCCTGAACCGGATGAATCGATTGCAGCACCGATCAGGGCTCCCAGCATTCCGCCGGTCATGGCACCGATCATCATGGCATTGTTGTTTTGCGGCGGAAAGAGTTCCTGTCTTGAAGAAACAACATAATACCCTTTGTCATCTTTCGGCATTTCGAGAAAACCTACCGGTGTCAGCCGGTACGCTTTGCCGTCTTCCACATAACTGAATATTTCTTCCGATGAAACCAGAAGGTTTTCCCGGTTTTTGATTCCCGTTACTTTTCCTTTTTTATTTTTATCGACATAATATCCTTCCTTGGGCGTCTGCAGGTAAAATGAACGGAAATCGGTATATACACCGGGAGTAAGTTCCGGAACGTTCAGGTATTTGATGTTCTTTCCTACGATGGCTTCGTAATTATTCAGATCGGCTTCTGCAATCGGGGTACTGAAAGCAATATGCGAATAGGAATCATTGATGAGGGTAGATAAAATGGTAGATAACGCCATCGAAATGGTCCTGGGAACATTCGGCGTTACTTTCGGATTAAAATCCAGGGTATTGTTATAGCGGTTGATAAAATAATACCTTCCGTTCCGGTTGATAAAGCTGCTGATCTTTACTTTCGCTTTTGCCAGCTGAGTCTCTTTAAATTCACTGACTTTAATTTCTTCAAGCAGTAAGACGATATCGTTATTTCCCCGGGCTTTATTATCTTCCGCAAACCACGTTTCAATATCGCTTTTCAATTCATTGCCCGGAAATTTCAGGTCCACCGTTTCACCTTTATAGGTTACGCTCCCTATATTTTTATCTTCCCTGTTATCAATCACTGTAAGGGATTTTGTACGCGAAAATTTATCTTTGATATTCTGGTTCAGCTTAATCAGTTCCGTTTTCTGGGCTGATGCCCATACTGAGAACGAAATAAATAAAAATACAACAAGCCTTTTCATAGTTAAAAAATTTCCGGCAAAATTAAGCATTCATTTTTAATTAAACGACCCTCACAATAAATTGCAAGGGTCGTCCAACATTAAAAAAATAAACTATTATGGGTTTTGCCTCTGTCTCGGAGCCATACCGTTAACGTTTCCCCGGGGTTTTCTTTCATTCATCTTATCCCGCATCATCCCCTCGGATTGAAACAGCTTCAAGACTTTCTGGCAAGGTATAATCTGCTGCATCTTATCAGCATATTTTTTTCGGTTATCCAACAGCCTCTGCCCTACTTCAAAGCTTTGCTGTAATTTGGCTTTGGCCTCTTCGTCCGATAAGGTTTCCGGATTGAAGTTGGAATTGAACTGGCTTTTTATTTCCTTCTGGCTTTCCAGATATTCATTATAGACATCGGTAAATTCTTCTTTATCGCTGGGATCGATATCCAGATTCTCCATCACCATATTGTTCCTGAACCGGGTAAGCAGCTTTTTTCTTTCAGTCGGTGAAAGATTGTTTATTACTTCCTTTCTCTGCTTAGGGTCCATTTTCTTCCAGTCATAATCCGTTTGTTGGGCATTCAGGCCAAAACCATAAATCATAAAAAGGGTAAACAATATCTTTTTCATCTTCTTTTAATTATATAAATCCAGATAAACATCCTGTGTCGAATTGCTTGCCAATTCCGAAATTTCAGAATTTGAGAAGGAATCCAGATAATCGTTCATCTGAGCATCATCCTGTTTTGAAACGGTTTTTGAGCTTTGGTCCGCCGCTTCCTGATCTGTTTTTGCCTGTGGCTTATTCTGCGCTACAGATTTATTGTTTTTTGGCTTTTCAGTGTTTTGATGATCATTTTCAACAGAAGTTAAATCCGATTTCAAAGTTTCATAAGCCACTTGGCTTTCGGTTTTTGGCTGCTGGTTTTTCACCGTATAGGCTACCGCAGGATCTGTCTCATCCGGACTGCCGCCAGTATTGAAAACAAAAGTCGCTCCAAAGATCAGAGCAAGCGATGCCGCTGCTGCATACGCCCAGTTGATTTTGAAAACCGGGGCTTTTCTACGGGGCAGTACTTTATTGACAACGTGGTTCTGAATATCTTCAAATACATTTTCAGAAACTGTATAAATATTCTTCCGCTCCAGCTTTTCCAGGTCAAAATCGTTCACTCCGCTTAATACTCTGGCCTGGAGATTTTCAAACAGATCATCCGGTGCCTTGTAAATATTTCTGCGTTCTAATTTTTCTATATCGAACTTTTTCATTTCAGTTTCTCAAAAATTATCTTCGTAATTTTCCTTTATATAATCTTCTATCTTCTGTTTGGCATAATGATAATTGGTTTTCAGCGTGCCTACGGACATATCCACAATCCTGGATATTTCTTCGTAAGGCAGATCATCATAATACCGCATCATAAATACCAGTTTCTGCTTTTCGGGCAGGCTTTGTATGGCTTTCTGAAGCAGGATCTGTATTTCTTCGGCATCGCTTCCGGCATTATCTGCCACCAGGTTCTGCATGTGATAATCGGGATCCTCATCGGTCTTCTGCATTCTTTTAAGCTTATTCAGCTGCTGTAACGCTTCATTGGTTGCAATTCTATATAGCCATGTATAGAGCTGGCTATCGTTTTTAAACTGATGAAAATTCTGATAAGCTTTAATAAATGTTTCCTGCAAAGTATCCTGAGCAAGATCTCCGTCCACAATAATTCTTCTGATGTGCCAATACAGTCTGCTCTGATAAGCATCCATCAAAGCACGCACTCCTTTTTCCTGAGTACGTGGATCTTGCATCAACGAAATAATTTCCGTGTCTTTAATCTTCATAAGATGCTTTCATTGTTTGGATTACAAAAATAGCTGAAAGTTAAACTACTTATTCAATTTTTAGTCCAATATAGTAATTATTTGCAACAATGGCTGTGTGAACTATAATCAATTAATTCCATGACACAGCATGTTTACCCATTATAATCCATGTATGTTCAATCCGATGGTTTTTTGCAAGGCCGATTTCTGCAGGAATAAAATATTATCTTTGCCGGATGCAAACTGTAATTATAGGATCCGGAAATGTAGCCTATCATCTGGCGAAAGCATTGGCCGCGATCAAGCTTCCGCCGGTACAGATTTTCGGGAGGAATGAGAAAGAGCTCCAGCTGATATCCGATGAACTAAAAATACCTTATTCAACTAAAAAAATAGTTGATTCGGATATCTATCTGATTTGCGTCAGCGACCATGCCGTTGAAGATGTATCTAAGATTATAGGTAAAAAGGATTGCCTGGTTGCCCATACTTCCGGCTCACTGCCTATGGAAGCTTTGAAAGGGGAATACCGAAAGGCCAGCTTTTATCCGCTGCAGACTTTTTCCCGCTCAAAGGTGCTTGATTATTCAAAGATCCCTTTCTTTATCGAAGCGGAATCTGATGAAGACCGGAAGATTTTATTCAGTCTTGCTTCGGAAATCTCGGAAAACGTCATGGAAAGTACGTATGAAAAGAGAAAGTATATTCATCTTACTGCCGTTTTTGCCTGTAATTTTGTGAACCACCTGTTTTCCAGAGCGAAAGAGATTTCGGATTCCCAGGAAATTCCCTTTGATTATTTCCTGCCTCTGATTGACGAGACGGTTCAGAAAATTCATGAAATCGAACCCAAAACGGCACAAACCGGTCCGGCGGTACGGAATGACCGGAGAATCCTCGAACTTCACGAACAGTTGCTAAAAAGCGAAAGCCTGGAAATCTATAAAACCATGAATCATTCAATCCAGAAAATGTATGAGCTATAAAGAAAAATTAAAAAATATTAAAGCATTCGTCTTCGATGTAGACGGTGTGTTTACGGACGGCAGCGTATACCTGATGCCGGGGGGAAATATGAGCAGGGTAATGAATGTCCTGGACGGCTATGCGGTGGTAAAAGCATTAAAAAACAATTACCTGATCGGAGTCATTACCGGCGGAAACGATGAAATGGTAAAGCACCGGATCAATTATCTGGGCATTGTAGATTATTATCCGAAATCCCACAATAAGATGACCGATTTTGAAAATTTCAAATTAAAATATAATCTTGCCAACGAAGAGATTTTAACGATGGGGGACGATATCCCGGATCTTCATATGATGCGCGCTTCAGCCATTGCAGCGTGTCCTGAAAATGCAGTTCCGGAAATCAAGGCCGTTTCCGGTTATATTTCTCCGGTTAAAGGCGGAAGCGGTGCCGTACGTGATGTCATCGAACAGGTAATGAAAGTGCAGGGGAAGTGGCATGATGACAACACCCAATCCATTTAACATTTTTGGAAATGAAAATATTATTAGCCTCACAGTCGCCAAGACGAAAAGAGTTACTGGCTAGTCTGGGTTTTGAATTTGAAGTTGTAAAAATCGATTGCGAAGAAATTGTTCCGGAACATATTAAAGTGGGAGCGTCGGCCGCCTATCTTTCAAAACTGAAAGCATCCGCATTCCGCGAACTGGAAAAAGGGGAGGTGCTGCTTACTGCAGATACCGTTGTAGCCGTAGATAATCAATTTCTTGGCAAACCCAAAGATGCGGAAGAAGCAAAGCAGATGCTGAAGCTGCTTTCGGGAAGAACCCACCAGGTGTACACGGGAATCACTGTTAAGACCTCTGAAAAAACAGTTACGGAAACGGATGTTGCCGAGGTGGAATTCGATGAGATCACGGATGATGAAATAGCCTACTACATCGGGAATTACAGTCCTTTTGACAAAGCAGGGAGCTATGGGATCCAGGAATGGCTCGGCATGGCCAAGATTAAAAGCATGCAAGGAAGCTTTTATACGATTATGGGGCTTCCTACCCATTTGGTTTACAAAATTTTGAAAGAAATATAACGGGTTTCCCCATAAAATTTTGTTATTTTTACAAAATCATCAAACTGCTGATAATAAAAAGCAGATTAGAGAGTTATATTGAAAATGAAAAAGAATATTTTATTCCTTTTGGTATTGTGTATCGTTGTTTCCTGTGGCACTAAGGTGAAAAAGCCGGAGCAGCGGTCTAAATTCATGAAAGGGTTTACCACATATTACAACACTTTGTTTAATGCAAAAGATGCTTTAAATACGGAGTTTGAAACCCGGGACAAGGGCCATAAAGACAATTTTTATGCGCCGTATATTCCTATTCTTACTTACGAAGACCAACCGTTGGGAAGCGATCTCGGACAGTCTGCCGCCTTTGCGGAAAACTCCATGAAGATGGGGGAGCTGAACCGTCCCGGCCCCAATAACAGCACAAAAGGCGGACCTCCGGGAATGCCATCCGGAATGCCGGGAAACCCGATGTCCGGAGGACCGGGGATGCCGCAGGGAGATCCGGGATCACCTGACCAGAAAGGAGCCTCTATCCTGGAAATCGCAGAAGCCAAGGCACTGAAAGCCATCAACAAGTATTCGGTGATCAAAAACGGGGAAGAAAAGAATAAGCAGATTTTTGAGGCCTATATGATCCTGGCACAGGCGAGAATCTACCGGGGGAAATCTTTGGAAGCTCTGGACGCCCTGAACTACGTTTTTACCCACATGAAAGATGATAAAAGACTGCCGCTGGCAAGAATTTATCAGGGTTTAGCCTATGACCAGATCAAGAATTACCATAAAGCCCACGAAACTTTTGCCAAACTCAAAAGTGAAAAGGTTGCCAAGCAGTATGAAAAACTGTTGAGCATCTACTATTCCGAATCTTTGCTGGATGCAGGCAAGAAAGAGGATGCCATACGTGAACTGGACAACGCGTTTGAACTGAATGACAACCGGAAACTGAAAAGCAGAATTGCTTACCTCAGAGGGCAGGTGCTGGAAAGCCTGAATCAAAATGAGAAAGCCCGGGAAAGTTTTATGTCTGCCTATAAATATGCCAACAATTTCGAGTTTGAAGTAAAGTCCCAGATCGAAATTGCCAAAACATTTAACGGAAACGGAGATTACAGCGGGGCCAGAAAATATCTTGAAGACATCAGTAAAAAAGGAACCTACGGCTCCAGAAAGAATGAATTTTACTATGCTTTAGGCTTAATGGCCAACAAAGCCGGCAAAAAAGATGAAGCACAGGAATATTTCAGGAAGTCATTGAAGGAAAAGGTTTCCGACAGCCAGGTCCGTGGACTTACCTACTATGAAATAGGGAAGGGTTATCTTGATAAAAACGATTATATCGGGGCCGGAGCCTATTATGATTCCGCTTTGGCGGTAATGACGTATGAGCCTTCAAAAGTTCTTCTGGCAGACCAGTCGGTGTACATCAAAAAGATCTCGAAAAATTATTATCTGATCAAGAAAAACGACAGCATCCTGAACCTGGCGAAGATGACACCGGAGCAGAAAACTGACTTTTTTTCCAAGTATATTGCCAAAATTAAAGCCAGAGAAGAGAAAGAGGAGCAGGAGAGAAGGCGTGCCGAAAGAAGCAAAGGCTTCGATACGGGCGACTACAGCTCGACTTCATTATTTGCCAACAGCTCCAATTCCTTTGAGGATTTCGGAGTATCCACCAAAGGATTTTATTTCAGCAATGCCGGAACGGTTTCCAAAGGAACCCAAACCTTTAAACAGACCTGGGGAGACCGTGCACTGATTGATAACTGGCGTTTTTCTAAAAAAATGGCCACACTGGATGATATGAAAAACGATGCCCTCGGAACAACGGCCGCCCCTAACCCGAGACGTTTTGAACCTGCCTATTATATCGAACAGATACCTACCGACATGGCGCAGCTGGACCATCTGAAAAAAGACCGGGATACCGCTTCCCTGGGACTTGGGGTGATGTACCAGAATTATTTTACCAATACCCCTTTGGCAACAAAAACCCTGTATAATCTTATAGATGGAAAGCCTGAAGAAAAAGTAATGCTACAGGCACTGTATGAGATTTTTGCCATGAATTATGAAAAAAATCCCCAGGCTGCCGAAAGAGCCAAACAGATCCTGCTTCAGGATTACCCGTACACTTCCTATGCGGAATTCGCAAGGAACCCGAAGAGCAGTTCTTTCGTGAAATCTTCCGGCGATGTGGAAAGCCAGTACAAGCAGGCGTTTGCTTTGTATGAGTCTGAAAAGTTCGTGGAAAGCAAGGATATTATCGACAGGACCATCCAGCAATATCCCAAAGATGCCCTGGTTCCTAAATTGTATTTATTAAACGCTTTCAATTCGGGGAAAGCGAGCGGGAAGGAGGTCATGATCCTCCAGCTTGAACAGATCGCACTGAACTATGGCAAAACCCCGGAAGGCGAAAAGGCCAAAGATATGCTGAATTACCTGAAAAGCGAACTAACCTTCCAGGCAACGGACAATAAAGGAAATGCAGTCCCTCAGAACGTCGCTGATACGAACACCAATACTCAGGATCAGCAGCTGCAGTTCAATGCCAGAGGATCAAAAAGGAACGCTCCGCAGCCGGCACAGGGCCAGATGATGAATAATACAACGCCGATGCAGCCCATAAACAGCGGAAGCAAAAAACGGCCAAACAGCAATAACAACCCACTGTCGCAACCTGCGAATCAGGCACCGGCAAAGTCACAATAAAAATAAAAGCGAAGATTATTCTTCGCTTTTATTTTTTTTCTTTACCCCATGGAAATCTTTAAGGTAAAAAGGCTCAAAGTAAGCAATATCTTCAAATTCCTTTTTCTTTATTTTTTCAAGGGTCTTGTTTACCAGGTAGCGGGCGGAAGGGTAGACCTCAGCATTAAAACCGGCATCCGGCAGCTGCAGCAGATTTTTCGCCTTGGTTACTCCGTCTCCCACGAAGAGTATTTTTTTATCTTTATATTCTTCAAAAGACATCTCATCTAAAATTTTAGCTTCGGTATCAGACATCTGTGTTCCGTCCTGACCGTCATATACAGCCGTATAAACCTCCATTCTCCTTGCGTCGATCAAAGGGATGATTAAGTCGTAGTTCTGGCCTAAAAAAGGCACGATCATGCTTTCCATGGAATCAACGGCAACCAATGGTACCTTAAGTCCGTAACAGAAACCTTTGGCTGAGGAAGCACCGATCCGTAATCCCGTGTATGATCCCGGGCCTTTACCGAGGGAAACGGCCCCGATATCTTTTATCGGAATACCGGCACCCTCCAAAGCCCATTCCACGAAAACATGCAGGCTCTCGGACTGTTTGTAGTTTTCAGAAACCTCCTCCGTAACGCATAGCATTTTTTCATCATCCGAAATGGCAACCGAGCAGTTTTTTGAAGAGGTTTCAATATATAAGATTTTCATTGTTTTACAGGTAATGATTTACAGTTCAGCAATTGATTCGTAAAGCTTATTTACTTCTGCAAAGGTAAACTATTTCCGGTAAATCGTTCTCGGTTCCGCCTGTGCGGCAGGATAGACCGTCATATCCGAAATACAGACGTGCTTCGGTGCATTCACGCAATAAGCAATGGAATCTGCAACATCTTCTGCCTTCAGAGGTTCGTATCCCGCATAGACGGTAGCCGCCTTTTCACTGTCTCCTTTAAATCTTACCATCGAAAAATCGGTCTCCACGGCACCGGGCTGAATGTTCGTTACTTTGATCCCGAATTCCGTCAGCTCGATCCTCATTCCTTCGGAAATGACATCGACGGCTTTTTTGGTGGCACAATAAACGACGCCGTTCACATACGTCTGTCGGGCCGCCACTGAACTAATATTTACAATATGGCCTGAATTCCTTTCTTTCATTCCCGGGATAATCATTTTCGAAACATACAGCAGGCCTTTCACATTGCCGTCGATCATTGAATCCCAATCGTCTGTTTTCCCGGCTGAAAGCGGATCTAACCCATGTGCATTTCCCGCATTGTTGATCAGCACGTCAATACGCTTCCAATTTTCCGGAAGTGAAGCAAAGGCTGTTTCCACTTCCTGCAGATTCCTGACATCAAACTTTAAACTAAACACTTCGGTAAATTCCGACAATTCTGATTGTACCGATTCCAAAACTTCAGTTCGTCTTCCGCAGATGATGATCCGGTTTCCCTGTTTTGCCAGGAGCCCGGCCGTTGATTTTCCGATTCCGGAAGTCGCTCCGGTAATTAATATTGTTTTCATTTATTTTATTTGATTATTTCTTCTTGTTATTCTTTTCATGACAGAGGTATAAATCCAAAATTCCAGCCAGGGAATCATCATCAGGAAAAGCCAAAGCATCATCAGGCTTCCGGCCATGGTTTTAAATTGCGATTTTAAAATCATAAGAAAGAGATTCCGGATTTTTTCAACGATGGAATTTTCAATATCATCCGGATCAAGGGCCAGCAGTTGTTTTGTTATTTCATCAAATTCATGATAGGAGAGGTCTCCCGTAACCTCAACATCCGGTATGGAATTCAGGAAGCCATATACAACTACGGTACTGATCCGGTCACCATATTGTTTCATAAGCCAGGAAGCCATGTGGTTTTTGGATGGATTGATCATCCCATATTTTGTATCATAGGCTCTTACAAGATCCGCTATCTTTATTTTTGCGTTTTCGTTATTCCGGCCTACTTCTGAAACGACCGCTCTTACTCCTCCGATAAATTCGGCTTTTGCCTTCCGGTCTTTAAAAACGGAGCCGACTCCTGAAGAATAGATTTGTGAAGAGATGGAAAAACTGTCTTTTTTAAGGGCTTTATAAGAACCCCAAAACAAACCCAGCTGTAAGGAAACAATACCGTTGATAATAAAAATAGCCGGGATATACAGTTTTACCAGCCAGTTATAATATTTCGGGGTCCTGGAAAATGCCTTATACTTCCTCATGACCAAGGTTAATATCAGACCGATGAGCAGGCCTGCTATAAAACAAACGGCACAGTACAAAAGGATGGTAAGCGGATAATTTTTAATGATGTATAAGACTGCTGCGTAGATGCTGTTCCAATCTAAATTTTGCATACTCAGTTGGCATCAAATGCTTCAAAAGCATCGGTTATATGTTCGATGGTAAGGTTCTTTTTACGGTCAGCAAGCACGGAAATAATATCAAATCGTACTTCCTGGTCTTTACTGAACTCTTCCATAAAATGACTGGCTGCGGAAACCAGCCGTTTTATTTTGGTTTTGGTCACCGCTTCCTGAGGCAGCATAAAGGCATCGGTGGAACGGGCTTTTACTTCAATAACGACAATCAGGTTGTCTTTTTCGGCAATAATATCGATTTCCGCTTTCTGAAACCGGAAATTCCGTACCAGGATCGTATACCCGTTTTTCTGTAAATGGGTAACCGCTAAATCTTCCGCCGCCTTGCCTAAATCGTTGTGCTCTGCCATTATTTTCTGAATTGATAAGCCCACCAGATCAAGACCGCCTGTAAAGGAAGCCTCGCCACAGTGAGCCAGAAATATTTGTGATGAGTTTCATAAAACTTTCTTGCCATTTCAATATTAGCGGGGAATACGGCAATAAAAAGAAAAATACTGAGATAGGCACCCAGCTTCCGGGTTTGGGGAAAAATAAGAAGAGAACCGCAGAGCATTTCTGCCATACCGCTTATATAGACCATCTGCAAATGAAAAGGAACATACGAGGGCATGATTTTAATGAAAATATCAGGTTTTACAAAGTGTAAAACCCCTGCAGAAATCAATAAAAAAGAAAGGATATATTTTGAATATGCCACCTTTATTTTATGTAATTAATGGATACTGTTGTATCTGTTTTTAAATTTATTTTTCCACCTATGATCAATGGCCTGTTGTCTCTGATATGCCCGTTCGGAAAACCGAAAACTACAGGAAAATTATATTTGGCAATCCGCTCTGAAATCAAATGGTAAGCGAACTCATCAAAGCTTTCTTGATAGTGACTATTTTCTTTTTCATCGCCCATATTCGTCATTCCACCGATAACCAGACCTGAGATTTTATTAAATACACCGGCCAGTTCCAGGCTCATGATCATCCGGTCGAGGGCATAGAAATTTTCACCGATATCTTCGATAAAAAGAATTTTATCTTTGAAATCAAAAGAATACTTAGTACCCAGCAGCGCATAGATAAGCGCTAAGTTTCCACCGACCAATTCCCCCTTCACAGAACCCGGTTTATTGTTCTGATGCGGTTTTATGCTGTATTCCGGCAGGCTGCCGTTTAAAATATCAAAAATAAGATCATAACTTTCTTCCGTTACGCCAAAGCCTGACGTTTTAACCGTCTGTCCGTGGACCGATGCGAAACCTTTCTTCAACAGGTAACTTTGGATGACGGTGTTATCGGAATACCCGATGTACCATTTCGGATTTCTGGTAAAACCTTTAAGATCTAAACCTTTGAGCAGATGCTGGCATCCGTATCCTCCTCTGGAAGCCCAGACGGCGGAAATTTCACGGTCATTCAATGCCCAGTTCATATCTTCTAATCTTTCCTCTTCCGTCCCGGCATAATTGTAACCGTTAGAAAATTTTGTATACAGGTGTTTGCCTAAAACAGGTTCATAACCTCTGCTACGGATCATTTCGATCCCTTTTTCCAGCTGTGCCGGCTCTACGGAGCCTGCAGGTGAAATGACGGCTATTGTATCACCTTTTTTGAGAGCTTTGGGAAAGATGGTATCTGTCATTTGCTTTTTTGGTATTTAACTTCGGTTTTCTCCGCTTCTTCCAGTCTCTTATCGAACTGATTGAATTTTTTAAAGCTCTGCAGAAAGATGAAAAAACTGAATACGATAAGAATCCCGCCGACAATCCTTCTGATCCTATTGGCCAAACTCTGTGTTAATTTATCATGAAACTGCTTGGCCAGTAATATCTTAACCAGATCGATAAAGAGATAAGTGCCGATAACGATCCCGATGTATAAAATAAAATTGCCGGTATCCGGATACTGATTCCTTACGGAAATCACCGTTACCAGCCAGAAAAGAATGACGCCGACATTCAGGAGATTAAAGAAAAAACCGTTCATAAAGGTCTTAAAATAATTCTGGTTCATGAATTTTTCCTCACCCGGAATATGCATCTTGGTCTTCGTCACCATCATCACGATTCCGTAGACGAGAATCAGGATGGCAGTGATCCGGTAAAACCCGGGATGCTTATCAATAAGCGTTACAATGTCCGCACTTGCATAGTAGGCTGCCAGAATGCAGAGCAGGTCTGCGGATATTACCCCAAGGTCCAATGCCAGCGCATGTTTCGGGCCTCTGGAAAAGCTGGTCTCTATCAGAAGGAAAAAGATAGGTCCTATAAAAACAAGACTCAGCATGAATCCTAATACGATGGCAGACAATATAAGTTCAAACATTCAGTGGTGTTTTTCAATGAATAAAATTCATGTATTTATACAAATTTAAACTTTATGTTTTAAAAAGCAAACAGGAAAATGAATTTGGTTCTCCTGAAAAGAAACTGATTTATGTTAAATTTATGCCATTATAATAATAACGTGAAGGCAAAGGAGAAGACCGGCAAAAAGGCTGGAAGAACGATGCCGGATGCTGGAAGTTTATTGTTTCGACATATTGCTATAGTTCTTACCCATTAAATGGTCTTGTTTACATCCTGTTAAGAGAAACTATATTTAAAATCCCGGAGCACAGTCTGCACTTTTACTTTATTAAATAACTTAAAACAAATTAAATATCATCAAATTCACGTTAATAGTTAGATTATTTATTAGTATTAAAATTTCTCACAAAACAAAAAAACCGCAATGATGCGGTCTTGTATGATGAGCAAAATCGGAAGAGTTACTTATCTGAACAGTTATCATTAAAGACAAATTTATAGTCTTTTCTGACTTTCATTCCGAATATTCCCCTTTCAAAAGTGTATGTAATCTGATTTTTAAATAACATCCTTTTATAATCTATAAAAAAACTTCTCGTCATATACGAGTATTTATAAGCATCTCCGCTTAAATAGATATAGGTTGTTTTTCCTTTTTCATGACTGCCTCTTCCTCCAACTTCAGCAATCATATTTCTAAAGCAATACGTTTCCTGAACTGGATTCATCCCTGTTATATAATTAATGAGAAAGAAGCCATTAATGATCATTGGCAACGTCACGGCAAAGAAATACTTCTTCCCTAAAATTCCTGTCTTAATAATATTTTTATTGATCAAAATATTAGTAACGATAACCAGAATGGCGATAACTGCTACAAACAAATAAAAATTAATGACCGTGCTGAATACAATCGTAAAAACCAGCACGGCATTAAGTATACTGAAAACAATATATTTATCAATTTCAGTCATTAATCAACAATCTTGAAATCCAGCTGCTTGGCGATCAGATTGGCTTTTACGACTTTGATCTGGATATTGTCTCCCAGCTGATATCTTTTTCCGTGTCTGGATCCGTATACGGCATGGGTTTTTGCATCGTAGGTGTAGGAATCATCCATCAGGTCTCTCAATTTGATTAGACCTTCGGCCCCGTTCTCCGGAATTTCCACCCAGAATCCGAATTCTGCAACACCGGAAATCACGCCATTGAAGGTTTCATCCAGGTGTTTTTCCATAAATTTCACCTGCATGTATTTGATGGAATCCCTTTCCGCATCGGCAGCCAGCCTTTCCATGGAGCTGCAGTGCTTGGCTTTGTCTTCCAGCTCCTCTTTATTCGGGGATTTTCCTCCGTCCAGGTAATGCTGAAGCAGACGGTGGGCGATAAGATCGGGATAACGGCGGATCGGAGAGGTAAAGTGACTGTAATAATCGAAACCGAGCCCATAGTGGCCGATCGGCTCCGTAGAATATACCGCCTTGCTCATACTCCTCATCGCCAGCGTTTCGATCATATTTTCTTCGCCTTTGCCTTTTACGTCGTGCAGAAGTTTATTTAAAGACTCTGCCACTTTTTTGGTATTGGCAAGATCCATTTTATAGCCGAAAGTGGAGACAAAATCCCTTAGCGATTCCAGCTTGGCCGGATCCGGATCGTCGTGAATCCTGTAGATAAAAGTATTCTGGGTAATTTCGCCTCTTTTGTTCAGTGAAACGAATTCAGATACTTTTTTATTGGCCAGCAACATAAATTCTTCGATCAGGTGATTTGAATCTTTGCTGATTTTGAAATAGACGCCGATCGGTTCGTTGTTTTCATCCAGGTTGAACCGTACCTCACTTCGGTCAAAGGTAATGGCACCGTCTTTTATCCTTTTTTGACGCATGATTTTTGCCAGTCCGTCAAGAACAAGAATTTCTTCCTTGAAATCGCCGTCTTTTCCTTCGATCCTTTCCTGGGCTTCTTCATAGGTAAACCTTCTGTCGGAATGGATCACCGTCCGCCCGAACCATTGTTTTTTGATCTCCGCTTTTTCATTCAGTTCAAAAACGGCAGAGAAGGTAAACTTATCTTCGTGCGGCCGCAGCGAACATACATCATTACTCAGCACTTCCGGCAGCATCGGCACCACACGGTCTACCAGATACACTGAAGTTGCTCTCTGGTAGGCTTCATCATCCAGCATGGTTCCCGGAACTACATAATGGGAAACGTCCGCAATGTGTACACCGACTTCCCAGTTTCCGTTTTCCAGTTTTCTTACGGAGAGGGCATCATCAAAGTCCTTGGCATCTTTCGGGTCGATGGTGAAGGTGGTAATGCCCCGCATGTCCCAGCGTCTGGCCACTTCTTCATCATTGATGCTTCGGTCGATCTTATCGGCATCCCTTTCCACTTCTTCAGGGAAAGTATATGGCAGTCCATATTCTGCAAGAATCGAGTGGATCTCCGTTTCATGTTCTCCGGGAGCACCGAGGACCTGTATAATTTCGCCCTGAGGATTTTTATCTCCGGGCCTCCATTCGGTCATCTTCACGATCACTTTATCACCGTCCTGGGCCCCTCCGAATTTTCCTTTCGGAATAAAAATATCAGTATTGATGGTCTTTTTGTCGCAAACTACAAATCCGAAATCCTTATGCGGGACCATCTGTAAAGTTCCTACGAATTCCGTTCTCGTTCTCTCCAGAACTTCCAGCACGGAGCCTTCCATTTTCTTTCCTTTATAGGTATAGGTCACGATTAAGACCTTATCGCCCTGCAGTGCATCCTTTACATTTTTGGAATGGATAAAGATATCGCCATCCACTCCCTGTACGGTCACATAAGCATTTCCGGACTGGTTGAAATCGATGGTTCCCGTTAATGTCCCTTTAATGTTAAGGTTAACGATGTATTTCCCTTTCTCACTTTCCTTGATTCTTTCTTCCGCCTTAAGCTTGTGAATCGCCTGTACCACGAGTTCACGCTGTCTCGGATTTTTGTGGTCTATTCCGTCTGCAATCTGTTTGTAATTATAGACTTTTGTGGAATTTTCATTCATAAATCTCAGGATCAGCCTGCCGATCTCTCTTAATTTATGGTCGTTTTTCTGACTTATATATTTCTTCTTTTTTGCCATTTTAATTTATTTTATTAATCTCTTCACACTCCAGATTTTATTTTTATCAATTAATTCAATCTGCTGTTTCAGCTGTCATCTGGATGTGACTATTGTTCTATTTCCATATTCACTGAAAGATCTTATTGACGCCGGATTCTTTTTTATTATAAGATTTTATTCTCTTCCATATTTAGAAATGGTTTGAAACAAAACCCCGTTGCTCATATTCGATATATTGTATCAATATAAAACGACGACATCAATTTTCCTTCCAATTCTGCTACAACGGAAGTTTTAGGTTTGTATAAATGTAATACAAATATGGAGAAGAATGGATAAAACCTTGATGGAAATGTAATTTTACCATTTCATAAGATTTAATTGGAAATAACAGGTGGTAAACCTGCCGGACGCTGCAAATATACAAAATTAAAAATTAAACAAGGCTTGTAATATGATTTACAAGCCTTTATCTGTTTAGCAGAATGCAATTTTATCAACCCGGTTCTGGTGTCTTCCGCCTTCGAAATCCGTGGCAAGGAATTTATCGGCAATCTCCATGGCCAGTTCCTTGGATATGAACCGCGCAGGAATGGAAATCATATTCGCATCATTATGCTGTCTCGCCAGCGATGCGATCTCCGGCATCCAGCAAAGTGCGCACCGGATTTTCTGATGTTTGTTGGCGGTGATCTGCACCCCGTTTCCGCTTCCGCAGATTAAGATTCCCAGTTCGTTTTCACCGTTCTCCACGGATGTGGCTGCAGGGTGAACAAAGTCCGGATAATCCACACTGTCTGTGGAAAACGTTCCAAAATCCTGAATATCAAATCTTTCTGAAAGATAGTTCTTCACAATCTCTTTATATTCATAGCCTGCGTGGTCTGCAGCAATTGCTATTTTCCTTTTCATAATTTTCGTATTAAGCCTTTTTCTAGATTTATTCACACAAATTTAAGTATAATGTGGATAAGTCTTAAATTTTTGGGAATTAAATGTGAAATGGCTTGTGAGTAAATGTTGAAAAAAGAGGGAAAGTAAATCTTTCGTAACATTGAAAAATTTTGTAATGAAGATTGGCATGAGGAAATCCTAGATATTTTTTCACAAAGTTTTCTGGAGAAACCCCCATGGTTTTCCATATTTACTTTATCCATATTCCATTTTGGGGAAAATTACTCACAATTATGGATAACTATTATAACGCCTTTATTTAAAACACTTTACAATGTAGATAAAATGTGAGTTACGTTCTGATTTAATATCAGAAAGTATTAGGCCAGAATTTATCCCCGAAACTCACAACACTCAACAACAGTACCCATTTATTTTTTTTAAGAGAAAAGAAAATATGTTGATTGATGAATGTTGAGGCTGCGGGAAACTTTTTGAAAACTTTTCAAAGGCGGTCTCGTCCTGAAAATTTTAAAATCTTACATTTGTGAAACGAAAATCGAAAAGAGCATGAAACCGAACTGCCCGGAAAATTTTAACGAAAACCTTTTCCTGAAGACGGTTCTGTTTGCCAGCGAAAAATTATAAAATGTACATATGAAAACAATCAATGATTTCAATTTCAGCGGAAAGAAAGCCCTGGTAAGAGTGGATTTCAATGTTCCGCAGGACGACCAGCTTAAGGTAACCGATAACACGAGAATTACGGCTGTAAAGCCCACGGTAGATAAAATCCTGAACGACGGCGGTTCCGTGATCCTGATGGCCCACCTGGGAAGACCGAAAGGAGAGGCCAATGATAAGTTTTCCCTGAAGCATATCGTTGATGAAGTTTCCGGTGTATTGGGTAAAGAAGTGAAGTTTGTGGAAGCATGTGTAGGGGAGAAGGCTGAAAAAGCTGCTGCTGACCTTCAGCCGGGTGAAATCCTTCTGCTGGAAAACCTGCGTTTCCACAGTGAAGAGGAGAAAGGGGACGAAGCGTTTGCTGAAAAGCTTTCCCAGCTTGCGGATGCCTATGTGAATGACGCTTTCGGTACGGCCCACCGGGCGCATGCTTCTACGGCAGTAATTGCTAAATTCTTTCCTTCAACTAAATTTTTCGGTTTATTGATGGCTGATGAGCTTCAGGCGATCGATAAAGTACTGAAGAGCGGTGAGAAGCCGGTTACGGCCATATTGGGCGGTTCCAAGGTTTCAACTAAAATTACCATTATAGAAAATATACTTCCGGCGGTTGATAACCTGATTATCGGAGGCGGGATGGCCTTTACTTTCATCAAAGCATTGGGTGGGAAAATCGGAACTTCGTTGGTGGAAGAAGACAAACTTCCTTTGGCTCTTGAGATTCTTGGAAAAGCAAAAGAGCATAAGGTAAAAGTATACCTTCCTTCCGATACAATCATCGCTGAAAGCTTCAGCAATGACGCGGAAAGAAAAGAATCCGATATTTATGATATTCCGGAAGAATGGATGGGATTGGATGCCGGTCCGAAATCAAGAGACCAGTTCAATGATGTCTTGTTAAATTCCAGAACGATTCTTTGGAATGGTCCGATCGGTGTTTTTGAAATGTCGAACTTTGCTGCGGGAACGGTTGCTTTGGGAGACAGCATTGCCGAAGCTACAAAACTCGGTGCTTTCTCTTTAGTAGGAGGAGGAGACAGTGTGGCTTTCGTGAAGCAGTTCGGGTATGGCGATAAAGTAAGTTATGTTTCTACCGGTGGAGGAGCGATGCTGGAAAGTCTGGAAGGTTTGGAACTTCCGGGAGTGGCAGCGATCAATAATTAAAAAATTTGATTTTTATAAAAACAGTCTGTTGAAATTTTTCAGCGGACTTTTTATTTTGGAGCCTGATCTGCTATCTACTTATTAGGTATCTGAAATTTTAAGATCAAATTTTAAATCCGTAGAAAATATTTTAGCAGATTTATTTTATATGACCTTAATGTGAAATGATTTTATTTTAAGCCTGTCTGCTTCAATCTTGTAAATTATTAATTTTACTGCATATACTCATACGATCTGATTTTTGAAATTTTATCTGATGCGAGTGTTTGATGAAAATTAACGAAAAATAATAATGATCCTGAATTTTACTTCTTTTCTTTGACTTACTAACCTTTTACTAACAAATATTGGAACGAGAGCATGAGAATTTAAAACCGATGAATATTTTATAAAAATATTCTGATCGGTAGAGGGAGTAGGGGAGGGGTTATAATGAAAAGTCCGGCCATACATTCCGGACTTTTTTAATTTTTAAGGTCAGATTGTTCAAAATTGACCTTCAGAAACGGCTCAAAAATCGATCTTCTATCTTTTTTCGATAATGTATATCAAACTCGAAAATTCATTTGAAAAAACAGCTTTTACGTTAGAAATCGTTCCATAGATCACTGCTTTTAGCCAAAAAAGGGACGATTTTTTATATTTTTCGCTCAGCATGGAGATATAATAAGAATCAAGGACCAATGGTTTTATTTTTCTCAGTTTCCAGTTGGGTTTTTTAGAAATCAGGTTTTCCATACCTTTTTTGGAAAAATGATACACGTGTCTCGGAACATCGTAAGCCGCCCAGTATTCTCTGTAATGTATCGCATCGTAGGAGGTCGGGTTGGGAACCGCAATGATCAGCAATCCTTTTTCCTTTAACTTCCTGTTGAAGATTTCAAGCATCTCATCCTGATTTTCTACATGCTCGAAAACATGCCATAAGGTAATGGCGTCAAGGCTGCGATCTTCTATTAAATTAAGATCGCTTAAAATTTTTGCTTTTGAAATTTTGCCCTGAGCTGCATTTCTTGCATCGGCGTCCGGTTCGAATCCGAAAGTTTGGAAATCTTTTTCAATATACTTTACAAATTCTCCTGCGCCGCAGCCATAATCCAGGACTTTTGATCCTTTTGGGATCCGGTCCAGCAGAATGGTTTTTTTATACTGTAAATTAAAGGACTGTAAAAACTTATAAAGTTTCTCTTTCAAACTTCCTGAATCCTGATGATGGGAAATATAATCTTCACTTTCATAATATCTGGAAATATTCGATGGAATAGGGGAGGTCTTGAAAACACCTTTTGTTTCCGTTTCTTTAATTTCAAATATTTCCCGGGAAAGAAAATGATCTTTTATTTTCATTTGATAGTTTTCTTTTATATTAAAAAAATTAAGATATTCAGAGCCTGGTATAAGCTCATAAATACCTTAATTTATACCTTAAATTTTAAAATGTTTCACGTGAAACATTTTTATTTTAGCGTCCCAAATAGACCAATAAAACATTAATATCTGCAGGCGATACTCCGCTGATCCTTCCGGCTTGCGCTATCGTCTTTGGTCTTACATTAGTCATTTTCTGCTTTGCTTCGGCAGAAAGGCTGGATATCTTTGAATAATCAAAATCTTCGGGGATTTTGATATTTTCCAGACGGTTGAGCTTGGCTACATTTTCTTTCTCTTTTTCTATATAGCCTCTATATTTAATATTTACTTCAGCCTGTTCTCTTACTTCATCATCATAAGCAGAAGAAAATTCATTAATGAAATCAATTTTATCCAGCTTTTCCAGCGTCATATTAGGTCTTGTAAGAATCTGTGCGGCGCGATATGCCTGATCTACGGGACTGCTTTCGATAGTTTCCAGGATCGGGTTGATAATACCCGGCTTTAAAGAAGTTTCACGAAGAAAGGCTTCAAGTTCTTCACTTTTGGTTATTTTCTCCTGTACTCTCTTTAAACGGTCTTCTTTTGCCAATCCTAAATCAAATGATTTCTGGGTTAATCTGATATCGGCATTGTCCTGTCTCAACAGAAGCCTGTATTCTGCTCTGGAGGTAAACATCCGGTATGGCTCTTCCGTTCCTTTGGTAATCAGGTCATCAATAAGAACGCCGATATAAGCTTCATCACGGTTAAGGATGAACTCATTTTTTTCCTTTACTTTATTGTGGGCATTAATTCCGGCGATCAGACCTTGCCCGGCCGCTTCTTCATAACCTGTAGTTCCGTTGATCTGACCTGCAAAATATAAATTTTCGATCAGTTTGGTCTCCAGCGTATGCTTGAGCTGGGTAGGAGGGAAGTAGTCGTACTCAATGGCATAGCCCGGACGGAAGACTTTTACGTTTGCAAATCCCGGAATGTGTTTCATTGCTTTGATCTGTACGTCTTCCGGAAGGGAAGAGCTGAATCCGTTCACATAGATTTCCACCGTTTTCCATCCTTCCGGTTCTACGAACAGCTGATGCCTGTTTCTTTCGGCAAAACGGTTGATCTTATCTTCAATACTCGGGCAGTATCGTGGTCCCAGACTCTGAATGGTTCCGTTGAACATCGGGCTCCTGTCGAAACCTTCGCGTAAAATATCATGAACGGTTTCGTTGGTATAAACGATATGGCAGCTTAGTTGTCTGGTTAATTTAGGCGTATCCAGATAGCTGAACTTCTGAGGATTTTCATCGCCTTTCTGTTCTTCCATTTTAGAATAATCCAGGCTTCTTCCATCCACTCTCGGTGGTGTACCGGTCTTCATTCTTCCTGCTTCGAAACCGAGAGAAACCAATTGCTCGGTGATTCCGAAAGCCCGGGGTTCACCCATTCTTCCGCCTCCCAGTTGTTTGTCTCCGACGTGGATCAGACCATTCAGGAAAGTACCGTTGGTAAGAACCACGGAACGTCCTCTGATCTCGATTCCTAAAGAGGTAACCACACCCTTCACTTTGTTATTTTCAACAATAAGCTGTTTCACCATGTCCTGAAAGAAATCAAGATTGGGTGTATTCTCTAATGCCAGACGCCATTCTTCCGCGAAAAGCATCCGGTCATTCTGTGTTCTCGGGGACCACATGGCAGGACCTTTGGAAAGGTTCAGCATTTTGAACTGTATAGCCGATTTATCCGCTATAATTCCTGAGTATCCGCCCATAGCATCGATTTCCCGTACGATCTGTCCTTTGGCGATTCCGCCCATCGCCGGGTTACAGCTCATCTGTCCGATGGTCTGCATATTCATGGTAATAAGCAGGGTTTTCGAACCCAGATTCGCAGCGGCAGCGGCAGCTTCACAGCCTGCGTGCCCGGCACCTACGACGATTACATCATATATTTCTGAAATCATTTTTATCGCTTGTTTTAAGCCTTATATTTTATTCTTTTTTACAAATGTTTCACGTGAAACATTATCTGTCTTTACAGTCTTAAACCGCCTGTATTGCAATCTTATTTAACCCCGATCTCAGCATTTGTCTGAGCTCGTTTTTTTCTTTGGAAAAAAAACAGCGAGTGCGGAGAGCGGGATCAAGCTCCTGAAAAATAAAAGAGCCTTAAATATATTTTGCTAAATAATGATCTTCTTTCTCACGCATCTGCTTTTCCTCTTCCTCCGTTTTATCCTTGTATCCGCAGAGATGAAGGATCCCGTGAGCCAAAACCCGTCTCAGCTCTTCTTCATAATTTTTGGATAGGGTAGAGGCGTTATCGGAAATGCGCTGCAAAGATACAAAAATCTCTCCGCTTATGGTCCTGCCTTTTACATAGTCAAAGGTAATGATATCCGTATAGTAATCGTGCCGGAGGTAATCCTGGTTCACTTTCAGCAGATAGTCGTCGTTACAGAAAATATAGTTGATTTCGCCTAATTTTTTTTCTTCCGAAAGAATGATGTCTTCCAGCCATGCCGTATAATCCGTATTTACAGATTCCTGTAAGTTTTCGTAAAAGAATTGTATCATTGTAATTAAAACCAGTGTCCTAAGATAACACTGAATATGCCTTTTTGATTGTTTTTAAGAGAGTGACTGAAATTGACTCTGATCTGTCCGAAAGGAGATTTATAGCCTGCCGTAAGCCCTACAGAGCTGTAGTTTAATTTCACTGCATCTTCAAAAGAGATGTCATTGGAAAGATTCGCAAAGGAAAAGTTTCCGCTCAGAAAATAGTTTTTATTGAATTTGAACTGGAGATCGTTTGAAGCCAGAATTACATTGTTGGTGTTCAGCTGGGCAAAATAAAACCCGGAAAAGCTTCTGAAATTAACGATGTTCTGCTCAAAGATTCCACCCAGCCTGTATTTATAAAATTCCGGCAGGTTTTCACCCAAGGTAATCCCTCCGTACAGGTTCAGCCTGTAGGAAAACTGTTTTGAAAGGGGGATGTTTATCCTGATGTCAGCCTTGATCTGAACCAGCCTGCGGTCTACCTCGGATTTCAGGAGATCGATCACTTTTCCTTCCGCATTGATGTAGATCCCGCGGGTAGGGAAGTCCCTGTCGTTCTGCGTATCGCTTTTCAGAAATACGTAAGGATTCAGAAACCGGCTGTATCTTTTGTTGTCGCCGTTGAATGCCGCTTCGAAATAATCGTGGCTGATCCCGCCGCCAACGGCAAATTTATCTTTCCAGATCGACTGTAAGTAGACTTCATTCCGGAGCCATTGCCATTTGTCAAATTCATTGTTGCTGGTATCCCTAAGGCTGAAGCTCATCCCGGAAGAATAAATTCCGAAGCCGGGAATATATCCGTTGTCGATAAAATAGTTTAAATAATATCTGGGTTTATCTCCTACAATAACATCCAGGGAAAGATTGGAATTGCGGAATAAAAGCCGTTTTGCGGAATAATTGACCAGCAGGCCGGTCTTGAAAATTTCATCGTAATGCAATCCGAATTTCAGGAAATGCCGTGCATCATCTTCGGTAACGTAGAGCTTAAGATAACTGGCTTTGCTGTCGGAAATAATATCGTAGTTGATGAATTTATAATTGTTCGTAGCAACCAGTTTATCGATTCTTTTATTGATGCTTCCGTAAGTCTGCAGGGAAGGAAGGCGAAGCCCCATTTTTCCAAGCACATAATTTTTCCCGTAAATTCTGTTTCCTTCGATGGCAACGCTGTCGATCTTATATACATTGGAATAAATAGGACTCATCTGCTGCCTGATGCGGTCAAAAGGGCGCTTTGGAAGCTGGTCCAGGATATCTGCATATTTTAAACCTTCTACATAGCCGCTGTCGAGAATCTTCTTTTTATCGTCGTAGCTTGTGGCCGTCATGCCCTGTAAATTCGGTTTGATATTGATGTCGGTGTATTTATACTGCCGCTCCGTATCTTTCTTTATTCCGAAATCGATCACCTGGTTCAGAATGGCAATAATGCTGTTCAGGTCTTCTCTTTTGGAAAGATCCTGATTGAGGTCTACCCCGATGACGATATCGATTCCTTTATCCTTTAAAGGTTTTGACGGATAGTTCACCGTCATGGCTCCGTCGATATAGATACTGTCATTGATTTTTACCGGATCCATGAGCGAAGGAAAAGCGGAACTTGCCATGATAGACTGTACAAGATCGCCCTTTTCAAAGATCTGCATATTCCCGCTTTCCAGATTGGTGGCCACACACATGAAAGGAATCGGCAATTTTGAGAAATCTTCGATGTTGGAAACGTTCTTGAAGAGTTCTTTCAGCAGGTAGACATTTTTCTGTCCGGAACTGATGGAAGAGGGAAGGTTGATCTTTCCGTTTTTCAGGGGAATCGATAAAAGGTATTTATCGACCGATTTATTAAAGAACGTCGTTTCCTGGCGTTTGGCTTTCGGATCCGTAATCAGGGAATAGAAATCAGTATCCATCACGATCTTTTCGATCTCCTTTCCGGAGTATCCTGAAGCATAAAGGCCGCCGACAATCGCCCCCATACTGGTGCCGGCAATATAGTCTACTTTTACCCCTAAAGAGTCCAGCACTTTAAGAACGCCTACATGAGAAAATCCTTTAGCGCCTCCGCCGGCCAGTGAAAGTCCGATCCTGGGATTTTTGGGAATCACCAGATCTTTTTTTATCTGGGAATGGATAAGAAGCAGTTGAAATGCAAATAAAATGATCAGGAGCTTTCTCATAATTTTAGGGCTTAATCTTTTACATAAATCCGTTTTACACGGGGTGAAATAGAAGTGAGAACTTCATAGGTTATCGTTTGGCAGTAAGCTGCAAACTCTTTCAAGGTGGGCTTCGCGTTGAATATCGTCACGGCGTCACCTTCTTTCACATGAGGAATGTGGTCTACATTGATCATCATCATATCCATACAGATGCTTCCGACAATAGGAGCGAGGGTTTTGTTGATTCCAACGTTGCCGATCTTGTTTCCGATCAGTCTCGGGATCCCGTCGGCATATCCCACGGGAATAGTGGCTATTTTGGTCTGATGGTCTGCTTTAAACCGGCGGCTGTAACCTACTGATTCTCCGCTTTCCACTACGGAGATCTGGGAAATAACGGTTTTGAAGCTTACGACCGGCCGCAGCTGTTTCTGTATTTCACTATTGGGTGATTCTCCCAGCATTCCGATGCCGATTCTTACCATATCAAACTGGTAGCCGGTATAGGAAGTGATTCCTGAAGAATTCAGGATATGCCGGATCGGGGCATAACCCAGCTTTTCTATGACAAACGATGAATTTTTTTTAAATGTTTTCAGTTGATTCAGGGTAAATTCTTTTTCTTCCGGCATATCGGAAGAGGAGAGATGGCTGAAAATACTCTGCACCTTTACGTTTATTGAATTTACAACAGTGCTCAGCTGATCCAGCTCATTTTCTTTAAAACCAAGCCGGTGCATTCCGGTTTCCAGTTTGATGTGAATGGGATACTTTTTATCATAGCCGGATTTCTGAACGGCATCATAGAACAACTCCAGTACACGGAAGCTATAGATTTCAGGTTCCAGGTTGTAGGCAATTACGGTTTCATAACTGTGCTGCTCAGGATTCATCACAACAATCGGTACGGTAATCCCTTTTTTACGGAGTTCCACACCTTCGTCTACAAAGGCAACCCCTAAATAATCGATATGATGATGCTGCAGAAACTCGGAGATCTCATAACTTCCCAATCCGTAGGCGTTGGCTTTTACCATCGCCATCATTTTCGTAGAAGGCCGAAGCAGGGATTTGTGGTAATTGATATTGTGGAGAATGGCGTTTAAATTTACTTCCAGCACCGTATCATGTTTTCTCAGTTCAAGAAGGTCCTTTAACTTTTCAATCTCAAATTTTCTTGCTCCCTTCAATAAGACAAGCTGGTTTTCCAGGTCATTAAGATGTTTGCTGTCAATAAGTTCCTGAGTGCTTATGAAAGTAAAGGTTTTGGCCTTAAATAAATCACTGAACTTTGATATTTCGTCTCCGATCAGGAATACCGAGTCAAACGGCTGTTCATTAACCAGCTCGGAAACTTCTTCGTAGAGTTCTTTGGAATTTGAGTTTACGCCCAGGATGTCGGTCAGCACCAGAGATTTTTTCGGCTTCTTATATTCGTTAAGAAACTGAAGTGCCGTTTTCAGGGAATCGAGATCAAGATTGAAAGAATCATTGATGATGATATTACCCCTTAGTCCTTCGATGGCTTCGAGCCTCATTTCAACGGCCTTCAGCGAATTGATTTTCTCGACGATCTCCTGATTTCCGATATTCAGCTCCTTCAGGACGATAATAAGTGCTAAAACATTGGTTAATGTCGCTTCGTCTCTCTGATGTACGGGGAATGAAATTTCTTCACCGAAATAATGCACCACAACGTCTTCATTTTTCTGAAAGTTGTTTTTATAGTAAACCCGGTTATGTTCTTTAAATCCGTAAGCAATTAATTTTTTACCGGAATACCGGTCTTCGATTTTTTTCCTGACCAAAGGATGATCACCGTTATAAATGATCACCTCTGAATTTCTGAAAAGCTTAATCTTTTCGTCGATCAGTTCTTCTTCCGAGCTGAAGTTGGCCAGGTGGGCCGTGCCGATATGGGTAAGAAGGCCGATCTGCGGATGAAAGACAGACTCCAGTACTTCCATTTCTTCAGGCCGGGAGATCCCGACTTCAAAAATGCCCAGTTGGTGAGCATCGTTGATCTGAAGAAGCGAAAGCGGAAGCCCGATCTGCGAATTGAAGCTTTTCGGGCTTTTTACGGTAGGAAACTCATTCCACAGACATTGGTAGAGCCATTCTTTTAAAATGGTTTTTCCGTTGCTGCCGGTAATTCCTACTGATTTTAAATGAGAATGTTCAAAGTGGTACCTGGCCAATTTCTGGAGAAACACCACCGAATCCTTTACAATGATCCAGGCTACATCTTCAAACTGTGGGTCATGATGCTCGGAAATAATAATACCGATGCCGCAGTCGATGGCCGCTTCAATAAATTTTTCGCCGGAATTCTTGGACGTATTGATCGCAATAAAAGCCGTGTTTTTAGTAGAATAAATAATCCTGCTGTCAAAAGCAATATTCCGGATCATTAAATCTCCGTTCCCTACAATTTCTGCATTGGTGATTTCTGCGATTTGATTTACACTATAGTTCATCAACTCCTGTTGGTAATTAAATTATAATTATGATCGGGATTTCGGAAATTATTAATCATATGAAGAAGGTTAATCTGATCTGCAGCTATCTCATAGATAATATAATTGTGCTTCGTTACAAGCAAGTTATGAAAGTCTGTATCTTCATATTTTTGATGGACTAAATTTCCGTTTTCAAGAAGGGAAATTTTTTTTTCTAATATTTCGTAAAAATCTTCTACTACTTTAAAACCCCAGTTTTCTATTAAAAAATCTTCAAGATTTTCTAAATCCGATTTGGCCCTATTTGTCCAGAAGATATTCATGCTTCTTTTTTGCAAGTCTTTCCTTCGCCTCATTCATTATCGTCTTATGTTCATGAATTCTGCCATTTTTAACGTCTTCCAAACCATCCTGAATAGCTTTAAGAATATCATCTTTCGAATGCTCTTCCGGCTCAATGATCTCCGCGATTTTAAGCAGCTCTTCCGGAAGAAACTTTTTCTCCTTCATCTTCCGGAAAAAGGTAGGTTCGGAAATCCCGCTCTTTTCAATGATGTATTTCATCTTGAACGGCGAGTTTTTCAGGATCTCATCAATGGAATTGCTGATTTTTATGTAATTTTTAATTTCCAATATCATTTTCCGATAGTTTTTACTATTAAATATTAAACAAAAATACGAATAAATTTGATATTGAATTAGTTTTTATCCAAAACTTCATCTACAAAAACCCTCCGGCTCACCGCTTCGTAAGATTCTGTTTCTCCGAGTTCTACCAGGTTTTTGCCTTCGGAGATCCTCATGGAATAATTAGCCAGGTTTCCGGTCCTCCTGCAGATGGCATGAACCTTCGTCACATATTCTGCGGTAGCCATCAGGTTGGGCATGGGCCCGAACGGCCTTCCAAGAAAATCCATATCCAATCCGGCAATCACCACCCGCACGCCGCTGTTGGCAAGCTGATTGGCAATATAGACAATACTTTCATCAAAAAACTGGGCTTCGTCTATTCCTACGACATGGCAGTTGGAAGCCAGCAGCAGGATCTCGCTGGGGTTCTCCACCGAGGTGCTCCGGATCTTGTTCTGGTTGTGGGAAACCACGTCTTCATCCGAATATCTGGTATCCAGTTTCGGTTTAAAAATTTCTACGTTCTGTCCCGCCATTTCCGCTCTTCTCAGCCTCCGGATCAGCTCTTCGGTTTTTCCGGAAAACATGGAACCACAAATTACTTCCATCCAACCGCTTTGTTTGGAATGATTAATTGTATTTTCTAAAAACATTTGTTAAATTAGCCGTATATTTTCAAGATCAAAAGTAAGCAATTTTAACAAGATTCTTCTATGCAGAACATCCAAGATTTAAAGGAAAAGATTTTTTTTGAATCCAGGAATATCATTGGTATTCTGGACAAAATAAGCCATGTCGACGAGCTTTCGTCCAAGCTGGATCTTGTAGAAGGGCTGGCCGAAAGAATTTCTTTCCTGCGTTTGCTGGAAAAAAATACCGCCGGTTTTGGAAATGAAAATTTTTCGCCGGTTCCGGAAAGTAACGAAAATTTTTACCGGTCGGGGGAAAATGATGAAGTAACGGAGGAAGAAGCCATTTTCAACAACGAGCTGAATGAAATCAATGAAAAAGGATCAGGCAGTTATTCCGGTCAGGTGACGGAGGAAGAGGCTATTTTCAACAATCAGTTAAATGAAATCGTAGAAGAAGAACTTCACGAAACTTTAGTTAATTTTGCAGGGGAAAATAAAGAAGCGGATATTCAGGAAGTGCTGAATGAAAATACGGAGGTTTTCAATAATCATCCGAATGAAAACAGTGATCCGCAGAGTCCTGGTTCCGGCGCAGAGCCGGCACATTTTCCAGGTGAAGAAAAAAATCCTTCTGATAATGAGTATGAGGTTGAGCCTGAGACTCATAATGAAATGTCCCATGGAGACAAGATGGAGGAAGATGTTGTTTTCAACGACCAGTTGAATGAAATCGGTGAATTTGAAAATGAAATTTCAGATAACGACGGGGTCATTTTAAATTCTTTCGAGGAAGAAGAAAGAATTCTGAACAATTTTGAATCTGCCCCGGAAAAGGAAGAATATTCAACTGAAGAGTCCGACGATCCTTTGTTTTCATCCCAAATGATGGAACAGGGAGAAATGGCCAGCGATACTTCCGGTGCAGAAAATATCGTGAACGATCTTAAAAATGAAGCGTCAGAAGAGGAAAAACAGGAAGAAGCCGCTTCGACAGAGCATGACAGAAGGAAGATTGTAGAAATCGGAACACCGGTTTCTGAGGAAAAAGAAGAAAGAAAATCGGATGAAAGCTTTGAAAGCCTTGAGGCCTACCATGCTTACAATCATGATAAAAAAATAAAGCTGGCTAACATCAGAGGCCTGAAAGCGGTACAGTCTTTTTTTGATGAGGATCATCTTGAAAGGGAACAGCCGGAAGAAAGACCCGTTCCCGCAGAAAAAAAAGAAGAAACGGGGAGCATTTTAAAAACCAATATTCCGACTGAGTTTATGGAAGCGGAAAAGAAAAAGCCTGAGTTCAGACTGGATTTGAATGACCGGATCGCCTTTTCAAAAATGCTGTTCGGAGGAAGCCAGTTTGAGCTGAATGAAGTCATTACCAATCTCAACAGCTTTAGAACACTGGAGGAAGCGAAGGAATACCTGAGCGACCTTTATTATTCTAAAAAATGGAGCAGGGTGGATGAGTATGCCCAAAGGCTTTGGATATTGGTAGAAAATAAATTTTTATAAACTTAATTTTGAGCGGAATCCTATATTTTGTTCCCACGCCGGTCGGGAACCTTGAAGATATGACCTTCAGAGCGGTAAACGTCCTGAAAGAGGTTGATTATATATTGTGTGAAGACACCAGAACTTCAGGAATTCTTTTGAAGCATTTTGAGATTTCAAAGCCTTTGAAATCCTATCACCTCCATAATGAGCATCAGGCCACCGAAAAGGTGATTGCCGATCTTAAAAACGGCCAGAACATCGCCATTATCACCGATGCGGGCACTCCCGGAATTTCAGATCCCGGCTATCTGCTGGCGAAAGCCGGTTCCGACCATCATCTTGAAATGATCTGCCTGCCCGGAGCCACTGCTTTTGTTCCGGCCCTTGTGGTTTCAGGGCTGCCCAACAACGAATTTCTGTTTGCCGGATTCCTGCCCCAGAAAAAAGGCCGTCAGACCAAGCTGAAACAGCTGGCAGAAGAAAAAAAGACCGTCATTCTGTATGAAAGCCCGCATAAGATCAACACCACCCTGGAGCAGATCAAAGAATTCTTCGGTGAGGAGACCAAAGTAAGTCTGAGCCGCGAAATCTCCAAGAAATTTGAAGAGACCAAACGCGGAACAATTCTTGAACTTATTGAATTTTCAAAAAGCAAAACCTTAAAAGGCGAAATCGTCCTCATCGTAAATAATTCCATTTAATTGAAAAAATTGATTTTCGTGCTGTTTTCGTCGGTCTGTTTCGGACAGACGGATCAGTACAAGCAGATCCTGTTAACCAAAAAATTGGGTAAAGAAGTCCGTTCCTATTCAAAAGGGTACGGAATATTTACTGATCTTAAAACGGGAAAGTCCGGAATTGTAGATTCACTGGGGAATATCACGTTTGATTACCCGTCAAAAAGCGAAATTTCCCCTCTATGGAAAAACAGGTTCGTGCTGAAGGCAAAATCCGGAAAAGCAAATGGAAAGACGGCTGTTATCGATGCCGGAGGCAAAGAGATTATTCCGATGGATCTGTTCAGGTTCAGGACCTGGGAAAATAAAGACCGCCTGATCTGTACCAAAAAGGGAAGAGACGTTGTCTATGATTTTAACGGTAAGGAGATTATTCCTTTTTCAGAAAAAATCGTATTCGGAAGCGAGAACAGGTTTTTCGTAAAAAATAACGGGGTCTGGCTGATTTATGATTTCAACGGGAAAAAAGTTTCCGACAGGGAATTTACCGATGACCTGCGCTTTTATAAAGGAAGGGCTTACCTTACCAAGGGAGACAAATCCGGTGAAGTGGTTGATAACAACGGGATCACCATCAGTACCGTTTCCGGTCATAATGTAGATAACATCAATGCTTTTCCTTACCTGATTACATTGGATGCTTCAAAAGAAAGATATGGGATCATCGATGAAAAAGAGAACATCATTGCCGAAGAAATATACGAACAGGCTTTTGTGGGCAGAGAATATATTTACCTTACCAAAGCCGACAAGGTAAGCATTTTCTCAAAGAAGGAAGGGAAGTTGTATGATCTTGATTACCATTATGTAAACCCTCTTTTTAACGGGCTGTTTAAAACTTCCCAGGACCAGAAAAATCCCAAGGCCGCCGTGGTGCGCCTGAACGGGGAAGTTGTATTTCCAAAAGAGTACGACCGAGTAGAAGGCCTTAGCATCTCCGGGGATAAATACCTCTATCTCAGAAAAGATGAAGAAGAAGAAATCCTGAATAAAGATTTAAAAAATATTCTGAACAGCGATGAATACGGCATCGAAAAAATATTCCCGAATACCCTCATTATCAACAGAAACGATCATTATTATATTTTCACCCCAAAAACCGGAATTTACAGGGAATTAAAAGATCTTAAAGAAATCCGGGAATCGGAACTTTATCCTGCGCTTATCGGGAAAAACGGTGATAACCTATACGGAATGATGGATGAAAACGGTAATGAAATGGTTCCTTTCGTTTACGATGATATCACAACTTTTCTGGGAGCCAATGAATTTGTGGTAAAGAAAAACAATAAATTCGGGGTCACCAACCATAAAAATGAACCATTGACAGAAGTCGTTTATGATAAATTTTTTCATGACAAAAAGGGTATCCGGCTTACAAAAGGGAAGGAATCTGAGTTTATTTACTTCACGGAACAGCAAGACCGGAATTTTACCGATTAATAAACCATAGTCATTTTATGACAAAAAACAGCCGGAAAATTTTGCTAAAAGAATGATTTAAAATGCAATGAACAACATTTTGTAATATCTTTGCGCACTGTTTTACTTTTGTAAAACCGAAATATCTATTAGCCGGCTTTCGGGAAGCAGATGGATTATAAAGTAAATAATTGTCATATATATGAAACTATTAGAAGGAAAAGTAGCACTAATAACGGGAGCTACAAGAGGAATCGGTAAAGGAATTGCTGAAATGTATGCTCAACAGGGAGCAAAAGTAGCCTTCACCTATGCCGGATCTGTAGACAAAGCTAGGGAATTAGAAGCAGCTTTAAGTTCTGTAACGCAAATTAAAGGATACCAGTCGGACGCATCGGATTTTGATGCTGCGCAGACTTTGGTGGATGAAGTAATCGCTGAGTTTGGTAAAATTGATATTCTGATCAACAATGCAGGAATTACAAAAGACAACCTGCTGTTGAGAATGTCTAAAGAAGACTGGGACAAAGTAATCAACGTCAACCTGGATTCGGTATTCAATCTTACAAAAGCGGTCATTAAGCCGATGATGAAGGCCAAAGCAGGATCGATCATCAATATGACTTCAGTAGTCGGTATCAGCGGAAATGCCGGACAGGCCAACTATGCGGCTTCAAAAGCGGGGGTCATCGGTTTTACGAAATCCGTAGCTTTGGAATTGGGCTCCAGAAATATCCGTTGCAACGCCATTGCTCCGGGATTTATCCAGACTGAAATGACGGATGCTTTGGATGATAAGGCCAAAGAAAAATGGAATGAATCCATTCCGATGAAAAAGCTTGGCCAGACCCGTGATGTAGCCAATGCCTGCGTATTTTTAGGAAGTGACATGGCATCTTATGTAACCGGACAGACCCTGAATGTAGACGGAGGCTTATTAACATAAGAATTTTCAAATAAAATAAAAACAGAAATCCGTCACTGTGACGGATTTCTGTTTTTTAAACCTGTTAAACAATAAGTTAAGGTATGATTAATCATTAAACACCTGATTTTCCTGCTCCTGAACCCTGATGAAGGTGGTTCTTTTCGACAGTTCTTTCAGTTTCGAGGCGCCGACATACGTACAGGTGGAACGCACACCGCCTAGGATGTCTTTTACCGTTCCGGAAACCGGGCCTTTGTAGGCTACTTTTACCGTCTTTCCTTCGGAGGCACGGTATTCTGCAACCCCTCCCGAATGTTTATCCATTGCTGTTTTTGAGCTCATCCCATAAAAAAGCCGGTATTTCTTGCCGTTTTCTTCTACCATTTCGCCTCCGCTCTCATCATGGCCGGCAAACATGCCTCCCAGCATCACGAAATCGGCACCTCCGCCGAAAGCCTTGGCCACGTCGCCCGGAACCTTACAGCCGCCGTCTGCGATAATATGGCCTCCCAAACCGTGAGCGGCATCCGAACATTCGATAATCGCGGAAAGCTGAGGATATCCCACTCCGGTTTTTACCCGGGTGGTGCACACGGAACCGGGACCGATTCCAACTTTAATGATATCGGCTCCTACCAAAAGCAGCTCTTCCACCATTTCTCCGGTGACCACATTTCCGGCTATGATGATCTTATCCGGAAAATCAACCCTTGCCTTCTTCACAAATTCGACGAAATGTTCGGAATAGCCATTGGCGACATCGATGCATAGAAACTCGATTTTCGGATGCCGGCCGAGGATTTCTCCGAGCTTTTTTTCGTCCGCTTTCCCTGTTCCGGTGCTTAAGGCGATATATTGATGAATTTCTTCGGGCTGACTGTTTAGAAATTCGGTCCATTCTTCTACGGAATAATGCTTGTGGATGGCAGTGATGATCTTTTCTTTAGCCAGTTCCACTGCCATTTCGAAAGTTCCCACCGTATCCATATTAGCTGCGATCACGGGGATTCCTTTCCATTTTTTATGGGTGTGCTTAAATGTAAATTCTCTTTCCAGGTCCACTTCAGAACGGGATTTCAAAGTAGAACGTTTCGGACGGAACATTACATCTTTGAATCCCAGTTTAATATCATATTCTATTCTCATATTTGGAAAATTATTTTACTTAAATGTATGAAAAACTTTGGTTGGAACCTGCCGGATCAGGATCGGATTTCACAAAAATCATTTCTGTGCCTTAAAAAACGGGATTTGCAGAAGCTTTGAATCCCATCAGGTATACCTTTTAAAAATACTGGATAACATGCTGCCGGTTCTGATTAAAAACAATACTTTTGAAGCCATGGATTTTCCGGTAACCTTTCATCTTTTTGGCAAAACCGTACTTGCCCATCCGCTTTTTGAGGCATTGGGGATGTTTATCGGGATGCGCTGTTATTTTTATTTAAAAAGAAAATCCGGGGAAAAGGTTTCCTTCAATGTTTCGGCTGCCATTTTAATCGGGGCCACTGCAGGTGCCTTGTTCGGTTCCAAACTGATCGGGAATCTGGAAAATCCATACAAATTGTTTGAACATTTTGACTTTAAAACGATCTGGACCAATAATACGATTGTCGGAGGACTGGCTTTCGGCCTGATAGGCGTGGAGCTGGCCAAAAAAGTGGCCGGCCATAAGGAAAGCACCGGCGACCTGATTGTCTTCCCGCTGATGCTGGCCATGATCATCGGAAGGATCGGCTGTTTCCTCACCGGGATCTATGAAGAAACGTACGGGGTCCCTACCGGTTTTATTTTCGGAATGCATCTAGGAGATCAGTACCTGAGGCACCCTGTAGCACTGTATGAAATTACTTTTCTCATCATTCTCTGGATTGTTTTAAAAACCGTTCAAAATAAAAAACGCTATTCTTCCGGCTTTGTCTTCCAGCTCTTTATGCTGAGTTATTTCACTTTCAGGTTCCTGCTGGACTTTATAAAGCCGAGGCTGGAAATACTCGGGAATTTAGGAACCATTCAGGTGGTATGTATTTGTGTAATTATTTATTACATTTATAAAATAAAAAATACCGTCCGCATTAATCACCATAAAAACAAAATTTATGAAAACCCTGACCCTGTTGGAAGTCGGTGACCTGGGAGGTCTGGTCCTGATGATTATTCTCGTTATCCTGTTTGTGGCTTCCATTTTTTCCCTGATCGTCACTTTGATTGTCAAGCTGATTTACGAATCAAAAGACAACCGGAAATTTTCCAGGAAACAGTTTATCCAGACAATGCTGATCTGCCTTTTGTTTTGCGGATTGGTAAGTGGTTTTATTTGTGGAGGAGGAATTTAAATTGAAATTATGCCGGTAAGAAATTATACGTATTACGATTACACCATCAGTTTGTGCCCGGAATGCCTGAAGAGGGTAGGCGCTAAAATTATTATTGAGGATGAAGCGGTTTTCATGACGAAACGATGCCCGGACCACGGGTTTTTCAAGACCAAAATTGCTTCCGATGTCCATTATTACAAAAACATCAGGAATTACAATAAAGCTTCTGAAATGCCCGTACATTTCGGAACGGAGGTAGAATATGGCTGTCCGTATGATTGCGGGTTGTGCGTGGATCATGAGCAGCACAGCTGTCTTTCCATTGTGGAAGTAACGGACCGCTGCAACCTGACCTGCCCCACCTGCTACGCCATGTCTTCCCCGCATTACGGAAGCCACCGGACGCTGGAGGAAATTGAGGCGATGTTTGACATCATTGTGAAGAACGAAGGAGAACCTGATGTCGTCCAGATCAGTGGAGGAGAGCCGACCATCCATCCCGAATTTTTCAAAATCATGGATATTGCCAAATCAAAGCCCATCAAGCATCTGATGTTAAACACCAATGGAGTAAGGATTGCCAATGATCCCGGATTTGCTGAAAAGCTGGCGGCCTATGCGCCGGAATTTGAGGTGTATCTCCAGTTTGATTCCTTTAAGCCGGAAGTGCTGCAGGATTTCAGGGGAAAGGATCTTACCGATGTCCGGATGAAGGCTCTGGAGAAACTGAACGCTTTGAACCTTTCAACCACATTGGTGATTGTCCTGCAGAAAGACAAAAACATTGATGAGATCGGCAAAATCATTGAATTTGCCTTAAAACAGAAGTGCGTCCGCGGGATTACCTTTCAGCCGGTGGAAATTGCCGGAAGAAACCGGGAAGATTCCGCGCACGAAAAAATAACGCTTACCGAAGTGCGGCAGGAAATCCTGAACCAGTTCCCACTGCTGAATTCGGATGATCTGATTCCGGTTCCGTGTAATCCGGATGCTCTGGCAATGGGCTATATCCTGAAGCTGGAAGGGGAAATCATTCCTTTAACCCGCTACATCAATCCTGCGGATCTGCTGAACAATGAAACCCGGAATACCATCGTTTACGAACAGGATACCGGATTGCAGATGCAGCTGCTGGATATTTTCAGCACGGGAATTTCCGTAGATAAAGTACAGCCTAAAGTCAACCAGCTCTTGTGCTGTCTGCCTGAAGTTTCCGCACCTGATCTGGATTACGACAACCTGTTCCGGATCATCATCATGAATTTTATGGATGCCCATGATTTTGACGTCCGCGCCGTAAAGAAATCCTGCGTTCATATCGTAAATAAAGATCTGAAGCTCATTCCTTTTGAAACAATGAACCTTTTTTACCGTGACGATAAAATCAAATACCTCGAAGAATTGAGACGTGAGGATAAAGTATTGTTTTGATATGAGTTTCAGATCAATCCGATCTGTAAAATTCGCAGGAAAAAAGATTAGGGCGTAAATTTTTTTACGCCCTATCTATTTAAGGACTTGAAATAGTTTAATAATCCATTTATGAATTTTAAAATTCTGATTGTAAAGCCAGTAGCAAAAAGCTAATTGCTATCAGCTACTTATTAATCGAATTTCATCACCTCATTCAGCGTATTCATATACTCATAAGCCGTAAGGTCGAATTTTACCGGAACAATGGAGATGTATCCGTTGGCCAGAGCCGTTTCGTCGGCGTCTTCGGATTCGTCCATATTATTGAAATAACCGGTCAGCCAGTAATATTTTTTTCCGTGGGGGTTTATCCTTTCGTCGAAGCTTTCTTCCCATTTGGCCTGGGCCTGTTTGCAGACTTTTACGCCTTTGATCTCTTCTTTCGTAAGCTTCGGAATGTTTACATTCAGGACAATTCCTTTCGGCATGGGGTTTTCCAATACTCTTTTCACAATATTCTGAATGTATTCTTTGGCTTGGGTAAAATCGGCTTCCCAGCTGAAATCCAGCAGAGAAAATCCGATGGCAGGGAGATTTTCCACACCGGCTTCCACCGCGGCAGACATCGTTCCTGAATAGATGACATTAATGGATGAATTTGCCCCGTGGTTAATCCCGGAAACCATGATATCCGGCCTTCTCGGCAGAATTTTATCGAGTGCCATTTTTACGCAGTCCACCGGTGTTCCGCTGCAGGAAAAATCGGTCTGCGGACCATCCAAATGCACTTCTTCATAGCTTAAGGTAGAATTGATGGTAATGGCGTGGCCTTTACCGCTCTGTGGCGAATTGGGTGCTACCACCACAACTTCTCCGATTTCGTTCATAAAACTGACAAGGTTTCTGATACCCGGTGCTGTAATTCCGTCGTCATTCGTTACCAGAATAAGGGGTCTTTCCATAAATGTATTTAATTTTAACAAATATACTATAAAAGCTTTTCTTTAAAAACCTTTGTATTTAAATATTATCTGAAGATTGCATGAGCTTATTTACCGAATCCGTTCAAACAAATCTTATCAAAGTACGCATAGACCATAATAGATCATAACAGAGAATATTCTGTCCGGATTATGCATTACTTTCATATTTTTATTGAAAATATAAAGCCAAAAATTCTAATCATAAGTTTTTACTTTTATCATTTATTCTTTTAATTCCGGATTTTAACAGTCAGAATGGATGAAAAACCGCACTATTAATAAAATCTCTTAAAAGTAATTGATAATTGCAAATAAGGTATTAAATTTGATAGTTTGTAACGGTACCGGAAAAAGGACGACTTATCAAACAAACTTTTTAAAAAATTAATAAAATACATTACAGATTTATGTGGAAAAATTTTAAGCTGAATAAATTTTTACTCCTGATTCCATTAACAAGTCTAATGTTTTGTTTCAACTCGCCAAAGAATGATGACGAAAAGATGCAGACGATAATGGTGAGCGTAAAAAATACCCTTTCTTATTTGCACTACAGCCCGAAACCGATCAATGATGCTTACTCCAAGGATGTTTACAAGCATTATTTTGAATTGGTGGATCCGGGTAAAAGATATTTCATTCAGTCGGATATGGATGAGTTCGGTAAGCATGAGACCAAGCTGGACGATTATATCAACCAGGGTGACCTTACGTTTTATAAACTTACCATCGACCGGCTTTACCAAAGGGTAGACGAAATCGATAAAATCACGCAGGATATCTTCAGCAAGCCGATCAATCTTGAAGAAGACGAAACCCTGGTTTTGGAGCCGAAAGTAAAAAAAGTTCCGGCCAACAAACAGGAACAGTACAATGAATGGAAAAAGTTCATCAAGTACAACATCCTTCAGGAAATTGAATCGATGAACAGCAAGGAGGAAGCGCAGAAGGAGAAGAAGGATTCCGTACAGAAATACAACCTGAAAGATACCATTAAGTACCAGCCGCTTGCAGCCGACCAGAAGCTGAAAAAAGCAACGGATGAGGTAAAGGATCTGGTAAAAGAAACCTTTACAAGATTCAAGAAGAGAAAGAAAATGGACTGGTTTACAGTGTATATGAATGCCTATACGGAAGTTTTCGATCCGCATACCAACTATTATTCTCCTAAAGACAAAGAGGATTTCGATACCAATTTCACAGGAAAAGTCATCGGGATCGGGGCGATCATCCAGGAGAAAAAAGGAAATCTCTATTTAGGGGCCCTTACGATCGGAGCACCGGCCTGGAAATCCAAACAGCTTTCCGAAGGCGATAAGATCCTGAAGGTAAGATCCAAGCCGAAAGAAGATGCCGTGAATGTCGTAGGGATGCTTTCCGACGAAGCGGTACGTCTGATAAGAGGGGAAAAAGGGACACCGGTAACCCTTACCGTTCAGAAGAAAGACGGCACAATAAAGGATGTAACCATGCTTCGGGAAGAGGTAGCCATTGAAGATACTTTCGCAAGAAGTATTGTGGTAAATTCTCCGAACGGCAAAAAATACGGATTCATCAATTTACCGAGCTTCAATGCCGATTTTGAAAATCCGAGCGGCAGAAATGCTTCTGATGATATCAAAAATGAGATTGTTAAACTCAAAGCTCAGGGAATCCAGGGGATTGTGCTTGATCTCAGAAACAACGGAGGAGGTTCTTTAACGGAAGTCGGGGACATCATGGGGCTGTTTATGCAGGCCGGACCTTATGTTCAGGTAAAAGACGGGAACGGGAAAATCCAGACCTTGAAGAATAAAAACGAAACACCGGTCTGGACAGGGCCGCTGGTAATTATGCAGAACGAATTGTCTGCTTCGGCATCGGAAATCTTAGCCGGGGTAATGCAGGATTACGGAAGAGCCATGATCATCGGATCGCCTCAGTCTTTCGGAAAAGGAACGGTACAGACGTTTGTAGACCTGAACCGGTTCTTAAACACCGAAGATGATTTCGGATCCCTTAAACTGACCATCCAGAAATTCTACAGAATTACGGGAGAATCTACCCAGAGAAAAGGAATTGTTTCCGATATTCAGATGAAAGACTTTTTCACTTACGCTGAGGTAGGAGAAAGATATGACGACTATGCCCTTGCATGGGATAAGATCCCTTCCACCAGCTTCCAGAAACTGAATTATTTCAATATTCAGACATTGGAGAAAGCCAGCAACGACCGGATGACGAAGAATGCGAAATACCAGCTTCTGCTGGAGTCGGCACAGTGGAGAGAGAAACTCGATAAAGAAGAAACGATTACTTTGAACATCAATAAATTCAACGAACTGATGAAGCAGAGAAAAGCGCAGATTGACAAATTCAAGTCGCTGACGAAATTTGAAAACGGACTTCAGTTTACCCTGTATCAGAACGAAATTGAAAGGGAGAAAAAAGATGAAGCCTTCAAGAAAAAATCCGAGATCTGGATTAAAAACCTTAAAAAAGACCTGTACCTTCAGGAAGCAATGAATATCATTGCAGACATGAGTGCAAAATCTTAATATACAGAACCGCTGATGATAGTCAGCGGTTTTTTTATGTCTGATCATGATTCGTTTCAACAGTCAAAGAAATATTGACCGTTGAAAATCCGTGATCTGACGAAGATGATTTTTGGAATTATTTAAAAGAATCACGAAAATCAGTGCAAGCGAAAAGACTGTCTTATAAAAAAATGAAAACAGTTCGACAGAATTTAATCATTCGCGGTTACAAAAAAAAAACTGCTGATGAAAACCAGCAGTTTTTATTGAAATAAAGGGAATTACTTAATTTCCACACAACCCACTCTTCCTCCGGCATTTCCTGTCGGCTGGGTATGGAAATCGTCGGCTGCCGCATGAATGATCATACCTTTTCCGATAATGTTTTTGGAGGCATCGGCACATCCCAAACACCATTTATCAGTTTTAAAGGTTAACATGGCATTACCGCTTCCGTCGGCCGTAAGGTTGCCGATATCACCCATGTGGAAATGTTCGGCGCCCCATTTTCCATGGTCGTCCTTGGCCGGGTTCCAGTGGCCTCCGGTAGAAGTTCCGTCAGCGGCTGAGCAATCTCCTTTTTCGTGGATGTGCACGGCATGGATTCCCGGCGTAAGATTCGTCACGGCAAGCTTCATGATCACCTCATCCCCTTTCTGGGTGAATTTGGCGGTTCCTCCAGTCTGGGTGTTGCTTTTGGACAGTACCGGATACGTGTTTGTGGTTCCGCAGGAAACCGCAAGAAATGCGCAGCCTGCCAACAGGGCTAATGTTTTACTTTTCATTGTTTAAATGCTTTAAAGTGATTATAGGATAAATTTAATAAAGATTTGACGAAAAGTTTTACGATTGGAGGATTATTTACAAAATAGCAATAAAAGACAAGCTTCTTTCTTCCGGACTTTATACATTTGCTCCAAACGCTTTGGAACGTGGAAGAATACAAAAAGAGAATCGTAAAAGCCATCCGGTATATTGATGACCACCTGGATACCGATCTGTCCCTGCAGAAAATTGCTGAGATCGGGGCGTATTCGCCGTTTCATTTTCACCGGATTTTCAGGCTGGTGACCGGCGAAACGGTTCAGCAGTACATCAGCCGGAAAAGAATGGAGCGATCGGCGCTTTACCTGTCTTTAAGAAAGCAGGTGAGCCTGAAGGAGATTTATCTCCGGTTCGGTTTTTCAAGCCATTCCGCTTTTACCAAAACTTTTAAAAACCATTACGGAAAGTCACCTTCGGTATTCAGGGAATCGGTGCCGGAATACTTTCATCAGATCCGTTTACAGGAAAGCAAGAACGGACAAGCCGATACGGTTTTCAGCACCTACCTTTGCAACATCGAAAACCTCTTAAACTGGACCAAAATGAATTTAACCGTTAAAGTTACCGGACTTCCTGAAATGAATCTGGCAGCCGTCATGAGCCTGGGAGTAGCGAATGTAGAACCGTCTTATAATATTCTGACTGACTGGGCAAAGAGAAAAAATATTTTTCCGCGTGAAAACGTGAAAATGGTCTCGGTGTATCACGACAGCTTCAAAGTGACGCCTCCGGATAAAGTAAGAATCCATGCCTGCATGCTTTTAGATAAAAAATTGGACAAGCAGGAGGGCGAAATATTTGACGAAACCATAGAGGCCGGGAAATTTATTGTCGGAAACGGGGAAGTCACCCTGGATGATTTTGAGAAAAGCTGGGTTTCCCTTTTTCTGTGGATGAAAGAGAACGGCTATTCCCTTCGTAAAGCTTTCCCTTTCGAAATCTATCATACCAATTTCAAAGAACACCCCGAGGGAAAAATGATAGTGGATTTCTGCATTCCGATTGATTAATCTGCTAGAAAAGTGAATGGTGAATAGTCAGTTTGCTTTGCTTGTCAATTTCAATTTTTTGAATACCATGTCTGAAAGAGATAGTGGTAGTAAAGGCTTACCATTAAAATATAAAATCACAGGCAATATCTTAATCTAAATTCACTCCTTTGGAGGGATGGAAAACTATGGATAGTACTTAGAATAAGGAAAATTTGATGACATCCAACTTATCTTCAATTATTTATTGAGCATGAGCTTAATTAGGCTCTGACTGAGTATAAATGATTTAATTGATAATAAATATTTGATCATCCTGTTGGCAAAAGGAACTTCCGGCATTCGGCTTCCCTCTTCCAGCCTCTGCATGAATTTCACTTTAAAATAAGCGTCTTAATCCCGATTCGACTTCCGCGTCACCTCCAAAAAAATCAGATTTTACAGCTCAGCCTGCAAAACTTACCGTTCAGTGACAAAAATTTATTCTCCCTGGAATTTCAACCTACTTTTGAACCGAAATAGAAACAGCTATGAAAACAAAACTATTATTTCTCACTACCTTTTTATCTTTCACTTTCCATTTTGCACAGATTAAAATCTCAGGGAAAGTAGCCTATAAAAACAAAGGGGTAGGAGAGGTAAGTGTAACTTTAAAAGATACTTATGACGGCGCAACGACAGACGGCAGCGGGAATTTTTCTTTTGAAACCTCCGAAAAAGGAAACCATATCCTTATTTTTACCAACCCGAAATATACCGCCGTTGAAAAAGCCGTGGTCATTGAAAACCAGGATCTGGTGATCAATACGGAGATAAAGGAACAGATCAGCGAGATCGATGCGGTGGTTATTTCCGCAGGTTCCATTGAAGCCAGCGATAAAAGAAGAGCGACTGCCGCTCTGACGCCGATGGATATTTATACGACGGCAGGTTCGCAGGGACAGACCACGACAGGCTACAAATTTTTACCGGGAGTACAGAATGCCGGAGACAGCGAGGGCCTTTTTGTAAGAGGAGGAACGGGTGCCGAAACCAAATTCTATATCGACGGTAATCTGGTGAACAACTACTTCAGCAGCTCGGTACCGGGATTGGCGGGAAGGGAGCGTTTCAACACTTCTATTTTCAAAGGAAGCGTTTTTTCCAGCGGCGGCTATTCTGCATTGTACGGCCAGGCTTTGTCTTCGGTTCTGCTTTTGGAAAGCGTGGATATGCCGGATGAAAGTTCCTATTCCTTCAATATTTTCCCTTTTTCGCTGGGTGGCGATTACCAGCATGTTAATGAGAAGAAGACCTTCAGCTACGGGATTGCTGCCAATGTTTCTGATCTGGGACTGGTTACCAAAGTGCTGAACTTCGAGACGGACTTCATTAAAGCACCGGGAAGTGTTTCCGTAAACGGAAATTTCAGGTTGAAAACAAAATCCGGCGGTTTCCTGAAATATTACGGTAGCTTTGATGCCAATTCCCTGATGGTTTCCCAGTCAAGCCTGGAGCAGAATTACGATGAACAGCAGCCTTCGGTTAACGGAAAAAATACTTTCCACAGCCTTACCTACAAAAAGAAAATGGGGCGCTACCTGATGAATCTGGGCTCGTCTTTCAGCATCAATAAAAGTGATCTGGAAGTGGGCATTGTAAATTCAGGAAACAGAATTGGCAGCGTCAATATGAACACGGAAGGGCTGTACTGGAACAGCCGGGCGGTCTTTGAACGGAAAATAGCATCCGTAAGCAATATAAAGGCAGGATTTGAGCTTCTTTCGGAAAACGATAAGTCTTCATTTTCCATCTTCGGTTCGCCGCAGCAACAAAACAGCATCAGCAATTTTACCACGGCTTTGTTTGCAGAAAATAATCTGGCTTTCGGACGAAATTTTTCGACCAGCTTAGGAATACGGGCAGAAAATTCAAGCTTTCTGAACCAATGGAATGTGGCCCCGCGTTTTTCAGCCGCCTACCGTTTGTCCCCGAACTGGGTAAGTTCATTTGCTTACGGGATTTTTTACCAGACGCCGGAATCGAAATATCTGACGCAGAATTTTAAACAGAACTTCCAGAAGGCAACCCACTACATTTTCCAGATCCAGCGCAGCGAGGACAACAGAACACTGAGGATGGAAGCATTTTATAAAGACTATAAAAATTTAATAAAGACCTCGGTATCAGGTTTTCAGAATACCGTTCTTCCGGATGAAGGAAACGGTTTTGCAAAAGGAGTGGAAGTGCTCTGGAGAGATAAAAAGAGCATTAAGGATGTGGATTACTGGATTTCTTATTCTTACCTGGACAGCAGAAGGGAATTCCTGAATTATCCTACCGGACTGTACCCGAGTTTTGCCGCAAAACATAACATTTCCCTCGTGGCAAAGAAGTTTGTGACTTCATGGAAAACAGGATTTAATTTTTCCTATACCTATACTTCCGGAAGGCCTTTTTACAATATCGTGGCCCAGAGCGGAGAAAATATCCTGAAATCGGAAGGGAAGGTAAAAGACTTCAATTCCCTGAATTTCAGCTTGAATTACCTTCCGAATCTTGGGAAGAAAGACGCAAAAGCCTTTACCATTCTGGTAGCCGGCGTCAATAACATTTTAGGAAATAAAAATATCTACGGTTACCGCTTTTCTTCCGACGGCGACAGGAGTGCTCCCGTTCTGCCTGCTGCCCAGACCTTTGTCTATATCGGTGCGCTGATCAGTTTCGGGATCGATAAAACCCAGGAAGCCATCGACAACAATCTTTAGAAATCAATTAAAATAAATAAAATAATCAATCTTAAAAATTTAGAAATCATGAGAAAATATGTTTTAAGTTTAGCTTTAGGCTTTATGGGTTTACTGTCTTATGCTCAGACCAATTATGAAAAAGCAATGACTGAAAAAATAAGTAAACTGGAGGCCACCCGTTCCCCTGAAGAACTTCAGGCACTGGCCAACGATTTCCAGAGAATTGCCGACAAGGAAAAAGACAAATGGCAGCCCAGTTATTACACTGCCCTGGCCTACATCCAGAAAGGAAGATCGCAGATGCAGAGCGGCAACAACCAGGCATTGGAAGAAATGGCAGACCAGGCCCAGAAATTTGTGGATGCTGCCGAAGCGATGGAAAAAAACAATTCCGAAATCCACCTGCTGCAGAAGATGATCTATTCATTGAAAATGATGGTGAACCCGATGGAAAGGTTCAGGACTTTCGGAGGCAAGGCGGAAGAGGAATTGAAAAAAGCGGAACAGCTGGATCCGGCAAACCCAAGGGTGACCCTGATCAAGGCGGAAGATGTCTACTATACGCCGGAGCAGTTCGGAGGAAGCAAAACCAAAGGCATGGAACTCTTTAAAACCGCCATGGAAAAGTTCAGTACCTTCAAACCGAAAAGCGCACTGGACCCGAACTGGGGCAAAACGGAAGCCCAGTATTTTTTAAGTGGTGCCGCGAAATAAGCTGATTACAAATTAAAACCTTCTCTTGCAGAAGGTTTTTTTAATCCCGCTCAGCCCCAAAAAACAACCGTTCGGAAAAAAATAATTTCCAATCCCTGCAAGATAGCTTATTTTTGGAGCAAGAAAAAGGACAATGAAACGTAAGAACCTTATTACTTTATGCTGGATCTCTGTGGCCACCTCCATCATCTTCTTCTTTGGGTTTACCAATGAGAAGACAACGGAAAATTTCATGCTCACCGTAGCGGTGTGTTTCATGTATTCATTTATTCTGGGGGCAGGAAACGGGCTGATCAACGATTATCTCAATAAAAAGTTCCCCTGGTCCGAAGCCACTACCAAAAGAGCCGTTATCAGTATTGTTTCTATCCTGATCGCCAATACCGTTATGGTGTATTTCTGCAACTACATGAATTTTGTGATTTTCCAGAAAGGGGCTACGACAGAAGAGTTTTTCTCAGGGAAGTATGGTTTTATGAACTGGTTCACCATTAATATTGCCCTGCTGATCTCTGCTTTTCTCCATGCGAAAGGCTTCATGGAAGAACTGAAAAAAACCTCCAGAAAAGAAGTGGTGGAGCAGAAATTAATTGCCAAATCGGCCAATGCCCAGTTTGAAACCCTTAAAAACCAGCTGGATCCGCACTTCTTATTCAATTCTTTAAACGTTTTAAGTTCGCTGATCGATGAAAACCCGAAACAGGCTCAGAAGTTTACCGCTTCCATGTCCAAGATTTACCGATATGTTCTGGAGCAGAAAGACAAAGAGCTGGTAACGGTGGAAGACGAGCTGGAATTCGCCAGGACCTATTGTGACCTGTTAAAGACCCGGTTTGAAGACAGCGTAGACTTTGCTTTTGACGTTAAACAAGAGGACTACCGGAGATTTGTCGTCCCGCTGTCGCTGCAGCTGCTGCTGGAAAACTGCATCAAACATAATTTTGCGACCTCGTCAAAACCTTTGGTCATTAGAATTTTCTCTGAAAACGATATATTATGTATTGAAAACAACCTGCAGGTGAGGGAGCAGATCAAGGAAAGTTCAGGAATCGGTCTGTCGAACATTGTTCAGCGGTATTCCCTGCTGACGAAAAGAAATGTATTTATTGAAAAATCTGACGATTATTTTAAAGTAAAACTTCCGGTGCTTTCTTCCAAGCCCCATGCGGTGAGTGTGCTACCGGAAACGAAAAACGAATCTTACGAAAGGGCACAGAAGCGTGTTAAGGAAATCAAAAGCTTTTATGGAAATCTTATTTCCTACTGCATCATTATTCCTTTTTTAATTATTGTCAATATCATCACCAGCCCGGGAGACCTCTGGTTTATTTATCCGATGTTAGGCTGGGGAATAGGAGTTGCCGCGCACGGAATGGGTGTATTTGGCGTCGGTAAAAAATGGGAAGAAAAAAAGATCAGGGAGATCCTTGAAAAACAAAACAAACGATAAAATTTAAATCATGGAAAATATCAGCAAAGACGACATCCGTTACAAAGAAGCCGAGAAACAGGTAAAAAGAATCAAAAAGTTCTATGTTTTCCTCTTTGTCTACATCGTAGTCAATATATTCATACTTGTTCTGAATTACAGAGAACTGGAGCCCGGAGATACCCTCTGGCAGCTGAAATATTTCTCACTGCCGGTCTTTTGGGGAATTGCCGTGGTTATTCATGGCCTGAGGACTTTTATGCCGAACTTTATGCTGGGAAGCAATTGGGAAGACCGGAAGATCAAAGAACTCATGGATAAAGAGAAGCAGCAGTAATGATGCGGCGGCTGTATTTTAAATCAAATCTATAAAAATGTTATGAAGACTTTACAGATCCTGTTTGCCGTTTCCATGTTCGTGTGGTTCATCACGGAAATTTTATATAAAAATATCCTGAAATCCGGTGAAAAAGATAAGAAAGACAAAGACCGGTCTACCCTGAACATTCTTTGGATGGCGATTCCGGGATCTATTCTGAGTGCCGTTGCTGCTTCTTACCTGACGAGGATTCCGATTTCCGATGAGGTCTGGATTCATTACACGGGAGCAGCCTGCCTATGGATAGGCATTGCTGTAAGATTCGCGATCATCCGGTCGCTGGGTAAATATTTCACGGTAGATGTTACGATCCGGGAAGATCATAAGATCAAAACGGAAGGGTTTTATAAATACCTGAGGCATCCGTCATATGCTTTCTCCCTGCTTACTTCGCTGGGGCTGGGATTGTACCTGAATAACTGGTTATCTCTGGTTTTAGCTTTTGCCATTCCTTTTGCGGCTTTCAGTTACAGGATCGCGGTGGAAGAGCGTACCCTCATCGAACAGTTCGGCGAAGAATATCTGGAGTACCGGAAAAAAACAAAGAAGCTGATTCCGTTTATATATTAACGTGAACCTGAAGAAAAACTTAAGTTAATAGATTGGAAGAGGGAAGCCGGATGCCGATTCTCCATTGAGTCGGGATTTTTACAGGTCAGTCTCCATATTCTACGGTTCGGTTATATAAAATTGATCTGAAGCAGTTTCCTGTGCTACATTTGTATCAACAAAAACAGACAATTCAACGTTAAAACAAAAAAATATGGAAACTTACATCAACAAAGAGACACAGGCTTACGAAAAAGCATCAAGAAGAGTAAAAGAACTGAAAGGGTTCTACGGAAACCTTACTTCCTACGTTCTGGTCATTTCTTTTCTGGTGATCCTGAACATTCTTACTTCACCGGGGTACCTTTGGTTTATATGGCCGATGATGGGCTGGGGGATCGGTGTTGCCGCCCATGCTGCCGGTACTTTCGGAATCGGGAAAGACTGGGAAGAAAAAAAGATCCGGGAACTGATGGACGAGGAAAGAAAAGGCACAAAAACTTTATAATCAATTCATAAACTTAAAAACTATCATACAATGGACTACAATCAGGCACAACAAAGAGTAAAAGATCTTAAAAAATTCTACAAAAGCGTTTTATGGTTCGGCATCGTTGCTTTTATTATTTTTTTCGATGATATTTTTGAAAAAGGCATCTTTAATTTTTCATTCTGGGACGGATCCGTACTCCTTGCGATCTGGGGAATCATCCTTACGGTAAAAGCGGTAAAGCTTTTTATGCTGGATTCCGAATGGGAAAGAGGGGTGATCGAAAAAGAGATGGTAAAATCAAAACAGCCGGTCAAATTTTAAAAACGGTAAATTTTGTTTACTTTTATCCGGAATTTTAAAAACCAAATCGGAAGTCCATGATTAAGACAGTGATTATCGAAGACGAAAAGCCGGCTTCAAGGAAATTGGAAAGAATGCTCAGTGAATTTGCTGATATCGAAGTAGTTGCCAAAATAGAATCCGTGGAGGAAGGCATCGAATGGTTTTCGGCCAATGAACACCCGCAACTGATCTTTTCGGACATCGTGCTGGGAGACGGCCTGTCATTCGATATTTTTGAGAAAGTCCGCACCAGAGCTTTTATCATCTACACGACGGCTTTCGACCAGTATACCCTGAAAGCTTTCAAGCTGAACAGCATCGATTACCTGCTGAAACCGATTCTGGATGAAGACCTTGCCGCTGCAGTGGAGAAATTCAAATCTTTCATTCCTTCCGAAAGTACGGTTAATTCCCAGGAAATTAAGCAGTTGATTAAAAAAGACACTTCCACGCTTTCCAGGATCCTGGTAAAAATAGGGTATAACCTGAAAATTGTACAGACTCAGGAAGTGAGCTGCTTTTTCAGCGAAAATAAAATTGTTTACCTGCAGACCCAGGAACGGACTTACCCATCGGATTTTACGCTGGACGAACTGGAAGAGGTGCTGGATGAGAAAAAATTCTTCCGGGTGAACCGGCAGTTTATCATCAATTCTGATTACATCAAGAACATCCACACGTCACCCAATTACAAAGTCGAGCTGGAGTTCCAGCCGCAGGAAGAAATCACCGTCAGCCGCGAGAGGGTAAAAGACTTCAAAGACTGGCTGGTAAGCTAATCCGGATTTATTTAAATTCATATAAACTCAACAATGCTTAATTTATTTTCAGTGACTTAATGAATGAATAGAGCAAAGGTAATTATGGTTTAAATAAAGTGTATTCTGGGATAAAAGACATTGTTATTTAACAAGGACAGGAGTTGTTCTGATGTCAGAAAAACATCCAGCCTCCGGCACCCCTCATCCATCCCATTCACTGGTTCTTCTTAAATTAACTCGTTATTTATAACTCATTACTCATAACTACTTGTAGTCAATACGGTTAGCTTCCGTATCTTCAAGCTGTTGTATAATGGATTTCGGGATTTCGTCGCTATCAATCGGGAAGCTGATGGAATCGGTAACGAATGTTTTCCGGTCTGCTTTCTGAAAGATCTCAAAAAGGGCGATTGGTTCCTGGTTGAAACTGATACACGTACTTATAAAATGCAATTCATGGAGCTTATATTCTGGATTCTTCAGCTTTTCCTTGATATCTTTTATCCTTGAGATAAAATGCCGCTGCCGGATGAAGGTATTGCTGTTCATGATGATAAATACATAGTCGGAATAAGCGGTGACTTTCCCGAAATACTTGTGGCGGTCGCCGCCGCTTCGCTCGATAAAATACTCGCCGGTGGTCTCGGATTTATAAATTTCCGTGGCCGAACGCCAGACCCGGTTATCTTTTGCCTTGGACGGGTTTTCCGGAAGGTTTCTGTTGTAAGAATACCAGCAGCCCACCAGCCGGTCCAGCAGCACCGTATTCTGCTTTACATTATTCATTTCGATACGCAGGTCGTTGAAATTAAAAGATTCCGTATTGGAATTGATGAAATCGATATAGCCGGAATATCCCAATGCCTTTACAATAAGGCTCAGCTTGGCAAGATTCGGGCTGCTGAGAACGGCATTTTCATTCTGGCTGTATTTTTTTAATTTATTGATAATCAAATGCTCGTACAGGTAATTGGAACCCAGGAGATCGGGCTGTTTCTTAATTTCTTTTTCCTCATGTTCTTTAATGATCAGATCATTGATCTCGGCAACGATATAAGACCATTCTGTCTTTGAAACATCTTCCCAACGGTTTTTTTTCAGGAACTGCATCCCCAGGAAATTCATCAGCTTTTCAAGGTGAAGGACATCTTCTTTTTTCATTCTGTTTTATTTAAGACGAATATAAGATTAATTTAAAACCAAATGAGACTCCGTTAAGACTTTTATATTTTGAAATCAAATCATATTTGAATAGAAACTAAAAGTCAATACAATGAAAACAGTCACCTTACGTGAAAATGACCTGCTGTGGAACCGGCTTCAGCATTTCACATTAGATCATCCGGATGCAGAATTTCCTTTTTCCAAAAAACTGGCTAAAGAAGAAAACTGGACCGGAAACTTTACCCAAAAAGCCATTGAGGAATATAAAAAATTCGTCTATCTGTGCTGTATAATTCCCGACGGTGCTTCTCCCAGTGAAGTGGTAGATAAGGTTTGGCATCTTCATCTTACATATACCCAAAATTACTGGGAAGAATTCTGTCCGGATATCCTGCAGCGGAAACTCCATCACCATCCGTCAAGCGGTGGCAAAAGCGAGACTGAAAAATACAGCAACTGGTTCATGGAAACTTTGGAAAACTATCGTCAGGTCTTCGGAGAAATGCCGCCGGAAGAAATCTGGCTCAGGAAGAAGAAAGGAAGATCTTTCAAATTCTTTAAAAAATATTTTCATTTCACAGTACTTTTACCATTGCTGCTCACGGTAATTTCCTGCTCGGGAAACGGCAACATGGCTTTTACCGGAATTTTTTTCATCATCATCATCTGGGGCATCATCAGATCATCCGGGGGAAATAATAAGGGCAATGACTCCGGTGGAAGTTCCTGTTTTTCAGGAGGCTGCGGCGGGAATGATTCATCCGGCTCCGGACATTCCTGTGGAAGCAGCTGCGGCGGTTGTGGCGGTTGTGGCGGATGCGGCGGAGATTAAACGATTACCGGCTATGAAAACAATTATCATTTATTCAGTTTTGTTGATTACCAGCCTGATCGGGCTTTTCTTTACGGGTAATACGATGAATCCTTTTGCTTTAAAAGGGCCTGATTTTCTAAGGTTCTATTTAATTCTTCTTTTCGGATTTTACGCTTCGGTTTTTGCGCTGAAAATAACTGGAGAACCATTTTCGGGAGTAATGCGTTATGGGATGATCTTGATTTTTATACTGGGTGTCATCAAGCTGACAAGAGGAATCTTTCTGGGAAAACCCGTCGGTTTTTTACTGTGGATTTTAGTAATGGAAGGTATTGTCTTTCTGTTTATTAATTCAGATCATGTAAATCGAAGGATCAAGTAGCAGGATTGCTTTCTAAAAAATAAAACCCGAAAAAAAAATGCTTCGGGTCTATATTTAATTGAAATGGATATTACGAAATCACGCCGCTTCCGATCAGTTCATCTTCTATATACCAGGCGGCAAACTGGCCTTCCGCAATAGCAGACTGCAGCTCTTCGAATTCAATATAAAATCCTTCTTCAAACTGATAAAGTGTTGCTTTCTGCAATGGCTGCCGGTATCTGAATCTCGCCATCACCTCTATCGATTCACCATTTTTCAGCTTCAGATCCTCGCGAACCCAGTGAAGTTCTGAATTGTCTATTTTCAGGGCTCTTTTCAGCAGACCCGGAAACTGATGGCCTTCCCCTACAAAAAGGATGTTGTTTTCCATGTCTCTGGAGATGATAAAGCAGCTTTCTTTATGGCCGCCGATTCCCAGCCCTTTACTTTGCCCGATCGTGAAAAACTGGGCACCCTGGTGCTTACCGATCACTTTGCCGTCGGACTTTTTATAATTGATTTTCCTGCTTAAGTAGTCCAGCTCTTCCTGTTTTGAAGAAAATTCCGGAATCTCCCGGGCATACAGTGGTGAGTCTTTAAAAATTTCTACGATTTCTCCTTCTTTCGGAACCAATTGCTGTTGTAAAAACTGGGGAAGGCTTACTTTCCCGATAAAGCATAAGCCCTGGGAGTCTTTCTTATCGGCGGTTACCAGCCCGATTTCCTTAGCGATTTCCCTTACCTGGGGTTTCGTGAGTTCCCCGATAGGAAACAATGCTTTAGACAGCTGATCCTGGCTAAGCTGGCATAAGAAATACGACTGGTCTTTATTGTTATCTTTTCCGGCCAGCAGATGGAAAATTTCTTTCCCGTTTTCATCAATCGTTGAATCGACTTTTGCATAATGCCCGGTGGCCACTTTATCAGCCCCCAGCGATAAAGCCGTTTTCAGGAAAACATCGAATTTTACTTCCCGGTTGCACAGGACATCGGGATTCGGCGTGCGCCCTTTCTGGTATTCATCGAACATATAATCGACAATTCTTTCTTTGTACAGGTCGCTCATATCGATAACCTGGAAAGGGATTCCAAGCTTCTGGGCAACCATCAGGGCATCATTGCTGTCCTCGATCCATGGGCATTCGTCTTCCAGGGTTACGGATGCATCGTTCCAGTTTCTCATAAACAGGGCTACCACTTCATGGCCCTGCTGCTGCAACAGATAAGCTGTTACACTTGAGTCTACGCCTCCGGAGAGGCCCACTACTACTTTCATTGTATTTCAATTTTACGAAACTCTTAACGGGAGTTCTTAGTTTGACCCTGCAAAAATACAATTAAAAAGATTCGTAAAAAAATGATAATTTTAGACATCGATAAAAACAATGTCTATGAAAAAGCTTATTATTTCTTTATCCGTCCTGTTTTCAGGTTTACTATTTTCGCAGGAAGCTGCAGACACTGCGGTGCAAAATAACAGCCGCTGGACGTTCGGAGGCGGAATTGGCTTCGGCTTCGGAAGCAACAATTATTTTAACCTTTCAGCAGCGCCAAGAGCCGGATATATGCTGACTAACGATCTTGAAGGCGGGGTAGTGGGAAGTGTTTCCTGGCAGAAATCCAATGCCTACAGTTCAACCATGTTCGGAATAGGACCGTTCCTGAATTATTACATCGCCAGAACTTTTTTTATCAGTGCCAATTATCAGCATTATTTTATTAATTATAAAGATAAAATTTATGATGTTAAAGCCAATGCCAATGAGGACGCATTGTATCTCGGCGGGGGCTATATGCAGAGAATCGGGAATAATTCTTTTCTGCAGTTGGGGTTGATGTACAATGTATTGTGGAAAGAGAATTCAAGTGTTTTCTCAAGCGGGCTGTCTCCGAATATCGGTTTCGTAGTGGGATTGTAATAATTTAATCTTGCAAAGGAATAGTAAATAATTCCGGATCATTGCAAAACTTTGCATAATTTAAACAGAAAAAGCACCGGAATTTTCCGGTGCTTTTTCTGTTTAAATTATTTATTTAAGACTGAGACTTTTCAGCCGCTGATTTTTTCGGTTTTGAAGTTTTACCTGCCAGGGCATCTTTAGCTTCATTAACGTCAAGAACTACAGTTTCTCCTTCAGACAATTGCTTGTTCACCAGCATTTCAGCAAGTAAATCTTCAATGTATTTCTGGATCGCCCGTTTCAATGGTCTTGCTCCGAAATCTTTATCCCATCCTTTTTCTGAAATGAAATCTTTGGCTTCATCGGTTAATTCAACTTTGTAACCTAACTTTTCAAGTCTGCTGTAAAGTTTGTTCAGCTCCAGATCAATGATTCTCTTAATATCATCTTTTGCAAGGGAGTTAAAGATCACGATATCATCAATCCTGTTCAGGAATTCCGGCGAGAATGCTTTTTTAAGGGCATTTTCAATGGTGCTTCTGGCTCTCGTATCCGAAGTGGATTTCTTAGCGGAAGTCCCGAATCCTACACCGTCTCCGAAATCTTTAAGATCCCTGGTACCGATATTGGAAGTAAGGATAATGATCGTATTTCTAAAGTCAATCTTTCTCCCTAAACTGTCGGTAACGTGTCCTTCATCCAGAATCTGTAATAAGATATTGAATACATCGGGATGTGCTTTTTCAATCTCATCCAAAAGAACGACTGCATAAGGCTTTCTTCGCACCGCTTCTGTCAGCTGGCCACCTTCTTCATAACCCACGTACCCCGGAGGCGCACCCACCAATCTGGAAACGGCGAATTTCTCCATATACTCACTCATATCGATCCTGATTAAAGATTCATCAGACTCGAATAATTCCCTTGCCATTACTTTTGCCAGCTCGGTTTTACCAACCCCTGTTGTTCCCAGGAATATGAAGGTACCGATCGGGCGGTTCGGGTCTTTAAGACCGGCTCTGTTTCTTTGAATCGCCTTAACGACTTTTTTCACCGCATCTTCCTGGCCGATCACTTTTCCGTTCAGATGGCTGTCCATACCGGCTAATTTATCAAGCTCGTTTTTACCGACTTTCGTCACAGGCACACCGCTCATCATTGAAACCACTTCCGCAACATTTTCTTCGCTTACGGTTTCTTTTTTCTCCTTTACGTCCTTATCCCATTTCTCCTGGGCAGAATTCAGCTCCATCTGAAGTCTTTCTTCTTCATCTTTCAGTTTTCTGGCCTCAAGATAGTCCTGTGCTTTTACTGCTTTCTGTTTCAATTCCTTAATCTCTTCGATTTTCTTTTCAAAATCAATGATTTCGGTAGGAACCTTCATGTTTTTGATATAGACACGGGATCCCGCTTCGTCCATGGCGTCAATCGCCTTGTCCGGAAGGAAACGGTCCGTAATATATCTTGAAGTGAGATTAACGCAAGCCAATATGGCTTCTTCAGTATAAATTACGTTATGATGCTCCTCATATTTATCTTTGATCTGATTCAGGATCTGTACGGTTTCATCAATAGAAGTCGGTTCAACCATCACTTTCTGGAATCTCCTTTCCAGAGCACCGTCTTTTTCTATGTACTGACGGTATTCGTCCAAAGTCGTTGCTCCGATGCATTGGATTTCTCCTCTGGCCAAAGCCGGTTTGAACATATTGGATGCGTCAAGGCTTCCTGTTGAGCTTCCGGCACCAACAATAGTATGAAGCTCATCGATGAATAAAATTACATCTCTGTTTTTCTCCAGTTCCGTCATAATGGCCTTCATTCTTTCCTCAAACTGGCCACGGTATTTTGTTCCGGCAACCAGGCTGGCAAGATCCAGGGTAATTACCCTTTTCCCATAAAGTACACGGGAAACTTTTTTCTGTTGGATTCTTAAAGCCAGTCCTTCTGCAATAGCCGATTTACCGACTCCCGGCTCCCCGATAAGTAACGGATTGTTTTTCTTCCTTCTGGATAAGATCTGGGAAACCCTTTCAATCTCCTTTTCACGGCCGATTACAGGGTCTAATTTCCCGTCTCTGGCCAATGAAGTAAGGTCTCTTCCGAAATTATCCAGGGTAGGTGTCTTGCTTTTTGCAGAACCCAGATTGCCTGTAGGCTTTCTCATCTGCTCAAAATCCTCTCTTTCGTCGTCGTCGTCATAAGCACTCATCTGCGGTGCCTGTCCGGAGTTTTTAAGCATGGTCTGATATTCTTTTGAAACACCTTCATAGTCAACATCATAAGCTCCTAATATATTGGAAGTAGGATCCTCATATTTATAAAGAATGCCTAAAAGCAGATGAACGGTATTGATTTCATTGCTTTTGTACTGCCTGCATTCGAGTTCTGCACGCTTAACGGCATGATCTGCCATTTTCGTGAAAGAAATATTGGGAACCTCCTCAGAAATAGGATTCAGACTTGCTGTATTTAAAGTTTCAATTTTTCTTCTGATTTGGGTTAGATCCGCATTAAGGTTTTGAAGGATTTCTTTCGCAGAGTTTTCTGTTTTTATAATACCTAAAAGTAGATGTTCTGTATTAAGAAATTCACTTTTGAGCCTTTTCGCTTCGCTCTTGCTTTGTTTGAACACCTGGCTCAAACCTTGTGAAAACTTATAATCCATAATATATCTCATTAGAATAAAGGCAACATTGCCGTTTATTCATTATCTAAATTACAAATATTTTACCAAAACTCAATAAATGACTTTATGGCAGAAAAAATTTTATTATCTTATTGGAAATGATTAAGTTTGTTGTCCTTTTAAAAATTTCCCATGATTCCCGAAATTGCCACTTATATAGGATATTCCGCATCATTGTTTATTGTATTGAGTTTTATACTGAAAGACATCAGGAAAATAAGAATCGTAAACATGATTGGCTGTATCTGCTTTGTCATTTACGGAATCTTCAGCGGAATGCTCTGGCCGGTGATCATCCCGAACGGTTTAATCTGTTTTATCCAGATCTACCACCTGCTGGCGGATAAAAAGAAATAATGCAGCGGAAAAAGGTCATCACTTCTGCTTTCAGCAATCTGTATACCGATCAGCGTATCGAAAAGGTATGCCGCACTTTACATGAAAACGGGTATGAGATTGAGCTGATCGGCAACAACTGGAACGGTGCTGAAAAAATGTCACGCCCTTATCCTTTTTCAAGGATTTCCTTGGTTTCTAAGAGTTTAAAGACGGCTTATTTTGAATTCAACTGGAAATTATACAGAGAATTACAAAAGAAGGCAGATCAGAATACCATTCTGCATGCCAATGATCTGGATGCTTTGCTGCCGAATTATATTGTAGCTGAAAAACTGAAGATTCCACTGATCTTCGACAGCCATGAAATTTTTTCGGAAATGCCTGCTATTCAGGGAAGAGCGTCGCAGAAGCTGTGGCGTTACCTGGAAAAAAAATTGCTTCCCGGGCAGCCGCTGATGATGACAGCCAGTACAGGATATGCCGGCTGGTTCAAAGAAAGATATGGGGTTGATCCGGTCGTTATTCAGAATGCGCCGAGGAAATTGGATTTCGAGCCTGCTATTCCCGTTAACCGGCCTGCAATTATTTTGTATCAGGGAGCCATCAATCCGTTTCGTGGCATTGATAAAGCAATTCTGGCGATGAAACATCTGGAGAATGTTGTTTTTAAGATAGCAGGGGACGGTCCTGTGAAAAGGGAATATGAAGCCCTTGCTGCAAAAGAGAATTTACGGCATAAAGTTGAATTTCTGGGTAAGCTGCTGCCGGAAGATCTCCGGAAAGTGACCCTTACTGCCGATTGCGGGATGAGTATTGAAGAGAATGGGGGCGAGAGCTACTATTATTCTTTACCGAATAAAGTTCTGGATGCTATTCAGGCACGGGTTCCTGTCATTCTGTCAAATCTTCCTGAAATGCAGAATATTAAGCGACAATTTGACATTGGTGAAATCATCAGCACTCATCAGCCGGAGGATATTGCAAAAGCAATTCGAAAGGTTTTACATAAAGGAAGGCTGAATTACCTGCCTGAACTTGAAAAAGCGGCAGCCCTTTTCTGCTGGGAAAACGAAGAAGTAAAGCTGCTGGAGGTTTTTGAGAGAGCATCAGCATTTCAGCTGTGAGTATAAAATGACAAATTGTTTTCCGGAGGATCCGGATGAGATTATCTTTTTTAAATTGGCTATCTTTGCCGTAAGAAATTAGTTTAGTATGACCATTAAAGAAAAACAGCAGGAAATCATCGATGAATTTGCGTTTCTTGAAGATTGGGAACAGAAGTACGAATATATTATCGACCTTGGAAAAGAACTGAAAGGATTGCCGGAAGATAAGAAAACGGATGACAACCTCATCAAAGGATGCCAGAGCAAAGTCTGGATCGACGCTGAGTTCAGGGATGGAAAATTATTTTTCAATGCCGATTCCGACGGGATTCTGCCGAAGGGAATCGTATCGCTTCTGGTAAGCATTTACAGCGGTCATTCCACCCAGGAGATTTTAGATTCCGATTTTGAATTTATTTCAGAGATCGGATTGCAGGAATTCCTTTCCCCTTCCAGGGCTAACGGATTGATGGCCATGACCAAACAAATCAAGTTCTACGCAGTAGCCTATCAATTGAAAGCTTAGTTTTGACACGGATTTTAGCATATCGTTTTTCTGCATTCGGGGATGTTGCCATGACGGCGCCGGTTTTCCGCGAGTTTCTGGAACAGAATCCTGGGGTGGAAATCATCATGGTTTCCAGAAAGAATTTTGAGGGTTTGTTTGTTGATATTCCGAATGTGATCTTTAAAGGAGTAAATCTGGACGATTACAAAGGGTTCTTCGGATTGAACAGGCTGGCTAATGAACTGATCAGAGAATTTAAGCCCGATGCCATTGCCAATCTGCATGATGTGATCCGGACCAAAGTGCTGGATCGTATTTACCGGCGAAAAGGACTTAAAGTATTCAAAATCAATAAAGGAAAGGAAGAAAAAGAATATCTGACCGACGTCTGGAACCTGAATAAGGTCCAGCTGAGAAAGACCGTGGAGCGCTATGCCGATGTTTTCCGTGAAATGGGTTATCCGGTTGAACTTTCGCACCGGTTACGACCTGCGCCGGGTGAAAAGTCGGGTATCGGATTTGCTCCTTTTGCACAGCATCGCGGCAAGATGCTTCCGCTGGAAAAGTCTTATGAACTGGTGCGGATTTTAGCCCAAAAACATCCCGTTTACTTTTTCGGGGGAGGAAAAGCCGAAACAGAAACCCTTGAAAAATGGGAGCAGGAAATCCCCAATACCTTCAGCCTGGCCGGAAAGCTGAGCCTTACCGAAGAATTGCAAAAAATCGCCGGACTGGAGCTCATGATTTCCATGGATTCCGCCAATATGCACCTGGCAAGCCTTGTGGGGACCCGCTGTGTTTCCATCTGGGGCCAGACGCATCCGTATGCAGGATTCTTAGGTTTCGGACAAAGCGAAGACGATGTGGTACAGATCACAGACCTTACCTGCCGGCCGTGTTCGGTTTTCGGAGATAAGGAATGCTATCGGGGAGACTGGGCGTGCCTGGAAGAGCTGGAGGTACGGAAGATTGTTGAGAAGATTTATTTTAATAATTTGTAATTAAAATATTCAAAATAAATTATAATCAGGTACAGGGTATTGTGGAAGAATAAATGGATACGAACCTTACAAGGATATTCATGTGACAATAAGCTCTCTAAAAATTTTAATTTTTTTATAAATTTTTCCAAAATATTGGATGCCAGGTTCTTTAAATTACCATAGTAGTATCATTTTTATACATTTGTGAACAAAATGCTCTTTATGAAGATTAATATTATTTTGCTTATTCTGTTTGGGAATATCCTGATAGCACAGGATTTTCAAGAAAAAGAGTTGCTCATTCCTTATAGAGATAAGGATTTATGGGGGTTTTGTGATTCTCTTGGAAACATAAAAGTTAAGCCATTTGCATCTGTAATAAAAGATATAAAGTATGACGTTTCTACATCCAAATCAAGATTTGTAATAAAAGAAGAAAATACAATTATTATGTTATCGATAATCTCCAGAAAGCTTTAATTCCTAAAAATAATAAGTATGATTCATTACAAATAAGAAAGTTTGATCGGGACGAAATTTACATTTATAAAAATGGGAAAGTGGGTCTTTATAAAGATAGTAAAGAGATTATACCATGCATTTATAACGATATTTCTACAGAGTCCAATAAAAGCTTTATTGTAAAGAGAGATGGGAATTATGGACTTATTAACTCTTCAGGGAAACAAATAATACCATTAGAGTATAAGTATATTACTTTTTCGGAAAAAAATAATAATAGTAATTTAAATTTCATATGGAAAGCCTCAAAGGAGGGAAATTGTACAAACTGCACAATGGATGAGTTTTTTGATACAAAAATAAAAGCGTTTAGAGAAAGTTCTGTTGAGGAAATAGGGGAAATGCAAGATTCACCAGAAAGAATACGTGTTTCTAATAATACAATAAGCAAGGTAGAGCAATATCTGTCAGGTAAGTATGATTCTTTTAAAATAGATAAGAATAATAATTTAATTTTTGTTGAAAAAGGTATATCTAAGGGCGTCCTTAGCTTATTGGATGGAAAAGAAATTGTTAAATTAAATTTTGATGAAGTTGATTTATTTGTAGCAAATGGAAAGAATTCAGTTTTTAAAGTAAATAAAGCGGGCAAATATGGTCTGGTATACTTAAACGAGGTTGTGGTTCCTGTAAAGTATGAAAAGATAGATAGAACCTTCGAAGAGCTGAATATCTTGATTAATAATAATAAACAAGGGTTTTTTGATGAGGATAGTCTGAAATATGTAGATTCTAATTATAAAAAAATCCTAAAAAAAACTAAAATTAATATTGATTTTAATAAAAGCTTTAACATATACAAAATTCTTCTTAGTAATGGAAAGGAAGTATATGTTGGAGAAAATGGTGTGGAATATTTCAAATAGTAGAACAAACTGATCAATATCCGGACCTGGAAAAGCATATCGATTGCCAGACAGGCTTAGAAAAATTTACAATCAAAATATTCCAAAATCGTTGGCTATGACCAAGCTTTCGCGGTGGTTCAACGAGGTTGAAGAATCAGGCTTTAAATCCTTTTCTACTTTAAGAAAAACAATAACGAATCATTACAGGGATATTTTAAACTATTTTGATCAGAGAAGTACCAATGCAGCAGCAGAATCCTTTAATGCCAAAATCAAAAACTTCAGAATGCAGCTCCGGGAAGTAAAAGACAGAACTTTCTTCCTATTCAGATTAACTAAACTTTTTGAATAGTCCCTAACTTTTGCGAGTGATCCAAGCAACCTCTGCTCCCTGAACAAAAGGATTGTCCCATGAATAGGATAGAATAGAATAAAAAAAATCTCCCAATAAATTGAGAGATTTTGTGGGCCCTGAGGGATTCGAACCCCCGACCCTCTGGGTGTAAACCAGATGCTCTGAACCAGCTGAGCTAAGAGCCCTGAAATTTTTTTAAAGGCTTCAGTATCCTTTTTTGTGGGCCCTGAGGGATTCGAACCCCCGACCCTCTGGGTGTAAACCAGATGCTCTGAACCAACTGAGCTAAGAGCCCCTATACTTGTTTCCTCGTTTAGAGTGGTGCAAATATACGACTTATTTAGAAATCTCCAAATTTTTTTCTAAAAATTCTCCCACGACAAAATTGCTGCCACCGATAAAAATCATTTCATTATTTCTACATTCCTCTTTTGCAGAAAGATACGCTTCCTGTACCGAACTGAAAATTTTATAAGAAATTTTTGCATCAATCAGCAAGTCTTCATATTCCTGAGGCGGCCTTCCCCGGAAAATAGCCGGTTTTGCAAAATAAAACGTGGCATTTGCCGGCAGAATTTTCATGACCTCATCTATCTTCTTATCATTGACGAAACCTAAGATCATATGTTTATGTTGATCCATCGAATTCAATTGGGCAAAGACGTATTCCAGGCCGGCCTGGTTGTGCCCGGTATCGCAGATGGTGAGGGGATTTTTCGAAAACTCGAACCAGCGGCCGATAAATCCGGTGTTCTGATGCACGTGTAAAAGTCCATGCTCAATATTTTTACCGGAAACGGCAAAATTTAATTTTCTGAGCTCTTCAATCAGATGCAGGACGACTCTGATGTTTTTTTCCTGATAATTTCCCGTCAGGTCAGATTTTAATGAAGTTTGTAACAGGGCAGCATCAATAAACAGTGCATTTTCCTGCTCTGCTTTACTCCTGATGATCTTTTTTACTGTTTCATCTTCGTCTCCTGAGATCACCGGAATGCCCGGTTTTACAATGCCTGCTTTTTCGGCGGCAATCTCTTCAATGGTGTCGCCTAAAATATTCTGATGATCCAGCTGGACATTGGTAATCGCTGAGACCAGGGGCTTGATGATATTGGTTGAGTCCAGCCTGCCGCCCAGGCCCACCTCGATAATGGCAACATCCACCTTCTGCTGATAAAAATATTCAAACGCCATGATGGTGGTGAACTCAAAAAAAGAAGGCTGGATGTCTTCCGGAAGATGTTTTAATTTCTGAATAAAATCAAAAACGAATTCCTTACCGCAGTTGTTGCCATTCACTTTAATCCGTTCGGTAAAATCGATGAGGTGGGGAGAGTTGTACAGCCCTACTTTATAACCTGCATCCTGGAGTACCGAAGCCAGCATATTGCTGGAAGACCCTTTGCCGTTCGTGCCTCCGATGTGGACGCATTTTATTTTTTCCTGCGGATTCCCGAAAAAGCCGCAAAGTCTTCTGATATTATCCAGTCCGGGTTTATAGGCCTTCTGGCCGTCAATCTGGTAATTGGGAGCCTGTATAAAAAGCCAGTCTACAGCCTCCTGATATTGTTCATGGGTCATGATACAAAATTCTCAAAAGTTTTTTAAAAAGAAATCATAAAGTGTAACTTTTTTATATTTACTTCGTCTAATAGGGAAAAATAGCTTATGAAAAGAGTTTTGACTATTGTTTTGGGATTAACGTGCCTGGCGGTCAATGCCCAGAAGAAATGGTCTCTGAGAGCATGTGTGGATTATGCAACCGAGCATAACCTTCAGGTGATCCAAAACGAATATTCGAAACAGGTACAGGATCTGAACCTGAGAATTGCAAAGAGAAATTACCTCCCGTCTGTTTCCGCCAATGTAGGAAATACGGTGAGTTTCGGGCAGACCTCTTTCGGTACCGGAAGTTTAAGGAACGACCGTTTCAGCAACAGTGCCAATCTGGGAGCGGATATCCTGGTTTTCAATTACGGAAGACTCGAAAAGACCGTAAGAAAAACGGAGTTTGATGTTGAAGCCAGCCAGTACGATATTCAGACCATTAAAAATGATATTTCGCTTCAGATCGCCCAGCAATACCTGACGACTTTGCTGAATAAGGAAATCGTAAAGATTGCACAGGCTGCCGTGGAGAATGCCAAGAAGCAATATGACCGCTCAAAAATTACTACGGAAATCGGAACTACGGCTCAGACGGTGCTTGCCGAAGCTGAAGCCGGGCTGGCCCGGGAAAAGCAAAATCTGAAAACCGCCGAAATCAATGTCGGAAGAAGCCTGTTTGCATTGGCCCAGCTTTTACAGCTTCAGGAATACAAAGACTTTGATGTGGAAGACGTGGATATTCCGGATCAGCTTGCGCCACAGCTGAAAGGCGTGGACGAGGTACTGGCAACCGCTTATGAAAACCAGCCTCAGATAAAAGCTGCGGAAAGCCGGATCAAGTCGGCCGTAGCTCAGACGGAAATCAATAAAACGGCATTCTGGCCTACGTTAACGGCAAGCGTTGGGATCGGAAGTTTTTATAATAATCTTTTGAATACCAATAATGTCGGTTCATCGCTTTTCTATGTGCAGGAGCAGGGATTTTTCGGCCAGTACAAAGATAACTTCGGTCAGCAGGCCGCTGTTTCTTTAAACATACCGGTTTTCAATAAAGGAATAACCAAGCTTCAGATAGAGCAGTCCAAAGTGAATGAGAATATCGCTAAAGTGACGATGCAGCAACAGAAGCAGATCATCCGCGAAAATGTGCAGAAGGCACAGTTTGATGTGGATGCGAACTATGAAATTTACTTATCTGCCGTTCAGGCTGCAAAGAGCACTAAGCTGGCTCTGGATTTTGCGGATAAAAGTTATGCAGCCGGAAGATCGACGATCTATGATGTAAACATAGCCAGAAACAACTATGCCAATGCCCAGGGATCTGTAGCCCAGGCCAAATATAATTATGTGTTCAGCCTTAAATTGCTGAATTTCTATGCAGGAATTCCGCTGAGTTTATAGAAATGTCCATCCAACCCCTAGAAAAATACTTACCGGAAAATACCCATCAATATTTAAAGGCTTGGTTTGCCGATTATTATATTCATATCAAGGTGACGCGCAACCGGGATTCCAAGCTGGGGGATTACCGCAAGCTCCCGGATCAGTCCCATGAAATTACCATCAATTCCACGTTGGTGCCGCAGCTGTTCTTTTTTGTGCTGACGCATGAGCTGGCCCATCTTATTGCATTTGAAAAATATGGGCGGAGAATTTTGCCGCATGGTAATGAATGGAAAGAAACGTTCAGAAGAATGCTTTTGCAGAGCCTTGAGGTCTACGACGAAGATCTGAGGCCGGTTATCATCAGGTTTTCAAAATCCCCGAAAGCCAATTTTATGGCAAGCCCCGATCTGGTAAAATATTTCCATATTGAAAAACAGGATGATAAACTTGTTTTTATTGAAACATTACAGAAAGGAGACTTTTTTATTTACCGGAATGAAAAGTACCTGTTAGAAGGTCTTATTAAAAAAAACTATCTTTGCAAGCATCTGGCTACGGGAAGGAAATACGCTTTCAAACCTTTGGCCAGGGTAGAAAAATATACTTAAGAATGTTACAATCAGATAGATATTGCGTGATTATGGCAGGAGGAATCGGCAGCAGATTCTGGCCTATGAGTACACAGAAATTCCCGAAGCAGTTTCAGGATATTTTAGGGGTTGGCCGTACGATGATTCAGCAGACGTATGACCGGATCAGCAAGATCATTCCCAATGAAAATATATTTGTCATCACCAATAAAGAGTATGTAGAGCTTTCCCATCAGCAGTTGCCGGAAATTCCTCAGGATAATATTGTGGGAGAACCGCTGCTGAAGAATACGGCGCCGTGTAATCTTTACATGGCCAATAAAATTGCCGAAATTGATCCGGAGGCCACGATGATCGTTCTGCCGGCAGATCATCTGATCCTCAAGGAAGAAACCTTTCTGGAAAAAGTGAGGCTGGCATTTGATATCGCTTCTGAAAACGAATATCTCATTACTTTAGGAATCACCCCTACCAGGCCGGATACGGGATACGGATACATTCAGTTTGTAGACAAGCGTGATTCGGAATATTATAAAGTAAAAACGTTTACGGAAAAGCCGATGCTCGAACTGGCCAAAAGCTTCCTTGAAAGCGGCGATTTTCTCTGGAATGCCGGAATTTTTATATGGAACGTAAAAAGCATCCGGCGTGCTTTTGAAACCTATCTGCCCGAAATGACCCAGCATTTTATGGTCTGTGAATACAATGCAGATAATGAAAAAAGCTGTATCGAGCTGATCTACCCGAAAGTGCAGAAGATATCCATCGATAACGGGATTATGGAAAAGGCAAAGAACGTCTACGTAATTCCTGCCGATCTGGGGTGGAGCGATCTGGGAACCTGGACTTCCGTATACGAAAATGCGGATAAAGATGAAAACCTGAATGCCCTTAAAACCAAGCAGCCGATTCTTACGTACAATGCCAAAGGAAATGTAATCCGTGTGAAAAACAACAGCAAGGCCGTAATTATCGACGGATTGGAAAATTATATTATTGTAGATACCGACAAAGCACTGCTGATCTGTCCGCGGGATAACGATCAGTTGATCAAAGATTATATGCTGGATCTGAAAAACCTGAAAAAAGGAGACCGGTTCATATAAAATAATCCGCAGGTTTTCTCCGTTCTTTTACTATGTTTAAACTTATCACCAAATTTCAGATCCTGGTTTTTCTGTTTTCAGGACTTCTTGCCTATGCTCAGGAAAAAAAGCAGTTTCCCAATGTCTCCGGGCTTCTGCAGAGAATAATCCCGAATATAAAGGCCGATTCCTGGATTCTAATTCATAAAAGCTACGGAAGGGATGAGATTTTAAAGCAGGTAGGATCGGTAAAGAAGTATACTTCTCCATCTTCAGGATTTAATATCGGAATAGCAGAAGAAGACGAGTTTTATTATATCGCCTACGTTACAGGTGGAAAAACCGCATATGTTACGGATCTGGAGGGACTGAAAAAATTTATCGGAAAGGCAGATGATGTTCAGGAAGCTGCGGTCCTTGCGGCTGCGGACGGATATATTATTGACGAAGAGTTCAAAGACATGGCCGGGAATTATTACGAAGACCCCTCCCATTATTACCTGGATCTGGGCAAGCTCACCTCCACGGAATGTCCCTATCAGAAAAAGCACTATACTTTAACGGTCAGCAAATCATCAGGAACCGTTACCGATATAAAAGACAACGGTGCTTATATAGAGCTGTATAATAAAAAATGCACGAATAATCCCAGGCTTTTAAAAATCGAGAAAAAAGAAGAACCAAAAGATGAGTCCAAAAAGAAACCTTCAAGACCTGCCCGGCGCCGCTGATTTTTATGAAACGGAGCGTCTGATCCTGCGTCCCATGTCTCCTGAAGATGCCGGTTTTATCCTGGATCTTTACAACAGACCGAAATTTATTCAGTTCATCGGAGACCGGAACCTGAAACGGTGGCCGATGCCGAAGACTATATCAGAAACCGCTTTCTTCCGCAGTTTGAAAAACTGGGCTACGGAAACTATGTGGTGATCACAAAAGAAGGACATCACAAGATCGGCGGAGTCGGGATTTTCGAAAGAGAAGGGCTGGAAGTCGTAGACATCGGGTTCTCTTTGCTGGATGAGTTTGAAGGAAAAGGCTATGCCTATGAAGCAGCTTTACGAATAAAATCAGTAGGAATGAATGACTTTGGCCTGAAAAAGATCTCTGCCATTACCACAAAAGATAATTTCTCTTCGCAGAAATTAATTGAAAAGCTGGGATTGAAATTTATCAGATTCGTTCGGATTCCCAATGATCCGGAAGAGCTGATGTATTACGAAACCGAATGATTTTAATGCAGAAAAAATACCTAAAGAGTATGGGCGAACATACCTAAATATAAAAATCCGCCTCAGATAGAAGGCGGATTTACAATTTCAATGGTTGATCGTCATTAAGGCTTCTTCAGAAACCTTATATTCTCCCCTTTGATACGTGTCTTTACTTGAAAGCAATACTTCATAAGTATAGATCCCTTTGGGAAGATTAAACGTACACTCTTTTCCATCTTTCTGGATAACGAATTCTTTTTTTATTTCCTCATCTTCTATTTTCCCATTAAGTTTTATCGTAATTTTTTCTTCCATTTTATTTTTAAAACAAAAGCTGTCAACGGTTTTCGTATTGGGATCTGCAGACTTTGCACCGTTTCCTTTCAAAGCAATGTAACCCTGCACCAATATATTTCCAATGGCCAGCCCTTTATCTAAACCGGACATGGTAGATTGGGATTTAAAAACTAATGGTAAAAGTAAGATGAGAAGTGAGAATATCATTTTCTTAATTTTCATCTAATTAAAGAAATTATTTCTTTTTCAATTCATCCCGTAAAAATCCCGAAATTTCATTATAATCAATTGAACCATTATATTCTTTAATTACGGTTTTATTTTTAATAATCAGGGTTCTAGGTATGTCCATCGAATTGATACTTATAAAACTGAAGTTTGAAGAATTGTTGTAAAACAAATTTTCTATTGTTTTTTTATAATCCCAATTCTCAAGAGTAATATCTTTCCATTGAAATTTTTTAGAATAAATAAATGTCTTTAATTTTTCTAAATCATTCATATGATCAATTGAAAAAGAGACAAAATTTATTTCATTGTTTTTAAATTCTTCTTTAAGGTTATTTAAATCAGGAATTTCTTCCATACAAGGCTTACACCAGGTTGCCCAGATATTTACAACAGTCAGTTTATCCTGACTATAATATTTTTTATAAAATGGTGAGTCGCTAACTTTTAAATTCTTATTAACCGTTAAAGTAGTATTCTCAAAAATATTTAAATTGAAAAACAGGACCAGAACTATAATAGAAAATAAAAAAATTAAAGAGTAGATGATTTTATTTTTCATTGATTATAATTTTATTTTTCATTGATTATAATTTTATTTACGGTAATCTATTCAACCTTCTTTAAAGGAAGCGCATAGTATTTTTGACCATTTACTTCCACAACTTCATATTTTATTTCAGTATTAATCACATAATTTACACCGTTGTAGTCCCAGATATCACTTTTGATCACTTTGAAATTTTCCAGCTGTTTAGGGTCTTCAACTTTTAATGCACTCATCAATTCTTTCTCTTCCACATATACATGGGTTAGCTGACCGTTATTCTGGAGCTGTGCCTGCTTGGTCCATACCATTATGGGCCATCCGTCTATAGTAACTAAACATCCTGTAACTTCAGTCCCTAAGTCTACAATACCGATCTGGACGGTTGCCGTAAATTTTTTACAGTGAATAACTTTGATGACAGGTTTTTTACCGGAAATTTCTTCTGATGTTTTTTGTCCAAATGCAAGGCTTCCTGCCAAAATTGCCGTAGCTGTCATTAATCTAAATAAGTTTTTCATACAATTTAATTGTTTAATGTTTTTGATTCGTTCTTTTTACTCATGTATGTTTTCGCGAGAACACATTTCAAAAGTACCACGTTTTTGTGTTTTTATTACCGTTAAAACTGACAAAAGATTAGTCAATTTTTAGTAATTTTTAATAATTTTTGAAAGATTCTTTTGGATGGCTTCTTTTCTTTTTTAATATCTTTGTCTAAAATCATAAAGATGAAAATCGGACAAAAACTAAAAGGAATGAGAATTGAAAAAGGATTTTCAACGATCGAAGTCGCTGAAAAATTAGATATTTCAGAATCTACTTACAGAAGATTTGAAAATGATAAAAGCTTCCCGGATGTTTTTACCCTGGATAAAATTGCAAAAATATACGATAAGGAATTAACCGACTTATTACCGGAAGGTATGACTATTATTAACAACAACAACGGTGACCATGCCAATAATGCAGGATACGTAATGAACCAGTTCCTTTCAGAAAAGCTTATTGAACAGTATGAAGAAAGGATAAAGGATAAAGACGAGCAGATTGCGCTCCTGAAAAGTTTGCTGGATAGAAAATAATATATTTTTCAACTGGAAAAACCCCTTTTCGGAATCTGAGAAGAGGTTTTTATCTGCTTTATGCAAGAAAGTAATAAAGGATTACCCTTCTAAAATCTGTGCCGCATGATCTTTGGTTTTCACTTTATCGATCACCTGGATGCAGACCCCGTTTTCATCAAAAACAAAAGTTGTTCTTACGATTCCCATAAATTCCCGGCCCATGAATTTTTTCAGCTGCCAGACCCCGAATTTTTCAATAAGGTCGCGGTTTTCGTCGGCGATAAGGTCAAACGGCAATTCAAATTTCATACTGAAGTTTTTCTGGCTTTTCACCGGGTCTGCGCTTACCCCGATTAATTGAAACCCCTGGTCCTTCAGCTCAGCATATTGATCGCGCAGATTACAGGCTTCGGCGGTACAGCCGGGGGTATTCGCTTTCGGATAAAAGAAAACCACCAGTTTCTTTCCGTTAAATTTTTTCGAATCAATAGCTTCGCCGTTCTGATTTATTCCCTCAAATTCCGGTAATTGGTCTCCGATTTTCAACATAATGATTTATTTTTGCTCAAATTTAATGGTTACATGACAAAAAAGCAAAGAGCAGAAACAGTTCGTACAGAATTGGAAAAATTATACCCGCAGGTTCCCGTTCCGCTGGACCATACCGATCCGTTTACGTTATTGGTAGCTGTTGCCCTTTCGGCGCAGACCACGGATAAAAAAGTCAACCAGGTAACGCCTGATCTTTTCCAGGTAGCAGGAAACCCGCAAAGGATGGCAAAACTGGAAGTTTTTGAAATCAAGGAACTGATTAAAGAGATCGGGCTTTCCAACCAAAAGGCCAAAAACCTGAAACGAATGGCGGAACTCCTGATGGAAAAACACGGCGGCGTGGTTCCTCAGACGTATGAAGAGCTGGAAGCACTGCCGGGTGTAGGGCATAAAACCGCTTCGGTAGTGATGAGCCAGGCCTTCGGGTTTCCTGCATTCCCGGTGGATACCCATATCCATCGCCTGATGACGAAATGGAAGCTGACCTCGGGCAAAAATGTGGTGGAAACGGAAAAAGATGCCAAGGCACTATGGCCGGCAAGTGCGTGGAACAAACTGCACCTTCAGATCATCTATTACGGCAGGGAATATTCTCCCGCCCGGGGCAACGGCGAAAAGGATTTTATCACAAAAATGCTGTTTGAAAAATAATCGAATAAAGTTGATTCGGATTAACAGGCTGGAAGAGGGATGCCGGATGCCGGATGCTGGAAGTTCTCTTGTTAATATTATGATCAAAGGTATCATTAAATCGTTTGTTACCTATTAATAGAAACTTTGTTTAAAATCCCTGCTCGCCAAATTGAATTCCAATCTCTTATTTGTTTTCAATTATTTAAAGTAAAAAAGACAAGAAATCATCTGAGACTTTAAAATTAGAGTTTGTTCTTTACTGAGTGCAAAAACAATTATTTCATATTTGAACTTTATTGATTGTCAGTTTTTTAGATTATTTTTAAAGCTGTAATCCATTTATTCATCCAGCATTCTGCGGTGATAGTTGATCTGTCCTAAGTGATAGCTTAAATGCCCGAAAAGATGAATCAGGAAATATCCGGTAGTCATGGTGAACCCCAGCGGTTCTCCCGGAAATTCCTTTTCAAGGTCTTCCGCAGATAAATTGTCCAGGGTAACGGTTACTGTCCCGGTGGCTTCTTTAATCTGCTGAATTAATTCCGCTTTCGGAATATCTTTTAATGAAAATTCCAGATCGCGTCGTCTTATGTATCCTGAATTTCCAAGCTGAGCTCCGATATAAGTATTGAGGTTGCCCACCAGGTGCAGTGCCAGGTTCCCCGCGGAATTTGAAATGTTTTTATCCGTTTTCCAGATGGCATCTTCGTTCTGATACGCTTCGATTTCTGTTTTTAATTTGGTTAGATCTCTGATGAACAGAGCCTGTAAGTTTTCTATCATAAAGTATCGATTTATTGGTCTTTTAATGCTGATAAGGTATCATAAAGTTTCCACAGCTGTTCTTAATTGAGGATAAAGCTAAAAAAAAGCCACGAAACAAATCGTGGCTTTCCTATGTTTTAATGAGGGATTTCTTCTGTCAGGATTTCATTTCCGGCTTTGTCGTAATAAATACAGGTATAGGCATTCAGTTCAACGATCCATTTTTCAACTCTTGTGGCGTCGCAGTCTTCACAGAACTCCATGTAATCCGTTTCACCTTGCTGATGCCTTTTTAGCTGTCGTAAGAAGGTTGCTCTATCCGTTGTATCGGCGATGGCAAGTTCCGCATATTGGGACTGTGATTCTGTCCTGAAACCGTTCTCTCCGAAGTATCCGGTACGGCTGTCTTTCACCCGGGTTTCAAAAGACTGGACGCCCAGTGCTTTTATTTCTTTGATATAATCCGGGAAATCAGCTCCGGATTTTACCTTGTCGTGTGCGGCTTCAATTTGTTCTATGGTAAACATCTGTTTGTTAGTTATAGGTTATGAGTTATGAAGTGAATAGCAGGAAATAAACGATTTCATTTGATATTCAGTACTTTTAATCTTAATATTGACAAAAAGAACTTCCAGCATCCAGCTTCCTTCTTCCAGCCTTGACAATCCGGTTCTCCATCGGGTTTGCGTTAAATTACTTCTGCTTTTTCGCCCAAAGTTCCATTTTCCGGTTCAGCACATCCAGCGGAAGGCATCCCTGGCTCAGGACTTCATCATGGAATTTCGCCAAACTGAATTTGCTGCCCAGCTCTTTCTGGTACTTTTCCCTGAGCTCACGGATCCGCAACGATCCGATTTTATAGCCCAAAGCCTGTCCGGGCATGGCCATGTACCTTTCCACCTCGGCCGTGGCACCGGCTTCATCATAAGAAATATTGCTGAGGAAATATTGGATGGCCTGTTCCCTGGTCATCTTTCCCGTATGGATTCCGGTGTCCACTACCAACCGTACGGCTCTCAGCATCTGGTCGCTCAGGTAACCCATTTTCTGGTAAGGATCGGTATACAGGCCGAATTCCGGGCCGAGCGTCTCACAGTAATGGGCCCAGCCTTCACCGTATGCGCCGAACCATCCGAAACGCATAAACTTGGGAAGCCGGGTGTTTTCCTGCTGAAGGGAAACCTGGTAATGGTGTCCCGGAATCGCTTCATGAAGAAACAGGGATTCCATACCGGATGTCACATTGAATTTGGCAGGATCGGGAAGGGGAACATAAAAAATCCCCGGCCTTTTTCCGTCCGGTGTCCCCTGAAGGTATTCTGCACTGGCACTGGCTTCACGGAACTTCTCGGTCTGCCTGATCTCAAAACCGGTTTTTGGAGTCACGGAAAACATCGTTTTCAGTTTGGGGGTAATTTTTGTTAAGATCCCGTTGAAAGCAGCGAGAACCTCTTTTGATGTTTTATAAGGCATAGCCTTAGGATCAGTCTTCACATAATTGATAAATTCTTCCAGGGTCCCTGTAAAGCCTACCTGTTGTTTTACCTTTTCCATTTCGGTACGGAGCATCGCTACCTGCTGAAGCCCTGTTTTATTGATTTCTTCAGGAGTTTTATTCGTTGTCGTCCAGCTTTTGGCGTAATACCGGTAAATTTCCTTTCCGTTCGGCAGGCTGTTGTAACCGTCCGTGTCCCTTGCTTTAGGCAGGTATTCTTTTTCCAGGAAATCGCCCATCTGGGTGTAGGCAGGAATAATTTTCTGGGTAATGGCTTCTTTATAAAGTGCGGTAAAACGATCTTTCTGCTCCCTGGTAAAATCTTTCGGGAATTTTCTGATCGGTCCGAAGAAAATATTTTTATCCGGATCCGCCGTTGTAAGTTCTTCTGCCCTCATCTGCGGAATCATTTTTACCACCAGCTTTTTAGGAAGTACCATTTTGTTATTGATGCCTTCCCGGAAATTTTCGGTAGCGGCATTCATCCATTCGGGGAATTTTTCCATTCTTTTCAGCCAGTCGGTATAGTCTTTTTCGGTTTTAAAAGGCTGGCTTCCTTCCCCGCTTCCGTAGAGCGGGAAATTCAGAGGAAGTCCTCCGAACTGGGTAAAGGGAATGTACTCCGGATGATAATTGGCCGCCTGGATTTTATCTTCCAGAGTGAAGTGCAGCACATCAAACACCACTTTGTTGTCATCGGAAAGGTTTTTATAATCCACATTTTCGAGCTGTTTCTGCACCGAGGTGTAAAAGGCCACTTCTCCGGAAATAAAATCTTTGTCGATATTGATGGGCAATTGGTCATTATACCTCAGGTCCCCCTGCGAGGTCGCTTCCAGCGGATATAATTTCAGATACTGTTCATAGTAATTGGAGGCAATGGAATCCAGATTGGACGGTGTAACTTTCGTTAAAGGCGAATCGGACTTTTTGCAGGAAGAGAGCCCGGCAATGAGGCTGAGTCCTACAATTCCTTTTGCTAAGATAGATTTCATATTTTCAGAATGCTTTATCAAACAAATGTAATATTTAAAACAGAAAATCGGAAAGATTATTTGAAATCGTCAGGTCGACATTTAATCTTTTATAAATTTCAGCTCTTTCCGGATTTTATCAGGAAAAATGCACCTTTCAGGCACAGCGGTTATTAATTATCACGGATTTTCCTAAAAATACTTTCAAAAAATTTTTCACATTCAATCTATTTTTTATCTTTGTTGAAAACGTTTAACAATCATAGTATTACAGCTCTTTTTTTTAAGAAATAATGAAAGGGATTTTAAAAATTTACCATCCGGAGGAAACGCTAAAGTACAATATCCGAAACACTTATTGTAAAGCGGTTTACAGCAACCAGCAGCATCTCCTAGAGGTTGAGATTATCACGGATGACGGGTTGGATCATGTAGAAGATGATTCCTTACAGTATAACTTTCCCCAGCTTTCTCTTGAAGTTTTCGATTTCCCGATCGATTCTGCGGAGATCGAAGGAAAAACCATTACCATCACCGATTCGGATGAAGACACCTATACGGAGGTCGACCTTTTTGACGACGAAGACGCTTTCATTTATGACAACGAGCTTCAGTTTGAGAAAAACGAAGAAGGCGAGCTCCAGGTCATCTGGAAAGGAAGCATTGACGATTTCTATACCGGTTCGGAAACCCCGATTCCTTTCAGGCTGAAATGCGAATTCAAGCAGGAAGAAATTGAGATAGACGAAGATTAGTCTTCTTTTGCTTCACCTTGATAACCGATTTCTTTTCAGATGTATTTTTGGAAAGAAATCTGCCGTTTTATGGAACCGCAGAATTTAAGTTGTTTTTTTAAGCAATTTTTAAGACCGGAATTCATAATATTCCTTTATTTTTGTCGTTACAACTTTTATAAAAATACACATTAATGCTGTTAACGGAACTTACTCAGATGTTATTTGCCCAGGTTGCTGCTCCCGCAGCGGCGGCAGACGATTTAGAATTCTCATTTTGGAAAATCATGTTCCACGGAGGCGCTTTCGCTAAAATCGTGATGGTAACCGTGCTGTTGCTGGGTGTATTTTCCGTATACCTTTTCTTTGAGCGCTTTTTCTTTATTAAAAGATTAACGTCTAAAACGGATTCCAATTTCATGGATAACATTGAAGACTTTATCCGGGAAGGGAAAATGGAAGCGGCACTGGATTACTGCAAACGGCAGAACTCTCCGGAAGGCAGGATCCTTGAAAAAGGAATTTCAAGACTGGGGCGTCCTGTTTCCGACATTGTAAGCGCCATGGAGTCCCAGGCCCAGGTGGAGGTGGCCAATATGGAGAAAAACCTGAACCTCCTGGCCGTGGTTCCGAGTATCGCACCGATGTTAGGGCTTTTGGGAACGGTAATCGGGATGATCATTGCCTTTTTTAACCTGTCGCATGCCAGCGGATCGTTCTCTCCGAAAACCTTGTCTGAGGGTATTTATACGGCATTGGGGCAGACGGCGGTAGGTCTTGCCGTAGCGATTCCGGCCAACTTCTTCTACAATATCTTATTAACACGGATTGATAAATTTGTACTGAAAGCCCAGAATATGTCCGGGGAATTTTTGGACCTTATCAACAAACCTTTATAGTTTTAATCTAAAGGTTCCGTCTGACTAAAAAAATAAAAGATGAAAATTCAGAGAAGAAATAAAGCAAATCCGGAATTCAGTCTGGCGGCGATGACGGATGTTATCCTGCTGATGCTGATCTTCTTTATGGTAACTTCTTCGGCGGCCAACCAAAGCGCCATCGATGTGAAATTGCCTAAAGCAGATACCGCAGCCGACAATATACCGAATCCTCTGGTCGTAAGCGTAAAGCCGGACGGTTCCTATTATGTGGATGATGTTCCCGTAAACAGAGGCGAGCTGGAGCAGACGGTTGTGAACAAATTAGCCAACCAGGCAAACAAATCCTTTACAATACGGGCAGATGAAAACACATTGCATAAAGATGTTGTTTTCGTCATGGAAATTGCTGAGAAAAATAAATTGAATATCGCGATTGCAACCGTTAAAGATAAATAATACTTCCGGAAATACCGGGGAAAACAGACAATGAAAAGTTATACGATAAATAGAGATGAGCAAAACAAAGACCGGATAAAAAGCGCAGTGCTTTCTATCCTCATCTGGTCTGCGATTCTGCTGTTTGTATTTTTGTATAAATTAAAACCCGAAATCGATGAGCAGCCGGAAGTGGTGACCACGATGCTGGTCAACTTCGGAGACAACAGAAACGGAAACGGAGTGGAAGAGCCTGCCGATCAGCCGGGAAGCCTTGCAGCAGCAACGGACGAGGTAACTCCCAAACCTGCCGAAACAGCGGTTCCGGAAACAAAGACCGTTATTGAGCCGGAACCAAAGCCCGAAACTAAAAAATCAGACGCCAAAGATAAAATTATCACCGGGAACAACGCCAAAGTTTCGGTGCCGAAAAAAGAAGAATCCAAGACGGATAATAAAAAGACGGCAACCAGCACCTCTGCAACGAAAAATACGAAGAAATCCGGAGCTGCAACAGCTAATGCAAAAACCGGAAACGGCGACGGCAAAGGAAATGCAGCCATCGGAAACCTGATCAGAGGCCGGGGTACCAAAGCCGGCAGCCAGGGTGACGGCGACGGAATCGGAAATGCTGGAGACCCCTTGGGCGGTGACGGAAACGGCGACAGCAAAGTGGGCATCGACCGAAGGCTGGTAGGATTTATCCCGGGAACCATGGGAAGAGGCGGGGCGCAGCCGGCCAACAGCTGTACCGCCAGCGGAACCATTACCATTGCTTACACCGTAGATAAAGCCGGAAATGTGGTTTCCGCAAGAAGATCCGGCGGAACATCGGATCCCTGCATCACTTCCAATGCCGTTTCATGGGTAAAGAAATATGTAAAGGCCGAGAAAGCCAGTGTCTCTTCTACCGGAACGTACAAGATTACTTTTTAAGATGAGAATGCAGCAGGAGCTGGATGCCTGAAGCTTCTTTTGTTATACATCTAAAAAGATCTCTGATATTTTAATTACCGTCAGTTCGAGTAGATTTGAAAAAATCGTATCGAGAAGTTGCTGAATACCTAACCGGAGGTCTTATTTACAGGTTCCCGATACATTTTTCTCCACTGCGCTGTAAAAAATACCCGAACTAACGTGACTTACAATTTAAGTTTTCTTTTAATAATAAAATTAAATACCGCTGAATTCAGGTTATCTATTAACGGGTTGGAATTCAATAAATATTATCAGCTGACATACAATACAAAAGCACTTTATTCAAGTGCTTTTTTTATTTCCGAGATCCGGTTGATAATGGGAAGGGCAAAAATTCCGCTGGTCTGGAGGTAGCGTTCATAAAAGGTTTTGGCTTTGTCCAGGAAATCCTTATTTGCTTCTGTTTTTCCTTTGAAATAGAAAAGGTTTCCCAGCATTTCATAATAGTCTTTATGATCCCTTTCCTGCCTTTCATTTACGATTCCGATAATTTCTTCTTTTGATTTTGCTGAAAGGGTCAAAAAATCAAACTTGAAAATATCCCGCATCAGAGAGTCGAAATCCAGTTCTTTCTGCATCAGGCTTTCTTCGGGTTTGTCTAAAATCAGTTTTTCCAGCGCCTGGCTTAGCTGGCGGATCAGTCTTAAGGTAAATTCTTTATCGGTAATCATAATAGGTTTTTATTTTAATTAAAAATTTAGATAATCTTCAGTTTGAGTCAGTTCGCTCCATCTGGCAGAGAGAAACCGGGCATAATGGCTTGATAAAAGGCCGTAAGTTCCTAAGGAATGTCCATCATTAACTTCTACTAAAACAGTCTCGTTGTTTTCATTAATACCAAAATCCAAGGCATAAGAATTCGGCTGTGAAGTGAAGCAGTCAATTGCATTTTCTACCGTTCTTACATTTAGACTTGTATCCCAATCGCCTTTATACCTGCGGATATCCAGAATTTGTTTATACCGGATAAAACATCTCCATTCCGTTTTGAAATGTACTAATTCCGAACAATAAATTTCAGTGTCTTTTTCTCCGTCGATTAAACCGAGAAAGTCCATATCGTTTGTTATAACCTTTCCGGCAAATAATTTTGTTTCTGTTTTGGGTTTAATAAAAATATTCCGGGCATTTTTATCAGTAAAAATGCTATTGACGGTGGACTCCCAGATTTTTCTTTTTAAAAAAGGCCGCAGCTCATCCGGATAATCAATTTCTTTCTCAGGACGGGCAATCTTTAAATTTTTCAGTCTTTTTCTGACGCTGCCAATTCCTCCAACAATGATATCTTCCGGATTGTTGTCCGAAATTTCATTGGCATCATAGAACTTTCCGATTTCAAAACCGAAATGCTTAAAGCCTTCATAAGCTGAAAAGGCATTGATGTTGTAAAACGCTCCGTCTTTATCAGTCTGAATATATGCTTTCATGGTTTTCTAAGCAAAAAATAAATAAGCAAGTACAATCGAAGTGATAATCCCCACCAGATCGGCCAGAAGCATGGCAACTACCGTATATCTTGTATTCTTTACGGCGATGGCACCGAAATAAACGGCAATCACGTAGAACGTCGTATCTGAGCTTCCCTGGAGAACGGCCGCCAGCTTGCCCTGGAAACTGTCCGGTCCGAAGGTGGCCATCGTATCCATCATCATGCCGCGTGCGCCGGAACCGGATAACGGCTTGATCAGTGCCGTCGGAAGCCCATCCACAAACCTCGCGTCAAGGTTGGCGGCATCGGCGACCCATTTCATCCCGTCGATAATCACATCGAAGACTCCGGAAGTTCTTAAAAGCGAAATGGCAATCAGCATCCCGACCAGATAAGGAATGATCTTCACACTGGTGGTAAAACCCTCTTTGGCACCGTCGACAAACGCCTCAAAAACATTAATTTTTTTATATACCGCACCGAGAACAATGGCCAGAAAGATGAAGAGAATCAGTCCGTTGCTTAAAATCTGGCTGAACGTATCCAGGTTTTCCTTGCTGAGTCCCGTTAAATACCAGACCAACAGGCCCACCAGAGCGGAAATTCCTCCGACATAGGCCAGAACCACCGGCTTCAGCAAATTGATTTTCTGGTATAAGGAAACAATAATCATGGCGGCCAATGTCGCAGTAAAAGTAGCGATCATGCAGTACAGGAAAATGTCAGTCGGATTTTTGGATCCTGCAGACGACCGGAGTGCAATAATGGAAACCGGAATCAGCGTCATTCCTCCCGCATGAAGGCACAGGAACATGATCTGTGAATTGCTTGCCGTATCTTTATCCGGATTCAGGGCCTGCAGGCTTTCCATTGCTTTTAGGCCGAAGGGGGTAGCAGCATTGTCCAGACCCAGGAGATTGGCGCTGAAATTCATCAGCATATGGCCGAAAGCCGGGTGGTTTTTAGGAATTTCAGGAAAGAGCTTAGAGAAAAAAGGCTGGATCAGCCGGCTCAGAAGGTTGATGCCTCCGGCCTTCTCCGCAATGCTCATGAATCCCATAAACAGGGCCATGATCCCGATCAGGCCGAGACAGATTTTCACCGCCGTTTCAGATGTTCCGATCACGCCGTCGGCTTCCTGTACCCGGTATACCTGTACTTCCTGTTGTAACGAATCCGTTTTATAGTGAATCCGGTTATCTTCAAAAGCCTGTTTTTTCATCAGGCTGTCCCGCAAGACAGGAGAAAGAGCGTTCATTTTCCGGGTGGCGATCTGCACGGTATCGCCGCCTTTTCCTACTACCATGTCGTTAAAAATGGTTTTGTAAGAGCTTGATGAAATGTATTTTATACTGGCAATGGCAATGGCAATAATAATGAATGCCGACCAGATTCTGCTGAGGACCATCCGATAGAATTAATAGAGGTAAACTTATCAAAAAAACTTCAGATTACAAAGGGATGGGGCTGTCAATAGTGAATTCCTGCGGGTGAATCCACTTCGCTTGTCAATTTTTTAGTTGCCTGAAATTCACTTGCGAAGCAAAATTGACTCGCGCAGCGAAATTCACCATTCACTTTGTCAATAGTCAATTTCCTTCGGAGTCAATGGTGAATTGTTTATAAGTATTGCATTCACTTGCGCAGCGAAATTCACCATTCACCTTTTCACTTTTCGTCAAGATAGACCAGAAATCCCTTAAAATTATCCTCTTGATTTTTCAGCACTCTGGCCTCTTTCATTTTCTTTTCAAGTCCGTCGATGAAAAAGCTTTTCTCAAAGAACTGGCGGTGGACTCCCTGCAGCATTTCCATAAAATAATCCATTCCGATTTTATTATTGTGGAGGTCCATCTTGGTTTCCAGCGGTTTATTCGGGAAAAGTTCTTCGTGCAGGTCGGTAATTCTTTTGCAAAATTCCAGGGCCTTTTCCGGAGAAGAAACCTTACAGCAGTACATCATGATGAAGCAGCACCACAATGCATGCCTGAACGAGTTGCCGATGCCGTTTGTAGAGGCAGTGTCCGGGAATTTCTTCTGGGCAATGGTATAGGCCTTCAGGGTTGCATAAAAGCTTAACAGGGAAAAAACAGGATGGGGGAGGACCAGCCTTAAAAGACGGAGAATCTTTTTAAAGCTCATGCTCCGGATTGTATTAAAGAATATTTTGAATGTCCTCATCATAAAAATCTCTCCCGGAATGAGAGAGATTTATGTATTTTGTTAAATAATATTAAGCCTGGATCGTCAGCAGATTGATGGTTTTGGCAACGGTATTTCGGATGTCCGTTCTCTTCACGATAAAATCCACAAAGCCTTTTTCCTGAAGGAATTCCGAGGTCTGGAAGCCTTCCGGCAAGTCTCTTCCGATGGTCTCGCGGATTACCCTTGGTCCGGCAAAGCCGATCAGTGCACCCGGTTCTGCCATAATGATATCGGCAGTCATCGCAAATGAAGCGGTGATTCCACCGAAAGTAGGATCACACAGATAAGCGATGTATAAAAGCCCTGCTTCCGCAAGCTGAGCCAGTTTCGCCTGAACTTTCGCCAGCTGCATCAGGGAGTAAGTCGCTTCCTGCATTCTTGCCCCTCCGGACTGGCAGATGATCATATAAGGAAGCTTTTTTTCCATACAGTAATCGATGGCTCTTTTGATTTTTTCGCCCATTACGGAGCCCAGAGAACCTCCGATGAAAGCAAAATCCATACAGGAAACTACCATTTCGGTGCCTTTTACGGTTCCTACGGCATTTCTGATGGAATCGGTAAGTTTTGTTTTGGCTTTTACTTCCTTCAGACGGTCGGTATATGACTTGGTGTCCTTGAAGCTCAGGATATCAATACTTTCAACATTGGCATCCAGCTCGGTGAATTTACCTTCATCGAAAAGGATATCAAAAAATTCGGCACTTCCTATTCTTACATGGAAACCGTCTTCCGGAGAAACATAGCTGTTTCTTTTCAGTTCGTCATGCTCAACAATTTTTCCCGAAGGAGTCTGATGCCAAAGACCTTTGGGTACGTCTTTCTTTTCATCAGTAGAGGTCGTAATATTTTGTGCTTTTCTTTTAAACCACTCGAATGCCATATTGTATATAATTGATGTTTAATAAATGATGAGAGATGAAGAAAGCGTTTTATAAAATCGCCTGCTTCATCTCTGCCACTTATAATTTATTTAAGCGTATTTACATTATTTAAATCTTCAAATGCCTGAACCAGTCGCTTAGCGAAAGTTTCTTCTCCTTTTCTTACCCATACTCTCGGATCGTAGAACTTTTTGTTCGGCTTTTCTTCACCGTCCGGATTTCCGATCTGGGCTCTTAAATAATCGATGTTATCAACCATATAATCCCTGATGCCTTCGGTATAAGCGAACTGAAGATCGGTATCGATGTTCATTTTGATCACGCCGTAGTCGATCGCTTCTCTGATTTCCTCAATCGTAGAACCTGAACCTCCGTGGAATACGAAATTGATCGGTTTTTCAGCCGTTCCGAATTTCTCCTGGACATATTGCTGGGAATTGTCAAGGATTTTCGGGGTAAGCACCACGTTTCCTGGCTTGTAAACTCCGTGTACGTTCCCGAAAGCCGCTGCGATGGTGAAGTTATCGGAAATCGCCTTTAATTTTTCATAAGTATAGGCGATATCTTCCGGCTGGGTATATAGTTTGGAATTGTCAACGTCTGAATTGTCAACGCCGTCTTCTTCTCCTCCGGTTACTCCGATTTCTACTTCAAGCGTCATCTGAAGCTTGGCCATTCTCTCGAAATACTGTGCGGAAATCTCCAGATTTTCTTCTAAAGATTCTTCAGAAAGGTCCAGCATGTGGGAAGAGTACAGAGACTTTCCGGTCTGCTTGTAGAATTCCTCATTGGCATCCATCAACCCGTCGATCCAAGGCAGTAATTTCTTGGCGCAGTGGTCGGTGTGAAGAATAACGGTTGCTCCGTAAGCTTCCGCCAGGGTATGAATATGTTTTGCTCCGGCTACCGCTCCTAAAACGGCCGCTTTCTGCCCTTCGTTGCTTAATCCTTTTCCTGCATTGAAAGCCGCTCCTCCGTTGGAGAACTGGATGATAACAGGCGAATTCAGTTTTGCGGCAGTTTCCATAACCGCGTTTACGTTGCTGGAACCAATTACGTTTACTGCGGGTAATGCAAATTTATTTTCTTTAGCATGCTGAAAAATATCAGTCACTAATTGGCCAGTGGCAACTCCTGCCGGGAAAATTCTGCTCATGTTTTACTTTTTAATATAATTATAGGGTGTTTCTAAATTCCTGTAAAGGTAATCATTTTAAAAATATGTTTAATTTCTTTTGTCCCGTCCCCAAAGCAGCTTCTGGCGGATGGTCTCATAGAAACTTAAATGATTCGGCTGTACCAGCAGGATCTGGAAATCTGCTTTTTTGATCACGATTTCCTGATCGGTTTCTATATGGATCAGCCGCGAATCCAGGGAAAGCGAATATTGGGGAACCCGGCTTTCCACTCTGAATTTTATTTCAACCCGGTCGTTCACCACCAACGGTCTTACATTAAGATTGTGGGGGGCAATGGGCGTGATAACAAAATTTTCGTTATTCGGGGAAATGATGGGTCCGCCCGAACTTAATGAATAGGCTGTGGAACCGGTAGGCGTGGAGACGATAACGCCGTCGCCCCAGAACACATTCAGGAATTCATCATTGATATAAGAATCTACGGTAATCATGGAGGTGGTTTCCTTCCTTGAAACCGTAACGTCATTTAAAGCATATGGAAAAAAGTCGTCGGAAACGGGAGAGACCACCTGGATTACCGAACGGCGGCTGGTTTTTACATCCCCTTTTAAAATAGAATCGAGGGCATTGAAGGCTTCTTCTTTCGTAAAGCTGGCCAGGAATCCCAGCCTTCCGGTATTGACTCCGACAATCGGAATTTCGAGATCTTCAATAAAAGTCAGGGAATTCACGATGGTTCCGTCGCCTCCGAAGGTGAAGAACAGGTCTACTTCCTTATCCAGCAGGTCCTGTTTGGAATTAAACGTTTCAAAAATTTTTGAAAACTGAAGTGCTTCAGCCATCTCATCATATAAAACAGATTTTACCCCTCTGTTTTCCAGTTCGGAAATAAATTTGCTTAAGTATAAAAAAGTATCGAGATCTTTTTTCTGAGAATAAATGGCTGCCTTCATCGGTGTTTAAATTTCTATGAATTTCTGGAAAAACCCGAATCTGTCCTGAAACAGGTCCGATTTTTCATCAGAGTAATACTTCTGCACAATGCGGTAATCGTACCGGTCGAATGTTTCATCAATGGAACTCAGGTTTTCATTGCTGATCTTGATCGTCACCTGAAGCACCTCATCGGACATGAAACTGATAAATGCACCGTAGAACCTGGAATTGTTGCTTTCCACGATCTTGGCGATTTCCGTCATGGAGTACTTCCTCGCCGGGGTTTCAATGGTGAGAATGGCTCCCGATTCCGAGAACAGCGGATATTTCGAAAAATCCTGGAAAATATCTTCACAGCTGATGTAGCCCAGATATTTCTCCGCTTTATTGATCACCGGAATGATGTTGGAATTGAACGTATGAAACAACCGGATACTGTCCATAATATTGTTGTCTTCCAGAATCGCAAAACGCTCGATCTGATGCTCAAGCTCTTTCAGGGTTCCTTCTGCTTCATACAGGAAATCCTGGGCCAGGGCACCATAAAAGTGATGAGATTTTTTGATGAAAATATGAGAATATCCAAATGCTTCTAACATTTCCCTCGCTGATTCGATCGAGTCAGAAAGGCTGAAACACGGGAAGTCTTTTGAGATATAGTCTTTGATAAACATTGTGCTAATTTATAAAAAATTAAACGAAACTTTTTCTGAAATATTGGTTTTTTTTCTAAAAACCCCCAAAAAGTAAATTTAAAATTTGTCCGTGATGAAAAAAGAAGTATCTTTGTCGCCTTTCATTTTTACTTTTTATTAGATTTATTTCAAACTGCAAGGTCTCTAAAGGCACCTGCAGTTTTTTATTTTAGGGCTTTGGCAAACTCCCACATCACGATGCCTCCGCATACACTTACATTCAGGGAATGCTTGGTTCCCAGCTGCGGAATTTCTACGAAAGAATCGATATTCGGTAACGCTTCATCGCTGATTCCTTCCACTTCATTTCCTAAAATCACCGCATATTTTTTAGCTGGATCAATAGTAAAATCGGTGATCATCCGGCTGCCGGTCGTCTGTTCGATGCCTACGATTTCAAAGCCCTGTGCTCTCAGATCATGGATGGTTACATTAATATCGTTCTCGTAGCTCCAGTCTACACTTTCGGTAGCTCCTAAAGCGGCTTTATGGATCTCCCGGTGAGGCGGCTGCGGCGTAATCCCGCAGAGGATGATTTTCTTAATCAGAAAAGCATCTGCTGTCCTGAAAGTAGCTCCTACATTATGCATGCTTCTGATATTGTCCAATACCACCACCAGCGGAATTTTTTCAACCGATTTAAAGGTTTCCACATCCAGTCTGTTCAGTTCTTCCAGTTTTAATTTATGTACCAACTTTATTTTTTGGGGCAAAATTAGGTATAATTATTTACGATTTCCGGCCGGAAACGGATTTATTGTTTTTGAGATTCCATGATCTGGTGCACGTTTTTCTCGATATTCTGCGCAATGGTCTCCATCGGAATGTCGTTTTCGTCATTATTAAAAGGATCTTCGATCTCCTCGGCGATCAGCTCAAGGCTCATCAGCACATAATAAATAAAGACGGTTAAGGGAATAATGTAATTGCCGATATTAATGACGTAAGCAATCGGCAAGGCAAAAACATACAGGATGATAAATTTTTTGATGAACGAAGAGTAGGAATAGGGGATCGGTGTATTTTTGATCCTCTCACAGCCGCCGCAGACATCCAGGAACCCGGAAAGCTGCGTATCCAGGTACAGCATCTCAACATCGGAGATTTTTCCCTCTTTTTTCAGCTGGTTGAGCTGCCGGCTCATCAGGATCACCAGTTCGCTGGGACCATGGTTTCTCAGTTCTTTCTCAATTTCCGAATAATCTTCATCCAGGGCCAGCCGGGTCGATTCTTTCGACAGATGTTTTGCCAGAAGATGCGGAAAGAACTTCAGATAGCGGGTGATCTGCCCGGTATGCTGAGGATCATCGCCTAAAATCATACGGATCTTGACTGCAAAATTCCGGGTATCGTTTACCAGCTTTCCCCAAAGTTTCCGGCCTTCCCACCAGCGGTCATACGCCGTATTGGTCCTGAAAACCAGCAATAACGAAAGCACGAAACCCAATAGAGAATGGATCATGCCCACATGGCTGATGCCGGATTTCGAATTGAGCCGGAAATATTCCAGTTCCAGGTACTCGACGCCCCAGGAATATAGCCCGACCAGGATCATGCTTGGGAACAGGATCTTTAACGTATCGCTTTTATGCAGGCTGAAAAGGATTTTCAGGAAATGTTTGGTGTTGTAAACTCTCATAAATGCAGTTATTCTACAAATATAAATTTTTCCCATTTATTCCGGCTTTACGGGGAACCTGAATTTTTCCGGTTATATTAAGCCGGTACGGGAATCCGGTGGGAAATGATAACCGATTATTCATTTTAAAATTTTTCAGGATTTCAAAAAAGTATTATTTTTAAACTCACTAAATACTGCACAAAATGATTCTCGAAAACGTAGATGCTGTAACCGACATCAGTAAGGAAGATTTTCAGAAAAATTATTTTAAAAAGAAAAAGCCGCTCCTGATCAAAAATTTTGCCAGCCGTTGGGAAGCTTTCGATCAGTGGAATTTCGATTTTATCCGTGAAAAAGCCGGTGAACAGGAAGTTCCGCTCTACGATAACAAACCTGCGGATGCCGGCAAAAGTTCCGATGCCCCGGTGGCCAGAATGAAGATGAAGGAATACATCGATACCATCAGGAGCAGGCCTTCTGATCTCCGGATCTTCTTTTACATCATCACCGACCGGCTTCCGGAACTGCTGAAAAACTTTACCTACCCGGATCTGGGGATGAAGTTTTTCAAACGCCTGCCGACCTTATTTTTCGGCGGAAGCGAAGCCCGTGTGCTGATGCATTACGATGTAGACCTGGGCGATTTTCTCCATATTCATTTTGAAGGAAAGAAAAGGATTTTGCTGTTCGATCAGGAACAGTCGGCCTTCCTGTATAAAGTTCCGTTGTCGGTACATACGGTTTACGATCTGGATTATGAAAATCCCGATTACGAAAAGTTTCCGGCCCTGAAGCACGCCCGGGGTTTTGAAATTTTTATGGAGCACGGGGATGCGCTGTTTATTCCCGGAGCATTCTGGCATTTCAACCGGTATCTGGAACCGGGATTCTCCATGTCGCTGCGCGCGCTTCCCAACAAACCCGCCGTATTTGCCAATATGCTGTACCATGTATTCATTATGCGGTATACCGACAAGCTGATGCGAAAACTGTTCAAAGCGAAATGGGTGAATTATAAACAGAAGTGGGCATATAAGAAAAGCTCAGAGGCTTTGTTGAAGGTTAAATAATTGATTATCAATAAAGAAGATTTTTAATTTAGCTTACAGCGAATGACAGAAAATATGTTCACTTTCAAAAAACATATTCTAATTAGCGGGAAGACACAAGAAGCAAGACATACAATGCTGAATCATATTCTTTCCTTTTCCAATCATGAAATTTTCAGATTTCCAGCATCTATGAGATCCTTTCATGATTATTTAAAATTTGTTCAGTCTAAAAATCTCTTTTTTCCGTTTTACGAAACTAAAGGAAAATATAACCTGAATCAGATTTTAGATTTCCATATGGATTGGATTAAGGAGAACAATTGTATTTTTGTTTTTGAAGAATTTCAGAAGGCGGATAAAAAATTTGGGACAGAGATTTTACGGATTATGATTAATACGCTGGAGATGCACAAAAAATCAGCGGTTAAAATAATTTTATCAGCAGAAGATGAAACGGAATGGATCGATATTCTTAATGATATGGTGAATGAAACCGGTTACAAAACCAAAAGTGAAGTAGTTGCGGATAATCTGCAAATTATTTCTATATAAACATACATTAGATAGGGATTCATATTTAATTTAATAAAACAATTTCTTTAAAAATTTTATTTCTTATTTTTACCGTCCCAATTCAAAGAAAAGATTTTAATGGCAAAGGCAACGAAAAAAGAAACCCCGTTAATGACGCAGTACAATACCATCAAGGCGAAATATCCTGATGCGCTTTTGCTATTCAGGGTCGGGGATTTTTACGAAACTTTCGGGCAGGATGCCGTGCGGACTTCTCAGATTTTAGGAATTGTGCTTACCAAAAGGGCCAATGGCGATGGCCATATCGAGCTTGCCGGCTTCCCGCATCATTCGGTGGATTCTTATCTGCCGAAGCTGGTACGGGCCGGGATGCGGGTGGCCATCTGCGACCAGCTGGAAGACCCGAAGACGGTAAAAGGCATCGTTAAAAGAGGGGTAACGGAACTGGTGACTCCCGGCGTAACTTTCAACGACCAGGTACTGAATTCCAAAAAGAACAATTTCCTGCTTTCGCTGCATAAAGAAAAAGAGAAATTCGGGATTGCTTTAGTGGATGTCTCTACCGGGGAATTCCTGGTCAGCGAAGGAAACCTGGAAAAGCTGATCCATATCGTCAATACTTTTGATCCGAGTGAGATTATCTACCAGCGCAGTGTACAGATGCCCGAACAGCTTAAAAATAAAAGTGCCTTTAAACTGGAAGACTGGGCCTATCAGTATAATTTCGCCTACGAAAAACTGACGAATCATTTCAAAACCAATTCATTAAAAGGGTTTGGGGTCGAAGGCCAGCAGCTGGCCATTACGGCAGCGGGCGCCATTTTCGCTTATCTGGTGGAAGATACCCATCATAATCTGCTTTCTCATATTACCCGGATTCAGATCATTCCGCAGGAAGATTTCCTGATGATGGATCATTTTACACTGCGAAACCTCGAAATCGTGTACCCGAGTAACCCGCAGGGAAAATCTTTACTGGATATTATCGATAAGACCTCCACGCCGATGGGCGGAAGGCTGTTGAGACGGAGAATTATTTTACCGCTCAAATCGGTCGCCGAGATCAACAGGAGGCTTTCTTTAATTGATTTTTTAAACGAAAACGATCCGCTTAAATATGAAATTTCGCAGCTGCTGAAATCCATTTCGGATCTGGACCGGCTGATGGGGAAACTGGCCGCAGAGAAAATCTGCCCTAAAGAGCTGGGTTACCTTCGCCAGAGCCTGATCAATATCCGTAAAATCAAAATGCTGCTTCATCCGCATGCCGATGTTTTGGCATGGCTGGATCCCCTGTATGATCAGGAGGAACTGATCCAGTGTCTTCAGACTCACCTGAACGACGAACTGCCGGTGAATCTGGCCAAAGGAAATGTTATTAAAAACGGAATTTCCGAGGAACTCGACCGGCTGCGTGGGCTGCAGTCGAAAGGAAGAGGCTTCCTGGATGAAATGTGCCGGCGTGAAATCGAGAGAACGGGAATTTCCAGCTTAAAAATAGATTTCAATAACGTCTTCGGCTATTATATTGAAGTCCGGAATACCCACAAAGACAAAGTTCCGGGCGACTGGCTGAGGAAACAGACACTGGTAAACGCCGAGCGTTACATTACCGAGGAACTGAAAGAATATGAGAACCAGATCCTCGGCGCCGAAGAAAAAATCGGGGTTCTGGAAAATGAGCTGTACCGGAAGGTCTGCAGTGAGACCATGATTTACATCGATCATATCCAGGAAAACTCAAATATTATCGCGCAGCTGGACGTGGCAGTCGGTTTGTCCGAACTGGCAGTTTCGGAAAGCTATACGAAACCGGTCTTGACGCAAGCTTTTACAATCGATTTAAAAGAAGCAAGACACCCGATCATTGAAAATGCTCTTCCGTTGGGTGAGAAATATATCCCGAATGATATTTTCCTCGATAAGGATTCGCAGCAGATCATCATGGTTACCGGCCCGAACATGGCGGGTAAATCGGCCATTCTGCGACAGACGGCCATTGTCTGCCTGATGGCCCAGATCGGAAGCTTTGTGCCGGCGAAATACGCGGAAATTGGGATTTTGGATAAAATTTTTACCCGGGTAGGGGCTACGGACAATATTTCTGCCGGAGAATCGACTTTCATGGTGGAAATGAATGAAGCGGCCAATATCCTCAACAATATTTCCGAGCGGAGCCTGATCCTCTTGGATGAAATCGGCCGCGGAACCTCTACCTACGACGGGGTTTCCATTGCCTGGGCCATCGCGGAATACCTCCATCAGCATCCGGCACAGGCTAAGACCCTGTTTGCCACGCATTATCATGAACTCAATGAAATGACCGTGAATTTCGAGCGGGTAAAAAACTTCCATGTTTCCATCCAGGAGAATAAAGGGAATATTATCTTTTTAAGGAAGCTCGTGCCGGGAGGAAGCGAGCACAGTTTCGGGATCCATGTGGCCAAGCTGGCCGGCATGCCGGCGAAAGTCGTGAACCGCGCCAATGAAATCCTGAAAACACTGGAAGCCAGCCGTACCCAGAGTGGAGGTGCTTCAGAAAAAATCAAACGGGTAACGGAAGAAAATCTGCAGCTGTCTTTCTTTCAGCTCGACGATCCGGTACTGGAAAATATAAGGGAAGAACTGACGAAGATCGACATCAATACCTTAACGCCGATTGAAGCCTTAATGAAGCTGAATTCAATAAAAAAGATGATTGGAGGATAAAAAGAACCAGTCTCATAACTCACTGATGTGGATTGAGAACCTGCTGTATGAAAATTATTCTCCGATCAGAGGTCTGGAAAAATCATAAAAAAAGTCCATTTTCACTGGTTGTAAGACGGACTCTTGTTTATTAATTATACTTTTTCAACGTCAGAGGAAAAGTATAAAGGTAGCGTACCGGCTGACCGTTGATCATCGCGGGTTTCCACTTGACGAAAAGCCTTCTTACGGCAACTTCGGCGGCATGAGAATGTTTCGGATCACTTCCCACGGCTGTTACGTATCGCACATATCCGGTTTTTTCCACGATAAAATAAACCCGGGTATCGATTTTTTTGGATTTGACGTCGATAACATCCATTTTGTCGGCAAATTCCTTTTTGAAGTTTTCCATTCCGCCGGGAAATTCCGCCGGGGTATCGGCTTTCATCACCGCATCGTCCAGCTTCATTTTCGTTTTAAGGACTGCGTAATCCGGAAGTTCTTTAGCAGAAATGTATTGTTGGGCCTGTGCAAAAAATGAAATGCTTAAAAATAAGCCTGTAAAAATTAGGAGTTTCTTCATATCTGCAAAAATAAATATTTTTTGAAACAGCAAAAATAAAGCCGGATTTTTCCTGATGCTTTTTAAGTGATGCCCTTATTCCTTTCTCAGTATCTGCTATATATCTACCTTTGTAAAAACAAAATAATACCCTGTCCCAAGTGAAAAAATCTGTTTTCCGGTTTCATTATCAATATTTCCTGGCCACCGCTCTTATTTTCCTCACGGAAGTTTTAATAGCAACCGTTCTCAAAGATATTTTCTTCATCAGGGCTTACTTAGGCGATGTAATCGTTGTGATGCTGCTCTACACTTTTATTAAAAGCTTTTTCAACATTCGGAATGATACGAGACTGATCTTTGGGATTCTTATCTTCTCTTTTCTGGTAGAATTCGCACAATATTTCAACGTGGCAGAAAAACTCGGTTTCCGTCCGGGAAGCCTCATATACATCGTGGTCGGAAATTCATTTTCCTGGATCGATATGCTCTGTTATGCCGTTGGCGGTCTCCTGCTTTTTATCTTTGTGAAACTTATTAAACGCCAAAAGGCCTCAGAATAATTATCTTCCGAAGCTGTCATATTTATCTTCCGCATATTTGATAAAGCGGTTCAGTAAGGCCACATTTTCTTTTTCCAAAGGAGTCAGGTCTTGATCGACATTATTGGAAACAGGGATATACCAATCGGTCTGTTCAAAGAAATTCCGGTAGGTCTGTTTCTTAAATGCATAGCCGTGCCTTGCGAAAACGGCATTTTTAATGATTTCCAGGTCCAGCTTCCTGAGGTTTTTCAGATCCTTTTCCGTGAGTTTCTGCCTGGAAGCATTGATTTTAAATACGGCGCCGGAAGCAATCCTGTTCTTGGAAGCCATATAGGTTTCCGTTTTTCCGGTTTCTTCATCGGTATACTTTTCTGCAAAATCCTTCGGGTTTTCCCAATCGATGAGGTCGCTGTTTTCGCTCAGCATAAAGTTCGGGTTGTAGACAAATTCTTTTTTGGCCAGCTTCAGGGTTTTGTACGGTGATTTTACGGCTGAGGTATTGAAGGCACTCCATTTTCCGGTAAGGCTGTCATGGGTAAGCTGGACTTCAAACCGGCCGTCGCTTTTGTCATTGCCCGGTTCGTCCAGGATAAAAGATTTTGTAGTTTCATTAAAGACGCCCCGGAAAGGCCGCTGGTTGCCGTTAACGATACTTTGTCCGTAAACGCTGTCTTTGGTAATCCTGTTGATTTTCAGGGAAAGCTTCTTGTAAACGTCACCTTCATATTCTTCGCCGATTTCGGGAGTGATCATTTCTTTTCCGGCAAAGTCGCCCATATAAATACCATAATATTCTTTGTGGACTTCCGGAGCAATGGCGGTATCTTTTTTAGCCGAAGGATTATTCGGGGTTGAAAGCGTTGCTTTTGATTCTTTTTTACAGCCCGCTAAAGCCAGAATAAGAACGAAGACCGTGGGCAATTTTAAATTTTTCATGGGTGGTTCTGATGTGATTTAATGAAATTAAAGATCGTGAAATAATGGCAATGAAAAAACCTTACAGGTATTTTTTTGCAATTAAATATTCAATAAGCAGGATGTTCGGGATCCAGCCGAGCCAGGCAATGATCTGATAGACTTCCATCGGGCCCGGATGAAAGGCGTAGACAAGCATTACTTTCCACATTCTCAGGGTGATGGCAGATACGGTAAGGGCAAAGCTCCGCCACATCCATTGTTTGTGGGCTTCAAATTTTTTCTCACGGGCCAGCCGATATGCCCTGAAAGTCGAAAACCACCACAGGCCGCCCAAAAGAACAAATGAAATTTTAGAAGTCAACCCCCCATTGGCAAAGATTCCCATATAGATCCCGGAAGGAGCCGCCAGCATCAGGATCAGGAAAATATAAATCTTCCCTGCATTGCGGTGAAATTTTCTTATTCCGAAATCTCTTCTGAGAATGGCTAAAAATCCGCTCAGCAATACAAAAATGCTGGTGTAGACATGAGTGTAGAAAAAATAAAGATATTCCGGCCGTTCCACCACTTCCGTCTGCTTGATCATCAGGAAACCGACCTCTTTTTTTAACGGAATATATTCCAGTGTAATTTTCAGCATCAGCCAAAAGAAATACCCGAATCCCAGAATAAGAAGGATTTTTAGGACATTGGATGTATTTCTTTTGATCGGAAGCATAGCATTTTTAAACACGAAGATCGCAAATTTTCTCACCAATATTCACAAATGATGTTGTGTTATTCGTGAAAGTATCCGTGTCATTTGTGTTTAAATGAAGCATCAGTCAAAAGAAATGTCTTTGTTGAAGATATTGAGGCATTTTTATAAATTCATTGTCATTGGGAGTTTAAAATGATATTTTACAGGCTGGCCTTTTATTTCAGCGGGTTTCCATCGGGTTATAGACAATGCTTTTATGGTACGTTCCATTTCTCTATTCATGGATCTGTTGTTTCCTGTTACTGTAATGTCCGTAATTATTTCTTCTTTAGAAATTACAAACTGCACTTCAGACTTCATGGTTCCCGTACCGTCAATTTTGGTGATGTCAAAATTCTGCGAAAAATTTCTTCTGAAAAGATTTATTCCTCCGGGATATTCCGGCGTTTTATCAGCTTCTTCATAAATGATTTCATTGGAAGAAGCGATTTCTTTATTGATAACAGCATTTTCCTGAGCAAAAATCTTTGCTGAACAAATCAGAAGAACGAGTACAATTAATTTTTTCATGTTATAGTTTATTCAGATTATTCAAATCCTGTGCAATCAGCCAGCCTTCACTCCAGCACGCCTGGAAATTAAATCCGCCGGTTACAGCATCGATATTCAGCACTTCTCCGGCGATGTAGAAATGGGGTAAGATCTTGGAGGTCATGTTTTTAAAGTTAATTTCCTTTAAATCAACTCCTCCGGCAGTAACAAACTCATCTTTGAACGTTGATTTTCCGGTGACCTGGAATTTCTTCCGGCATAAATTTCCGATGATGGCCTGCATTTCTTTTCCGGAAAGATGGGCCACCTGCTTGTTGAGGTCTACTTTTGAAACTTCCAGGATCCGCTGCCAGAACCGGTTGGTAATGTCGAAAATCTTTGACTGCCCGATGGTCTTCTTCGGGTTGGACTGCCTGAATTGCTGAAACCGTTCTTCCGCATCCTCCGCATCTGTGGAAATGAAATTCACTTCAATTTCAAAATGGTATTTCACTTTCGCCAGATTAATCGCTTCCCAGGCGGAGATTTTCAGGATCGCCGGTCCCGAAAGCCCCCAGTGGGTAATCAGCAGGGGCCCGCTCTCTTCGGTTTTAAGCTTGGGAATAGACGTCTCTGCCATTTCAAAGCTGGTCCCGGCAAGGTCTTTCAGCAAATCGTCTTTGATGTTGAACGTAAAAAGGGAAGGTACCAGATCCACAATTTTATGGCCCAGGTTTTCAATCATTTTCAGGGATTTCGGAGAGCTTCCCGTGGTGTAAACTACCACATCGGCTTCAAAATCCCCAAGGCTTGTCTTTACCAGATATTTCCCGTCAAGCTTTTCGATTTCTTTGACGGAACATTTGGTTTTCACCTCCACATTTTTGCTTTTGGCTTCATTCAGCATGGCGTTGATGATGCTTTGTGAAGAATTGCTTTCCGGAAAAACGCGGTTGTCGTTTTCTATTTTCAAGGCCACTTTACGCTGCTCAAACCAATCCATGGTGTCTCCCGGCTGAAATTTGGTGAAAACGCTGAGCAGCTCCTTGTTTCCCCGGGGATAAAACTGCACCAGCTCCCGCGGATCAAAGCAGGCGTGGGTGACGTTGCACCGGCCGCCTCCGGAAATCTTCACTTTCTGAAGGACATCCGAATTCTGCTCGAGAATGGTGATCTTATATTTCGTTTCGTCAAGGTTGGCTGCACAGAAAAATCCGGCAGCACCGCCTCCGATAATGATAATTTGCTTCATAGTTCTTTAATCTTATGCTCAAGATTATTTTTGCAAAACTACAATTTTTATAAACCATCTTATTTGAGTAATTTTGAAGAATGTAATTTTTAACCTGATATTAAAAATTATTGCTGTAAAATATGAAGGCTTATTGTAAAGAGTCGTTTGTCATTCCGTAGGAATCTCAGTGATGCCTTTGAAAATAGGGTTTAGATTCCTGCGGAATGACAAATATGGCGGTTACTGAAAGCTGGAAATTTTAAGTTCATATTTAAAACAAAAATTAAATGATATTCTACCATACCTTCGAAGTGCGCTGGAGCGATCTGGATGCGAATAAACATCTGGCCAATTCATCCTATGTGCAGTACTGTGCCCAGTCGAGAATGGCTTTTATGACCACAGAAAAAATGGGGGTTACCCAGCTGAGCCGATGGGGAATCGGGCCGGTGATCATGCACGAAAGATATTCGTTTTTTAAAGAGATCTATGCCGATCAGACGGTGATCGTAAGCCTGGAAATCGACGGATGCGCAGAGGATTCCTCGATCTACCGTTTTGTCCATAAGTTCTATACCCCCGACGGCGAGCACTGTGCCACCGCTGAAGCCACCGGCGTATGGATCGATATGATGCTCAGGAAAATGACGACCCCGCCGGATGATGTGGTGGAAGCCATGAACAAATACAAATCTCCTGAAACCGCGGTGCTGACCCGGGAAGATTTTAAAAAACTGCCGTTCCGCCCGGAAAATATAGATCCGGCAGCGTTTACGGTTTAAAATTTAAGGTTTGGGCTTGAAGTTTAAAATTGCCCATTGCTAATTACTTATTACTCATAAAAAAAGATATGTTTGAAGATAAAGATCCTGAACTGACGCCGATTTCCAAACTGGGGGAATTCGGACTGATCAAACACCTGACGCAGTTTTTTCCTTTGGCCAACGATTCTTCGGAACTTGGCGTAGGAGATGACGCAGCGGTAATCAATCCCGAAGGGAAAAAAGTAGTCCTTACAACCGATGTGCTGGCGGAAGGCGTACATTTCAATCTCGGCTATGTACCGTTGAAGCACCTGGGTTATAAAGCCGTTGTTGTGAATCTGAGCGATATTGCCGCAATGAATGCCACACCTACCCAGATCCTCGTTTCCCTGGCGGTATCCAACCGTTTCCCGGTGGAAGCACTGGAAGAAATCTATTCCGGAATACAGGCCGCCTGCAGTAGATATAAAGTCGACTTAATCGGCGGAGATACAACAAGTTCCAATGCCGGCCTGGTGATGAGTATCACGGCTGTCGGCATCGAAAACGATGAAAATATCGTTAAAAGAAGCGGGGCAAAACCGAATGATCTGCTGGTGGTTACCGGTGATCTGGGCGGTGCCTACATGGGTCTTCAGATCCTGGAAAGGGAACACGCTGTGTTCCTGGCCGACCCGAACATGCAGCCGGAAATGGAAGGCTATGATTATATCCTGGAACGGCAGCTGAAGCCGGAAGCAAGAACGGATGTAAAAGGCATCCTGGAGCAGCTGGATATCAAACCGACTTCCATGATCGATGTGTCGGACGGTCTGGCTTCGGAGATCCTCCATCTCTCGGATCAGTCGGAAGTAGGTTTCAGGCTGTATGAAGAGAAAATCCCGATGGATAACCTCACGATCACCACAGCGGATGAATTCAACCTGAATCCGGTGATGTCCGCTTTAAGCGGTGGCGAAGACTATGAGCTGCTGTTCACGATCTCCCCGAATGATTTCGATAAGATCAAGAACCATCCGGACTTTACCATCATCGGCCATGCCGTTGCAAAAGAAGACGGCAATTTCATGGTCGCAAGAGGCTCCAACCAATTGGTAGCTCTGACGGCGCAGGGATGGGACGCGTTCCTGGGAAACCGGCAGGAATAGTAATTGATTATTTTATAATAAAAAAAGAGACTGCTCCGGAGCAGTCTCTTTTACGTTTAATAAGGTTGTTCTACACAGCTGTTATCGCCCGGAGGACAGTTTCCTCCTCCTGAACCACTTCCTCCTCCGGGAACACATTGTCCGGGAGTCCCGTCATCGTTCAGCTGGCAGACTTTTCCAAAAGTACAGTCACAGTCAGTCCGGCAGTAAGCAGAATCTCCGTTGATGTGGCAATCGGGTATACCGCTTCCGAGAATATTCAGCAATTCTTTCCGGTTAAGTTTTTTAAAATTTTTCATAATTAATTTTGTTTTGGTTTTAATTTGTAATTATTTTGGATTCTTAAAGTTAAAAAAATGATTTCATATAATTGATTATAAATGAAATAGAAATGTTCACTTTTAAATGAAACCAACACCTTGGGATTCAAGTAAACTTTATACGCATGATTTAAACACAAATGACACAAATACTTTCACGAATAAAACAATATCATTTGTGAGCATTTGTGAAAAAATTTGTGATATTCGTGTTTATTTTTACGGCAAAGAAGAAGGAGATTCCATCAGCATTAAATATTCGAATAAAAATCCTGAACATTTCATCACGGAACTTCACTTAAAGTATTGAAAAAGCCGGCTTATCGGGCCGGCTTTCTGCTTTATAGTGGGAAAATCTTATGCTTTCACAATATTTACAATCACCTCCATGGCTTTCTGCATGCTTTCCAGCGCCACATATTCATAAGGCCCGTGGAAGTTGATCCCGCCGGCGAAGATATTCGGGCACGGCAGTCCCATATAGGAAAGCTGGGCACCGTCGGTTCCCCCGCGGATGGCTTTGATCTTCGGTTCGATGCCCGCTTCTTTCATGGCTTTGGCAGCAAGGTCCACGATGTACATTTTGCCTTCAAACTGCTGTTTCATATTCCGGTACTGCTCTTTAATTTCGATTTCAGCGGTTCCATCCCCGTGCTTCTGATTAAATTCGGCAACCTTTTCTTCCATAAACTTCTTCCTGGTCTCGAACTGAGCGGCATCATGGTCACGGATGATGTATTGCAGCTTCGCTTCTGAAATATCGGCATTCAGATCCATCAGGTGATAGAATCCGTCGAAACCTTTCGTCGTAGCCGGGGTCTCGTTGGCCGGAAGCATCTGGGCAAATTCGGAAGCCAGCAAGGCGGCATTTACCATTTTTCCGTAGGCATAACCCGGGTGAACGCTCAGTCCGTGGATTTTTACCACCGCTCCGGCAGCATTGAAATTCTCATATTCCAGTTCGCCGACTTCCCCGCCGTCCATAGTATAGGCAAATTCCGCCCCGAATTTCGCCACATCAAATTTATGGGCGCCTCTTCCGATTTCTTCATCAGGCGTAAAGCCTATGGCAATCCTTCGGTGCTTGATTTCAGGGTGGGCCATCAGGTATTCCGCGGCCGTAACGATTTCCGCACAGCCGGCCTTATCATCGGCTCCCAAAAGGGTATTTCCGTCGGTCGTGATCAACGTCTGGCCGACGTATTTTTTTAAGCTTTCAAACTTTGAAGGCGATAAAGTGAATCCGGTGGCCTGGTTCAGCACCAGGTCGTTTCCGTCATAATTTTCCCAAACCTGCGGCTTTACGTTTTCCCCGCTGAAATCCGGCGACGTATCGTAATGCGAAATAAATCCGATGGTCGGCTGGTTGTCATTTTCAAGGTTGGAAGGAACATAGCCCATAATATAACCGTGATCATCGATCGATACATTTTCAAGGCCGATCGTTCTCAGTTCTTCCGTAATGTACCGGGCGATGTCCCACTGCCTTTCAGTAGACGGAGTGGTTTCGCTTTCGGCATCACTGGTCGAATATATTTTTACATAATTCAGAAAACGGTTCAGCAGCTTTTCTTTCCACAAAGGGTTGAATTCTATTGCGCTCATTATTGGTATAAATTTCCCGTAAAGTTAGCAAATTTGAGGCTCAGAATCTCTTATTTGTACTTCAGAATAAGAAACAGAAACCGGATATTTAATGTAAATATCTGAAATTCAGCTTTGTATTTCGATTGATGATATCTTTCCGGAACTTGTTTAGTTTTATTATATTTGAAAAAATCTAAAAGTAAAACATGTTTCTTACTGAATGTCCGCGTGATGCAATGCAGGGGTGGGGAGAATTTATCCCGACTGATCAAAAAATAGATTATATCAATTCTCTGATGGATGTGGGATTCGATGTTCTGGATTGCCTGAGCTTCGTTTCTCCCAAAGCCATTCCTCAGATGGCCGATTCTGCGGAAGTGGCTGAAAATATCGACAAGTCCCGTTCCAATACAAAGGTTTCGGCAATTGTCGCCAACTACCGGGGAGCGGAGAAAGCCCTGAAGCACCAGTCGGTGGATATCATCGGTTTTCCGTTTTCCATTTCCGAGACTTTTCAGCACCGGAATACCAATAAAAGCCAGGAAGAAGCTTTTAATGAAATCATCAGAATGCTGGAGCTGGTAGGAAAAGAGAACAGGCAGCTGAATATCTATTTCTCCATGGCTTTCGGAAATCCTTACGGCGAAATGTGGAAATGGGAAGAAGTAGAGGCCTGGGCACAGCGGTTTTCCGAAATAGGCGTTAAAGACATCTTACTTTCTGATACAACGGGAGTTGCCACGCCGGAAACCATCTCGCTGTTATTTGAAAAAATTCCTTCAAAATATCCGGAGATCAATTTCGGGGCACACTTCCATAACCGTTATGAAGATTCCTACTCCAAATTGAAAGCTGCCTATGATCAGGGCTGTACGAGGTTCGACAGTGCCATTAAGGGAATAGGAGGCTGTCCGATGGCGAAAGACGACCTGGTGGGGAATATGCCTACCGAACAGGTGATCAATTTCATGAGTGTGGAGAAAGCGGACCATAAGCTGAATCTCCTGAATTTCGAAAGTTCGTATAATAAAGCAAAGGATATTTTTCATTTTTAAACAAAATTTTTCCTAGCTTTATTAAAATTAAATACAATGACTTCAAAAATTACCTATATCGGAGATTTAAGATGTTCGGCAGAGCACTTACAATCCGGAACTGTTATCGAAAGTGATGCGCCGACCGATAACCACGGGAAAGGTGAAAAGTTCTCTCCTACGGATCTGTGTGCAGTTTCTCTGGCTGAATGTGCGCTGACGACCATTGCGATTTTAGGCAAAGAAAAAAACATCAATATCGACGGTGCGTACTGCAATCTTCAGAAAATTATGAAAGGTGAGCCGAGGAGAATCGGTGAAATCGTCTGCAATTTTATTTTTCCGGATTCCTATTCCGATAAGGAAAAAGCTTTTATAGAGCAGACGGCCCACAACTGTCCGGTTGCGCAAAGCCTCCATCCGGAATTGGTACAGACCATGATTTTTATGTACCGATAAAAAAATTCAGAAGTAGAAATAAAATATAAATAACAAAGGCTGCCGAAAATAGGCAGCCTTTGTTATTTATCTGTAATACGGTTTAAAGCATTCCAAGCTCGAACTTGGCTTCTTCGCTCATCATATCTTTGTGCCAGCTCGGCTCAAAAGTGAGTTCCAGATCCACGCTTTTTACATTTTCCACTTCAGCTACCTTGTCTTTTACCTCCTGAGGAAGGGTTTCTGCAACGGGGCAGTTGGGTGTCGTGAGGGTCATAATGATTTTAACGTCTGCTTCATCGGAAATCTGAACATCATAAACCAAGCCCAATTCGTAAATATCCACCGGAATTTCTGGGTCATAAACGGTTTTCAGGACACCGATGATTTCCTCACCGATATCAGCAACCTGATCGTCTGTAAATTTCATTTTTTAATCTAAATTGATGTACCTTTTCAACAAATCTTCCTGACGCATGCGCCGGAAAACATTCGCCAAAGTTAAGACATCTTTTTCACAATAGTCCACTATTCTTTGCAAGTCTTTCTCTATGTAGTAGATTGATGAAACCATTGAGCCGTCGATATCGTCTTTCGGCGTTGGAATTCCAAAAACATGAGCAAGCAGCTCCAGCGAGACAAAACTTTTATAATCCCCGAACTTCCAGAGCTCCATGGTGTCGATGTGCGGGATTTCCCAGGGCTTTTTTCCGAACATCTGGAATGGGGTAGGCGGCATCATCCCGTTGATGAGGTACCGCCGGGCGATCCACGGAAAATCGAATTCCTTTCCGTTGTGTGCGCAGAGGATCACTTCTCGGAGCCTCTGGCTGTTGAAGATTTCCCCGAATTCCCGCAGCAGCTTTTTTTCGTCATCTCCGGCAAAGCTTTTGATCTTCAGGGTATCGTTCTTTTCCAGCATGCCGATGGTGATGCAGATAATTTTGCCAAATTCTGCCATGATGCCGGCTCTTTCTTCATAGAACGCTCCTGCCGTTACTTCCTCTTTTCTCTGAAACCGGGTCTTCTTATCCCAAAGCATTTTTTCCGCTTCAGACAGTTCTTCCCATAATCCAAATCCGGGAACGGTTTCAATATCAAGGAACAAGACTTTTTCCAAAGGAATTTTATGTATCATTTTTCTTGTGTTTAGCCGACCGGCATTCCGTTTTTCGTTGGTAAGGATGGCGTTAAAAGGGTAACGTCTTTTTGGTTATCGCCATATACCCCGAGCACCAGGCATTCGCTGAAAAAGTTGGCGATCTGCTTTTTGGGGAAATTCACGACGGCCAGGACCTGCTGTCCGATCAGTTCTTCTTTCCGGTAAAACGAGGTGATCTGTGCGGAAGATTTTTTAATGCCCAGCTCTCCGAAATCTATTTCCAGCTGATAAGACGGGTTTCTTGCTTTCTCAAAGTCGTTGACGGAAATAATGGTTCCGCAGCGGATGTCTATTTTTTCAAAATCAGTCCAGGAAATTTCCGGTTTTATGTTCATCATAACAGTGATTTAGTGTTCGGTTTTTCAGATCTGATATTTCTGAAATCAGCAGGGGATCCTTTAATAAGTGAACTGCCTGGGTTCATCAGAAAATATGCTTTTAACAAATGTATTAAAAATATAAAAATAAAAGCTGTTCCAACCCTGAAACGGCTTTGCAATCTATCTTTTTATAAATATTTACTTTTTAATCCACCACTGGCTGTCTTTCCGGTCGGAACGCTTTACCCCGTTGTTGAGGGTATAGGCAAAACCTACGCCCAGCGTCTGTTTAAGCTGGGTCTTCTGGATCTGGTTGTGGTCGTACATCAGATCCACCGTAATATTGGACGAGATGAATTTATTAACTTTCAGATTAAGTACCATTCCGTAAGCCAGAACCAGCCTTTCGGGATGATCCAGATAGTTGGAGAAAACAGAGGCGGTATTGGTCACGTTAACGTTTTCCATCAGTTTTACTTTATAATAAGCGGTTCCCAGGAAACCGTACTGAAGAATGGAAGAGTCTCCGTCGGCTTTTAGGCCGTAAGTGCCGGCCACCTGAAGCTCTTTGTCCAGGACAAAAGCCCATCTGGCATTACTCGGGCGAAGCGTGACATTGATGTTGTCATTCGGGCGGTAGGTAATCCCCATCCCGACATTCAGATAGCCGGGTGCCATGAAGTTGGAAATCTTTTTTGCATCGGGATTGTTCCCGTCTTCATAGCCTGCAGAAAACTGGGACAATAGCCCTGCACCTACCGAAAAATACCAGCCTTTGGAGAATTTCCTGCCGTAGTTGGTGGAGACATTAATCACATCCTGGGTTTTCCTTACACCGACCCCTTTGGTATCATTCTGTCCGTAATTCAGGAGGATGATGTTTTCCCAAAGGTCTTTGTCTTTTTCATAGGTGAGGTTGTAATCCAGTGCGGCAAGCCACCCAACGTTATTGGCACCGCCGCCCACCCAGTTGGAGAATGCGGCCTGATTGATCATGACAGACTGTTTTCCGATAACCGACCAGTGTTTTACGGTATCCTTTACTACAGCTGCAGTATCAATAATTACGACTTGTGCACCGGCAAAAATTCCGAGACAAAATGAGAGCATCACTAAAAACTTCTTCATGACTTCACGATTTTATTTAAAAATATTCTGTACAAAAATATTAAATATAAATTTGAACGTCCGGAAATTAAGCGGTTGCCCGCCGGCCGGTTCTGTATTTTAATCTTTTTTTAAGGGGTTTTTACTGCTGTTAATGGCAGGATAAAAGGCTGTATTTCCGGAACGTGAGGGAAATGATTACTTTTTGGCTGAAATATAATTGCGATAAGGTAATTCGTCGACAAATTTTCCGAAATTTATCATTGGCTTTTCATTTGACGTACAACCTTCATGTTTAAAAATAATGTAATTTCCAAAAGGGCTGTTATCAACCCGTTGCTGATGCTTTCGGCCATGTGGCTGGGCTATTTCTTACAGTTGCACGGCTTTTTTGCAAGTTGCTTCGGGGCGATTATCCCTTTAATGCCGGAGGGCCTTCTGGGAATTGTTACGTCTCCGCTTCTGCACGGAAGCATGGACCATATCATCGGGAACTCGATTCCCATGGCGGTGCTGATGTTTCTGCTGTACGAATTTTACCCGCTGGTCGCCAATAGGGTGTTTGTCATCGGCTGGCTGGCCACAGGGCTTCTGGTGTGGCTCCTTCCGCCGATTGATATTATGACCGGCGATTACCTTTACACCTGTACCATCGGAGCAAGCGGCGTGGTCTATGTGCTGGCCTTTTTCCTGTTCTTCAGCGGGGTTTTTAAATGGAATGTAAAACTGCTGACGATTTCCTTACTGGTGGTGTTGTATTACGGAAGTCTCATCTGGGGCATGCTGCCCGAAGAGCTGTTCTCCAATCTTCAGGAACCGAGCCGGATTTCCTGGCAGGCACACTTGGCGGGAGGAATTGTAGGGATGATCCTGGCCTTTATGTTCAAGAAGGTAGGAGAGCGGAAAAGAAAGTACATCTGGGAATTTCCAAATTATTACAGCGAAAAAGACGATAAGCTCTGGCAGGAATATAAAGAAAATCACCCCGAAGATTTTCTGGAGCTGCCTTACAAGAAGAAAGACGATATCTGGGACCGGCTTGATGAGCTGAGACGAAAATAATTGTCGCCATGCTGATTAACCAGTTTCGGAAATAGTTATCTGATGGAATAACTCCAACGATACGGTTTTTATCATTTGATTTAAAATAAAAAAAGGATATATCTCTATTTAAAGCTGGACAGATTTAAAAAATTTTTTACATTTGCAGAAAACAGCACAAATGTATTCTGAAGAGCATCTTTATTCCATTGCCCTGCGCGAATCCAGCCTGATCGGCGATATTAATTTCCATAAGCTTGTCCGTACTTTCGGCAGTGCAAAAGCGGCATGGGAAAATGCGAGGAAAGAATACAAAAAGCTCGACGGATTCGGGAAAAAAATAATTTCCGACATCGAAAATCCCGGGCACCTGAAATTTGCGGAAAAAGAGCTGAAATTCTGCGAAACCCATCAGATCAAAATCAATTTAAGGCATCTTAACGACCTTCCGAATTTATTAAATGAGTGTGATGATGCCCCGGCCATCCTGTACCAAAAAGGGACCTTTGATCATTCCATACCTAAAGTGAGCATGGTCGGAACCCGGAATATATCGGCTTACGGGAAACAGTTTATCCACGATTTTTTTGAAGAAGCAAAATCCTGTTCCTTTGTATCGGTAAGCGGCCTGGCTCTGGGCATTGATAAGGAAGTGCATGAACAGTCTCTTCACCACCGGATCGCCACGGCAGGGGTTTTGGCTCACGGCTTTCACACCCTGTATCCTTCTAAAAACAAGAGGCTGGCCGAAAAGATCCTGGAAGAAGGCGGTGCCCTGCTGACGGAGTTCAATTCATCAAGAAAGCCGGACCGCGAAAATTTCATCCAGCGGAACCGGATCGTGGCAGGAATTTCCCCGGCAACCGTTGTGGTGGAAACGGCATTCGGCGGAGGATCCGTCAGTACGGCTACCTACGCGAATGGGTACAACCGCGAAGTGTATGCCCTTCCCGGAAAGATTACGGATAAACAGAGCCAGGGGTGCAACCACCTCATTTTTCAGCATAAGGCCTCTGCGATTTCTACCGTAAAAGATCTCATAAATGAGCTGGGACTGAACCGGCCGAAGACAAAAACGGAAGAACTTTTCCCGTACAGTGAAATGACCGTTCAGTTCACCGGAAATCAAAAAGCCGTCTTTGATGCCATTTTTGAAAATCCCCATATTACCTTGGATGACCTTGCGGATAAAATCAACCTTTCCTCACATAAGATTTTGCCGGTAATTCTGGAATTGGAGCTTTTGGGGAAAGTAAAATCGTTTTCAGGGAGGCAATTTCTGGCAATCTGATATTTAATGATTTCTTAATATTGCATCAGATCAGACCTAACATTTAATTTTTAATAATAATTGGATTGATATTATTGATTTAATAATATTTCGGAACATTATTATTCAATTTTTAACAATGTTTAAATAAGGTATTGCGAATTTTGAAAAAAAAATTAAATTTGTTGACAATAATATTCAACCCAACTATATGGAACAATATAATATTGACCAGAAAATTCAAGAATTTATAGCTAAAATTGAGGCGAAAAACCCTAACGAGCCGGAATTTTTACAGGCGGTAAAAGAAGTTGCCGTTACGGTAATTCCGTTCATCATGACGAAGAAGGAATACACGGGCATGAAGCTTCTGGAAAGAATGGCGGAAGCTGAAAGAATCATTATCTTCAGAGTTCCATGGGTTGACGATAAAGGAGAGATCCAGGTAAACAGAGGATTCAGAATCCAGATGAACTCTGCCATCGGTCCATATAAAGGAGGAATCCGTTTCCATCCTACGGTAAATCTTTCCGTTCTTAAATTCCTCGCTTTCGAGCAGGTGTTTAAAAACTCTCTTACCACACTTCCTATGGGTGGCGGTAAAGGAGGTTCGGATTTCGATCCGCAAGGGAAATCCGATATGGAAGTGATGCGTTTCTGCCAGGCCTTCATGACGGAACTTTGCAAGCATATCGGTCCTGAGACCGACGTTCCTGCAGGAGACATCGGGGTAGGTGCCAGAGAAATCGGGTATTTATTCGGCCAGTACAAGAAAATCAGAAATGAATTTACGGGTGTTCTTACCGGGAAAGGCCTTGCTTACGGAGGATCACTGATCCGTCCTGAAGCCACGGGATACGGGGTGGTATACTTTGCCGAGCAGATGCTGAAAACCATTGGCCAGACCTTCAAAGATAAAGTGGTAACGGTTTCAGGTTTCGGAAACGTAGCCTGGGGGGTTATCAAGAAAGTAAACGAGCTGGGCGGAAAAGTGGTAACGCTTTCCGGACCGGACGGATACGTGTATGATAAAGACGGAATCGACGGAGAAAAAATCGATTATCTGCTGGAACTGAGAGCTTCAGGAAATAACAGGGCAGAAGATTACGTGAAGAAATATCCGGATGCGGAATTCTTTGCCGGAAAACGTCCTTGGGAAGTGAAGTGCGATGTGGCCATCCCTTCCGCCACCCAGAACGAGCTGGATCTTGAGGATGCCAGATTATTGGTAGAGAATGGCTGTGTCTGCGTAACGGAAGCGGCCAACATGCCTTCTACGCTGGATGCCATCAACTATTTCCTGGACAACAAAGTACTGTTCTCTCCCGGAAAAGCGTCCAACGCAGGAGGGGTAGCCACTTCAGGACTGGAAATGACCCAAAACTCAATCCGTCTGAACTGGACTTCCGAAGAAGTGGATGCCAGACTGAAAGAGATCATGATCGGAATCCACAAAGCCTGCAGAGACTATGGAAAAGAAGAAGACGGCTATGTAAACTACGTAAAAGGCGCCAACATCGCCGGCTTCGTAAAAGTAGCAGAAGCCATGCTCGCTCAGGGAGTTGTATAAAATATAAAGGTCGGGAAAATTCCCGGCCTTTTTTCGTATAGCCTGATCCCGGGATTTATAAATGGGATAAAAGTAAAAAAGTGAAAGGAGAAAGCGTTGAATCAGTTCAACGCTTTTTTATTGCTTTAAATCGATCTGCTTCTGAGCGATATTTAAAGTCGGACAGAAAAAAATCCTGAAAAAGTTTCAGGATCCGGTATTTTGCTTATCGATTATTTTTCTTTTTCATTTTTTTGTCGGTCTTCATGCCGTCTTTATTTTTCCAGGTGGCGGTATCGGTTTTTGATTTATCCCAATCATTGTTGGTTGTTCCATTGGGACTGTTCATGCCATTCGTATTGTTCATCCCGTTGGAATTGTTCATATTGCCGGTTCCCATATTTCCGTTATTCCGGGTGGTATCCATTTTTTTCTGTGGAGTAGTCTGTGCAGATGCGGTAATGGTACCGAAAGCTACAAAAGCTGCTGCTAAAATTAAATTTTTCATAAAGTAATATTTAAGTTGGTGATAGGATGTTAAATACAATTATCATACAAAGGATAGATTAAAATGATCTTTTAACTTGATTTATAACTAATTAAGAGAAATTGTATTTTGGGTATCATAAAAAATTCCGGAATGGTAAATCCCGGAATTTCATTTCTGATTGTTTTGAATTTAAATATTTACTTCGACTTTTTCTTTTTGTTTTTCTTCTCTTCCTGTATAATGGTTGTTGATTTGGTTGTGTCTGCTGCGATGCCTGCATTAACATCGGCTGTAGCATTGGTATTGCTCGGACTATTAGCTGCTGCAGCCTCGACGACACTTTCCGTAGCTCCGGTATTTTTATTCTGAACGGCCTGTGAGGAAGTGGTGCCTGAATTGGAATTGGTCTGGGAATTCTGTTGCAGTTGACCGCTCTGCAGGTTTGTTGAATTTTGGGTCTGGTTTTGTGTGGTGTTTCCTGTCTGGGCAGATAAAGTTCCGGCAATGGCCAATGCTGCGGTTAAAACTAACTTTTTCATGATGTAATATTTTAAATGGTTGTTTAAGTAAAACGCCTCCGTTTTACGGAATATTATATCTGAATCCGTTATTTAACGTACTTTATTATTACTTAAGATCTTTTTAGAATTGAATACTATTTTGCCAAATTCTTCATCATCCGCTCTACAAATTCATAAGCAGCGGGGCAGATAACGGTATTTTTGATCATGAGGTTATTGATCTGGTAGATTTTTTTCCGGTCGGTGTGCGGGTATTCCCGGCATGCTTTCGGGCGCACGTCGTAGATAGAACAGGTATTGTCTCCGTTAAGGAAAAAACAGGGAAGGTTCTGCAGAACTTTATCCTGGTCTTCGTCTACTCGGAGGAATTTAGCTTCAAAGTCGGCCGGTTTCATCCGAAGGTGTTTGGCAATCCGTTCAATATCTTTTTCGGTATACAGCGGCCCGGTGGTTTTGCAGCAGTTGGCACACTGCAGGCAGTCGATGCATTCAAAAACCTCTTCATGGGTTTCCTGAACCGTATAATCCAGGTTTTTAGGCGGCTTCTTTTTTAGTCCGTCAAGAAATTTTTTATGCTCTTTCTGTTTTTGTAAAGCCTGCTTTTTGTAGAATTCCAGATCCATTTATTGTTGTTCTTTCCTGTAGGTGGGAAGATCCGCCTTTTGATAATCGTTAATTTTATTCAGATCCAGAATGGTAGACAGATGCTGCTTATCCGGATAATACATGGGAATGAATTTTGCGCCGTAAATAATCTCCCGTGAAACATATGACGTTCTCTGCACCACGGTATTTGAAAATACCTCATCAAATGCCCGGATATGGATGATGATTTCGATATCCGTATTTTTAAAATCGTCTTCCGAAAACCCGTAAAACGGGGATTCTTCATCAATGGCATGCACCACGGTCCAGTTCAGCGCCAGCGTATTGATTTTGCTCAGCTGTGTCTTCAGCTGGTAAAATTTGCTTCTCGGATTTCCGTCTTCCATCACTTCAATTGCTGCCGAAACAATGACGTCAGCGTCTGTGAGTGAATTGTTTTTATAAGGGGCCAGCCTGAACATTAAAGCGGAAATTCCTTTAAAGGGCGCGATGACAGCAATATCGGAAAATTGAAGATAAGCCCTCGGCCGCGAAAACCTTCCGTAAAAAAGCCCCGTTGCAATGGCAAAGGTAAGCAATCCCAGGAAAGCCTCAAAAGTAGCTACCATGCTGGCCATAAAACCCACCGGTGCTATTCTTCCGTATCCGACGGTCGTAAAAGTTTGCGAACTGAAGAAAAAGACATCGATAAATTCATTGATGGGATCGCTTTTGTCGATTCCCGTGAGGTGTTCCACGCCGATGAGGTAATAAATGAAGGCAAAGAAAATATTCACCAGAATATAGGCTACCACCAGATAGGAGAGGAACTGAAAGGTGGATAAATCCAGCATCGTATGGTACCAGCTGAACCGGTTGAAGACATTCATGCCTTTCCGGCTTACATTGGGCAATCCGTTCTTCTTAATGAACCTTCCCGAAGCATTATCCCCGAATCCGCTGTTTTCCGAATTCTTCTGCTGAATTTTTTCTTTAAAACCTCTGGCCATCGCTATGAATATTGTTCGTTTTTATTTTTCTCAGAACTGCCGTTTTGATCTTGTTTTTTAATTGATGCCGCTTTGCAAAGATAGAATATTGTATGGCTGGTCATGATAAAAAATAGCTTTCAATTTTCATTCGTTCTCATTTAATTTTTTTTCATAATTATATAAAAATCAATAATTTGAAATGCAATAAATATCCCATAATTTTGAAATATTCACAAGGATCTAGAATCCTGATCCGAAAATTGAAAAAAAAATCAACTTTTTTAAATAAAATTTTTAATGCGACGAGTTTTGACGTTGTGCCTTTAGATATTTGCATAAAGAAAGGAAAATGCAAACAAAAGGCAAAATTTAAGGTGGACATCCGTTAGCCGGACACCACCTTAAAAAATAAGGCTAAAACCGGAAGGATTCTACTAAAAAGAACTTCCCACTTTAATCTTAAAAACCAAAACAAAAATAATAAAAAATGTCAACAAATGAAAATACGCCCATTTCAGGGCAATTCTGGGACTGGATGCAGTCGTACTGGCATAAGAACAGGGACTTTCCGCCCGCTCATCCGGACTGGAGGAAAAAAGCAGACCTGGTCAACGGAAAAGTTCCGGCCGGCCAGCTTCCCAGCTACGTGGATGATGTGCTGGAATTTGATTCCTATACCAGTTTACCCCAGACCGGCGAAAAGGGAAAAATATACATTACGACGAAAGACAACAAACAATTCCGGTGGGGCGGTTCGGCTTATATTGAGATCAATTCCGGCGAAAAAGTAGGAAGTAAAATTATTAACGGATCTTATAATGCCAATGATTTAAGTACAAACTCGATTACGTACGGATATAGTGTTGCCAATGCACCTTCAACCGTCGGAGCCCATAGTTTCAGCATTTTGAATTTAGATACAGCAAATCCTGATTACAAAATGCAGTTGGGTTTTGATGGTGATACTAATGAAATGTTCAGTAGGATTAAATCTAATGGGAATTGGAATGATTGGTCTAAATATGCCACTTCATCTCAATTGAAAAATATAGTCACTACAGATACAGACCAGGATGTCACAGGAACAAAAAGTTATATAAATAATAGCGGTAATTCATCTTTATATGATAATAAACTTCATGTAAAAGGAACTAATGGTTCTAAAGCTGGAATTAGCTTCTGGTCAGATGATGTGGGGCAATTAATCTACTGGAATACTGGATTTCATTTTAAAAATCAGTTTGACACTGCTTATCAATTTGCAAAAGCATCTGCTTTCATAAAAGATGGTTCAGATAATAGTTATATACTTTTAGGAGGTGGAGGACATAAGCCTGTTTCAGAGTTTGTTTTACCTTATCAATTAGATGGGTATATGTCAAAAGCTATAATACCTAATGATAACTTTAATACTATAAGTGGGAATGTATCATCAATAAATAGAGCTAATAATCCTGGTCCAGGAGTTAAATCTCTATACTCTCCTATGTTACATATGGGTGGTTATGATACTATGTCTCAGTTGCAGATCCAATATGCTAATGGTAATGATATTATAACTGGAGAACTGAACTATAGAGGAGGGTTTAATAATACTTGGGGTGTTTGGAGAACCGCATATGACAATGTAAATTTACCAAATCCAGCTACAGAATCTTGGGTAAGTAATAATTATATTCCTAATGCCCACCCTTCTTATGGAATAACTGGAACTAATATATATCAATGGTCTGGTTATAAAAGACATGAGTATAATATGTTGATTCAGCCTAATCAGGTTAATACTCTTGAAATGGAGTTTGGTTTTGGCTCCTGGAATAACAATGGTACTCTTCCTTATGCAGATTATATGCACTTTGGCGGTTATGCAGATTCTTCCGGTGGAAATCAAAATCTTATTTCGTTCAGAAAAAATGGATTCGGTTTAAGACAGTGGCAGGGAACGAAAGGAAGTCCTGCTAATTATGCAAGTTACGTTGATTATTGGAATACAGAAAATCTTAATCCTCTTACATTAGATACACCACAAACCATTATTCATCAAAAAACCTTTAATCAAGGTATTGGTCTAACCTCAGGGCAAAAGATTAATCTTGCCGGATATGGAGATCCTGCGCACTACATTAAACGATTTGATGATGATACCGACGGTTTTGGTATTTCTACAGGATTTGCCGTAAAACCATATAATGACAGCTCTAAAAATTTACTTTTGGTTGACGGCTCCGGAACCTACGTAAATGGCAATAGGGTATGGGATCTGGGCAATTTCAATCCTGAACTGAAAGCTGAGCGGGAAAATAATGCGGTGGGAATCGGATTTGAAGGTGGGAATATTGAAAATCCATACATGAAGCATAATGCAGGGGCTGCTTATTTAGCGACAAAAAACTGGATCACCGGCAGCTTCATTCCTAAAACCCATCCTGCAGCCGGCATCGGTCAATCTCAAATCAATGGATGGAATAACTCAATCTCCCAATCATCCGCCTCACAAGAAGTTATCCTGGAAGACGATACCCTGAAAATTCAGCCTGACGAGTTCCCGTTGGAAGGAAGCGGTTCTTATGATATTGCCAGCAGAAAGAAACTGGTGCATGTTCTGTTGAGGGAAGGAAAGGAAGTGAATATCAGGGAGCTGGTGAGAAGGCAGAGCATCGTTGTTTTTAACTTCAGCAAAGACCCGCTCAGTCTGAATATCGAAGGGTTAAAACCTTATCCGTTATCGCCCGAAATGCAGGTTACTCTATATGTCAGTGATGAAGGGGAAGTTTTGCTCTACAATGAAACCGCCTTTAAAAAATTGCAATAAATCGTAAAAAAAATTTTAATGCGTCAAGTTCTGTCGCCGGCACGGAATATCTTTGTTTCAGAAATAAAAAACACATAGCAAAGCCTTATTAATTTTTTTAAACCTTTAAAATTCAGCATTTATCAAATGCCGGACAGCCCGAATTATGTCCAAAATATAATAAAAAAACAAACCCATAATGAAAAGAAAAATTAAGAAGGAGGGTGGATAGCCCAGCTGGCAACCACCTTAAAAAATAGAGGCTGCAAAACCGGAACCGACCCTACTAAAAAGGGCTTTTCCAATTTAATCTTAAAAACCAAAAATAAAAAATGTCTACAACCGATTTAAATACAAACAACAGCGCACAGACCCTGTTCAGGTTTGCCACGATGAGAAACCCGGAACTGTCTGATCCTAAAAACAAAGAAAGAAGATTTATTTTCAGGGATTACAATACTCAAAAAGGAAAGATTGATCCCAGAGTAGAGGCAGGAGAATCTCTGCAGAAGATTTTTGAGAATCCGAATAGTATTGCCGGGTTTACTGTGCTTACTGAAGAAGATCTGAAAACGGAGTATGCCCCTTTTTACGAATATGCTGTGTGGGTAGCCAGAAATAAGGCGACCGCAACAAAAGAAGAGTTTGATCAGAAGATCAAGGCCTGCAAAACAGCCAACGGAATCCCCAATGTAAATTTTAAAATCTGGGACAACCTCGTCTATCAGGTGGTTACCCAAAAAGATTTTTACGCTAAGGAACTGATCATGCAGATGCTGCATCTGTACCATATCCTTTCCGTATACGATTTCACGGAAGAAGTTTATCAGGATGTGGTTAAGGCCAAAGTCGTATTGCCGAAAGAGCTTTTCAAAGCGGTACCGTCAGGGGCTGCCAATACATCAGGGAGCACTACAACGCAGCGGACGGTATATAATGACAAAGCCATGAAATTTGCGCAGTCAACAGTTAATCTAAAAGCGAATGAAGCACTTGCCGATTCCCTTTCAAAACTGGAGAAGACGTACAAAAAGCAGTATGAGGAAGCCTATAAAAAAGCTTACGCAGACTATCAGAACCAAATATTGCCTCTTCAGAAACAGCTTCGTAAAGAAACATCGGCGGCGGACAATAAGAAACAGATCCTGGAAAACCGGATCAATTACCTTACGCAGCTGAGCGTAGCCGATCCGGAGAAATTCTATGCCAACAGCGAACTGGATATGGAGCTTCACCGGATTAAGGATGAAATTATGAATATTCCTGTAAGTGAAGTGGAAATTCCGGATTTCAGCTTTACCTACGGTGCCGAAATTAATGCGTCAGCTATCGAAAGGGCCCTAAACGATGAAGATAAAAATACGCTGTATAAATTATTCGGCGCTTCAAGTGTATCTTCGGCATTATCGGGAATTTCTACTTTTGATGAAATCAACCAGGCACTTGCCCAAAACAGCCAGTCTCTGCAGAATACCATCCTTAACAATACGGTTCTGGATCAGGAAACTTTTGCCAACATAGGAGGCGTGGTCATTCCGGTAGGAGATTCCATGTCAGGAGATATTCCGTTCAGTGTGAAGACCTTTGCAAGGAATTCTTCGGAACTGAGTATTTTACTGGCGGTAAATAATTCAGGACAGAGCATTTTATCCGGCACTTATAAAGCCCTGATCAACGGGAATGAAATTACGTCTTCCGGTATTTCCACAAATGCAGGCGGGGCAAATATTCTTTTTGATCTCAATCCGAGAATTTCAGGATCACAGACGGCCGTAGCGGAAATGTTCAATCTGCAGGGGAATGTTGTCCTTTCAGATGGCAAGCAATACAGGTTTAATGTGACTTTAAATGTTGATCCTGCCAGTATTGATCCTTTGACCAAGCAGCCTGTTTTCAGAGGAAGCTCGGTATTTACATTAAAAGATTCAACGGATACTACCACAAGCAGCTGTCTGCCGGTCGCATTAAGAACAAGATCTTTCCGCAGTTACAATGACAAATGGCTCCTGAGCATGACTCCCTTAGAAACTACGGATTTATTTTCTTTCGTAACGGCTACCTTCCGGGTATTGGATAATAACGGAAACGTCGTCCAATCTTCCACTGAGCTGAAAGTAATTGACGGAGGCGATTATCTATCTTTATTTACCGATGGCGTGATTCCTAAGCTTCAGATCACGGATGTTATTAAAGCCGGACTTCAGCTGGAAGGAGAATTTACCCTGAGTAACGGTAAAGTATACACCTGCAGAATTCCGATGACTCCGGATACGGCAGCCGGACTCGATGGGTTTACAAAAACCTACAATTTATCCGGTGACGGGAGATTGTGCCTGAAACAGTCTAATAACAATGGGAATACCTCAACCTCCACTCCTGTTACCGACAGCGATATCTTTATTCCTTCCGGTTTCGGGATGAGGAATATCGGAATCGCGGATTATCTGAAAGTTGAGCAAAGCTTACAAGGATATGTAGAAGGAGAGGTTGCCCATATTGAAAACGTAATGGCCCGGGAACGCAGGGAAAAAGCAACGAAAAAAACATCTAAAAGTGAAATCACTACAGTAGAATCTTCAGATTCTGAAAAAGAACAGCTTCGTGATACTTCTTCTACCGAACGTTTTGAAATGCAAAACGAAATTGCCAAAGCCATGCAGCAAACCAAAGATGCCCATGCTGAAGCGCATGTTGACGGATCTTATGGCGGAATTAGTTTTGGCGTTTCCGGTGGATTTGCAACGCATAATTCCAAAGAAGAAAATACAAAGCAGGCGATGACCCAGGCAAAGGAAATTACTCAAAAAGCAACGGATAAGATTGTAACCAAAGTCCACAAGGAGCGTACGGAAAAGATGATTGAAGAATTCGAGGAAACCAATATCCACGAATTTGACAATAGAAAAGGGGATAAGCATGTGGTTGGAGTGTACCGGTGGGTAGATAAAGTTTTCAAAAATCAGATTTACAATTACGGTAAGAGAATGATGTTTGAATTTATGATTCCGGAACCTGCAAGAATACACCGATTGGGAATGCAGGTTAAAGGTACGACAAGTGGTCAGCTGATAAAACCTGTGGATCCCAGGGAATCAGATGTCCAAAAACTGGAAAACTTTTCTTCTTTGCAAAACGAAGCCACATTAAAGTTCTGGTTAAGCAAATATAATGTAGAAGTAGAAGAAAAGCCGATGGAAGAATTTAGTCTGACTAAATCGTTTAGTGGAAGAGATTCGAGTTTTATGGGCCAGGACGAAGGTAAAATTCAGATTGTAAATGGAAGTGGGGAAGTTGAGCTTCCGGAAGGATATGTTTTACAAAGAGTTAATTATGTATTCAATACTTATCCACACGGTTTTAATGGAGCGCATCAAGCGTTTATAACAATTGCAGGATCAGGTGCTACTTGGATTGATAGTATTCATAGTACACAAGTTAGTGGAACGATGGAAGTTTTAAATGTGAAAAATAAACTTGAGTTTAGCTTTGCGACCGGTGAAAGCCCTATCATTCAGGGAAGTCTGAAGCTTAATTTAAAGCTTTCTCAAGAATATAAAAATGTTTGGTTACAAAAAACCTTTAATAAAATCATTGAGGCGTATGAGAAAGCCAAAACCAAGTATGAACAGGAGTTAGCTGCTATACAGGCGCAGGGAGTTGAAATCAAAGGATCTAATCCTGGCTTTTACAGACAGATTGAGAATACGGTTCTCAGAAGAAACTGTATTTCTTATATGATCAATCAGGATCCTTCAGCAGCACTTACTTTTGGAAAAGACAAATATTACAGAACCAACACTTCTGAAGAAAGCTTCCTGAATACTGAAATCAAACTGGATTCTACACTGGATAAATATACGGCCTTCGTGAAGTTTATGGAACAGGCATTTGAATGGGAAATCATGTCCTATTATTTCTATCCGTATTATTGGGGTAACAGAAACAACTGGGACAAAATGTATCAGTTCGACGATAATGATGCTACTTTCCGGGCCTTTATGCAATCCGGGATGGCAAGGATCATCGTAACCGTAAGGCCGGGATTTGAGGAAGCGGTAAGGCATTTCATGGCGACCGGACAGATCTGGAACGGTGGCGAAGTGCCGGTGATTGATGATAAACTGTTCTTATCCATCGTGGATGAAATGCGCAAAACCGAAGGGGAGAAATATGGTAAAGCATGGCCAAGCAGGATTCCTACGGCCCTTACCATTCTTCAGGCACAGTCGATCGGGCTGAATGTTACCAAAGCATTGCCTTTTGATGATAATCTGTCGGACTATGAAGATCCGACCAAAGTTCCGCAGTCTTCTCAGATTGTCCCTACTGACTCGCAGATGGGAGGAAGTGATGAACAAAAGACAGGATCAATTTCCGGTCATATAGAAGGTTTACAAGGGCTTTTGCCGGAAATCATGCTTAAAAACAAAGATAAATCGCCTGTAGATTTTACCAATCCGGATGATAAAGGAGATTTCTGGATGGAAAATATTCCCGTGGGTAAATATGAGCTTTGTCTTGATGAAAATGATGATTTTGATAATCAGTACTCTATCCTTAAAGGAAAAGTAACCAGAATTGTTGAGGTAAAAGAAAGTTCTACTACTACAGTTTATCTGGAAGTAAAAAAAATCTAATGTTTAACCTATTTTGACTGATAGCGGTTGATTTTATCAGCCGCTGTTGGTCAGAATTTTAATCTGATAAAAATGAATTTACCAACAATAACGGATATAAAGATTAAAAATAGCTCCGGAAATAAAAATTCTAATACAATACTTGTCAGCACGAGAGAATTCGATCCAAATACACACCGGATTATCCTAAGAGTTAATAATAAATTTTATGATGATCTAAAATATCACATGAAGGATGTCGTAATAGATCAGGGCGGTTCTCGATTTCAGCTTCCGGGAATGAATGAAAGCCTGACCATTTATGCTCAGCTTTATGATTATAAAAATGACCGGATAATCTGTACCAAAAAGAAAGATTTTACAAAAATCTTAGGTTCATGGGGATTGGCTTTAGGAGATAGCATTATGAGTACCCAAAATGATTATTTTAATCTTTTTTGGAATAGCAACAGAAAAGTAGTAAAGGTCAACGGTCCATTTGACGAGGATGGAAAATTGCAGGCAGAGGTTAAACCAGGAGAAAGATATTATTTTACAGCGCAACCTAATCAGAAATTGCATGATGTAGAATTATTATCAGTTAAATGGTCTTACCGGTACGATGATGGAGAACTAATCAAGTTTAAAAATCATAATGAAATCATTAGCAGTGGTTTTAATATGATGGATTGTATTTTCCATAATGAACCAAAAAAAATAAAGGTTTATGCTTATTTTTTTGATCCCAATGAAAAAGTAATGGTGGAATTTTCTAATTTTGAAAAACCACAAGATATGACCGATGGAAACGATTTAACTGCAGAAGAAACTAAAAAATCAAAAGTGGATACAAATCAAGCAATTCAAGAGAAATTAAATAATGATATATCTGTTGAAGAAGCAAGGGTAAGAGCATTTATGAGAATGTTACGAAAAGGGGAGGGTACAAATTCAGACAGTGGATATTCTAAACAATATAGTGGAATACATTTTAAAAATTTTAAAACTCATCCTGAAAAAGTTATAAAAGCAGGTAATTATTCATCATCAGCTGCTGGTGCCTACCAAATAATGAGGTATACTTGGTGGTGGTTAAATGGTGAAGAGTTAACTGAGGATAACAAGAAAGCAGGTATATACAATGAAGACCATGATTATGTTAAAAGATATAAAATTCCAGATTTTTCTCCAGAGTCTCAAGATAAGTTATGTATAATTTTATTAAAACATAAGAAAACTAAAAAGTTTTTGGATTTAATTATAAGTAATAAAATTCAAGAAGCTATAGAAAAATATGGGAGTTATGAATGGGCTAGTTTACCGCCAGGAAGATATGGGCAGCCAACACAAACTATGGATGGAGCTTTACAAGAGTATAAAAAATGCTTTGCAGAAGAAGTTACAGGAAAAAGTACTGCTATAAAATTAAAAAGAGGATTCTTGAAAGAGTTTGGATATGAACTTAAAAAGGAGCAAATAAAAGAAAGCGAAAAAAGCCTTAATAAAGAAACCAAGGAATTAACATTAAAAACCAAAAAGACGGATATTAATTTACGTAATAAAGTTGAATGGCAGACACAGTTTAGTCCAAAGTGGGGAGATAAAAAAAAGCAAAATACTGCATGCAAAAAAACATGTGATGATATCTTAATAAAAACAGGACTAAAAGCAACATCACTAAGTAATCTATATCAAACAGCTATTGAAAATAAAGATCATTCAAAATTAATAATAGATAAAGAAATCAGTAAAAAGGCCATCCAATATCTTGATAAAGAGCTAGAGAAAGGTCATCCTGTTCAAGTGGGAGTAGATCACGATTTGGGTTATAAAGTCAATAATAATGCTGACCATTCAACAGATCACTTTATTATAATAATTGGTAGAGGATATGAGAATAATAATTTGTATTATTTGTTTTATGATGTTGGAACAAGCCATAAAGAAAAAGGTGCAAATGATAAAAATAGGTTATTTTTCAATTCTGTAGACTATTCTTTAGTAGGAAAAACAGTCTATAATGGTAATACATATACAGTAACACAAATAAGAATAAATAAATAATTTAAAAATGAATACAAGATGTCTTTTAATTTTAATACTTATAAGTAATTTTTATATGAGCCAGATAAAAGGGAGTGATTATGCTGGAGAATTGTATAGTTTACAAAAAAAAGATAATAATTTTTCTTATTGTAAAGAATCAGTAAGGAAATTAGTGATTAGTAGTAATGAAATAAAAGATATTTCTGCTTTTGAACAATTCGTATTTAAAATTGATCATAAAAAAGAAGAAGGTAAAATAAAATTTTTCTTTAATAGTAAAACTGAAAAAGATTATTATTCTATTGAAATGGTAGATCGCAAAAATAAAATTTACAAAGTCAAACTGAATCAAAACCCTGAAACATATTTTATAAATAAAGATAATATCACAAGTATAAAGCAGATTAATTGTGAACCCAAAGATCAGGCTTATCAACTGAAAAATCTTTCCAAAGTCTTTGATTTCAATTTAGAAGCTTCTGAATATGAAAGTGAAAAAGAAAAAGAATATCCTACTGCAATATGGATTACAATAAATAAAAAAGATAATCAAAAATGGGAAAAGGAAATTCGATTTGAACCTGTATCCTGGTCTATGTTCAAAAATATTCCTAATAAGTATTTTATTGTTAATGATTTTAATTTTGATGGATTAGAAGATTTTGCTATTGTCACAAATTTTGGTAAAGAAGCATTATATTCCTATTTTTTACAAGATAAAAAAGAAGATTTTATAGAAGATGAAAAATTTCCATTACAGGGTAAAGCTTTTCCATTTGATATTAATAGAAATTCCAAGACCATAATACTTAAATCAACTGTTGGTTGTTGTAAAATAAATACACTTAGTTATCACCTGAATGATAATGGAAAGTGGGATGAGAAATCAATACAAGAAGATGTAAAATAATACAATGATTTATACTACTCAATCCTAATTACGATAGATATATTTCTCTCGCGGAGTTAGTCAAAACTCAATGAAGTGGTTAGAATCGACTGTATGAAAAATCATTCTCCAACAGGAGGTAAAGAAAAATTATAAAAAAGTCCGTTTTCACTAGTTTTGAGACGGATTTTTTTAAATAGATTACTTACTTATGAAATCTAAAATAGTCTTTTTTATTCTTTTTATATGCTTTAATTTTTGTATAGGTCAATATACTAATGCAATTTTATTGAACCATATAGATAAAAACCAATTTCTTTTCTTTAAGAACAAGGTAGAAAATACACCTACAGACATTAATAAATTTGTATTAGATAAAACAAGTAATAACTTATATACATTATTGGGGCGAAAGAAAATCGTGGGCGGAACTGTACCAGTTTGATGACAATGATCCGATCTTCCGGGCATTTATGCAGTCCGGGATGGCGAGGGTAATTGTCACCGTTAGACCGGGATTCGAAGAAGCCGTAAGGCATTTCATGTCGACCGGGCAGATCTGGAACGGCGGTGAAGTTCCCGTGATCGACGATCCGTTGTTCCTTTCCCTGGTAGACGAGATGCGTTCTCCGAAAGCTTCCAAAGAAGGCGAGCCTTGGAGAGAAAAGATCCCGACTTCCCTTACCATCCTCCAGGCAGATTCTATCGGTCTGAGAGTGGAAAAAGCACTGCCGGGCAATTGTGAGCCGGGCGTGAAATTCGATGACAACCTGGGTGAAATGTGTGTCAGCAATTTTGAGCTGAATGACAACCAGATCGGGCATTCAGGAGATAAATGGATTGAGATCATGTTTAATGAAATGGATCATCTGAATTATAAAAATATCGGTGATATAGTGTTCCCTAGGAAATACAGATGTATGGATAACGATATTGTTGTCGAGCGCGATGCTTCGTGGAATAGTCTTGATTCTGTTACCAAAGCATACAAGTATTTGGCTGAAGAAGTATCCCAGATAGAAGCTGTGGAAGCTTTTGCTACCGGAGAAAATGGTCTGACGTTCAGGATTAATGCTAGCAAGCTTAAAAACTTTGCATTTACCAAGCCGGGAGGCGATGAGGGTCATGATACCCTTAAGTTTTCTGTTGATTTAACGAATTCAACCTTAAAAATTTCATCTCCTGAATATAACAAATACGGGAATGAAAGAATTCTGGATAAAAATCTTCAGACAATTTCCGGAACAGAATACTTATCAACAATCCCTTTAAGCCGGTTTTTGGTATAATCTGAAATCTAATCATTTAAAATTTTAAAAAATGAGCCGGATAAAACCCGGGGCTATTTGGCAGCACGAAAAAGTGCTGCCTTATATCCTCACGTCCTTAAAGGATAAGATTAACGACATGACTGCGGTAGAAAAGATTATTTTTTTCGGAAGCCGGGGAAGACTTCCCGTAGAACGATGGAATGAACTGGAGGGAAAAGACTGGGATATTGTGGTACAGGCAAAATGTAAGCTCAGAAATGCTCACATTCTGGTGGATGAAGATTATCATCTGGATCTTCTTGTACTGGATAAAGCTCAGACTGAACAGTTTACTGAAAATATGACTGTTAAAGAACTTTTTCCTGTGAATGAATTGGAATGTTTAATGAGTAAAAGCGAAGAAAATGGAAAAATTACAAAGTCCTGAAAAAATACGGAAAGATTGGAGAACAGATGATTTTATTAATAAACAATATTTATGTTATGAACTCAGAAGATGCAATTACTTTTCCAATTATTATATTTTAAACTATAACGTCGATCACTATGACTTCTATGCAGAGCAGTTTTCTGTAAAAGATCAAGCCGGAAATACAATCAGGTTACAAACATATCTCAACAAAAACAGGGTAATTGTAGACTTAGTTCGGAGGCAGACAGAAATAGAATTCGATATAGATTTAAAAGAGAAAAAATTATATTTCCGGTTAAAATATTTTTTTCACAGGAATGCAGATAAGGAAGAACTTCAGAGAAACAAAGCAATTGTGCTTGAAACGTTTTCTTATGAAGAATTCAGGAATCTGATACAATATGTCGGCTACGGGGATTTTGAAAAAGATTCCTCATACGATTATCTCGGCTATTTCTCTAAAATTTACCAGTTTTATTTTCAGCAGGCCAGTACCCCGGAACAGCTGATGTTTCTTTACACCAATACTCCGGATTTTGTTTTTGAGAGGATGTCATTGGAAGACGAAAAGATCATGGATCACCTTCTTATTCTTACAGAATATGACGATACCGGTTTTTTCAGTGGTTGGAAAGACGGAAGCTCTGCTTTGGTGAATGTCCTGAAAGCTTTCTCAACAAACACCTACATCCTTAATAAATTCAGGAAAGAACCCGAACTCTGCAACCGGATCTATTATAATCTGGATGGAGTCAGTTTCATCGATGGAAAACCACAGGCCAACCGGTTGATTTTTGCCAATATTCTGATGCAGTATTGTCTGTTTTCTCCTCATCGTCCAAAAGAAGATGCGCCCACATTTCATATCGGTAAAAATTATAAGATTGCAACAAATGTAACGGAACTTTCGGGAAAATGGCTGGGACTTGGGCAGTCGGATGAAAAGACCTTCTTCCTGCAGCAGCAGAAGGAAATCACACAAAATGTCAGGATTGTCGCTAAAGAAGGAAATCCTGAAGCGACTGAAAATGTAAGGGAAGATCTTGACGATGGAAAGCAATATTTCCCGTTGGAAATGGTCTATTTTGTAAATGAGGATGAGAAAAATATAAATCCTGAGACGGGGGAAGAACTTCCTTCCGTAACAATGATGGTTCCTGCCATTTATGTAAAAGCGATGGCAGATGCAGAAAAATGGGAGGATATCAATTACTTCATCCGCATTACAGCCGATATTTTGGCGGTTGTTCTCGGAATCGCTACCTTGGCCACTACCGGAAACCCCTATCTGATCTTAGCGGCTATGGCAGACCTTAGTTTAGCCGGAATAGACCTGACGGTGCAGGCTTTGCGGAAGGAAATTGCAAAACTGCCGGGCGGAGAGCAATTCCTGAAAGACTGGGATCTTATTTACGGCGTCGGCGGAGCTATTGTAGCTGCTCCACAGCTTATCGTTTCTGCTTACAGGGGAATTTTCGTATTGCTGCCGAATGCTGCAAAAAATGTACAGCAGGGTTTGCGGACTATGGCAATTTCCTTATTTTTGGACTTGAATAGCGGTGCTTTCCGAAGACAGGATTTGCGTTTATTCCAACCGACAGAATGGGTGATTCCCAGTGCGGGGTTCTTTTCAAAAACGGTTGAATGTGATGCTTTGCTACAAAATGGAGCTTTCTTTATGGAGCTGGATGCAGCGGCCATTATGGAAAGTATCAATAAAGGATCAGGGATAAATCCTGATATGATAGGATCCATTAGCCCCAACAGAAGATTTGCATTGGTTTATAAAGGCGAAATCGTTGCTGAGGGAAGCATACAAGAACAATTTATAAAAGCAGGATGGTACGAAAATAGAGATGTGAGTTCTCTTTATGAAAATGCAAATATTCTAAGATATCAAAATTTTCCATTATTATTAAAAGAATTTTTAAATGAGTATGGAAATTTAGAGGTTGAAGATTGTAAAACTCGTCAATCACAAGTGAGAAATTTACTTCAAATATCCTTGGATTATGCAGGATTTGAAGATGATGAGGATTATGATGAAAATTTCAAGATTTCCGGAATATTATTTTATCCTTTTGCCTATTTTTTTCCTGATTGTTATATGGTGGCTTGTGATAAAAATGGAAAAGTTTATTTATTAGGAGAAGAGATTTTTTTGATTTCTAAAGATCTAAAATCGGGAATACAAAATCTATTGCTGGATGATTATAGCCACGGATATTTAACATTTAATCCCCAAAAAAAATTATGGATTCCTTCTGAAAAATATTCGGGATGGAATAAGTAAATTAAAGGATATCTATTCAGATAAATACTTATAATATTTTTAAAGAATTATGTTAACAAATCAAGAAATGCTAGTAATAGCAGAAAAATTCATACGAAGAAAAGTAGATGAAAGTGTTGAACCGATAATATTACATGAGGAAACTATTAAAAAACCGTATGGTAATATTTATTATTATCAGTCTAAAGAATTTCTTATGACAAGGGATTTTAATAAACACTTGGCAGGTAATGCTCCTTTTCTGGTGGAAAAAAAAGCAGGCAGGGTGGTTGGTTTGGGTACTGCAATGGATTTAGAAGACTATATAAAAGCCTATGAAAATGGAACATTAGTAAAAACCTTAACCCGTTATTGGTATCCTGATGAAGATAGGTTCGATTATAAGTAATCTATATTTCATAATTTTTTTTTCGTAAAAATAGTAGCCGCAACTTTACTGTTACGGTTTTTTTGGAAAAGAAAAGCCAGCATAACTGGAAGTATTGTTGGACATTATCTTGTAGCAGTAAAGGTAGAGAAGAAGGTTTATTTATTAGAAGGACAAACGGGAGAAATTCTTTTATATGATAAAAACTTCCATAGAATCTAAAAACTTTGAAAGAGGTTACAGACAATTTAAGTATACAAAAGCAGGTAAAATTAAAAAATAGAATAGTATGTTTACAGACCAAGAAATGCTAAAGATAGCAGAACAATTTACTAGAAAAATAGTGGACAAGAATTTTGCACCAGATATTGTATTGGAAGAGGCAATTAAAAAAGCATACGGCAATATTTATTGTTATCAGTCAAAAGAATTTCTTATGACAAGGGATTTTAATAAACACTTGGCAGGTAATGCTCCTTTTCTGGTGGAAAAAGGTACAGGTAGAGTGGTTAGTTTTGGTACAAGAATGAGATTAGAAAATTATTTACAAGCCTACGAAAATGGAACCATGTCTACCGCTTTAAACACTTATTGGTATCCTGATGAAGATCGGTTTGATTATAAATAATTCATTCCTCTCTTGTTCCGGCAGCTAAAATTTTCCTAAACTTCCAATACCTGAAATACATCAACCCTATAACCCATTCTGCAATCCAACTTTTATCCTACCTTTGAATCATGAAAAAATTGGAATCGAGAGAAGATGTTGAGCTTCTGGTGAATTCGTTTTATGATAAAGTCGTTAAGGATGGGGAGATCGGGCTTTTCTTCAATGAGATTGCCAGGGTAGACTGGGACAAACATTTGCCGAAGATGTATGCGTTTTGGGAATCGGTTTTGTTTGGACAGATGTCGTACAAAGGGAATCCGATGGGCGTGCATTTTCCGGTCAATGAAATCCGGGCGATGGAGCAGAAGCATTTCGACCGTTGGCTGAAGCTGTGGACCGCAACCGTAGAAGAACATTTTGCCGGAGAAAGCGCAGATCAGGCAATTTATAAAGCTGAAAACATTGCTAAGCTGATGGCTTTCAAAATGGACCTGGCCAGAAGGCTGTAGGATTTAAGGTTCTGAGTTTAAGGTTCAGCGTTATAGTTTTAAAGTTCAGAATTGAATTTGAAAATCCGGTTCTAAGTTATTACGAATATAAATTGAACTCGACGATATTTGTTTAAATATCAATCATTTAACAAAGACAAAACCTCAATGTTCAGGATCTAAAACAGATTGCCTTTAACAAAAAATACCTTTGATGATAATATTGCCAAAAGAAACTTCCTGCACCCGGCATCCCTCTTCCAGCCTGTTCTCCTATTTGCGCCTGAAGCTCCCATTATTTAAGACGGTCGGTAGTCGTTTTAACCGGAAAACTTCCTGCACCCAGCTTCCCTCTTCCAGCTTTTCAAGGTACAATCACCGTGAAAATATAGGCGGCGAGGTTTACCAGCAATACCGTTCCGTAAAGGATGTTCGTTTTTCCGCGGCTCAGGGAAAGCATGACGATAAAGACTGATAGGGAAAGCAGGATCACATCTTTTTTATCCAATCCGAGAACCAATGGGATATCGTAAAGGATGCAGACCACGGAAACCGCGGGAATCGTCAATCCGATACTCGCCAGTGCCGAACCCAACGCGAGGTTGAGGCTCGACTGGATCTGGTTGCTGCGCGCTGCGCGAATCGCCGCCACTCCTTCCGGAAGCAATACCACGGCTGCAATGATAACGCCCACCAGGGATTTCGGAGCCCCTAAACTCCGGACCATATCCTCAATAGTTGAGGAAAGTCCTTTGGCCATCACGACCACAATCGCCAGGCAGATCACTAAAAATACAAAACTCACGGTTGTCCTCTTTACCGAGGGCGCATAATGTTCCTCAGGATGTTCCTCCGGCGCGATGAAATAATTCCGGTGCCTGATCGTCTGCACCATCAAAAAGACTCCGTAAATCACCAGGCAGGCAATCGATACGAAGATCAGCTGGGCCTTGTTGTAAAAAGGTCCGTTGACACTGGACGTAAAATTCGGAAGCACCAGCGTTAAAATCAGGATTGAAACAATACTGACCAGATACGTGGTGGCGGAAGTCCTCGCAAAGAACTGTTCGTAATATTTTACCCCGCCGACCAGGATGCAGATTCCCAGGATTCCGTTCAGGATGAGCATCACTGCTGCAAAAACCGTGTCCCTTGCCAGGGTAATGGCCTGCTCTCCTCCGGCTACCATCAGTGAAATGATCAGCGCCACTTCAAGAATGGTGATGCACAGGGCCAGGATAATCGTACCGAATGGTTCCCCGACTTTATGGGCAACCACCTCCGCATGATGTACCGCCGAAAGCACGCTGCCAGTTAATAAAATTCCCGCGATGAGATCAAACACCACGCCCGTTCCCATCAGTCCGGAAAAATAATACCCCACGGCCAGAACCGGGAAAATATACGTATAATGTAAAATTTCTTTTAATTTCATAAGCCTCTGTAAAATACAAAAAATCAATGATTTTTTAAAAAACTTTTGTGTGCTTATCCTGTCCCCAGCATTAAACTTTAGGATGCAGTATAATGATCTTTTGTGACTTTTGCGGTTAAGCTTTAATATTCAGTCAGTTATTTGTCCTGTCAGTGATTCCACAAGTAAAAGTCCTGCAGGTCTGTCAGCATATGGAACAGCAGCCCGATGCCGATAATCCGGATATTTCCTTTGAAAAACAACATCAAAAAATACACCGCAATGGCATAGTAGGAGTGCAGGAAATGAAATCCCACGCTGGCCCGGTCCGGATCGAAAATCGGGTTCGCAAAAAGATGGTCGAGATCCACCAGCATCGTCGCAAGAAGAATCAGGTAAACCTTTTTCCAGTGGTCCCGGTAGAAGATCAGGGCGATGAATACCGGAAAAACAAAGTGGAGGAAATAGTGGGTGAACGTTTTAAGCAAAGCAATATCTGAAGAATCCATAGGAGGTAAGTTTTTTAAACGGATAATTTTAAAAGTTCGACAAATCAAAGACACAAGGTTTAGTTGACCCATAAGGCACATTAGATTTTTAGTTTTTTTGGTGACTGAGCGTAGTCGAAGTCCACCTGTTTTAAATCACATAAGATTAAAAATCAAAGATTTTTAAAAAACTTTTGTGTTTTTTTCATTGTATTATATTTTTAACTTTACTACAGCCTTACTCTCTTTTATGACTTTTGTGGTTTATGTAAAATTGTAAATCATGTTTTTATTTTAACGTGAATTCGACCGTATTAAAATAATATTCAGCTATTTACTTGGTTCAAGAATAAAATTAAGCCTGATTCATTCAGGAATTTAAATAAGAATGCTCTCTGACAGAATGGCAAATGATTTAGTTTGATGATCAGGACCTCTATTCCTATTTTTTAATAAAAAAACTTCCCGCATCCAGCTTCCATCTTCCAGCCTGTGATGTAATTTCTACTCCGAATTCACATTATTCTACAGCCTTAAAATCAAAGGCAGCTTTTCTCTTTTGAACTGTAATCTTACGTAATACTCATAATTCCGGTTGGTATAAAAGAGATATTCCAGTTGGGAGATCATTTTTTTTCCTGCAGGAGGTGCTGTCTTCCATCCGGACCATAATAACGGATTGTTTTTTACGAAAATATAATTGATCCCCGGCTTAGCCGGCAGCTTCACAGGGTTCTGCACGGAGATGATTTCAATGGTATTTTTCTTTTCGACCACCTTATTCGGCTGAAAGGGAATCGCCGTAAACTCATTCCGGCCATTCATCCATTTCTTTTCCCTAAAATAGCGGATTACTTTTTCAGTGTTAGCAGAGTGGAGGGCAATGGCGTAATCGGGCTGTACGATTTTCTGAATGGTCTTTTTCTCAATCTCATTAAAATGATCGTCGTAGCTGTAGGTAATGATGGTATCGTTGACCGCTTTCAGGTTTGCGCTGGCCTGCAGAGCTTCAATGCCCGCAGTATTGATAAAATCCATGCTGAAAAGCAGTGCGATCCGCTTGCTGTTTTCCGCATCCAGCCCGGCATCCAGAAAAGCCGTTTTGTTTTCCAGGTTATTCAGGACAGAATCAATAGGGTATTCGCTAAAGGTGTTTTTAATCTCGATATCATGATCATTCAGATCAATGGAAAAATTGCGGGTCCTCGGGCCGGAAATAAAAGACAGGCTTCCTGTGCCGCCATCAATAAAAGCATCAGCCCGATAATCGTTTTTTCCGGAGCTGATTGAGCCGGAAATGTTTTTAAAAGCGGAATCTGAAGTTCCAATCAGGCAACTGCCGTCTGAAATCTTAAGGAAAACGAAATCTTTTTTAAAGGTTTGGTTCCCGATGCTGATGAATTTCTGACTTTTCACATAATTGAAAAGCTTCTGTTCGTCATTAATTTCAAAAACAGTGTACCAGTGGGAAAGCGGGCTGCCCTTAAGATGAAACAGCTGCAGAAAATCAGGAATTTTCAGCCCGGTATCTCTTAAGGAAACGGATGCACCGCCGGTTTTACCCTTTCTCGTAACAAATGAAGGATGTTCCAGGATACCTGAAATATATTGCCGCGTACATTTTTTCATATCGACCAGGATAAGAATATCCGTATTCTCCGGAACAAATTTCAAAGCTTTATCCTGATCGTAGAAGACAAAATAAACCGTTGCTGCGATCAGAAGGAAAATCAGGGCAATATATTTTTTCATTACAGGACCGGTGCTTTCTTTTCGGATTCGTTGATTTTGTAGATCTCGTCGAACAGATCAAAGAAATACATCAGGCTGTTTTCGGAGGAGTTCCGGATCCGGTAATTCATTTCCGTCTCTATATGGCTGCCTTTTGCCTCCGTTTTGAAATAGACTTCGCCTATATTCCTTCGGATGAGGTCCAGTGTTTTCCTTTCCGGTACGCTTTTAAATTCTTTTTCCAGGCCGCTCAGCAGCTTCTGCATATCAAACCTCCCCGAAGACGGATGCTTCGCTGCATCATTTGCCCACATTTTCGATGTTTCAGACTGGTTCTTCGGCCCGATATTGTCCGGCGATGAGGTCACATAAACAATGCCGTCTTTTACTGTAAAAAACAGCTGATCAAAATAGCCCTGACTTTTTTCTTCTTTAAATATATAGAAGCTTCCGTTTTTAGAAAAGTTCTTCGACGTTTTTTTATTCGTAGCCAGAAGCGTGAAGATGCGGTTCCAGTAGCCTTCATTTTCCGTTGCAAAGGCAAAGGTGAAATCCGGCATTACCACTTCCTTGGTTTTCTGGACTTCCTTTTCATTGTAATCGTCATCGTACTCGAAATCGGTGTAGCTTACGGTTTTGGATTTCAGCTCGTTCAGCACGAAAATTCCGTTTCCGGGTGCGATTTTGGCAATGGCCTCTTCATCCAGGACAATCTTCATCGTTTCCATAATCAATTCCGATTCATTCTGATAACCGGTTTCACCGGAACTTTTCAGGAAGGCATAGAGCATATCGAAATACTTGCTTCCGTCTACATTGATGGAGTAGTAGCCTACGCTTTTATCATTAATGAGAGCCGTCAGTTTTTTATTTTTCTTTCCTTTGTATACCGCGGCAATACTTTTCTGGACTTCCGGGTTGTTGTGCCGGTAATTGTTCACCAGCCTTACCTTATCCTTGTCAAAATACAGGTTGTAGGAATAGTTTGAATTGTAAAAATTCGTAAAGAACGGTCCGAATTCATATCTTCTCATCATACTTCCATACACGCCGCTGTTCATGATGCCTGCATAATCCAGATAGACGAAGACATCGGAATTTCCGTCACGGTAAGCCGTCATTCCGGCCGGTACTTCAAGCTCGGCGCCGGAATTGAAATAATCGTCAAACGCTGCTTCGGCAAGCTTTTTTACTACTTTGAACTTTTCAATATTAATGGAATCAAGCTCTTTCCGGTATATTTCGTCTTCTTCGGGATCATCTTCTTCCATATCTTCGGGCATAGGCGGAGAAAGAGGCTCGGTACCTTTTTCAGAATAATTCTTATCGGTAGATCCTTTCTTCTCTACAGGATACTGATGGTGCTTTTCGAGGTAGTTGATGTCCTTCCGGATCCGGGTAATTTCCGCATTGTTCTCTTTGATGCTTTCCTGAAGCGATTGGAGGTCTTCTTTCAGATATCCGATCTCTTCCTTATAATCAAAAGCCTTTTCCACATACGCACTGTCCGTTTCCGGTCCTGCATATAGGCTGTCCGCAACGGTAGTGCTGTCGATTACGGCTACCGCGCTGTCAGCGGCTATATCATCTTCCCAGTTGTAGGGTTTGTTATAACTGATCGTCTTCAGGACGGCACGGTTTCCGTTCCAGGCTACGAACACGTCATCGTCGAGATTTACATAAGAATAGGTATTCTTTTTGGTAATTTCGAGCCCTTCTTTTTTTACGGAATTGATGAACTGCTGAAATTTTCCCTGGTCATCAAGAATAAAATGCGCGGTATAGGCCTGCACGGAATCATTAAGCACCGCATAATGGTATTGGGTCGCATCATATTTGATCCCGGTTTTCGAGTAGTCCGTCCAGTTCGGCCTGGCTTTGCCTTTCTTGGCGACCTCCTGCAGGAAAGGGTTGAATTTTTCCCAGTTTACTTTCTTGTCCAGCTGCTTACCGTTGATTTCCATATAGAAAAGGACGTCTTTCGGGAGTTTCATACGCTGTTGGGCAAAAATGGAAAAAAGTCCGGCAAACAGGAAAACAAGGAGCTGTATTTTGTGTGAAAAAGATTTCATGGTGTGGTTTTGTCAATTTATTGGAAAAGAATGGTATTCTGTAACGGTTTTTTCTGAAGGATGAGATCCAGGACGGGAACTTCCAGCTTAACGGCTTTCCTGTTGGGAGAAAGCGAATAGGCATTGTTGGTCTGGGATTTTACGGAATTTTCAAACTGCAGTACGGAAATATACTTCGCATCATTGAAGATTTCCTTATCGGCCTTGCTCATTTTATCGTAATCGCTTTTGAAGGTATTGATTTTATTGCGGGTAAATGTTTTACCGGCTGTATTCTGGCTGTAAATCTGCGTTGGAACCATTTTGCCGATGATGTTTTCAGCCTTCAGCTGTTCGAGCCCGGCATTGATGTTTTCGATTCTTTTGAAACTGCAGCTTAATTTGATGATGTAATTATCGAAATCCATCGAGGTCTTTACGTTGGAAAGTCCCGGCGTCGCTTTAAAAATGCGGGCGGCTTCACTGATCTTCGCTTCGATCTCCGGTTTTTTCGGAACCTTTTTCCCGTTGATGGTTTCCATCTTCGAAATGGAGGCTAGCCTGGTTTTGCTCTTGCTCGCGTTGAGGATGACGGTATATTCGCCGCTGCCGTCTGCTTTTACATTTACCTTTTCCAGAATATCGAAACAGCTGGTCAGCAGTAAGAGCGGCAGCAACAGGAGAAAATATTTAATAAATTTTTTCATAAGGGTTTAATTTTTTAGATCCGGCCTTTTAAATAATCCTGCCGCAAGTCTTCATCCAGTTTTTCAATGGCGTATCTCAGGCAGGTCCTGGGCATTTCCCGGTAATAGGTGCTTAAATAACCGGTAAGCTCCTTTGGGTTTTTCTGTCCCATTTCCCGGAGCAGCCAGCCGTTGGCTTTGTGCATCAGATCATGGGGGTGTCTTAAATTTTGGGTAACGAATTCTTTCGTCAGTTCAAAAGATCCTCTCTTTACATAATGCATGGTCCCGACGACGGCGATTCTTTTGTGCCACATCGTTTCGGAGCCGGAAAGGTTTCTCAGCAGGTCGTCCCGCTGATTTTCAAAACAGTACCGGCCCAGTATTTTGTAACAGCCCGAATCCACCAGGTCCCAGTTGTTGAGGTATTGAAGATGGTTCAGGTAGAATTTAACAAGGTCTTCCTGTACTGCGGCATCTTTCGTTTTTTCAAATTTAAAAATTAAAATAAAAAGGGCGGTCAGGCGGTGTTCATGATATCCGGATGAAAGAAGAAGGCTTACTTCCTCCAATGAAATTTTTGTATAGTATTCTTTGGCTACCTGCCGCTGATCCGGAACTTTTACTCCTAAAAACAGATCGCCTTCGCCGTATTCCCCTTTTCCCGTTTTAAAGAACTTCGGGAAAAATGCCGCTTTTTCGGGAACCGAAAGAGCCATTAAAGCCTCCTTTATTTCTTCAACGGCAGAATTGGTAGGTGGAGAATACATTTGATAAAGTTATTTGTTCTCTTTAACAGCCATACTTTCCAGGCTTTCTTCCTCTATGGCAATCTTGTTCGGGTTGGCGACTTTAGCAATCGTAAGCCCCTGAACGATAATGGAAAATACTACGACACAGTACGTGATGCTCAAAATAATCTCACTGTATTCGTTTTTGGGAACCGACATTGCCAATGCAATGGAAACCCCGCCGCGGATCCCGCCCCAGACCAAAACTTTGACGGTCTGCGGACTGAAGGTCCGTTTCATAAATTTCGTAGGCCCCCAGATGGAAATAACCCTGGCCAGCAGCACAATAACGATGGCCACAAGCCCCGGAATGATAAAATAACTTAAATCTTTGATCATCAGGAGTTCAAATCCGATAAACAGGAACAGCACCGCATTGAGGATCTCATCGATCAGCTCCCAGAATTTGATCAGGTAATCTTGGGTAATTGATTTCATTTTGAATTTCATGCTGAAATTACCCATGAACAATCCCGCGGCCACCATCGTCAGCGGTCCTGAAATATGCATCTGCCTGGCGATCAGGTAGCCTCCCATCACGACGGAAAGCGTTACCAGCACGGAAATAATATAATCATCCACTTCACGCATCAGCCTGGAAGTGATCCAGCCCAGAATAATGCCCAGCAGGAGCCCTCCGCCGGCTTCTTTCAGCAGCAGCATTCCGATACTTTCAAGTCCTAAATCCACCTGCTCGCCAATGGCCAGCTGCAGGACTACCGAGAAGATTACGACAGCCATACCGTCGTTAAACAACGATTCTCCCGCCACTTTTGTTTCCAAAGATTTCGATACGTTGGCCTGCTTCAGGATACTGAGGACAGCCACCGGATCGGTAGGGGAAATCAAAGCCCCGAAAAGGAGGCAGTAGATAAAAGGCAATTGAACGCCTAAGAAGGGCAGAAGGTAAAACATACCGAACCCCACGACGAAAGTGGAAATAAGCACCCCCACCGTAGAAAAAATTAAGACCGGGCGGAACTGTTCCTTAAGATCGTCCAGGTTGATGTGGATCCCTCCTGCAAAAAGCAGGAAATTAAGCATGGCGCCCATCAGGACTTCGGTAAAGTCGATGCCGGTCATCAGGTTATGAAGGTGCCCGTAGGTTTTCGGTAAAACCGCTTCCCCGAACGAAACCAGAAAGATGGAAACCACAATGGCAATCACCATGATTCCGATGGTACTCGGAAGCTTGAGAAACCGGTAATTGAGATATGAAAATATGGATGCCAGAACGATAAGAGCTGAAAATGAATAATATAATTCCACTAAGCTGTTTTTTTAATTTGGTTTTTTAGTAATCGATATAAAGTACTTTAATATAAACTTTGTTGTTGTCTTTTTCCCAGATGTCGAGGATGCCGTCCCGTACGGATTTTGAGCCTCTGGTGTAATCCTGCCCGAGGTTTAAGATATTCAGCAGAATGTATTCATCACCTACGGAATTTACCAGGTAGGGTGTTTTTTCGGTCTTGCCGTCGCCGGAAGATTTCATGCCGTCCGTTAATGCTCTGAACTGGCTCAGGTGGTACATGAAATGATCGCCGTCTTTCTGGTTATCATAGGCCTTCAGGAGGATCAGAAGAATATCCAGGTTGGTCGGGTCTTTATCATAAAGGATTTTTCCCTGCCGGATACAGTCCTGAAAGTTGTTGGCTTTGAAAGCCTCCGTTAGATTTTTAAAATCCGGATCGGTGGTAAGGACGGGATCTTTTATGAAATTCCTTCCGTAGTAAAGATACCGGGCTTCAATGGTGTCCAGCGACCTCGGGTAAGCTTTGTATTTAAAAATAAGTTTCTCGTAATTATAGGCGGATTTCTCGTTTTTAAGATCTTTCCCGATTGTTTTAAGGTCGGTTTTCGGCTTCTGACTGAAACCGAAAACCGAAATGAAAACCAGGAATAGGAAAAAGTAATATTTCATCTATTCTTTTTGGTTTTCTTCTTCCTCGTCGTTATCGAAATATTCGAAAAGGAAATCGTTGTAAGGGAACCTGGAGATGTGGATCTTCATCACCTCATCGTAGATCAGCTTCTTCATTTCCGGGAAGTTTTCCTTCGTCAGTGCCGAAATGAAGACCGTCGGGTATTTGGATTTGGCCATCCAGGTATTTTTCCATTCTTCCAGGGAAATGTTCTTTCTTGTAGATGGTGTTAAATCATCTTCGTCTTTCTTCTGGTAACTAAAGTCATCGATTTTGTTGAATACCATAATCATCGGCTTCTGATGGGCATTGATCTCCATTAAAATCTGATTCACGGAATCAATATGGTCCTCAAAGCTTTCGTGTGAAATATCCACCACATGGATCAGGAGATCCGCTTCCCGTACCTCATCCAGGGTAGACTTGAAGGACTCTACCAGCTGGGTAGGCAATTTCCTGATAAATCCTACCGTATCCGTTAAAAGAAACGGCAGATTCCCGATTACCACTTTCCTTACCGTGGTATCCAGGGTGGCAAACAATTTATTTTCAGCAAAGACTTCAGACTTCGATAAGGCGTTCATCAGCGTAGATTTTCCTACGTTGGTATAGCCTACCAGAGCCGCTCTTACTACCTTCCCGCGGTTGTTCCTCTGGGTGGCCATCTGCTTGTCGATGGTTTTCAGTTTGTCTTTCAGTAAGGAGATCCGGTCGCGGATGATCCGCCGGTCGGTCTCGATCTCCGTTTCACCGGGACCTCTCATCCCGATTCCCCCTTTCTGACGCTCAAGGTGGGTCCACATCCGGGTCAGTCGCGGCAAGAGGTATTGGTACTGGGCCAGTTCCACCTGGGTCCTTGCGTAAGACGTCGTCGCCCTTTGGGCAAAAATATCCAGAATCAGGTTGGTCCGGTCGAGGATCTTCACTTCCATTTCCCGTTCCAGGTTTTTCAGCTGGGAAGGGGAGAGCTCGTCATCAAAAATAACGGTGCCGATGGCATTCTCTTTTACGTATTCTTTTATTTCCTGCGCCTTTCCGCTTCCGATAAAGGTTTTGGAATCCGGCTGTGTTAATTTCTGGGTAAAACGACGGTCTACGGTAGCACCGGCCGTAAAGGCTAAAAACTCAAGCTCATCCATATATTCCTGAAGCTTGTCCTCATCCTGGTGCTGCGTTACCACACCCACCAAAACGGCCTTTTCGTAATTATGTTCTTTCTTTTCTAGCATTAAATTCTATCTGTATTGGTAAGATTTACAAGATACCATTTTTCAGGAAAAAAAACAAGACGATTTTTCGTGGTAGCAGAATTGATAAAGGCTTAACTTTAATTTGAAAGAAATTGGTATAACTCCCCGAGAGGAAAAACTTCCGGCATCCATCATCCAGCTTCCGGCCTTTTGAAACGATTTCTCTTCGGGATAACATTAATTTAAAGCTATCATAGTATTGATTTATAGAAATTTAATACCTTTGCTGCATCATTAGGCATAAGTATTTATGCTTTTAAATTAAAACGAATATTCCGATGACCGGCAGTATCCGATGTATGATTATTGAAGACGATGAGCTGGACCGGCTTGTCCTTCAGCAGCAGATCAGGCAGTTTGAAAACATGGTACTGGTCGGCTCGTTCGATGCTGCGGAAAAGGCCATGCCGCACCTGCACCTGCCCGTCGATCTTATTATTCTGGATATCGACCTTCCCGGGATGAACGGCATTGAGTTCCGGAAAATCTGCCAGAAAATCCCGGCCTGTATTTTCGTAAGCTCACATCCTGAATATGCTATCGACACTTTTGAGGTCGATACTTTTGATTTCCTGACCAAACCCCTGAAATCGGAACGTTTCCGGTATTCCATGCAGAAGCTTTTCGATTTTTTTGAGATGAAGGAAAAATCCGACAACTTTGATGCGCTGATCGGTGAAAATATGATCAGGATAAAAGAAGGCAGCAGCATTTCACAGATCAGGATAAGCGATATCCTTTATCTTGAGGCTTTGAAAGATTATACCCGGATCGTAACTTCCGAGAAAAGGCACTGCATCCTGGATTCCATCGGGAATATGCTGAATAAAACCCACTTCGATTCTTTCGTCAGGATCCATCGCAGCTACGCCGTGCCACGGCATTTAATAAGAAGCAGGAATACCCATGAAGTAGAGCTGGTGCATCAGGTAAAGCTTCCGATCGGGAGGGCTTACAAAAGCAATTTAGATTTTTTCGGAACTTAAAATAATCGTACTGCCTTTATCCTTTTCGGTTTTTACTTCAATATCCATCCCGATGGCTCTCGAAAGATCCCGGATCAGATGCAGGCCCAATCCTTTTTTGGTCCCGATGGTTACACTGTCGTCGAACAAAGCCCTGAACTTTTCGATCGAAGCCCCCTCGCCGTTGTCAGTAATGCTGAGGAAATTCTTCTTTCCATCCGAATAAGCTTTCCAGATAATGATTTTTTCGTCTTCTTTCTGCTCCAGGACCTTGACGGCATTGTTGGTTAAATTCCGGGTGATGGTTTTAAGGTACTCCTTATCAGTTACAAGAGTCAGGTTCTCAGGAAAATCAAACTGGAAGCGGATGTTTTCCACCCAGGAAAAATTCTCTTCGATATCTTTAAAAACGGTGCTTACCGGAACTGTCTTCATTTCAGGCGCAAAATGGTCCATCTGCCCTTTGCTCCAGAGGAGGAGGTCTTCCATTTGCTGCAACAGGTTTTCGGATGCAGTAATCACTTTGTTTTCGAGACGCTTTCTGGTTTCGGCATCCATCAGGCCGGGTGCTTCTTTCTGCAGATGAAGGAAATGGATCAGCCCTGCTACCGGGCTCCGGAGGTCATGGTTCAGGATCCCGAAGAACTGCATTTTCGTTTTATTGGCCTTATCGAGTTCGGCATTTAGCTTTTCCAGCCGGTTGCTGCTTCTTTTCGATTGCCGGTACAGGAAAAACATCAGGATCCCGATAATCAGAAACGCGAGGAGTCCGAGAAGATAATAGAGTTTTTCCCTTTCTTTGTTTTTGATGATGAGTTTATTGAGTGCAATCTCTTTATTCTTCTGTTCAACCACTTTCTGGCTTTCCAGCTTAGCCATTTCGTTCTTCCGGCTTTGGGAATAAATGGAATCTCTCGTATTGTAATATTGCTGGAAGTTCTCGGCAAAGCCGTCAAGGTCTCCTTCCAGCCTGCTGAGTTCCGACAAACCTCCGTAATTGAACATCACCCACTGCTTGTTGTTGTTGCCGGCAGCAATTTTTTTACTGATGGCAAATTCCTGCTGAGCCTCCTTTAAAAGCCGGCTCTTACTCCATGGCAGCCGGCTTCCGTATTTCCCGTATTGCTTGTAAAACTCCAGAAAAGAAAAGGCCATGTTGTAATGATTGGCTACCGACATATAATGGTTGGGTGAAATTTTATCCCAGATCTTCTGGGCCTGCCGCTGCATATTGTATTCTTTCATCAGGTCGTCGGCATTCAGCAGCGACCAGTTGGTGAGCAGCCAGGCCTGTCCGAATTCGTTTTCCGTATTTTTAAAATATTCATAGGCTTTGGTAAAATGAACCTGCGCTTCTTTGGGTTTCCCGAGACTTCTTTCGATTTCTGCCAGCACACCGTGACAAAATCCCAGTGCTTCCTGGGAGTGGGATTCCCCGGCAACTTTCAGGGCTTTGTTGATGTTTTCATAGGCTTTCTCCTTGTTGGATTCGTCCAGGTATAAAAAAGCAAGGCTCCGGTAAGCGGAGTTGACGATCCATAGGTTTTTGCTTTTCGTACCCAGGTCAACGGCTTTTAAGTAGTTTTTTACCGCTTCCGCATGTTCCCCTTTCTGATGAGCCAGCCGGCCGGACATATAATAGTTGTCGGCAAGGCTGTACAGATCTTTGTTTTTCGTATTGATGGCGGCCGATTCCTTATTGTACCGGTAAGCCAGGCCCGTGCTGTTTTTCTCGGTGTAATAACTGGCAAGTCCCAGCAGGATTTTTCCTTTTCTGGATTGCCAGCCGTTTTTTTTGATCAGGACGAGATTCTTCTGTGTGTAGAAAAGGCAGCTGTCGGGATTGTAAATCCGGTAAATATCGATGAGGTTCTGCTGCAGGGCAAAACGTTTTTCTTCAGAAATATTTTTTCTCAGTTCCGATTTAAAATATTCAAGCTTTGAAAATTCCTGTGATAGTAAGGTGAGAGGCAAGAATAACATGAAAAAAAGAGATCTCGCAACCATAATGTGTTATTTTTCACGAAGATAATATTTTATCAAATGTCATTCGTCGATTTTTTGGGTCGTTTGTCTATTTTAAAAATATCCGTTTGGGTTATGGGGTAATTTAGCCGCATCAACGCTCTTCTCTTATTTAAAACATTTAACCAAAAACAGATTATATGAAAAGAACCTCCATTCAACGCTTCTTTATTATATCGGCTCTTGTCCCTGTTTCCCTGCTGAAGGCACAGTCGGCAGTAATGACTACGGGAACGAATGCTACAGGAAGCAACGGCTCGGTTTCTTACAGCGTGGGCCAGGTCGCCTACCTCGTAAAAGGCAGCAGCCCGCAGATATCCGAAGGGGTGCAGCAGGTTTACGAAATTACCACCCTGGCTACCGGAGAATCCGCGTATCCCTCCGAAGAAGGAATTTTACTGTACCCGAATCCGTTTAAAGATTACCTGTATCTGGATTTTACCACCCAGGATTTCAAAGGCTCGGAATACCAGCTGTTTGACGCACAGGGCAAACTCATCAAAACGGAAAAGATCAGCCACCCCAGATCGGAATTCAATTTTTCGTGGCTGCCGTCGGCCATGTACCTGATCAGGATCAATCGGGAAGGTAAAGACATCAAAACATTTAAAATCATTAAAAAATAATCATCATGAAAAGAATATTACTGGCAGCGGGACTTATGCTGGGTACAATGCTTGCTTTTGCACAGGCTCCCGAAAAAATGAGCTATCAGGCCATTATCCGGAATGCGGGAGGGCAGGTTTTAGCCAATCAGAACATCGGCGTACGGGTAAGTGTCTTACAGGGCTCGCCATCAGGGACGGTGGTGTATTCGGAAAGACTTACAGGCAGCACCAATGCAAACGGACTGTTGACGATGGAACTGGGAACCGGAACGGTGCTTTCAGGGACATTCAGTACCATCAGCTGGCCTTCGGGAAGCTATTACCTGAAAACAGAAACCGATCCTGCAGGCGGAACCGCTTATACCATTACCGGAACCAGCCAGCTGCTGAGCGTGCCTTACGCGATGTTTGCAAAATCGGCAGGCGGAGTAAGCGGCGGAACCGCTTTTGCCATTCCTTACGTCAATACCTTCACAAATGCCGGAAACTTGTTTTCCTTGACCAATAACGGGGACGGAGTTTCTCTTGAAGGCATAAACACGGCCACTACTTCGAATGTAGCTGCCGTAAGGGGAATGGTTACCAATACGTCTCCGGGGGGATTTTCTTCTGCGGTGCGGGGTATCAATAACGGAACGGGCGGATTGGGAGTCGGCGTGTACGGAAGCCAGGACGGATCCGGGTGGGGTGTTTACGGCGTGACCCCTTCCGGAATCGGAGCCTATGGAAATTCAACGGGTGCCGGTTATGGAGTATATGGCAACAGCAACACGGGAACCGGTCTTAATGCCACCAGTACCAATGGGATTGCCGCCAGTCTTTCGATCTTCAATGCAGCCAATAACAATAATGTGCTTAATGCCAATACAGTAGGCAACGGAACGGTGGTGAATGTTTCCACCACGGGAACCGGAAAAGGAATTTCCAGTACGTCGGGTACCGGCTATGCCATTCAGGGGGCCACTTCATCACAGGGATCGGCAGGGATCGTAGGTGATAATAACGGAGCGGGAGAGGCTATTGTCGGGCGTACGACCAGTGATATCGCCGGAGCCGTGGTCGGAAGAAATGACGGCGGTGGATATGGGGTCCGGGGCTTTATTGTTACCAATACTTCCGGTAACGGAATTGGAGTATACGGACAGGTTGGTATTAACAACAGTACCGGAAAAGCCGGGAAATTTGAAAATGTAAACAGTAACAATAGCTCTACCACGCTTGATGTATCTACTGTAGGAAACGGAAATGCAGGTGACTTTACGGTAAACAATACCAACGGTACTTCCGCGGCCTTACATGGTAAGATAAATTCTATATTTGCCAACTTCGGAACAGCGGGGGTTTATGGAGAATCGATAGGAACGGGAGGTTACGGCGGATTGTTTTACCAGAGGAGTGCTTCCGGTACCGGACCTGCGGTGCTGGCGCTTACGGACGGCAGCGGAAACGGGATTACGGCTAATGCCGGCGGCAACGGCGATGGGGTAGAAGCCTCCATAAACGGCAGCGGAAATGCGATTTACGGCTGGACGCCGAATTTCAGTACGGGAAGAGCAGGATACTTCAGGAATTACAATACAGCCAGTTCACAGGCTACTTTAACCGTAGCCAATGCGGGAATCGGGAGTGCTTTATTAATCAACCATACCGGTGCTTCAGGGAATCTGGCGATTTTCCAGAACGGAGGGGTCAACGTGGCCCGGATTAATAAAGCAGGGACGGCTTATTTTAACGGAGGAACGCAGAACAGCGGGGCCGATGTCGCTGAGGCTTTTGATGTGGAAGGCAATACTTCCGCCTACGAACCAGGGGATATCCTGATCATTTCTATGGATTCCGACCGGACCGTGGAAAAATCTTCAAAACCGTATTCTGCTCTGGTTGCCGGTGTCTACGCCACGAAACCGGGAGTGCTTTTAACGGAAGAGAGTATTGATTCCGAACTGTCGGGCAAGGTGCCGATGGGCGTGATCGGCGTAATTCCTACCAAAGTCTGCCTGCAGGGCGGAAAGATAAAGAGGGGGGATCTTTTGGTCACGTCTTCACAACCCGGCGTCGCCATGAAGGCCAACCTGAAGAAGGTAAGAATAGGGCAGGTGATCGGAAAAGCCCTTCAGGATTATGATCAGAAAGAAACCGGTAAAATAAAAGTATTAGTAAGCATTAAATAAGATATCATGAAATCACTATACATCACCCTTTTCCTGGCCTGTGGCCTGAATGCCTATGCCCAGGAGAACAGAAAAGCTTCCGAAACCCAGATCCAGGAAGCCGTTAATTACCAGGAAGCTAAAGCATTTGAAGCTAAAATGATGAAGGAAGCTCAACAGCGGGCCGCCGAAAAACCATCCGTCTTCAAGCTTGCTTCAGAACAAGGGCTGCCGGTAAAGCCACAAAGCGTATCCAATACCCCGCAGGACCATGAGGAGAGGCTCCTTTCCCGCCGGGACCTGACGATTCAGGAGATCAGGAAAACCATTCCGAAGGATTGATGAAGTACCTTTAAGAATAAGCCTCTCTATATATAGAGTCTTTGCAGATTTATCTGTAGGGACTTTTTATAGTTTACATCCTTTTGATCTACTCTCAATAATATGGAGGAGTTCTATAAGTCTTTTTGATTTTTGCCACTCAAATTCCCAAACTCTCAACCCTCCCAACTCTCAACCCCCCAACTCTCAGACCCTCTAATCCTCCATCCCTCCAACTCTTCCACGCATCCTCCCTCCAGCCCAATAACCCTCCAACCCCCAAACCCTCCCACCCAAAAGCCCTCCCACCCCCCTTTCTCCACCTTTTTTCAACCTTAATCCCGGCCTCAGGCCTAATGTAGCCTTTGTCTGCCCTTAATGTGGATAACTGCGTCTTTTTGCTTAACGTGTGCTGCTGTAGTTCTTTACCGGTTGTATTTACCCACAGGATACGCTAAAGATGAATAAAATATGAACAAAATGTGAATTGGATTTGGAGGATTGGGTGAGAGTTTCTATCTTTGCCCCACTGAAAACGAGAGTAGATCAGTAAAGCGCAGAAGAGCTTTTAGATAAGCGGATATATTTTTTAAGAG
>Ga0308160_10000164_pt1 | contig 170125 bp, 154 predicted proteins | sample PhyFR1_FD_201036 | JGI IMG/M metagenome (GOLD analysis project Ga0308160, IMG submission 201036) | Phyllosphere microbial communities from UC Gill Tract Community Farm, Albany, California, United States - DLSLF.R1 | ecosystem: Host-associated > Plants > Phyllosphere > Unclassified | place...
GGATTTTCCCCTCTAAAAGGGTTCTAATAATTTGGAATTAATATCTATCCCCGGCGGTACCCGGAGCTGTAGGAACAGGCTCCTGCAAAGCTCATCCTTTAAACCGGTCAATCCCCAAATCAGGTATCAAAAGCCGCAGGCTCCATAAGAGCCTGCTGTTACTAGCCAAAACAGCCTTCCCGCTTTAATAAGCCCAGGAGGGGCGGCCTGCGCCTACTTTCCTCTCCTTCATCAACCGGTCTTTTTTAAGACCAATTATACTATGACCCCGGGGCAAACTCAGGCCTTAATCTTTTGCTGTATATTGCATCCGGCGTTTTGTTTCAAGAGGTTGATCCGGGCCTTCTCCGGATTTACATTGATCTTAATAGCCGCAAAAGGAACTTCCTGCATAACTTCCTGCATCCGGCTTTCATCTTCCCTCTGCCAGCCTCTTAATCCTGATTGTCCTTCGGGTCCAGGTTAAAACAATCGTTCACAAATCAAAAGACTGTAATTTTATAACTTATAACTTATAACTTATAATTTATAACCCTTACTCATTAATCCCCCCAAACTTTACCTCTCACAGCCTGCTGCTGAAATACCGGCAAATCCCCTAGCCCCGATAGAAACGGATACCCCGCAGCAGGCGGTGGAAAGCAACGGATTTAGCAACGGAAAAGCCCAGGCGTGAGGAGTAGCAGTGGATAGCGGGATCAAGCTCCTTATTTAACTCTTTCTATAGAAGTATTGATTTGATGAAAGTATACGAAGTAGATTAAGAGATAAGTTATTTTAACATTTTTAGTAACCTTATAATAGAAAATTAGGTTTTGTGTATAAATACTTAAAAACCGGCTTCGTCTGATGCTGTCTTATATTTTATTAATGTCTGGTACCGGCTATAACGATAAAACCAAATAGTATTCTACGGTAAAAGTTTAATTGGATTACTTTATAACATTCTTTAAGAGGGCAAACAGGATAAAAGGTTGTTAAGAAAATCGGATATAAATATTGATGAAAAAAGAATATTCTAAATAAAATGGTTTTTGCGGTAAATAAGATTATAAAGATCTGCTGATTTTAATCCCAATCGGAAGCAATAAATTTCATGCTGTTTCCCTGATGATCGTTTAGTATCAAAAAATGACCTTCCAGCCGGTATTCCTGCATCTGCTTAAGACTTTTGGAAAAATCATCTTCGAGTTTCATCTCCGGACAGGCCATTAATGTGGACCCGATGTCTGAAAAAGTTGTGGTTCCATTCTCTTTAAATACTGCCTTAAAAAACAGGTGATTGCACCCCACAAAAACATTGGCTTTTATCTTACCGTTTTCAGCAGGAGCTGTGAGATCGATTCTGGCCTGGTTCCTCATTAAATTTTCTTTTGTGTAATCCTTAAAAGAAATAAGCATCCATTCCCTTGCAATCCGGTGGACGGAAATGGTGGCGGGAGAGCAGTTCAGCAATAATAACAGGCAAAAAACACTTAAAATAACAGGCCCTATTCTTTTCATAAACCCTTTAAACCCATTTTCGTACCATCCGGGACGCGGAACCACAAAAAATTAGTAAATTAGCGACACAAAAATTATTTAATACAATGAAAAGAATATTACTGCTATTCACTTTCCTTTTGAGCTTTGCCCAGATGCGGGCAGACGAGGGAATGTGGTTGTTAATGCTCGTCAAAAGACTCAATGGCGTAGATATGCAAAAAGAAGGATTGCATCTTACCCCGGAGGAAATTTACTCGGTCAACAATTCAAGCCTTAAAGATGCTATTGTGAGCTTCGGAGGTTTTTGTACCGGGGAGATCGTTTCCAATCAGGGTCTTATTTTTACAAATCACCATTGCGGTTACGGAGCCGTGGCGGCAGCTTCAACGCCGGAGAAAGATTACCTGAAAAACGGGTTCTGGGCCATGAAGCAAAAAGATGAATTCAATGCAAAAGATCTCTATGTAAGATTTTTGGTTAGAATGGACGATGCTTCCCAAAGAATCAACTCCAAACTGAATAACAATATGTCTGCTGCAGAGCGTAAAGCAGTGATCGACGCTGAAACCAAAGCCATCCAGTCTGAAAACTCGGAGAATGGCAAATATACCGTTGTGGTAAGGGATTTCTTTAACGGAAACGAGTTCTACTATTTCGTATACCAGGATTATAAAGACATCAGGTTGGTAGGGGCTCCGCCTTCTGCCTTAGGTAAATTCGGCGGCGATACCGATAACTGGGAGTGGCCGAGACATACCGCAGATTTTACGGTTTTCAGAGTCTATGCCGATGCAGCAGGAAACCCTGCAGAATTCTCACCAAGCAATGTTCCCCTGAAGCCTAAACATTTCCTGCCGGTTTCTCTAAAAGGGGTTAAGCCGGGTGACTTCTCCATGATCCTGGGATATCCGGGAAGAACCAACCGTTACCTGACTTCTTACGGGATTCAGCAAATGGTGAACAAGGACTATCCGGCCTGGGTAGAGGCTTCAAAACTTGCCATGGATGTGATGAAGAAATACATGGATAAAGATAAAGGGACACAACTTAACTACGCTTCCCAATATGCTTCCGTAGCCAACTACTGGAAAAACAGACAGGGAACCATTGATGCCGTTATTAAAAACGGAACTATTGCAGACAAGAAAAAAGAGGAAGAGCGTTTCAAAACATGGGCGGTTCAGCCGGCCAATGTAGCGGAAAATGAGAATGTCCTGGAGGACATCGGGATCTACTACAAGCAGACTTCGGACCGTAATGTGGAAAGAATGTACATGACCCAGCTTTCAAGGAATTCCAAATATTTCACTCTGGCTCTACAGGTAGGAAGTCTGCTTCAGGCATATGCTAAGCAGGATATGGCCGGAAGGCTGGCTATGAAGCCGAAAGTAGATGCTGCTCTGAAAACCGCTTACGAAAACATCAATACCAAGCTGGAAGGAGAGATGATGAATTCTATGGTGAATCTTTACAAAACCAGAGTAAACAAGGACGTGGCTTTGGAAACCATTATGGGACTGGATGCCAATAACCTTTCCAATATTGCTTATTCTTCAATCTTTGCCAACAAAACGTCTGCAACGAATTTTGTCCTGAATCCTGATGCCCTGAAACTGGATGCCGATCCATTATGGAAAATTGCTAACGGAATCGTGGCCGACCAAAGGGCTTCCGCAGAGAGATTCGTGAAAATCGATGATAACTTTGCGAAAAACAACCGGCTGTTCCTGGCAGGATTGATGAAAGCCATGCCTGAGAAAAAATTCTATCCGGATGCAAACTCTACCATGAGATTAACATACGGAACAGTAGATAAATTGCCGATCAGATCAGACCGGAACTATTTCGGAATTACCGATAACTATTATACGGATATGACCGGTCTTGTAGGGAAATACAAGAAAGGAGATGAAGAGTTTGACCTTCCGCAAAGGGTAATCGATCTTTATAACCTGAAAGATTTCGGACAGTATGCCGATGCCAAAGGATATATGCCTGTAAACTTCCTTTCCAATAACGATATTACCGGTGGTAACTCAGGTTCTCCGGTAATCGATGCCGATGGAAACCTGATCGGGATCGCTTTCGACGGGAACAGCGAAGCATTAAGCGGAGACATCGTTTTCGAACCGGAATGGCAGAAAACCATCAACGTAGACGTTCGTTTCGTTCTTTGGACCATCGACAAATATGCCGGTGCCAGAAGGCTGATCGACGAATTACAACTGGTGAAAGACGAAAATACGCCAGCCGATACCAAAACAAAAATGCCTAAGGCCACTCCTGCCAAGGGAAAAAAGAAATAATCTTCACCGATAATTTTTTAAAAACCGCGAAAGTTTTCTTTCGCGGTTTTTTATTGATGAAATTGTATTATTAAATGTGAATTCGATGATATTTAATTCATTTCAACCATGTAAAAAAAAACACGCAAATGATTACGAATTTTAAATTGAGTCTGTTCTTCACGGAGTATAAACAGGATCATTTGATGTTTGAGACTGTTATCGATAGGTTGCCAGAAGAAACATCCGGTCTCCCTCTTCCAGCCTTTTTGAAAACTTTGACAAGGTTGAAATTCACAGAAATCGACCGCATTATCCTTTCAGGTCTGCAGTCAGGAATTGCTGAGCCCCACCATTAATGAGAGTGAGTGAGTTCTCCGTATGATGAACCGTAACCCCCAAATCGTTCATGACTTCTTTAAAATACCCTTTTTCGATATGTTTGCGAACCAAATTCTGCTGCCATGAAAACAAGGCCAGTTGTCCTTTATCATTTTTTATTGTTAAGACTTCCGAATCGTTTTTAAGATCTGAAATTTCAATGTTTATTACGGTACTTTCGTAAGGGGCAAAGCTTTTAGATAACAGGTTGTTTACCTTTTTCTGTTCTGAAGGATATTCAAATGTTTCTGCGGATGTTTTCATATAGATCGATGTTTTCTGCAAATATGATTTCTTAATGCGACAAAACTCGACGTATTATATTTTAATTTTAAAAAGATTGAAACGAACGGTCAATGGTGAATTTTGCTTGGCAGGTGAATAGTTAATTTTACTGACCTGCATAGATAAACATACCTTGTTTACTATTTACAATTCACCATTGACAATTCTCACCCTTAAAGACGCTGTTATGCGTTCCAGAATTCCCTGTCCAGGCTCCTGTACTGAATGGCTTCCGAAACATGGTGGGATAAGATGTTTTCAGATTCTTCAAGGTCAGCAATGGTACGGGCTACTTTCAGGATCCGGTCATAAGCACGGGCAGAAAGATTAAGTTTTTCCATAGCTGTTTTAATCAGGCTGAAAGACGATTCATCCAGCTGGCAGAATTTTTCAAGTTCTTTAGGCCCGATTTGCGCATTGTAGCTTATTTTTAAATCTTTATAACGCTCTCTTTGGGTCTCTCGGGCGATCAGGACCCTTTTCCGGATGTCTTCGCTTTTTTCCCCTTTCCGGCGTTCCGTTAGCTGCTCGAATTCCACCTTCTGCACTTCAATGTGAATGTCGATACGGTCGAGAAGAGGACCGGACAATTTACTCATATACCTTTGCATTTCGAAAGTGGAGGACGTGTTATTGGGATCGTCGGGGAAGAATCCGCTCGGGCTTGGGTTCATGGAGGCTACCAGCATAAAACTAGCCGGGTAGTTTACCGTAAACCTTGCTCTGGAAATGGTGACTTCGCGGTCTTCCAGCGGCTGGCGCATCACTTCAAGAACGGTTCTTTTAAATTCCGGCATTTCATCAAGGAAGAGTACGCCGTTATGGGCAAGAGAAATTTCTCCGGGCTGGGGATAGCTTCCTCCCCCAACCAGGGCTACATCGGATATGGTGTGGTGGGGAGAGCGGAAGGGGCGTACCGTCATAAGAGAGGTTTCCGTTCCCATTTTTCCGGCTACCGAATGAATTTTGGTGGTTTCCAGGGCTTCCTTTAAGGTAAGCGGTGGCAAAATGCTCGGTACTCTTTTGGCGAGCATGGTTTTTCCGCTTCCGGGCGGTCCGATCAGGATGATGTTATGTCCTCCGGCAGCAGCCACTTCCATGGCCCGTTTTGCCGTTTCCTGGCCTTTCACTTCTGAGAAGTCGAAGGGGAAATCGTTGATCTTTTCCTGGAATTCCTTCCGGGTATCGATTTCGATTTTTGGGAGTGGCTTCCCTTCGTTGAAAAAGTCGATGACTTCTTTGATGTTTTCTGCTGCATAGACGTCGAGACTGTTAACAATGGCTGCTTCACGGGTATTCTGTTTGGGAAGGATGATGCCTTTAAAACCTTCTTCACGGGCCTGGATGGCAATTGGTAGTACGCCTTTGATCGGCTGCAGGGTACCGTCCAGTGAAAGTTCACCCATAATGATGTATTCGTGAATATTTTCTGCCATGATCTGATCCGAAGCGGCCAGAATGCCGATGGCAATGCTCAGGTCATAGGCCGCCCCTTCTTTCCGGAGATCGGCAGGCGCCATATTGATGGTGATTTTTTTGCCGGGAATTTTAAAACCCGTATTCTTCAGGGCCGCAGAGATCCGGTAGCTGCTTTCCTTAATGGCATTGTCGGGAAGGCCTACCAGATGATATCCTACGCCCGTATCTACATTCACTTCGATGGTAATGGTTTGTGCCGCAACACCATGGATGGCACTTCCATAAACTTTGATCAGCATTTTTTCGTGTTTGCCGTAAATGTAAAAAATTTATAATTAACGGATTTTGTTTCCACATTCGTTGAATATTCAGATACAGGTAAAATTTTTAATTTATTTATTGATGAAGGAATAATTTTTAAAAGAGAAGATTCAAAGGGAGGAATGATTTTCTAAAATTAAATTTTATGTATTCTTTTTTATTTAGTCAGAATTAGAATTTAAAAAATTATACTGTCTTATTAGTAAGGCTGTAACAGAATAGTATTTATACAAACGAGATGAAAAGTTACAGGAAACATCTGGGAAATTAGTTTTGTAAAAAAGTGAAAAACGGCCGCTTCTCAGGAAACGGCCGTTCATATTTATCAACTATATAGTGTTAAAATTCTATATCTACTTCTAATTTCTCAGCCAGAAGCCTGGAAATTTTTTCTTTTAAAGGCTCGATATCGATATTTTGCATGGCATCATTGGCAAAGGCATATAATAACAGGGCCTGGGCTTTTTTCTTGGAAATCCCTCTTGCCCTAAGGTAGAACAGGGCATCTTCATTCAACTGTCCGACGGTACAACCGTGAGAACATTTTACATCATCTGCAAAAATCTCCAGCTGAGGCTTGGTATCGATTGCTGCGCCCTCGCTCAGCAATACATTATTATTTTGCTGGTAAGCATTTGTTTTCTGGGCCATTTTATCTACAAATACTTTTCCGTTGAATACCCCATGGGATTTCCCGTTGAAAATTCCTTTGTAGTTCTGGTAACTTTCACAGTTCGGGAAATTATGATGAACCGCCGTATGGTGATCAACCAGCTGATCTTTTCCGATAATCGTGATTCCGTTCATGAATGAATTGATGTTCGATCCGTTCTGAATGAAATCCAGGTTGTTTCTTACCAGTTTGCCTCCGAAAGAGAAAGTGTTCACGGTCGTTAAGCTGTCCTTTTCCTGTCTGGCGAAAGTACTGTCGATCAGATACGACGTGTCGGTGTCATTCTGCAGCTTATGCCAGTCGGCTTTTGCATTCGGGTAGGTGAAAATTTCCGTTACCGAATTGGTCAGTACATAGGTGGTGTCGAAATTGTGGTGGCTTTCAATAATTTCCACTTTGGCGCCTTCGTCGACAATTAATAGATTTCTTGTATTATAGAAGGTATTTTCTTCCTGATTCTGAGAAATATAAAAAATATGGATCGGCTTTTCGATCACTACATTTTTAGGAACCTTCAGGAAAAAACCGTATTTGCAGTAGGCCTGGTTCAAATTGGTGAAGGCTGATTTGTCAGCAGCAATCGTATTGAAATACTGATCGAAAATATCCCGGTGCTTTTCATCATTCAAAGCATAGTTAAAGGAAAGGAACTCAACGTTTTCAATTGAAACTTTTGATAATTCCTTACGGAGCTTACCGTTCACAAAAGTAATCCAGTCGAAGTTTTCTTCACCCAAATGCAATTGATCCAGTTGCTCTTTGGTAATATTGTGGTTTTCTTTCGGAAAAAAGTTATAGGCTTTTTCGGTAATCTCTCTTAGATTGGTATATTTATATTCTTCGTCTTTCTTTGTGGGAAAACCGATGCTTTCAAATCTTTGGAGTGCTGCTTTCCGGTCTTCATCCAAAAATCGGTGACGAAGACTTTCCAGAAATTCATGATGGTTTTCTGTAATCTGTTCTTTTAATGCCATTACTGGTATATCTGTGGTTTGCACCATTTTTTCTTTTTTGTTTTGGCTAAATTGTTAAACTGAGACTTAAAGTAAATCTCCGGATTTTTCTTCTTTTAATTAATTCAGAAGCCAGTCATAGCCTTTTTCTTCAAGCTCTAAAGCAAGGGATTTATCACCGGTTTTGATGATTTTCCCATTGGCTAAAACGTGAACGAAATCAGGTTGGATATAATTCAGCAGTCGCTGATAGTGGGTAATCAGGAGCACTGCATTTCCTTCGTTTTTGAAAGCATTTACTCCATCTGCCACGATTCTTAAGGCATCGATATCCAGTCCGGAATCGGTTTCATCAAGAATGGCCAGTTTCGGGTTAAGCATCATCATCTGGAAGATTTCATTTCTCTTCTTTTCGCCTCCTGAAAATCCTTCGTTCAGTGATCTTGAAAGGAAATCTTTTTTAATGCCCAGCTTTTCAGACTTTTCACGGATCATCGCCAGCATTTCTTTGGCCGGCATTTCTCCGAATCCGTTGGCTTTTCTGTTTTCATTCATCGCTGCTTTGATGAAGTTGGTTACGGAAACCCCCGGAATTTCCACCGGATATTGGAAAGATAGGAAAATCCCTTTGTGGGCTCTTTCCTCAGGCGCATTCTCGATGATGTTCTCTCCGCCGAATATGATTTCACCTTCTGTTACTTCATAATCTTCTTTTCCGGCGATAACGGATGAAAGGGTAGACTTACCGGCTCCGTTCGGTCCCATAATGGCGTGAACTTCACCCGGCTTTATTTCAAGATTAATTCCTTTTAAAATTTCTTTGTCGCCGTCTTCAATTTTGGCGTGCAAGTTTTTTATCTCTAACATATATTCAAATTTATCGCAAGGTTAGACAAAGATTTTTTAATCTCCTCTGTTTTTTTAAGATAAACAAAGGCGCTAACGCTTATCAATGAAATACTATTTTTTATTTTAAACATTAAGAATTTAAGCCATTTTTAATGTATTATTTTTCTTTAAGGAAATCAATTCCTTAACTTTTTTTAAGCATTAAGTATTTAAATATAAACTTAATTTCTTAATGTTTAAACTTCTATCCCACAGATCCCTCCAGAGAAATCTCCAGTAATTTCTGGGCTTCAATGGCAAATTCCATCGGTAGTTTGTTTAAAACTTCTTTGCTGAAACCGTTAACGATCAGGGCAATGGCTCTTTCGGTATCGATTCCCCTCTGGTTGCAGTAGAAAATCTGGTCTTCCCCGATTTTTGAAGTGGTTGCCTCATGCTCCAGCTGGGCAGTCGGATCTTTAATTTCGATATAAGGGAAGGTATGGGCGCCGCATTCGTTACCCATCAACAGCGAGTCACACTGAGAGAAGTTCCGTGCTCCTTTTGCGGAAGGCATTACTTTTACCTGTCCCCGGTAGGAGTTCTGCGATTTTCCGGCAGAGATTCCTTTGGAAATAATCGTTGATTTGGTATTTTTTCCGATATGGATCATCTTGGTCCCGGTATCGGCATACTGGTGATTGTTGGTCACGGCTATAGAGTAGAATTCACCGATTGATCCGTCCCCTTTTAAGATACACGAAGGGTATTTCCAGGTTACGGCAGAACCGGTTTCCACCTGCGTCCAGGAAATTTTTGCATTTCTCTCGCAAAGTCCTCTTTTCGTCACAAAATTGAAAACCCCGCCTTTTCCTTCTTCATTCCCCGGGTACCAGTTCTGAACGGTTGAATATTTAATTTCGGCATCGTCCATGGCAATCAGTTCCACTACTGCGGCGTGAAGCTGGTTTTCGTCTCTCGACGGTGCAGTACAGCCCTCAAGATACGACACATAGCTTCCTTCATCGGCAATCACCAGCGTTCTTTCAAACTGTCCGGTACCGGCCTGGTTGATCCGGAAATAGGTGGAAAGTTCCATCGGGCATCTTACGCCTTTCGGAATATAGCAGAAACTTCCGTCGGAAAATACCGCGGAGTTCAGGGCGGCATAAAAATTATCGCCTCTCGGAACCACTTTCCCAAGGTATTTTCTCACCAGGTCGGGGTGGTTTTTAATCGCTTCGGAAATAGAGCAGAAGATGATTCCTTTTTCCATCAGGGTATCCTGGAAAGTCGTCTTTACGGAAACGGAATCTATAACGATATCCACGGCTACACCGGAAAGCCTTTTTTGCTCTTCAATGTTGATGCCTAATTTTGCAAATGTTGCGAGCAACTCGGGATCCACCTCATCCAGGCTTTCAAGTTCGGGCTTGGCTTTTGGCGCGGCATAATATTTAATAGCCTGGAAATCCGGCTTTTCATATTTAATATTGGCCCATTCGGGTTCCGTCATTTTCAGCCAGATCCTGAAAGATTCCAGGCGCCATTCCGTCATCCATTCCGGTTCTTCTTTTTTGGCAGAGATGGCACGGACGATATCTTCATTCAATCCGGTCGGGAAGTCTTCGTAATCGATTTTGGTTTCCCAGCCGAATTCGTATTTTTTATTTTCCAGATCGACTCTCAGGTCATCTTCAGTATATTTATTCATATTTAATATTCAAAAAATTCAAAATTCAAAATTCAAAATTTTGCTTCTCCGAATTAATTTAATTATCTGTTTTTATATTTTGAGCCTTTAAGATCACTGTTCTGTAAGTAAAATATAAAGCCTCCTATTTTCTTACTTAAATCCGTTGTTTTATTTTTTAAAACTTCAAATTTTTCATTTGAAATAAAATTTCTATCTAAAACCCTGTACAATTGGGATCTTGTTTCTCCACAAGATGCTTTCGAAATATATAAGAACTGTAAAAACTCTTTATTGCCATTTCTCTCGAATCCTTCAGCAATATTATCCATTATCGAGCCTGAAGATCCATCAATCTGATTGGCTAAGCGAAAATTATTTTTAAGACCAGAATTTTCGATAATTTCATAAATATCATTACAAAGTTCTCTCGAAAGTTGCCAGATTTCCAAATCTTCAAAAGTCTTATACGTTGCCAATATTGAATTTTAAATTTTAAATATTGAATTTTTAAAGAGAAAAACTTTCACCGCATCCGCAGGTTCTGGATGCATTGGGATTGTTAAAAACAAATCCTTTTCCGTTTAATCCTCCCGAATATTCAAGAATGGTTCCTGCTAAATAGAGAATGGATTTTTTATCAACAACAATTTTGATGTTGTTGTCTTCAAATATTTGATCAGTGTCTGTTTTTTGGTTGTCAAACTTTAAAACATATTCTAAACCAGAACATCCTCCGCTTTTTACGCCCACTCTTACAAAGTCTTCTGCAGGGTTAAAGCCTTCTTCCGTCATCAGCTGAATCGCTTTTGCCTTCGCTTGGTCTGATACTTTTATCATTGTATTTATTTAGAATGATTTAATGAGGCAAAAATACGAACTAATTTCCGCAATCTCAAATCGAAGCTGTCTATTTTAATGATTCTCTTCTTCATACCTCTTTTTTTTATCCCGAGTCCATATTAAAAGTCCGGAAAATTCCTGCACAAAGCGTTTATCATAAGATTTTGATTTAACTTTAAAATATATTTTTCATCTATAAATAAAATTAGCAGTGAAACAAAAATTATCCGGTTTTTTCGTCTTGTTCTTAGCCGTTTTTTCTTACTCGCAGACGACGAGATACATCTATGAAACATCAGTAAATCCGGATTCGATCAATCTGGTAAGGATGAAGACGGAACGTACTTTTCTGGATGTGAAAGGAAGCCGGTCACTGTTTATCAGTGAAAACAAACTGATTAAGGATTCCATCTCTGCTTCTTTTAAACAGGCAGAAAAAGAAACCCGCAAAAAAGAGGAAAAAGATTTTTCCAAACCGGGAAACAAAAAACATTTCGAGCCGACTTTCTTTGAATATTTTATCATCAAACATATCCCTGAACAAAAGGTGTCTTATTATGATCAAGTGGGAGGAAAACAAATTTATTATACAGAGGACAAGCCTGTAAAATGGGAAATGGCCAACGAAGCCGAAAAACAGAACGGCTATCAGGCACAGAAAGCAACAGCCTATTTCGGGGGAAGGATCTGGACGGCGTGGTATACGAAAGATATTGCCGTTTCAGACGGACCGTATAAATTTTCAGGCCTGCCGGGATTGATTGTCAGGCTGGAAGACGATAAAGGAGATTATAAATTTGATTTGGTTAAACGAGTGATCCTTAAAAACTCATTTGAAGAACCCACGCAGACTGATGCGAAGCAAAGCACAAAACTTGATTTTCACGGCGATAAAGCCGCTTTGGAACTGGAATTGATGAAGAACAGAAAATCCATGGCAGGAAACACCGGAGCCGGAATGCAGAACTTTGAAAGTGGAGGAAGAAGTGCCGGTGGAATGCAGGGTGGTGGCCATCGCGGTGGCGGCAGGGGAATGCGTGGCAGCGGAATGAACGGTGGAAATAATGGTTTTCCCGTGCAGAACTCAGGAAATAGGAATATTCCTTCTGAAACGGGAAATCAGAATCCGATAGAATTACAATAAATATAATATAAATGAAAAAATTAGCAATCATTGCTTTGGCGTTATTCATGCAGACCGCCTTCGCACAGGTAAACCGGTTTGTTTATCAGGTTACCATGAAACCCGATGCCTCGAATAAAAGCGATGTAAAAACCGAAAATGCCTATCTGGATATTTCTCCGGAAAAATCGGTGTTCTATTCTGAGAATAGGATCAAACGGGATTCTTTGATAAAATCTACCGTCCAGAGCGGCGGTGCCCGGGGCTTCAACCGCGAACAGATGGAAGGCCTGCGCTCAAATATCAATTATTCCGTTGAAAAAGATAAGAAAAGCCAGAAAATGACTTTTAAAGACCGGATCGGAAGGGATGTCTATACCTATGAGGAAGACCGTCCGCTCAACTGGAAAATATTGTCGGAAACTACCAAGATCGGAGACTACAAGGTTCAGAAAGCTGAAACAGATTTCGGCGGCAGAAAATGGACAGCCTGGTTTACCACGGATCTGCCATATCAGGATGGGCCATACAAATTCGGAGGACTGCCCGGACTTATTGTAAAAGTGGAAGATGATAAAGGCGACTATTCCTTTGATTTAATGAAAAATTATAAGATCAGTGATTTTCCTGAAATGAACCAGTTTGGAAATACCATTAAGGTAAAAAGGGGAGATTATGCAAAGCAGCAGAAGAAATTCATGGAAGATCCTATGTCCTTTATGACGCAAGGCGGCGGAGGCCAGATCAGAATTGGCGGTGATGGCGGCCCGCGTGGCGGCGGAGGCGGTAATCCTCCCGGCGATTTCAGAAAGAGAATGGAAGAAAGAGTAAAGGATGAAGCAAAGAAAAACAGCAATCCGATCGAATTACAATAAAAATATAATCCTGAAGATTTTCTTCAGGATTATATTTTTATATGAGTTTTCTCTAAAATAATTTTGTTGTAACAGGCTAGCTCCGGAATAACGATGCAGTTCTTATTAATGATTTTAATGTTATTCTTTGTAAATAGCTTTTTTGTTTTTTCAGATAATGGAAGGAGGCCAAAATGATAATACTTCATCTTTTTATTATTATAATCATAAATAGCTGCTCTTTTTATTTTGGAAAACTGTAAATAGTCTTTTTGATTAACTGATGGTTTTAATGCAAACGTAGAGCTGCATAAAAAACAAGCCGTAATGAGTACTATTTTATTTCTCATTGTGTAATTAATTTTTCTTTACGAATGATCCGGACAACATTAAGTTTACTTTAAAAGTTGGTTGAATGTATCTCCCTGCTTAATGTCACCGGTATTATATCCTTTCATAAACCATTCCTTACGCTGTGCGGAAGATCCGTGAGTAAAGCTTTCCTGGTTCACATATCCCTGAGATCTTCTCTGGATATTATCATCACCAACTGCTTCTGCCGCTTCAATCGCCGATTGGATATCTCCAGGTTCAAGAATATGCTCTCTGCTGTCCGTCTGTTTGGCCCATACGCCGGCATAAAAATCTGCTTGGAGTTCCGTTGCAACTGAGACTTTATTCAGTTGAACTTCGGAATATTGGCCGCTTCTTCTCAGCTCATCTACTTTCTGGGTAGTTCCCAATAAAGTCTGAACGTGATGTCCCATTTCATGAGCCATAACATATGCAATCGAAAATTCGGTAACTTTTGCGCCGAAGCGTGATTCAAGTTCCTTAAAGAAACTCATATCCATATATACCGACTGATCTGCAGGACAATAAAAAGGTCCCATGGCAGACTGGGCTACACCGCAGCCCGATTGTGTTGTTTCCTCAAACAAAATAACCTTGGCAGGATAATACTGCATGCCGTTTTCAGCAAAAATTTTAGTCCAGGTCTCTTCGTTTTCTGCCGTTACCATGCTTACAAATTCACGGATTTTCAACTCGTTCTGATTCAGTTCCCGTTTTTCGGTTCTGGCGGCACCAGGACCTGCACCTGAAGAAAGAATCGCCGAAGGATCTCCTCCGAGGAAAAATATAATGGCAGCAATAATCAGGGTTCCAAGCCCGCCGCCTACTACGGCTCCGCCGCCCAGTCCGCGCCTGTCTTCTACATTATCACTTCTATCGTCAGTCCATCTCATTCTTAATTTTAATAAAGTGAAAATTTTTAGAAAATAATTGATACTATTAAATTTAGCATGTTTTAAGTGTACAACAAACAGGCATATTACGCATTGATTCTATCCATAGTGCTAAATTGCGTCTATCCTCAACACATCCCCCTCTGTCTCCAGTCCATCTAAGACCTCCATTAACAGATTTCATTTCTTCTCTCGAAATTTTTTTGGCTTTAGTTTTTAATGTAATTAAATTTTTCATAAGTATTTTTTTTAATTTGATCCAAGATAATTAAAAAAATCATATAATCAAAATATTTATTTAATTTGTTAAAATAGGTTTTGCATAAATCAATATGCACAATGTTTTATATATCAACTGTTTATATTGATCTTTTAATTTGTATTATTTTAAAAATTAATAAACTGATTTTTACTTTAATTGTATGAATTTAAATCGTTAATAATAGAAAAGAATAAACTTTGTTATATCTAAATTTAGAATTTTAAGTAATATTTTTGTAAAAAAATATAGTTAAAATGAAAAGAATTCAGATCACTTTTTTATTGTTACTGATCGGAATCATAGCTTGTGAAGAAAAAGAATATAAGGAAGATGAGGTCAACAGCATCGATAAAAAAGCTTCGATAGAAACGGAGCTTTCGGTACAGCATATTGATACGGCCGATGTATTGATAACCCGGCACAAAATCTGGAAGGATAAAAAGCTTTTTAAAGAAATTATAAAAAGAGATACGATCCCAAGTCTTGGTGACACACTGATGGAATCTGAAGATAAGAACGGGGTTGTACATAAGGACCATACCAGGAAGGATTACGAATTTTATATTACGGTACAATAATGAAAAAATCGGGTTCTGTAAAATTGCTTTTCGTAACGGGAATCCTTGCGGCCTGTTCGCAGGAGAAGCCCAAAGAGGAGTGGAAAAATGAGAAAAAGGTCTATATGAGATCCGATACCACGGCTTCCTATTCGAGGACGCATGGCTTTATGCCGGGGTTTTTCTGGTACCACGCATTCCGGCCTTACGGTGCATACAGCAACGGGGGATATCACCGGACGGGCTATTACAGTGATGCCATCAGTTCAAAAGCAAATATCGGAAGAAGTTCTTATAAAGGAAGTGTGATAAGAGGCGGATTGGGAAGAAGCGGTTTCAGGGCATCATCATAAGCGTATGAAAAGAACAGCATCACAATTCCGCAAAAACTGGGAAGAAAAGCTTGAAGGCTTAGGCTTCGGCTACCATTCCCTGGAAGGGCTTTACTGGGACGAAAGCCATTATTATGAGTTCTCCATGCAGGAGATCGATACGGTTGAAAAAGCAACCGCCGAACTGTGGCAAATGTGCCTTGAAGCGGTGGACTATATCATTGAGAAAAACCTCTGGCACCGTTTCAGCATTCCCGGATGGTTCAGGAATTATATCGTCACGAGCTGGGAAGAAGACCATCCTTCAATATACGGAAGATTCGATTTCGGTTTTGACGGAAAAAACCTGAAGCTGCTTGAATTCAACGCTGATACGCCGACATCGTTGTATGAGGCATCCGTAATTCAATGGTACTGGCTGCAGGAAATGTTTCCGGAGAAAGACCAGTTCAATTCCATTCATGAAAAACTGGTGGATTATTGGAAGTACCTTACCCAATACATGAACCCGCATGATATCTATTTCGCTTCCCTGACGAATATTGAAGATGTGACGAATGTGGAATACCTTCGCGACTGTGCCACACAGGCGGGCTTTGAGACGGAATTCATCCCCATTCAGGACATCGGATGGGCGGAAGAGATCAGGGAATTTATTGCCGGAGACGGCTCCGTGATGGATTATATTTTCAAGCTGTATCCTTACGAATGGATCCTGGAAGACGGCTTCGGCGAAAAACTGGTCGAAAACGGGTTCCGTTCCCAATGGATCGAGCCGGCCTGGAAGGTTTTGCTTTCCTCAAAAGCAATCCTGCCCGTTCTTTGGGAAATGTATCCGGATCATCCTTATCTGCTACCCGCTTATTTCGAACAAAAAGACCTGAAAGATTTTGTTAAAAAACCGGTCTATTCCAGAGAAGGCGCCAACATCATTTTATATAAAAACGGCGAGCCTGTAGAAGAAAATTCCGGAGCCTACGGTAAAGAAGGCTTTATTTACCAGCGGTTGTTTAATCTGCCCGATTTCGACGGGAATTATCCCGTGATCGGAAGCTGGGTAATCGGGCAGGAGCCTGCCGGGATTGGGGTCAGGGAAAGCATTCACCTGATTACCAATAACCAGAGCCGTTTTGTTCCTCACCTGATCAGCGGTTAAGCATGTTCTTTTTCAGCCAGTAGGAAGTAGATTGGTAAGCGGAAATTGTGGCGTTTACCAATTGCTTATTCTGATCTTTCTCTTTTAAAGGATTTTCATCAAAATAAATATTGAATTCAGGGGAAAGGTTGTTCTTCTGCTGAACCAATGCGTATTGTTTTATTTTTCGCACCGGGGAGACAATCGTTAAATGGTTGTCTTTGATAAGGCCGAGATCCTCATAGGTCGCTACATACGCTTTAGGCTGGAATTCTTTGGTGAAAACATCCTGCCCTAAAAATTTCGACTGGTATTTAAAGTTCAGAAGGCCGAAGAGGGTAGGCATCACATCAATCTGCGACATGGTTTGGGTAAACTTCTGAGGTTGGATAAATCCTTCCGAGAAAATCATCGCCGGAATCCGGTATTTATCCATCGGGAGCTCCGTACCGCCTGCGCTGGAAGCACAGTGGTCGGCAATAACCACAAATACGGTATTGTTGTACCAGCTCTGTTTCCTGGCCATTTCAAAGAATTTTCTCAGGGCATAATCCGTATATTTTACACCGCCTTCACGGGATTTCGCATCACCGGGAATATCGATCTTTCCGTTCGGATAGGTAAAAGGACGGTGATTGGAAACCGTCATCCAGTGGTTGAAGAACGGCTTTCCGGATTTTGCTTCCGCATTCATGGTGCTTATGGCTTTTCTGGCCATATCTTCATCCGCTACACCCCAGACATTAGCAAAGGTGATCTCTTCCGGAATAAAGTTATTCCGGTCTACGATGTCATACCCGTTGCCTTTATAGAAATCCTCCATATTATCGAAATAGCTGTAGCCGCCGTATAAAAATTTCACCTCATAGCCCTTCGATTTAAAGACGCTGCCTGTGGTTAATTTATTTTTATTATTTTCTCTCTTAATGATACTCTCTCCGGCGGTGGGCGGAATACAGAGCGTCAGTGCTTCAAGGCCGCGGACGGTTCTGTTTCCGGTAGCATAGAGGTTGGTAAACACCAGCGACCGATCTGCGAGGCTATCGAGAAAAGGCGTAATTTTCTGGGTATTCCCATAATGCGCCAGGAAATCTGCAGATAAGCTTTCGATGGAGATGAGAACGACATTTTTCTTCAGTTCGGGTGCTGCCGGCATAATATTTCTCTGCAAGGCAGGCGGGGCAAACTGACTTAGAAAGTTCTTCTCTGCCTTTTGCTGATTGATTTCAGGATAAAACTGGAAATAATCAAGCTCATTGTGCGTAAATGCCCAATAGAATTTCGGCAGCCCGTTGGCCTGGATTTCTTCCCCGAAAACATTACTGCCTTTGAATTTTGTGGTAAAGCTCAATCCGAAGAGACTGATCCCGCATAAAACCAGATAGGCTCCCATTAAAAGGGTTTTCTGCTTCAGGTTGGGAAGCTCCGATAATTCATTCTTCGTTTTCCGGTAAATAAGGACCGTAAGGGTAAGGGTAACTGCAGCAATACCCAGGAATAAAGGAACCACGGGATAACTTTCCATGATGTTTCCGATCACTTCATTGGTATAGATGAGGTAATCCACAGCGATGAAGTTGTACCTAAGCCCGAATTCATTATAAAAGAAATACTCGCTTATGGCATTGAAAATTATAATCAGTACATACAGGAAAAGAGTGATAAAATATAAACTGTTCCGGATCTGCAGCCTTCTTTCCGGCAAAAAAAACATCAGAGCGAAGAAAATAATCTTCAGGCCTATAAATGCCAGTGCGACTTCGGCAATCGATCCTCCGTATTGTTTAAAGATATTGTCCGGGATAAGGAGAATATACAGAAACAACAGGATGAGCAGGCATAAGATGATCTGTCCATAAGGTTTCCTGTATTTTGAATTCGATAAAAACAGAAAATACAAGGCTAAAAAAGGGCAGGTTAAAACAAAAACCAGCACATCGTTCAGCATCCCGGTCAGCAGGATTCTCAGGATTTCAAAAATACCGAAACTTGCCGTGGTAATCGGGTGGGATAGAAAAACGATTCTTATGATCAGGGAAATGGTGAGGTATAGAGCCCCTAAATAAAGAAAGGGCCTGATTTTCTGCGCAAACATCGGTGTGGAATGAATATTAATTTTTACAAAAGTAACCATTAGAGATTATTTTTTTATCGATCGGTGTAAAATCTCGTAAAAATTAGAAACTTTATAAATGATTAAAAAAAAATTAAGAGATTAATATTTTAAAAGTATGATTTGGGTCTTTTTTTGTGGTATAATAAACAAAATGGGACTATTTTCATAGTCCCGGTATTTTAATAATAAAAATTGTTAAATCAAGAGTGCCCGAAACCGATATTTCCTTTCTTTCCGGAAAGGTTTTTCCTGAAGTCGATCATTCTCAAGGCAGTAACTGCTGCTTCAACGCCTTTGTTTCCAAGGTCTCCGCCGCTTCTTGCAATCGATTGTTCTTTCGTATCGTCTGTTAAAACACAGAAAATGGTCGGAGTATCGGTTAAGATATTGCAGTCTTTGATCCCCTGGGCCACTGCTGAACAAACATACTCAAAGTGAGGCGTCTCACCACGGATTACGCATCCGATGGAAATTACCGCGTCGAACTTCCGTTCCTTGCACAGCTGCATGCTTGCATAGCTCAGTTCAAAAGCACCCGGAACCGGAAAAAGCCTGATGTTTTCAGATTTTACGCCTTCCTTCTGAAGGATTTCCAGGGCTGCGTCACGAAGATTGTAGGTTACAAAATCATTCCACTCGGCAAAAACAATGCCGATAGAAAACTCATCGGCATTGGTTATATGAAGTGGCTTGTAATCGGAAAGATTAACTGTTGCCATTATTTTAGTAATATTTAGTCATTTCGATATAGGAATCAGACATTCCGTTGTCGTAATCCTGATATTTTTCATCGATGGTCGCGAAATACTTTTTAGCTTCCGCATTTTTCTTCAATCCCAAAGCTACAATCCCTGCTTTTCTTGTGAAATAATAGGTCGTGTAAGGATCGTCTGAGGCAGAAGCTGCTTTATCAAGCAGTTGTAATGCTTCATCGTTTTTGTTGAGACCCGATTTCGCATCTGCCATGGCTCCGTATTTCATCGCCACCAAAGTTTTGTTGTCGGAAGAAAACTTATCAAGAAGATCGTAAGCTTCCTGGAATTTTCCTTCTTTAAACTTCAGTAAACCGGCATTGTAAGCAGAAAGCTCACCCACTGCTGTTCCCGAATATTCGTTATACGTTCCCAGGAATCCCGGATTTGCAGCAGAGTTACCGCCCAATGCTTCTTTATTTTTTCCTTCAGCAAGATTTTTCTGAGCAGCCAGGAAACCCTTTACGGCTTCCACGTTTTTAGGAGCTACCACAAATTGCTTGTACCCGAAGAAACCCAGAACGCCCAGCACCAGTAATCCGAAAACAACCGCCAGAGGCTTTGAATATTTTTCAATGAATCGTTCCGTGTTTAAAGCTTCTCTGTCAAGATCTTTAAAAAACTCAACCGTTTCTTTACCCTCTTGCTCGTTTGTAAGTTTTGCCATAAATTATTAAAAATTGAAATGCAAATTTAATTGTTTCTGAATGATTTACAAAATACTTTCTGCGTATTATTGATGAAATGTTACGAATTGTAAATTATATGACGCCGGACAGTGTTGTTTTATCATAAAAAATGCTTCATGAAAGGTTTCATAAAGCATTTTTTGGTTTTTGGAAACAGTTAATATTCTAAAATATGATATACTTCCGCATTGAACTTTTTGAGTTTCTCTTCCCCTTTGAGGCCGGTGAGACCGATCAGAAAGCTGAACTGCGCTACGGTAGCGCCCTGCTTTTCCACCAGTTTGGCCGCCGCTTCGGTGGTACCGCCGGTAGCCAGAAGGTCGTCATGGATCAGGACTCGCTGTCCGGGTTTAATCTGCCCTTCACGGGTTTCGATCACTGCACTGCCGTATTCCAGGTCATATTTTTCTGAAATCACCGGCGGCGGCAGCTTTCCTGCTTTCCGGATCAGGATGAACGGAACTTCAAGAGCTACTGCAATGGCGATCCCGAAGAGGTAGCCGCGGCTTTCAATTCCACAGACGGCGTCTATTTTTCCTCTGCTTACCGATGCCAGATCTGCAATGACTTCTTCATAGAGTTTTGAATCCAGGAAAATAGGAGAAATGTCCTTAAACTGAATTCCCGGAATCGGAAAGTCAGGGATGTTTTCGATGGTTGCTTTCAGTTTCCCGATTAATTCCTGTGATGCCATGTCTGTTTTTATGGATTGATTCTGTAGCTGGAAATTTTCCAGTCTCCGTTTACATTTTTAAGCCCGAATGTTACTTTCAGGGCGGTGGTTTTACCGCTTTTATCGGTTACGTCATACGTTGCGTTTACACTTGCGGAATTCGCATTCGATGCATTGGTGGTCAGATTCTTTACGCTTACATTCTTTACAGAGCCGAAGCCTGAAGTGGGATTGGCAAAAGATTCGTAGCTTCCCCAGTTCGGATTGCTGGCTGCGTTATAGGCGGCTTTCAGATTCTGTGCGCTTACGTTATTCAAAAATCCGGTTACCGTGGTTTTAGGATCGGCGGCCGGTTGTTTAGGAGTAGCCGGTGTGGTAGCCGGAACAGCATTCGGATCGGTGGAAGCAGGAGGAACCGTTGCATTCGGATCGTTCGGATCGATAACCGCCGGGTCCTGAGGTACGGCCAGAGAGTCCACTTTCGGTGGGGCCGGAACTTTAAGCAGGTCAGGATTTACGTCCAATCCGACTTTCGTCATTTTGAATGTCTTTGCGGTAGTTTTCACGGAAACCGTGATGTCTATTTTGTTATCCATCACTTTTGCTGCAGGAATGGAGGCGAATTTTAAATTGAATCCTTTAAACCTGTTATCCTGCATTAAGTTTTTCGCCGTCAGAAGCTTTACGCCATTGCTGAAGACCTCAAGGGTTGCTTCAAGGCCTGCTCCGGTAAAGGATACCGGTTTTCCGGCGTTGTCTACCAGTCTTGGTACGATCTGTATTGCCGTCGGGGCACCCAGTCCGTCATCACCGGTAGGCTGGGTCGTAATGCTTAAGGAATTTGCTTTCACATCATTCGGGTCGGTTTCTTTGGCTGTTTCGTTACCGAAGATATTCATTTCACCCAGGGAAGGCGGTGCGGTGCTGGCCCATTCGATTCCGTTTTTCTGGGCCACCTGGTCTGCCATGGTCATGATTTCAGGAACTTTTTTTCCGTCGATGAGGTGTCCGAGGGCTTTCAGCTCGGCAACATCGCCGTCTGCCTCCACGCCAAAGGTCTTAAGGATATACAACGCTTCATTGAATTTAATCTGCTGAATCGTCGGAAGACTGGCCGTCATATCATTGATACTCGACTGTAAAGTCTTGGTCGTGGTCGCGTCTACATGATCTTTTTTGCATGCCGTAAATAACAACAGGCTGAAGATGAGTAGAAAAGAAAACTTTTTCATTTTTTTTCCGTTTAGCACAAAAATAATAAAACCTTTATTAATAGAGGATTTTATTTTTTATTTTGTTTCTCTTTCAGGTCATCTTTGAAAAATGAGCTGAAAACAGACTGCATATTCGGAAAGGAGGGCTCTTCCCAATAGTTTGAAGTGTAGCTGCTGCCGTTTATGTCAAACTTTATTTTTTCCGATTTGTTTTCATTACCGAAGTCGAGTTCTTCAGGATAAAAATTGGTATAGGTAACAACCGCATTGTATTCGGGCTCGCTTTTGTGTTTCATCTTCAGAAACCCGATTTCATTGTATTCCAGCAGATCCCTTAGCTGTTTGGTTGAATTTGGAGTATACGCAATATTAAGAATGGATCTGACGTCGAAAAGGCGGTATCCGAAAAAGGCAAATTCTTTTTCCTGCAATGCCTCTCCCGTAATTTCGATTTCATCCTTTTTTGTACCTTTCAGTTCTTTTAATACCGTGTTTTTCATCTTCCGGTACTCATTGATATTTCCGACATCTTTAAGCTTCGGAATTTTTAAGAATATTCCGTAATCCCAGGAAGAGAGTTTTTTCCGGTCCATTTCCGCATTTTCCAGCCTGAAGACCCTGTACTGTTCGACCTGCGTATCTTTCAGCTTTTTGGTCTTGTTGTCGAAAATGTAGGTTACGATCCCATCTGCATAAGAATTCAATTTGTTATTCAGCGTAACATAAGTGTTGAAGTTTCCTTTTATGAAAACATATTTTGCAGGCTTGTCATTTTTGATGATTACCGCTTCGATGTCTTTGATGCGGTCATTAATTTTAATCACATCCTTATCAAAGTCCGAATAGGAGAGGGTAGCTACGGAAACATTGTCATAGACCAGCTGGAATTTCTCCTGTCCGGGCTTTATAAGCTCTTTATCAATTTTGCCGTCGATATCCGAGAAGGCAACAATGCTTCCGTCTTTTCCGAAAACCGAAACTTTAGGCAAGGGCCTATTGGTTTTTTCAGAGATAAAAGTGATGCTCTGGGCATAAGCTGACTGTAACAGCACAATAAAAAGAAAGATAAAGAATTTTTTCGTCATGGTAATTGTTCTGATTAATATTCAGATTAAATTTAAAAATAATCTGTTATTATTAAGACAACCGGAAATGAAAAAGGTTACGGGATGCTTTAAACTTTTCAGCAAAAAAAAGACCGGTCGTAACGATCGGTCTTTAATTTATCTCTTATCAGTTTTCCTTAGAAAGGATACTCATAAATTTCAGATTCATGTAAATATGGGTTTCCGGTAGGGATCAGCTTCAGTTTAGATAATGCGGAAAGCACGGTAAACATAAATAATCCGACTACAAAAAGGATGGCTCCCAGGATCAGCATGAATACCTCAGGCGTTTTCCAGTAAGGTCCTACGGTTCCCGGCATTACCATATTGAAATAATCCAGGATGTGGCCGCAGATTACCACGATGGCCATAATGGTTACTACTTTGTAATTTCTCTTGATGCTGCTGCTTACCAATACCAATAAAGGCAATAAGAAGTTGATGATCAGCATCGGTAAGAAAGTAGGAGAGTAGTGCTGGAATCTTCCGAAGAAGTAGTTTACTTCTTCCGGAATGTTCGCATACCAGTACAACATGAACTGTGCAAACCAGGTATAGGTCCAAAGCATACTTGTAGCAAATAAGAATACCCCAAGATCATGCAGGTGGTTATCGTTGAATTGAGGAAGGAATCCGTTTTTCTTCAGGTAAACACTCAGTAGGATGATTACGGCAATCCCGCTTGAAAGGCAGCTCACCATCGAATACCAGATATACATCGTAGAGTACCAGTGAGGGTCGATAGACATCAACCAGTCCCAAGCCCATGCTGCAGAAGCAAATCCGAAGAATGCGATATATCCTACTGCCCATCGGTAAAGCATCTGATATTCGGTTCTCGAATTGGTGTCGTCCACTTTCTTAGACTGAGCTTTCAGTTTCCATGAGAAGAAAGAAGCACCCAATACATAGATAAACGTTCTTACGGCATAGAAAGGAATATTTAAGAAGATTCTCTTTTCAAAAAGGATCACATCGAAATGTGCTGAGTTAGGATCGGTAAGTTCCGGATCCATCCAGTGGAAAAGGTGTCCCTGGTGGGTAATGTTCAGTAACATCAGGATAATCAGAATTGCACCCCCGTAAGGAATATAAGAAGCAATCGCTTCCATTACCCGGGTAATGATGATCGGCCATCCTGCGTGGGCAGCGTGCTGAATAGAATAGAAGAACAATACACAGCAGCTTACGCCGAAGAAAAATACAGCTACAAAATGTATGGCCGCTAAAGGCTGGTTGTGTACCTGAAGTTCAGCGTGCTCAAGGTGAGCCGCATGATCCTGGGGACCTACCATTTCACTTGAGTGTGTAGGCGCATTATGACCTGAAGCATGTACCGCTTCCATCATCTGCTCTATTTTTTCTGTAGAAATTCCTTTATTTAAAAAGAAACCGATACCAAACAGAACTAAACCTACAACAAGAAGGATTATAGAAGTTGATTTTAATTTTGGTGAAAAACTATACATTTCTTTTCTTATTTTTTAGTTTCGGTAGTCATTTCTGATTTCGCAGCAGCAGTGGCCGGCGCAGCAGTAGCAGATGCCGTGGCAGGTGCAGCCGTAGCGGTTGCAGCAGCAGGCGCGGCAGTCCCTTTTTTGAAGGCATTGATCACATACATGGCTACTCTCCATCGGTCTCCCGCATTCAGTTGCCCTGCATAAGATCCCATTGCGTTTCTACCGTTAGTTATTACATAATGAACAGATCCTACAGTAATTTCTCTGTCAGCATAGTTCGGTACACCGGAAAAAGCTCCGGATTGTACGATTGGCCCCTGTCCGTCTCCGCCAACACCGTGGCATGCGCCACAGGTCTTCTCGAAAAGGTTTTTCCCTCTTTCAAGATCCTTTGCTGCATTGGCAGGATTCAAAGGAGAAGCGGTGATGGTTTTGGAAGCATCATAGCCTGCATTATACTGATCCGGTGTTTTAGGAAGCAGGGCTTCTTCAAAAACGCCGTCTTTGTTCTGTGCAACGGATCCTTCTACCGGACTAAGTCCTGTAGCACCGTTGTTTCTTACGAAAGCAGGGATTTCATTCTCATGATCCGAGTAGGCATCCTGAGCCTTCATCAAAGGATCATAAGCTACCGGGAAATACATATCCGGGAAATAAACCAGCGGTGTATTGTCTTTCGGTCCGCAAGAGTTAAGTAAAACGGTTGTTAAACCTAAAACTGCTGTAATTCTTAATACATTCTTTTTCATCTTAAGCATCTTTAACCGTTATTTCTTCAACTCCCGTTTCAATAAGCAACTGTTTTACGGATTCTACATCCTCAGTTACGAATTCCATCATGAATTTATCGTCCGTTGTTCTCGGATCCGGGTTTTGTGCCGGTGCTCCGGGATACATTTTGTTTCTTACCAGGAAAGTGAGCGACATCATGTGAGCCGCACAGAATACCATAAGCTCGAACATCGGTACTACGAATGCCGGCATATTGTGTCCCCAGTCGAATGCCGGCTTTCCGCCGATATTCTGTGGCCAGTCGTGATTCATCACATACCAGGTTAAAGTAGCTCCTATCGTTACCCCGTAAAGAGCGTAAAGAAAGGCGGCGTCAGAAATTCTTGTTTTCTTTAAACCTAAAGCTTTGTCTAGCCCGTGAACCGGAAACGGAGTATACACTTCGTTAATCGCGATTCCTTTATCGTTGAATGCCTTAACGCCGTTCATCAAATCGTCGTCGTCGGCATAAAGTCCGTATACAATTTTAGTGGTGCTCATCTCCTTCTTTTGCTTTATAAGTTTCACCTGAGATTTTCAAAATCGATTTTAATTCGGCCTGTGCGATTACAGGGAATGTTCTTGCATATAATAAGAATAATACGGAGAAGAACCCGATTGTTCCTAAATATACCCCCACATCAATGATCGTCGGCTTAAACATCGTCCAAGATCCAGGTAAGTAGTCTCTTGAAAGGTTGATAACGATGATGTCGAAACGCTCAAACCACATCCCGATGTTGATGATCAATGCAATAATGAAAGTTGCAATAATGTTGGTTCTAACTTTCTTGAACCAGAAAAATGCAGGGATAATCAAGTTACAGGTAATCAACGCCCAGAATGCCCACCAGTAAGGACCTACGGCAGCACCCGGAGAAAGATACGTAAAGTCTTCGAATCTCGATCCTGAATACCATCCGATGAAATATTCCGTAGCATAGGCTACCGTTACCATACCACCGGTTAAGATGATTACGATGTTCATAATTTCAATATGGTACATGGTGATGTAGTCTTCCAGGTGACATACTTTTCTTGCAATCAGCAACAGCGTCTGTACCATGGCGAATCCTGAGAAAATCGCACCGGCAACAAAGTAAGGAGGATAGATCGTCGAGTGCCATCCTTTAATTACCGACGTGGCGAAGTCAAAAGATACCGTGGTGTGTACCGAGAATACAAGCGGTGTCGCCAAACCTGCAAGAACCAAAGAAAGCTCTTCGAATCGCTGCCAGTGTTTTGCTTTACCTCCCCAACCGAAGGCAAGGAATGTATAAATCTTCTTCGTCCAAGGTGTTTTTGCACGGTCTCTGATCATTGCAAAGTCAGGAATCAATCCCATGAACCAGAATACGGTAGATACTGAGAAATACGTGGAGATGGCAAATACGTCCCAAAGCAGAGGAGAGTTGAAGTTCCCCCAAAGAGAACCGAACTGGTTTGGTAAAGGGAATACCCAATATCCTACCCAGACTCTACCCATGTGAATTACCGGGAAGATGGCCGCCTGTACTACCGCGAAGATCGTCATCGCTTCCGCAGACCGGTTTACAGACATTCTCCAACGCTGTCTAAATAATAATAATACTGCTGAGATTAGTGTTCCGGCGTGACCGATACCTACCCACCATACAAAGTTAGTGATATCCCAACCCCAGTTAATAGTTCTGTTAAGTCCCCATGCTCCAATACCTGTTCCGATGGTATACGCAATACACCCGAATCCATAGATGAATAGAACCAGGGCTGCATACAGTGATACCCACCATAATTTGCCTGCTCTTTCTTCGATAGGTCGTGCGATATCTTCCGTAATATCGTGATAAGTTTTGTGACCAATAATTAGAGGTTCCCTTATCGGAGCTTCGTAATGTCCTGACATTTTTTACCTATTTATTATTTAAACTTTATTTTTCTACTCTGTTTCTTACTTTGGTGTGATAGAACACGTTTGGCTTGGTTCCGATCTCTTCAAGTAAATAGTATCTTCTGTTATCAGCGTATAATTTTCTGATGTCAGATTCTTTGTCATTCATATCTCCGAACTGGATGGATCCCGTAGTACAAGCTTTTGAACATGCCGTCTGGAACTCTCCGTCTTTTACGATTCTACCCTCTTTTTTAGCTTCAAGAATAGTGGTCTGTGTCATCTGGATACATAAAGAACATTTCTCCATTACCCCTCTTGTTCTTACCACAACATCCGGATTCAGGACCATTCTTCCAAGATCGTTATTCATGTTGAAATCGAACTTGTCATTCAGGTTATAGGTAAACCAGTTGAAACGTCTTACTTTATAAGGACAGTTGTTCGCACAATATCTTGTACCGATACATCTGTTGTAAGCCATGTGGTTCTGCCCCTGCTTACCGTGTGAGGTTGCCGCTACCGGACATACCGTTTCACAAGGTGCATGGTTACAGTGCTGACACATTACCGGCTGAAAGATCACATCAGGATTGTCAGCAGGGTGGTTCAGGGCACCGCCTTCTTTATTGAAAGCTGTTCCGTACAGTTCCGGAACGGCCATTCCTTCTTTTAATCCTTCATATACTTCTACCTTCTGTCTTGCAGAATAGTAACGGTCAATTCTTAACCAGTACATATCTCTGGACATTCTGATCTCTTCTTTACCTACTACAGGAACGTTGTTCTCTGCCTGGCAGGCAATGATGCAGGATCCGCAACCGGTACATGAGTTCAGGTCGATCGACATGTTGAAGTGAGGACCGTCGGTATCATCAAAAGCATCCCAAAGGTCGATTTTCCTTGCAGGAAGCGCTCCGCTGATAGTATGGTACTCCAAAGGCCTGTTCCATCCTTTGTGCTCATCGTCGAATGCTACGTTTAAGAAATCAGCCAAAGGAACTTCCTTTGCAATTTCGTAACGTCCCATCAGGGTATTCTGAAGCTGGATTCCGGCAAATTCGTGGTCTTCACCGGTCTTTTCGATTTTAACGTTGGAAACCGCCAGGTTGGACCCGTCGAATAAAGGATAAGCATTTACCCCCGTATCCGCTGTCGCTCCTGAGTTTTTCTTCCCATAACCCAACGCAAGACCTAATGATCCTTCGGCTTGTCCCGGCTGAACGAATACGGGAACGTCTTTGATGGTCACTCCGTTTACCGTAAGGTTTACGATGGAACCGTCAAGCTGCATTCTCGCGTTAAGGTCGTTGTCGATCCCTAATCTTTCGGCATCTTTCGGAGACATAGTCAGGTAGTTATCCCACGACATTCTCGTAATCGGATCCGGTAATTCCTGCAGCCAAGGGTTATTGGCCTGGGTACCGTCTCCCATTGCCGTTTTCGTGTACAATACCAATTCCAGGTCGGAAGGTTTGAACCCGCTTACTTCGGCAACAGCCTGGGCTCCGTTTCCTCCTGTATAAGACAACATGGTTGCGTTGTTGGAGGTATTGAAACCATTGTATAATGCTTTATTAAAAGAAGTGGCTCCTAAAATAGAGGTAGCACTTGCTTTTAAATAATCATAATAGTTGTTGGCAGCATTGTTTTTACCGTTTTTCCAAACCAACAGGGATTCTTCGATCTGTCTTGATTTGTAGATTTTCTGAATGGTAGGCTGCATTAATGAATAAACACCGCTCTGAGGCTCGATATCTCCCCATGATTCAAGCCAGTTGGCTACAGGGATTACTGCTTTCGCAGCTTTGTACATTTCATTTTTCTTGTCGGCAACGGCAATTACATAAGGAACTTTCGTTAAAGATTTTTTGAAATCCTCTCCTTTGTAATAAGAATAAATCGGGTCTACGTTGTTTGCGATCAATACGCCAACCTGGCCTGCATTTACCCATCCCAGGAATTCCTGGAATCTTGCCTTGTCGAAATCTTTCAGGAAGTTGGCCTTTCCGGTGAAAGCTGCCGATCCTAATTTCTGGTTGATTAAGTGGGCTAAAACCTGAGCGCCTTTGGAACCGTCAGCAAAAACAACCGCTTTGCTTCCTTTGGTCTGAAGCTCTTTCGCAATTTCATTGGCCGTTTTATCGGAAGAACCTCCGCCAACAACAGCGTTGTATACTTCAACCAGGGTCTTGTTTACCTGGCTCGGCTTCAGTCTGATTCTCTCATCGGAGTTTGCTCCTGTAAGAGACATGTTGGATTCCACCTGGATGTGTCTCAACATATTGGCTCCCGGCTTTCTTGCTGCAGCGTAAGAAGATTCAAGACCTCCTCCGTTGTAGTCTCCTAAGAAATCGGCCTGGAAAGAAACGACAAGTTCAGTTCCCTTAAGATCGTAAACAGGCAATGCTCTTGTCCCGAAAACCTCCTGGGCTGCATCCAGTCCTGCGGCATAAGGATAGGCATCGTAGGTTACTAATTCAGCAGTAGGATATTTTGCTTTAAATTCAGCGAATAGTTTTTTGAAAGTAGGGGATGCGAAAGAATGGGATAGCAATACGATTCTTTTACCGGCTGCTTTGGCTTCTTCCAGTCCTTTGATTACAAAACTGTCTACTTTGTCGAAAGTTTCATCTTTCCCTTCAAATTTAGGCTGCTTTACCTTATCGTTATCGTAAAGAGAAAGTACGCTGGCCTGAGCCCGTGCGTTGGTTTTCCCTAAATCGCCCGCTGCCGGGTTCGGTTCTATTTTAATCGGTCTTCCTTCTCTAGTTTTTACCAGAACGCTTGCAAAATCGAACCCGTCGAAATACGTGGAAGCGTAATAGTTAGGAATCCCCGGAATGATGTCATGCGGTTTTACCACATAAGGAATCGTTTTGATTACCGGAGCTTCACAGGCCGCCAGGGTTACGGCTGCCGTAGAGAACCCTAATAGTTTTAAGAAATCTCTTCTTGAAGTACCGGAACCGTTCTTTTCCGCGTCTTCAAGGAAATCTTCTACAGGAATTTCTTCCTGGAACTCTTTTTGAGCCAGCTTATTGTTTAAAGCCGGATTTTTAAGTTCGTGAATACTTCTAAATTGTATTTTGTTTGAAGCCATTTGATACTTCTAATTTTTAGTTATTAATAATGACATTTACCACACTCAATACCTCCAATTGCATCTACTGTAATCTTACCGCCGTCTTTAGGGTACTGCTTTTTCAGCTTGTCGTGTAGATTCTTGAAGTATTCTTTATTATAACCGTTGTTCATGTCAACTTCTGTTGTTCTGTGGCATTCGATACACCATCCCATCGTAAAGTCGTTCGCCATCTGTACAACGTTCATGGTGTCGATTTTTCCGTGGCAGGCTTTACATACCACATCGATTTTGTTGTTAGGATTCTTTTTGTTGAAAGAATTGATGATCGCCTGCTCTCCCGCTACAACGTGCTGGGCGTGGTTGAAGTATACGAAGTCCGGCATGTTGTGGATTCTGGTCCATTCAACCGGCTGTGATTTTCCGGTGTACTGTTGTTTTGCAGGATCCCAGCCTGTAGCCGCATAGATTTTCTGGATTTCCCCGTCGTAGAATGCTTTGTCTTTTCCTGGCTCCATATAGTGCTCGGCGTTGTATTCGGAAATCGTCCGGTGACAGTTCATACAAACGTTCATCGATGGGATTTCAGATACCTTTCCGTATTTGGCACTGGAGTGGCAAAGCTGACAGTCGATTTTCTGCTCTCCGGCGTGGATTTTGTGTGAGAAATAGATTGGCTGTTCCGGTTTGTACCCTTTGTAAACCCCGATCCACATCAGCCAGTTCCATACGCCGTAAGCCGCTAAAATAGCCAGGATGGCAATAAGCCCTTTGCCGATATAGTGGTATTTCTCGTAAATTTCGCTGAAAGATTTTACCCTTGATTCGTTAAGTCCTGCAAGATCCTCAGATTGGCCTAGTTTTACCAATTGTCTCAGCTTAACCAAAATCCAGACAAGAAGTCCTGCAATGGCTAGAAGGGAAATGATCACTACGTTGGTCGTGGTAGAGCTCTGGGGTGCTGCATTTGCCGTTCCGGCAGCAGTAGCGTCTTTGGCAGCGTCCGTTTTTGCAGGCTCTGCCACAGGAGGATTAGTGGTGTAAGCTAAGATGTCGTCAATATCCTTATCCGTAAGATTTGGAAAGACCTGCATCTCCGTCTTGTTGAACTTCTCAAAAATTTCATTGGCGTACTTGTCTCCGGAAGCCCTGAGCTCCTTGTTGTTTTTGATCCACTTGTGAAGCCAGTCCTTGTCTACGCCCCCTTCTGTCTTTACCCGCTCTACAACGCCCTTTAAAGGTGGTCCTACAACTTGTTTGTCTAGTGCGTGACATGCAGTACAATTCGCTTTGAAAAGCTTTTCACCATTCTTAGGATCGCCGTCCTGCCCGTAAATTGAAGCACTGGTTGATAGCAATAAGCCTATTGCAATCAACGTTTGTCTATAATGCTTTCTCCAACTAATCATTTAAATTATCTTATGTTAGTAAATATTGAACATTCAATCAATCCCGCAAAAATAATATTTTTAACAGGAATTTAACGGTATATAGAAAGGGGAAAATGTCATTTCCGTTTAATTTGTAACTATTCTAAATAACTGGATTTGGTATAATTTTTTAATTTGCCTAAATTTGCGCAAACAACTTTAAATGAAAAATTTGATTAAAATATTTTCGATCCTTATGATGTTGTCATTTTACAGTATTGATGCACAACAGGTTGTAAAAAAGGATACCCTGGCCGGTACGGAACTGACGATGACTATGGATTCCAAAGTGAATGCAGCCCTTGAAAGTATAGAAGATAAATGTTCAAAAAGCTCTGCTTCAATAGCTTCCAGGGATAGTGATGACGATTATGCACCTTCAAAACCCACTAAAATCTATGTTCCTAGCCGGGAACTTACCAATGCAGAAATCTGCAGAAAAAATCCGAGAATTTTGGGATATAAAATCCAGATCACCATTGTAAAGAGCAATGAAGAGGCGAATGAAGTAAAAGCCTATTTCAGAAAACGGTTTCCGAATCTGAAAGTAGAGACGGATGCCTCTTTAAGGCCGAATTATAAAATCCTTGCAGGAAGTTATTTTACGAAGCAGAGTGCCGCTTCCGACCTGTCCAGGATCAAAGAGTATTTTAAATCTGCCGTGGCCGTTCAATACAGGATTTTCTGTGCCGAAGCAAAATAATTTAAGGTAAAATAAATACTAAAAGCTGAGAGATTTTCTCAGCTTTTTTTGTTTGGAATCCTGCTGGATTTTCAAGCTTTTATTTAAATGTAAAAGTGAAATAAAAAGACAAGTATTAAACCAATTACCGTTGGAGATAATCTTCCGGATCAGAGGTGTTTTTCAGCGCCACGGAGAAAAAGGTATCGGGAATTTTTATAGGTGGAATCTTTAACCGATTATTCAGAATCTTCGGATGGATTCTTTTGCTAAATATTAGATCTTTAGATAAATGTCATTGATTTCAAGTTATTTAACCTTATGTACTATAAAATAATACAAACTCCGGAAGCAGAAAAGCTATGGGCATCAGGAATAAAACCGTTTATAGCGGTTAATTCCCGGGACTTTTAGGGGAATTTATTACCGGTTCAAAAACTGCATTCTGCAGAATTTAATAATAGGTATTCAGAAACCAGAAAAATTCCGTCATTCTCAGATAGTTATTGATGATCAGATAAATAAATAAGATACAGAACGCAGCCGTTAAAAAAGACAGGACTTTCGGAGACTGCCTGTAGCTGTAAAACAGCCATCCCAAAAGCAAGGGATAGACAAAGGCAAAATGACCGCCGTAAATAAAAGCCGTATGAAGCCCGAATCTCATCAGACAATGGATTACGATATCTACCACGAAAGAAATCATCAGGACCTGAACCGGTTTATTTTTGAAATTTTTCACATAACTCCATAAAATCAGAGCCAGCAACACGGCAATGAAGATATAAGGAATCCATGAAGTGTAGACCTCCATGATGATGCCTTTGTAATGATAGCCGTTCATGTTGTGCTTGTCGCGGATGATGAAATTGGAAAACAGCACGTTCCCTCCGAAAAAGTACGAAAGGATCATATCCCAGGTTGGTGTGGCATTGACGTTTGAGAACTTTTCGTATTGCTCATTGGTCTTGCTGAATATATTCTCGTATTTAAAATCGATCCGGTTTAAATACAGTAAAATAAAGCAGATGCAGGTGAAAACAACCCGGAAAGCCGCATGCCCGAATTTTTTCCAGTTCTTAAAAAGATCTTTTTCAAAAGCAACGGGAATAAAGACTTTCACAATATTGGTAACCGTCAGGCCGCCAATGGTAATTCCCGAAAATGCCAGGGCCAGCGCGGGTATTTTTTCTTCTTTTTTAAGTTTTATGGCGGCGTAATGATGAAATAAAGTCAGAAGGAAAAGGGTATAGGTAAAGTTCTCGGGAGTAAAGGACAGCAGGATCATCGTTGAAAACCCTCCGAAAAAAAGGATAAGCGGAATACTGAAGGTAAGGGGCAGGCCGATGATGTTTTTCAGGTATTTAAAAACCTGGAGAACGCTCAGGCTGACGGCCAGATTGCTGAGCCAGGCCAGGGCAAAACGGAAATTGCCATCCATTTTCCCGTCTGAAAATAATAAGGCCAGTTCGCGTATCCAGTTGAAAAAATAATAGGAAAGAGGATGTCTTTCGAAGCTGCCTCCCGTCATGACGATGGATTTGTTATCAAAGCTGAAATAGGCATCCCAGGGAATCCGGCCATCAAAAATAATTTTATGGTGGATGGCGATATACGATCCCAGATAGCCGTAGACGACGAGAAAGAAAAGAAAAACGATCAGTTCAATACCGGTCGACGGAAAAATCAGTTGAAGAAAATGGACGAATTTTGTTTTGAACTTTGACACGTGCGGATCTTTTTGCAAAAATAAAAATAAAACCCATCAGAAATGACGGGTTTTGTAATATAACGTGAACTCGAATGAGAAACCAGGTTAAAATACCGGAAGAAGGAAGCCGGATGCCGAAAGTTTCTTCTGTCAACCCATCGATCATAGGATCAATATTGAAGGATCCTGTTTATATCCGATAAGGGAAAAACCCTATTTAAAATTTGTGATCATTTTTATATTGTTGTAAATTAAGTAAATATGATCGAATTTACTTCAAGGTATAAAAGGCCCATTACAATTTAAGGATAATCCGGTTTTTCTTAACTGACTGAATTCATAGAATGAGATATAGTTGATGCTTTTAATTAACGTGAATTCGGCCGTATCCCACTTGTATTTAGTGGTTTAATTAATTTAAAAATAAAATTAAAATTAATTCAGTCAGGATTTTAAATAGAATTCTTTTTAATGGAATAACAAAAGGTATTATTTAATCATCCAAACTTTTGATCCTGTTTTTTGCTAAGGAACTTATTTAGCTGTTGATTAAGTTTAACAATAATGCTAAGGCTATCTGAAAAACTTTGACAAAGTTGAATGATTTCGTTTGATCATGAAGGTCTTTGATCGTCTTTCTGACAAGAGAACCTTCCCGCATCCATCTTCCAACTTATTAATCCTGATTTTTCTTCGAGTTCACGTTAATTAAGACAAATCCTTCTACGAACTGCATGAAAGGGTTGAACATCCTGAAACGTCATCATAGCCGGAAGGCCTTTTCACGGAAAATTCAGGATAAAGTTCGTGATACGGATTTTCCAGGGCCCGGGTTAATTTCTCCAGCATTTCCGTTTTTCCTCCGTTAATTTCTTCAATGCACTGATAGAGCAGATAATTTCTCAGGATGAATTTCGGGTTTGTTTTAGCCATGAGTTCCAGAGATTTCTCGCGGGGGATGATATTCTTTTCCAGCCTGTGCCGGTAATCCTTTATAAACTCCTGAAGCCTGGCAAGGTCTTCATCATTCAGAAAAATATACGACGCATTTTTAAACTGCTTTTTGAGATCTGTTGTCCCGTCGTAGTTTTCGAGCCGGTTGAAAAATAGAGTGTAATCCAGCTGCAGATCCTGCATCAGGCCCTGCCATGAGGTGAAAAACTTTTCATCGCTCGTCAGCAGCTGATCGAAACCGAATTTTCTGCACAGCATCCGGTCATGGGTTTCCCAAAAATAGCTTCCGTAGTCATTCAGGATTTCTTCCAGGAACTTTTCATCTTTAATCAGCGGATGAAGCGCATTGGCCAGCTGCCAGAGGTTCCATTGTGAAACCTGGCCCTGTTTTCCGAAGGCGTATCTCCGTCCCGGCAGATCGGTGGTATTGGGCGTGAAGTTTAGATCGTATTCGTCCATCATGGAGTAGGGTCCGTAATCGATCGTCAGCCCGAGAACCGACATATTGTCCGTATTCATCACGCCATGGACAAATCCTACGCGGTACCATTCCACCATCAGGTCGGCGGTTTTCCTGCATACTTTTTCAAAAAAGTCCTTGTATTTCTGTTCGCCTTCCGAAGTGATTTCTTTATAATAATTTTCAATGGTAAAATCGGCAAGTTGCTGCAGGGTCCCGTATTCCTGTTGGGCCGACATCAATTCGAAATGCCCGAAACGAAGGAAACTTTCGGCCGTTCTGATGACCGCTGCGCCTTTTTCCGGTTCGGGATTGCCATTGTACATCATGTCCCTTACCACCTCTTCTCCGGTAAAAGCAAGGCTCAACGCACGGGTGGTCGGAACTCCGAGATGAAACATGGCCTCGCTCATCAGGTATTCTCTTACGGAAGAACGTAGTACGGCCCTCCCGTCGGCATGTCTGGAATAAGGCGTGGCTCCGGCACCCTTCCACTGGATTTCATTTCTCTTTCCCGAACCATTGGTAATTTCTCCGGCAAGGATGGCACGCCCGTCGCCCAATTGCCCGGCCCAGTTTCCGAACTGATGCCCGGCATAAGCCGTTGCATAAGTCTTTATATTTTCAGGTAACTGATTACCCACTAAAAAGTTTAAATCTTTTTCCGTGAATGTACCCAACCCGATTTCTTCTGACAGTTTCCCGTTAAAAGCAATCAGCCGGGGTTGGTCAAAGCCGGCAGGGGCAACGGTTGAAAAAAGGACTTTCGGTGTATTCCGCTGCATGGGATTTCCTGAAAAATCTCCCGGGAATTTTTGTATAAAGGGTTGGGTAATGTTTTCAATATTCATCTTTCAAAGGTATAAATTAAAAAGAAAAGACCTTCCAAATCATTGAAAGGTCTTGTGTATTTCTAAAAAAGAATCTATTTATTATTAAAGTCAATATCTTCTCCCGTATTCAGGTTTTCATTGACGTTTTCCTCTTTTTTTCCGGAACTTTTCGGTCCGCTTGGATCTGCCGGTTTCGGATTTTTGATTTCGTCCAGCGTCTGCAGGCTGCCGTCATCTCCGTATCCTGAACGCAATCCGTTAAGATTCGAACATCCGTCTTTCCATTCCGAAGGTTTCACGAATTTATCATCCGGTGAAATTTTAAGGCTTTTATCGGCCCATACTTTCTTCATGTAGATGGCCCAGATCGGTAATGCCATTTTAGCTCCCTGGCCTTCTCCTGTTCCGAAGAAATGGGTGGCCCGGTCTTCCCATCCAACCCAGGCTCCCGTTGCCAGCTTAGGAACGATGCCCATAAACCATCCGTCGGAGTTGTTCTGCGTGGTTCCGGTTTTACCGGCAATTTCAATGTCTTTGGAAATTCCTTTCCTGCCGAGTTCCCCTGAAGCCGTTCCGTATTGGGCTACCCCTTTCATCAGCTCGATCATGGTGTAGGCATACAGCGGATTCATAACTTCTTTCGGCTCCACATTCACTTCTTTTATTACCCTGCTGTTGGCATCTTCGATCCTCCAGATCATTTCCGGTTTATTGTAATTTCCGTAATTGGCGAAAGTACTGTAGGCACCCACCATTTCGTAGATTGTGATATCGGATGCTCCCAGGGCCATCGGTAAGCTGGTGGAAATTTCTTCGGTAACCCCAAGGTCCCGTGCCGTCTGGATCACGCTTTGGGTACCGGTCATTTCCGCCAGACGAAGGGCTACCGGGTTTTGTGAATGGGCCAGGGCATCTTTCAGCGTGAGCATGCCTCCTCTTCCCGGAACGTGATACGTTCCTTTGTTGAAGCTTGCGTTGGAGATGGTGGAACAAGGCGTAAGACCTAATTTCATAATCGCCGTTGCATATACGAAAGGTTTGAAAGTGGAACCTACCTGTCTTTTCCCCTGTTTGATGTGGTCGTACTGGAAGTGCTGCCAATCGATACCTCCCACCCAGGCTTTGATTTCCCCGGTTCCAGGAACCATGGACATCAGACCTGCCTGTGCTACTTTTTTATGCCATCTGATCGAATCCCACGGCGACATTTCTACCTCTTCTTCCCCTGCCCAGGTAAATCTCGAGGTTTTAATCGGCTTTTTGAATTCCATTAAAATAGAATCTTCCGAAACACCGGCGGCGTGAAGTTGTTTATAACGTCCGGTCCTTTTCATGGCCTGGATCATCAGGTCATTCGCCTGCTTGTCATTCAGGAAATAGAACGGCCAGTTTTTCCGGCCTCTCTGTTCGGCATCAAATCTTTTCTGGACATCGGTTAAGTGCTCTCTGATGGCGTCTTCTGCATATTTCTGCATTCTGGAATCCAGCGTCACGTATATTTTAAGTCCGTCTTTGTACAGATTCAGCTTCTTTCCCGTATCTTTTTCATAATCGTCAAGATACTTGTCGATTTCTTTTTTCAGATAAAACTTATAGTACGCCGAATAATCGTCGTTGATATTTTTAATCGGATGATAATCTACTTTAATAGGGGTTGCAATAGCCTTATTATAAGTCTCCTGATCAATATATCCTGTTTTCAGCATTTGATCCAATACGACATCCCTTCTGGTTTTTGCCCGTTCAGGATTTCTCATCGGATTGTTTTTTACCGGATTTTCCAGCATGGCTACAAACATAGCGGCCTCCGGTAAAGTAAGCTCAGATGTTTTTTTGTTGAAATAAATCTTTGAAGCCATCTCAATGCCATTGGCATTATAGAGGAAATCAAACTTATTGAAATAGAGGGTGATGATCTCTTCTTTGGTATATCTTTTTTCAAGACTTACCGCCACGACCCATTCTTTCAGTTTCTGAAATGCTCTTTGAATTTTATTTTGAGAAGCACCATTGGTAAAAAGCAATTTTGCTAATTGTTGGGTAATGGTAGAGCCACCACCACGGCCTCCGCCGTATACAACCGCTCTGGCGACGGATTGTAAATCGATCCCGGAGTGTTCTTTGAAACGCTCATCTTCTTTTGCCTGCAAAGCATAAATAAGATAAGGCGGAAGGTCTTTATAGATAATGGGCTGTGTCTTTTCTTTCTCGAATTTTCCCAGCAGCACCCCATCTGAAGAATAAATCTGTGAGGCGACATAAATATCCGGGTTTTCAAGCTCTTTTACATCCGGCATTTCCCCGATAAAGCCCTGGGATACCGCGAAGAAAAGTCCTGAAATACCTAAAACTACAGCAAAAAATCCGATCCAGATAAATTTTACCCACCTTTTCCAGGCGGTATTTCTCTTTTTAGGAGGAAGAGGGAAGGTTTTCCCCTTGTTTCCTGTGGTCTGTTTGTTCACTTCCATTGATGATTACGGTTTAGCCGTTTCTATTTTTACTCCAATATCTTCAATTCCCGGAAGGCTGTCGTTTCTCATCGCCTGGGTAAGGCCGATTTCATATTTTCCTTTGGCCGGAAATTTATAATTCAGTTTGTACTGAAACAACGTTTCCTTGGTATCGCCGAATCCCGTACCGAGCCATTCACCGTTAGGTTTCGCCAATACATAATTTAACGTATCGGTTTGCTTTTTCTTACTCTGAAGGTCGGTAAAATTCACGATAAACCTGATGTTGCTGTAAGGATAATCGTTGTTGTTTCTTACAACAAATATAATATTTTTAGGATTTTGCGGATCTGAAATTTCAAGATTAAATTTTTGTTCACTTTTCTTATTCCACTTGTTGTCAACGGAATTCATAAAAACTTCGCCTTCCGAAGAAGAATGGCAGCTGACGAAAAGAATAAAAGTACATAATCCTAAAATGTTACGCATTGTTGTCTTTTTTTGGAGGAAACTTCTTTTTAAATTTCTTTTTGTTCGGGTTGGTTTTCTTTTCTGCTTCAGAGCCCGGGGCTGCTTCTGCCTTTTCCATCTGAGGTTTAGGCTGCTGAGGCTGTTGAGGCCGCTGCGTCCTTGGCTGGCTGTTGGCATTGCCTTTTGGATACTGGTTCTGCTGCGGTCTTTCCTGTCTCTGAGGACGCTCGGATCTTTCGCTTCTTTCAGCTCTTTCAGGACGTTCCTGTCTTTCGGGCCTGTTGTTGTTTCTCTTCTGGTCCTGCTGATTCTGCCGGTTCTGATTGTTATTGCCGTTGTTGTTTGGCCGGTTCTGGTTTTTATTCCGGTTGTTCCGGTTTTTCTTCTCGAAACGGTCAACGTTGTTTTCCTGGATCAGATCGATGCTTGCCAGCGGGGTTTCCGGTTGTTTCAGCTCTTCCAGGGGAAGGATCTTTTCACCGCGTTTGTTTTTGGAAATTAACTTTTTTACCAGATCAATATCAAAGTCGTACCACGCCATCGAACTGTCTACATAGGCAAACCACATTTTCTTTTTGAAAACATCGATTTTAATGCAGAAGGCCCTTCCTTTTTCCGTATCCAGCGTTGTTGAAGAAGACGGAAAATGGCTTAAAGCATCCAGGTAACTGTCCAGTTCATAATTAAGGCAGCATTTCAGCTTACCGCATTGTCCGGCAAGCTTTTGGGGATTGATGCTTAATTGCTGGTATCTTGCCACATTGGTATTTACCGATCTGAAATCCGTAAGCCATGTCGAGCAGCAAAGCTCTCTTCCGCAGGATCCGATACCGCCTACTTTTGCCGCTTCCTGCCGGAAACCGATCTGCTTCATGTCGATTTTCGTACGGAATGCGCCTGCATATTCCTTAATCAGCTGCCTGAAATCCACACGGCTTTCAGCAGTATAGTAAAAGGTAACTTTGGAAGCGTCTCCCTGATACTCAACATCGGTAATCTTCATTTCAAGACCCAGCCGGTGAGCGATCTTGCGCGCATCTATTTTAATGTTATCTTCTTTTTTCCTTGCCTCCTGCCAGACCTCCAGGTCCTTCTGGTTAGACAGCCTGTATATTTTCAGTGCCGATTCTTCAGAACATTTTTTCTTCTTCATCTGAATCTTTACCAATTCTCCGGTGAGACTTACCACACCTACATCGTGTCCGGGACTCGATTCTACTGTTACTACGCTACCTATATGTAAAGGGATATTATTTACATTTTTATAAAACGATTTTCTGTCATTTTTGAATCTGATTTCTACAAAATCGCATCGGTTCGGTGCGGGATTGTTGATGTCAGAAAGCCAGTCGAAAACACTTAATTTATAACTATTACCACAGGTATTTACATTTTCACAGCCATTCGCGGTCTTCTTGGGTCCGCAAGAATGTGCAGAATCGCCGGATGTTTTACATCCACAACTCATATAATGATATATTTAATTTGCAAATTTATGATTTTTATCTTAATGAGGTCTAAAATAATCAAATAATCGGGAAACACGATGTTTAATGTTAAACGGATTGCCGGCCCGATAATATGATTTTTATTAAGTATTTCATACTGATTGGTTTAAGGATAGAACAAATCATTTGTTATTTTAAACATAATTTTCTTTTAAGATAATGTTTAAAATTTTATGATTTATTAACAGGTGTAACTAAAATAATTTTATATTTGGGTATATAATAATAGTCTATGAAAAAAATATTAGTATCAACTGCATTACTGGCAGGCGTTCTATCTTACGCAGGGGGCTTCAGGGTTTCGCTGCAGGGGGTGAAACAATTGGCCATGGCACATACCAGTGCGCATGCTGAAGATGCGAGTGTAACGTTTTTCAACCCTGCGGGGATGTCGTTCATTCCTTCAAAGCTGAGTATCGTGGCAGGAGGATTCGGAGCAAGCAATAAGGTGACCTTCCAGAATACGAACACTTTGCAGAGTACGGAAACGGATAATCCGATAGGTACTCCTATTTATGCGGCAATTGCTTACAGACCGATCGAAAAATTATCCGTTGGTTTCAGCTTTTCCACGCCTTTCGGAAGCACCATTGAGTGGCCGAGCGATTGGGAGGGAAAAGAGATGGTTCAGCGTCTTGAGCTGAAAAGCTTTTATTTTCAGCCGATGGTTTCCTATAAATTTAATGACTGGCTGGCTTTCGGGGCAAGCTATATCTATGCAAAAGGAAACGTGAATTGGGATAAAGCGGTTACCCAGTTCGGGGGACAGGTAAATCTTGACAGTGAAGCCAGCGGGCATGGCTATGGCTTTGGGTTTTATTTCAGACCGGATCCTAAACTGGATGTGAGTGTGGCTTACCGTTCACCGGTTGATATGAAAGCCAAAGACGGAACCGCTACCTTTAAATTCCCTACCAATTCCATTTACCCTTTGCTGGGACTGGATACTTCAGGGAAGGACGGCTTTACGGCAACCTTACCGCTGGTTGAGGAATACACCGTCGGTCTGACGTATAAGGTAACGCCGAAATGGTTGGTATCAGCCGATTTCAACTATCACGGATGGTCCAGGTATACGCAGCTTACCCTGGATTTCGCCAAAGCACCGGTCGGAAACCAGGCAGATCCTACCGTTTCCGTTTCGCCGAAGAACTTCAGGAATTCCAAAACCTTCAGATTGGGAACGCAGTACGCCTTTACCGATATGATCTACGGGCGTCTGGGGGCTTATTATGATGAGTCACCTTATTCCGACGAACATTTCATTCCGGAAACACCTTCTTTCAATACCTATGTGGTAACCGGAGGGGTCGGGTTCAAACTGAAGCAGTTCGGGGTAGATATAGCCGGAGGCTATGCCATGCCGCAGGCAAGAACGGTAAACAACAAAACGCTCGGCTTTTACGGACAGGCTAAAGCCACCGCATTTTATTTAGGCCTTGGTTTATCTTACAATCCATTTTAATTGAAGACTATGAAAAAATTTATAATTTCTACATTCGCTATTTCCGCACTGCTCTTTACAACGGGCTGCGAAGATGAATTTGATAACGATGTAAACGATGTGGTAGTAACGAGAGGCGAAGCAGATTTCTCCAATTATATTTCCATCGGGAACTCCCTGACTTCAGGATACAGAGACGGAGCCCTATACCAGGACGGGCAGAATGAATCCTATCCGAACATTATTGCCGGCCAGATGAAACTTGCCGGAGGAAACAGTTTCGTACAGCCGCTGATGGCGGATAACAATGGCGGATTGGTATTGCTGGGAAATACGATTCAGGGAACAAAGCTCTATATTAAGTCATTTACAAACGGTTCTCCGGACATTGCCAATGTTTCGGAAGCACCTACAACCAATGTGCTTAACAAAATTACCGGCAAACTGAACAACTTCGGGGTTCCGGGAGCAAAATCCTTCCATTTAATTGCTCCGGGATATGGAAATACTTCAGGGATTTTATTGGGAACAGCAAATCCTTATTATGTAAGATTCTCCACCAGCACCACTTCTACTGTTGTTGATGATGCAGTATTGCAAAAACCTACGTTTTTCTCCTACTGGATCGGAAACAATGATGTATTAAGCTATGCCACCACCGGAGGATCGGGAACCAACCAAACCGGCAATACCAATGCAGCGGTTTATGGAGCTAATGATATTTCAGATCCTAATGTGGTAGCAGGTGCCATAAAGGCAGGTCTGGATAAATTAAAAGCAGGAGGTGCAACAAAAGGGGTTATTGCAAATATTCCTTACGTAACGTCCATTCCGTTTTTTACAACGGTACCCTATAATCCTTTGACTCCAACATTGCTGGGTTCAAATATTACAGCTTTAAACACCAATATTTATGGTCCTTTGAAGCAGGTGCTTACTGCTTTAGGAGCAGGATCCAGACTTAATCTTCTTTCTGCAACCTCTGCAAATCCTGTTTTAATCAAGGACGCGACCCTGACCGATTACAATGATCAGATCAGAGCTGCACTTACTCCGGCTATCGGTCTTGCTGCAGCTACAGCGTACGGCCAGATTTACGGCCAGGCAAGACAGGCGACTGCCGAAGATTTTGTGCTTCTGACGACCAGAGCGGTAATCGGAACTACAGCTACAGGAGTGCCGGCCGGATTGAATGTATACGGAATTTCTTATCCGCTACAGAATCAGCACATCTTAACGAAAACAGAAGCGGCTACAGTGAAAACAGCAGTTGATGCCTACAACTCATCTATTAAAGGATTGGCAGATGCTTACGGACTGGCTTTCGTAGATGCCAACAAAAAAATGGTGGAGTTGAACGGACAGTCCGGAATTTCATGGGACGGTGTACGGTATTCTGCGAAATTTGTAACCGGGGGGACGTTCTCGCTTGACGGTGTACACCTTACCGGAAGAGGATATGCCTTAATTGCCAATGAATTTATCAAAGCAATTAATGATAAGTACAAGTCCACATTGCCACAGGTAAACCCGAACAATTATTCAGGAGTTAAATTCCCTTAATTACAGATAAGATAAAAACTTAGAAGCCACAGGAGTAATTCTTGTGGTTTTTTTTTAAATTTGCAAATCTTTAAAAAGTAAAAATGGCCGATCAGTTAAGTTATCTATTTTGCACAAGGACCAGCAGGGACCTGGCAGAAAAAATTGCCCAATATTATGGGAAGGAACTAGGAAAAATCAACTTTCAGACGTTCAGCGACGGAGAATTCGAGCCGGTTCTGGATGAATCCGTAAGAGGAGGACGGGTTTTTCTTATTGCCTCTACCTTCCCGCCGGCAGACAATTTATTAGAGCTTCTTCTAATTATTGATGCCGCAAAAAGAGCTTCTGCCAAAAGCATTACCGTAGTGCTCCCTTATTTCGGTCTGGCAAGACAGGACCGAAAAGACAAGCCGAGAGCGCCGATCGGTGCTAAATTGGTTGCCAATCTTTTGACCGCAGCCGGTGCTACAAGAATCATGACCATGGATCTTCACGCAGACCAGATTCAGGGATTCTTCGAAATTCCGGTAGATCATTTATATGCCTCTACTATTTTCGTAGATTATATCAGAGATCTGAACCTGGAAAATCTTACCATTGCTTCTCCGGACATGGGGGGAGCTAAGAGAGCGAAAAACTATGCGGGCCACCTGGGGGCAGACGTGGTAATTGCCTACAAGGAAAGAAAAAAGGCAAATGTAGTGGAAGAGATGTTCCTGATCGGAGACGTGGTAGGGAAAAATGTAATCCTTATCGATGACATGATTGATACGGCGGGAACCCTTTGCAAAGCGGCAGACATCCTGATGGAAAAAGGGGCAAAGTCCGTAAGAGCAATGGCTACACACGGCGTACTTTCGGGCAAAGCGTACGACAATATTGAAAGCTCAAAATTACTGGAAGTGATTGTAACTGACTCAATTCCTGTGAAAAATAATTTGTCATCTAAAATAAAAGTGCTATCTTGCGCCCCATTATTTGCAGACGTTATGAAGATGGTTCATGAGCACCAATCGATTAGCAGTAAGTTTATTATCTAATTGATAATTAAATGTTTGCAAATTAAATTTCGAAACAATTTTTTAAATTTTTATAAATGAAATCTATTACAATTCAAGGTACAAAAAGAGAAAGCGTGGGCAAAAAGTCTACAAAAGCTTTACGTGATGCTGAATTAGTTCCTTGTGTTGTTTACGGAGGTGGAGCTCCTTTGAACTTCTCTGCTACAGAGAAATCTTTCAAAGGGTTGGTATACACTCCTGAAGCACACACGGTATCTATTGAGGTTGATGGTCAGACAATCCCGGCTGTTCTTCAGGATATTCAGTTTCACCCGATTACAGACAAAATTCTTCACGCTGATTTCTATCAGTTGTCAGAAGACAAGCCTGTGGTTATGGAAGTTCCTGTAAGAATTACAGGTCGTTCCAGAGGTGTTGTTGCGGGTGGTGTTCTTCGTCAGTCTTTCAGAAAGCTGAAAGTAAAAGCAATCCCTGCCAACTTACCGGACGAAATCGTTGTTGACGTTACGCCGTTAAGAATCGGTAACAAACTTTATGTTGGAGGTATCAAAGCAGAAGGATATTCTTTCATGCACCCTGACAACGCAGTAGTAGTTGCTGTGAAGATGTCCAGAAATGCAATGAAAGGGGGAGCAGCAGTTGAAGATGATGATGAAGAAGAAGTTGCAACTGAAGAAGCGGCTCCGGCAGCTGAAACTGCAGCAGAATAAGAATTTCTTATCTGAAAATATAGAAACCTGTCAATGTATTGGCAGGTTTTTTTATTTAAAATCTTTGTATTCTTATAAATAAGACGGCTTTGTGAAACTTAAAACATTTAGTATTAAAAAAAAGCTTGCTGATCTTTGTGTTCGAAATTAAATTTAATAATTTTTACCGGGAAAAACTTCCCTCATCCATCATTCCGCTTCCAGTCTTTAGTGCTAAAGGATTTGCATTGAATCCATTGAATCTTTCTATTGGCATACCGGATATTGCTAACAACCGTCAGTTTTCCTTTGGAAAAAAAGCCGTAAATTTGAAGAGTTCTAAATAAGGACGTTTTAATTTAAAATTTAATAAATGTTTGACATTCAGGAAATCAGAAGTCAGTTTTCTATATTAGACCGGAAGGTGAACGGTAAGCCGTTGGTTTACCTGGACAATGCAGCAACCTCCCAGAAACCGGATTCGGTACTGAAGGTTTGGGAAACTTATTACAAAGAGCTTAATGCAAATGTACACCGGGGAATCCATACCTTAAGCCAGCTGGCCACGGAGGAAATGGAGCTTTCCAGAAGGAAGATCCAGAAATTTATCAATGCAAAACACGATTTTGAAGTTATCTTTACCAAAGGAACAACGGAAGGATTGAACCTGATCTCTTATATTTTAACCCGGAAATTAAAGAAAGATGATGAGATCATCATTTCTTATCTGGAACACCACTCGAATATTGTTCCGTGGCAACTGCTCTGCGAAAGAACGGGAGCTAAATTGAAAGTGATCCCGATGGATGAAAACGGGACTCTTCAGCTGGATGTTTTCGATACTTTGCTGAACGAAAGAACAAAGATTGTTTCCATGAACCAGGTTTCCAACGCCCTGGGAGTCATCAACCCGGTAGAAGAGATTATCGCAAAAACGCGTAAAAATACGGATGCTTACATCGTGATCGACGGTGCTCAGTCGGTACCGCACTTTACGATTGATGTTCAGGCGATGGACTGTGATTTTTTCGTATTCTCAGGCCATAAAATGTATGCCCCGATGGGGACGGGAATTTTATATGGGAAGCAGGAAATCCTTGAGGACCTGCCGCCGTTCCATGGAGGAGGGGAAATGATCGCTACCTGCTCGTTTGAAGAAACCACCTACGCCGGACTTCCGTTCAAGTATGAAGCGGGAACTCCGAATGTCGGTGGAAATATTGCATTGGGTGCTGCCGTGGATTTTATCCTGGAAACAGGGCACGAAAACATCAGAACCCATGAGAATGCCTTGCTGGAGTATGCCCAGAGACAACTTCTGGAAATTGAAGGGCTAAAAATATACGGTGAAAAAGCGAACCGTACGGGCGTAGTTTCTTTTAATCTCGAAGGTATCGGGATCGCTTCTGATGTAGGAATGATCCTTGATAAACTGGGAATCGCAGTGCGTACAGGCCATCACTGTACCCAACCGATCATGAATTTCTTTAACATTGCAGGAACCGTACGGGCAAGTTTTGCCGTGTATAATACCTTCAACGAAATTGATGTTCTGGTGGAAGGGGTGAAAAAAGCACAAAAGATGCTGGGTTAAGAATAACGTTAAATAGCATATCAGCGGTCAGGAACTTTTTCTGGCCGTTTTTGTTTTTAATGGTTTGTTTAAAATATTGGTTTTCAGTATATTAATTTACTTTTGTAGTTTGAATAAATAAAATCTTCAATTAAAACTTAAAATTCTTGTAGATGCTGTAACCTTTCCGGTTTTTCACTGTCTTACTAATAGAAACAAAATAATTATGAAGCTTCTGTTTGGAAATAAAAAAGAGGACTTGCTGAGCCGCCTGAAAAAGCAGGAGCCGGCAGCACAGAAAATTTTTTATGATCAGCATGTAAAAAAGTTCCTGAGCATCAGCAGGGCTTATATTACCGATCTGTACCAGGCAGAAGACTGCGTCATTAAAGCATTCTGCAAGATCTTTAAAAATATGGAAAGCTTCAGGAACGAGGGAAGTTTTGAGGGCTGGGCAAGAAGGATCGTGGTGAATGAATGCCTTAATTTTATCAAGAGTCATAAAACGGTTTTCTACCTGGATGATATTAATCCGTCTTATCTTGAAGAAATATATGAGGAAGACCTGGTTTTTAATTTCAATGCCCAGGAGCTGCTGGATCAGCTTCCTGATGCTTACCGGATGGTCTTCAACCTGTATGTTTTCGAAGATTATTCGCACCAGGAAATCGCCGATGCCTTACAGATCTCTACAGCCGTAAGCAAGACCCAGCTGTTCCGGGCCAAAGAAAAGATGAGAAAAATTTATTTCGAACAACAAAAAGCACTACAAAATGAAAGCTATTAAAAACAATATAGAACAACAGATCAGGCAACAGATCGAAAAAAGGGAAATCGCTCCTTCAAGGGATCTGTGGTCTGAAATTGAGAGCCAGGCCACCGTAACATCTTCGAAACCCTCTTTCAATTGGCTTTTGATTGCGGCCTGTCTTGTCTTAACGCTCAGTTTAGGGATGGTCCTCTTTTTTAATCAGGAAAATAAGCCGGCTGCAGCTTCTGAAAATAGAGCTCAGACCGTTACAGAACCTGCTGTTCGGGAACCTTCAGAACCTGTTGCCAAAGTGAGGCATACCGAATCTATTGCTGAAAGCCACGGGCAGGATACAGCTGCGGAAAATAGTTCAGCAGGGATAAAAACTGAGGTGCAGGAACAGGAAACGCAAACATTTACCCGACAGGATGAAATGCCTGTTGTAAGACAGAATTCAGCTCAGCTCATATCGGAACTTTCACCCATTAAACCCGAAAAAACAATTGCGCAGGCAGATTCTGTAAAAGTGCCTGTGAAAAAGAAACGGTATGTAGACCCTTCCACGCTGCTTTTCTCCGTTGAACACAGAGAGGTTATCGAGAAGACCAAAGGAAAAAGCAATGTCGCTACGATCGACCTGAACGGAAACTAACCCTTTATTTTTTTAACAATTAAAACGTAAAATATGATCAGGAAATTTATCATGATGGGCTTCGTATGCCTTTTATCAACAGCAGTATATGCACAGAGAAAACCGGTTCTGAACCTTCAGCCGAAAGAAGATACCGGGGTAAGCCCGATCGTAAAAGAAAAAGTGGACGATTATGCGAAAAATATCGATGTCATCATTCAGGAAGAGAAAAAAATGATGGAGGCGGAGCTCAGGGAACTTCAGGCGAAAAACCTGGATAAAGCAGAATTCGATAAGCAAAAGGCTTTGGTGGCTGACCGGTATTCTGAAAAAATAGATCAGCGGATTGAAGCCCTGGGATTCGATATGGATGCCGTGATCCAGAAGCAGGTCCGCTTTTCCCTCCTGAATTCGGATGTCACCTCCAATGAAGAGCTGAAAGAAAAGCTCCTGAAAAAATTCAGGCCTACAAAAGATCTTTCTCCCTACATTTCTTATGGAATTATGAATCTTACGAACGACAGGCCGGATAATGCCCTGGATCATAACCTGCGTTATGCCGGAAACTTTGAATTCGGGTTCAAATTCAATTATCAGTTTGGCAGGACAAGCCCATGGGGATTGATTTCCGGAATCGGTTTTTCATGGAGAACACTGATCATTGACAACAATATGTTTGTGGCAAAAGACGCGAATTCCAATATATATCTGGCGAATTATGATAAAGGATTGAGCAAAAGCAAGCTGAGAACCGGATATATTATCGTTCCGCTGGGATTGCAGTATAATTTTTCAAAACTGAAAAATGCCGGGATGGACGTTCAGTACTTAGATTATTCCAAAGGCTTCAGAGTAGGAGCAAATATCTACGGAGGGGTAAAAATGTCGACCAACAACATCATCAAAGGTGACGGAGTCAGCAACCGGGAGCGCGGCGATTACCAGGTAAGCCCTTTCATTTATGGGGGACAGTTCACCGTTTCCTATAACGATTTCAGCATTTTTGTAAAAAAAGATTTTGGAAATTTCTTTAAAAACGGAACTTTTGAAAACGATAAAGCTTTAATCTTCGGAGTAGCACTTTGGTGGTAAACCTAATTTTTCTTCATATGAACAGAAGCTCCGTAAAATATCTTTGCGGAGCTTTGTATATCTTTTTTTTAATTTGATATTTTAGCTTCATGATTTTAAAATGCAAATCCCTCATCATTGTACTGTTGGTTGTCGGGCTGCCTGTCCGGATAGAAGCCCAAAAAGCGAAAAATTCCCAGGATAGCATAGGCGTCTTTTACAGTGAACTGTTTTCGTCTCTGAAAAAATCTTATTTGCATAGAAATGCCGTCGACTGGAAATCCGTTGAATCTGAAACCATGAAGAACGTTTCGGAATCTGAAAATTTTAATGCTTCCCTAAGTGAAATTGAAGTCCTGTTCAGAAAAATAGACGCGACCCACAGTACCGTTTTCAAAGGAAACAGAAGATATTCTTTGCCTGCCGGTATTCCGCAAAAGGAAAAATTCAGCGGGCAATGGAAAAAGAAATACAATTCCGGTCCCGGTTTTGAGGTCAGGCTGATCGATGGGAAGTATGGCTATATCCTGATGCCGAAAATACACACTTCCGATAACCGGCCGGATGCTCTTCATCGGGCTGCACAGCCTTTGTACGATCAGATAGCAGACCTTCAGCAGAAAAGCAGCCCGGAAGGCTGGATTATCGATCTGCGTTTCAATACCGGCGGAAATGCGGGGCCAATGCTTTTGTCTTTATATTATTTTTTGGGAAATAATACAGTCTGGTCTTCACTGGATATGAATAAAGCGCCGGTTACAAGATACAGTCTTTCTGATGGAGTTTATAAGATGGATTCTAAAAAATTAGGCGCTATCCGCCCCGCAGGAAAGGCAATGGAGCATGTAAAAGCAGCGGTAATCACCGGTTTGCTGACGGCAAGTTCGGGTGAAGTAACGGCACTGGCTTTTAAAGGAAGACCCGATACGGTCTTTATCGGTGAGCCTACCCTTGGCTATACAACAGGGAATATGCTGGTAAAACTGCCTTTCGGTTTTGAGATGGCATTAACCACTTCTTATGATGGTGACCGGAACGGTAATTATTATGAAAGAATCATCCCCGATATACCGGTTCAGGCACAGGATAATTTTGATAATCTATCGGAGGATCCGAATATCCTGGAAGCGGTGAAATTTTTCAGCCGGAACAATTAATACGTCAGATGTGTATGCTAAATAATTTGAACTCGAAGCGGTACAGGTAGGCAGCCGGATTCCGGAAGTTATTACGTTAACCTTACTTTCAGGATGTAAATTATCAATGAATCGTTTCTTTGATTTCAATAATCTGCTGAAAATAAATTCAATACAATCAAATTTACGTTAACTAATAAAACGCCGGAAAGACTTCTTTTCCGGCGTTTTTTATATTGATGTGAGCTTTATTACACTACAAAATTAAAGAGGATATCCTGGATCTTAAAGCTCCAAAAAATAAATCAAAGACTTTTAAAAACTTTTGTGCGCTTTTTCAGCATAAAGCATTCAATTTCTTTTATCAGGTATATGTCTTCTATCCCTTTTGCAGTTAAATTTTAAATGGGCTCGTGTCAATTATTTAATACGATTTACTATTTCAGGCTTCCCACCATATCCTCAGGCTTCACCCACTCATCAAACTGTTCAGCAGTTAGAAAACCTAGATTTACGGCTTCCTCTTTTAAGGTCGTTCCGTTTTTGTGAGCCGTCTTCGCAATTTTAGCGGCATTTTCATACCCGATATGGGTATTCAGGGCGGTAACCAGCATTAAGGACTTATCCACCAGTTCTTTGATCCTCTCATGATTCGGCTCGATGCCTGCCGCACAATGGTCGTTGAATGAAATACAGGCATCAGCAATCAACTGAGCGGATTGCAGGAAATTGTACGCCATCACCGGCTTGAAGACATTCAGTTCATAATTTCCCTGGGTTCCGGCGAATGAAATCGTCATGTCGTTTCCTAACACCTGCGCGCAGACCATGGTCATGGCTTCGTTCTGCGTAGGATTCACTTTTCCCGGCATGATGGAAGATCCGGGTTCATTTTCCGGGATGTGGATTTCCCCGATTCCGGAACGCGGGCCGGAAGCCAGCAAACGGATGTCCTGGGCAATTTTGAATAGGGAAACGGCCAGCTGTTTCAGGGCCCCGTGGGTTTCCACAATGGCATCATGGGCAGCCAGTGCCTCGAATTTGTTTTCCGCCGTTACAAAAGGGAGACCGGTAAACCGGGAAATGTATTCCGCTACTTTTACGTCATAGCCCTTCGGCGTATTTAAGCCTGTGCCTACTGCAGTTCCGCCCAATGCCAGTTCGGAAAGGTGGGGCAATGTATTTTTTAATGCTTTAATCCCATAGTTCAGTTGGGCTGCATATCCGGAGAATTCCTGTCCCAGGGTCAACGGGGTGGCATCCATCAGGTGGGTCCTTCCGATTTTAACGATATCTTTAAAGGCTTCTGATTTCTGAGCCAGCGTATCCCGTAATTTTTCAATGGCAGGAACCGTCACTTCCACTACTTTCTTGTAAGCAGCGATGTGCATCGCAGTAGGGTAGGTATCATTGGAAGACTGGGACTTATTGACGTCATCGTTCGGGTGGACTTCCGCTTTTTCTCCCAGCGTACCGCCGTTGTTTACATGCGAACGGTTGGAAATTACTTCATTTACATTCATATTCGACTGGGTTCCGGAACCCGTCTGCCAGATCACCAGAGGAAATTGGTCATTCAGTTTTCTTTCCAGGATCTCATCGCATACCTTGGCAATCAGATCCCTTTTTTCTGCCGGCAAAACGCCCAGGTCTGTATTGGTAAAAGCGGCGGCTTTCTTTAAATACGCAAAAGCTTCGATAATTTCATGCGGCATGGAGCCTTCCGGCCCGATTTTGAAATTGTTTCTGGAACGTTCGGTCTGTGCGCCCCAGAATTTGTCGGCAGGAACCTGCACTTCACCCATGGTGTCTTTCTCTATTCTGTAATTCATTGTGTGGATAGATTTAATTTAACCACAAAAGGCACAAAAGATTCGGTTTAAATTTTAAGATTGATACTAAAATCTATAAAGCCCCCAAAAATGAAAATCTTTGATTTTCACTCATGTGTTCTTTTATTTTCAAAGTCTTTAACTTAAGACTAGGTGACTCATGTGTCAAAAAAACTTTTGTGACTTTTGCGGTTTAAAAAGTTTCCCTAAAGTTAATCATTGCCTGAAACATTCGCAATTTATAATCATTATAAATATCATTCCAGGTCGCTGATTTTGCTCATGCTTTTTTCGCGATGTTTTATTTTTGCAGCCAAAGAAAAGAGAATGGAATTTAGATATCAGGATCCGTATCCGATTCAGAAAGATGATACGGTATACAAGAAGCTTACTTCAGACTATGTAAAGGTTGACCGATTGGGAGACCGCGAAATTTTAACCATCGATCCGAGAGGGCTTGAACTATTGGCGGAAGAGGCGATGGCAGACGTTTCCTTCATGCTCCGTTCTTCCCACCTGGAAAGCCTGAGAAGAATTATTGATGATCCTGAAGCAACGGATAACGACCGGTTTGTAGCCTATAATTTATTACAGAACGCGGCGGTAGCGGCAGAAGGGGCCTTACCTTCCTGCCAGGACACCGGAACGGCGATTGTAATGGGAAAGAAAGGAGAGAATGTATATACGGGAGTGGATGACGGAGAATACCTGAGCAAAGGAATCTACAATACCTACCAGAAAAGAAACTTACGGTATTCCCAGGTAGTGCCTTTAACGATGTTCGATGAGAAGAATTCCGGGTCCAACCTTCCGGCACAGATCGATATTTATGCAAAAAAAGGAGATTACTACGAATTCCTGTTCTTAACGAAGGGCGGAGGTTCTGCCAACAAGACATTCCTGTACCAGAAAACAAAATCGTTACTGAACGAAAAATCCCTGGAAGAATTCATCAAGGAAAAAATTTCGGACCTTGGAACGGCAGCCTGCCCGCCTTACCACCTGGCTTTGGTCATCGGAGGGACCTCCGCTGAAGCGAATCTGGCTGCCGTGAAAAAAGCATCCGCTAAATATTACGATAACCTTCCGACGGAAGGAAACGAAGCAGGACAGGCTTTCAGAGACCTGGAATGGGAGTCGAAAGTACAGAAAATCTGCCAGGAAAGTGCCATCGGGGCACAGTTCGGAGGAAAATACCTGACGCATGACGTGCGGGTGATCAGGCTTCCGCGCCACGCAGCGTCCTGTCCGGTAGGAATGGGGGTTTCCTGTTCGGCAGACCGGAACATCAAGGGAAAAATTACCAGGGACGGAATTTTCCTGGAGCAGCTGGAAGAAAATCCGAAGAGATTTTTACCGGCCACGCCGCCGCACCTGGAAGAAGCCGTGGAAATTGATCTGAACAAGCCGATGCCGGAAATTTTAGCTGAACTTTCCAAATATCCGATTAAAACAAGATTAAAACTAAACGGCACCCTGATCGTAGCAAGGGATATCGCCCATGCAAAGATCAAGGAGATTCTCGACAGCGGCCAGCCGATGCCGGAATATTTCAAAAACCATCCGATCTATTATGCAGGACCGGCAAAAACACCGGACGGCATGGCTTCCGGGAGCTTCGGGCCTACCACTGCAGGAAGAATGGATGTGTATGTAGACGAATTCCAGAGCCGCGGAGGAAGCATGATCATGCTGGCCAAAGGTAACAGGAGCAAGGACGTTACCAATGCCTGCGGAAAATACGGTGGCTTTTATTTAGGATCAATCGGTGGCCCGGCTGCTATCTTAGCAAAAGATAACATTCTTTCCGTTGAGGTGGTGGATTTCCCTGAGTTGGGGATGGAAGCGGTACGGAAGATTGAAGTGAAGGATTTCCCGGCTTTTATTATTACGGATGATAAAGGAAACGATTTCTTTGCCAATCTGGCACATTAAAAATAATTATAAAATAAATACTACTTTGTATTGCATGGTACTTTTATAAGAACTACTTTTGCAATACAAATTAGTATCATGAAAAAAATATTTCTCGCTTTACTTTTAAGCATTACTTTTTTTAATCTTTCGTTTGCTCAGCTTACCAAAAAGATCGACAGCATTGTACAAAGCGGATTTAAAGATCCGAATACTCCGGGCGGAGTTTTTCTCGTTTCAAAAAAAGGAAACATTATTTACGAAAAAGCTTTCGGAAAAGCCAACCTTGAATTGAATGTCAATATGACAACCGATAATGTTTTTCAAATCGGTTCGATGACCAAGCAGTTTACGGCAATTTCAATTCTTATCCTGGAGCAACAGGGGAAACTGAATGTGAATGATCCTGTCTCAAAATACGTTCCGGATTATCCTTCTGGAAACTCTATTACGATTCATCAGCTTTTAACGCATACCTCGGGCATCAGGGATTTCACAAAAATGAAAACCCTTCCGGAAATTGCTCAGAAAGAGATGTCACCAAAAATGATGGTAGACTTTTTCAAAAATGAGCCGGTAGACTTTAAACCCGGAGAAAAGTTTGATTATAACAATTCCGGCTACGTATTACTGGGCTATGTGATTGAATTGGTTTCCGGTGAGAAATATGAAGATTTTATCAGAAAAAATATCTTTGAGAAATCGGGAATGAATAATTCTTTCTATGCCAGCGACCGCAAAATCATTAAAAGCAGAGCTTATGGCTACCATGAAAAAAGCGACGGTTTTGTAAATAAGACGATCATTAACTTCAGTGTTCCGTTTGCCTCCGGTTCTCTGATGTCTACAGCAGAAGATATGCTGAAGTGGCAGAAAGCGATCAACAACAATCTTATCTTGGATGCTGCCCATACGCAAAAAGCATTTACAAAATATAAACTCAACAGTGGAGAGGAATTTTCCTACGGCTACGGATGGCATCTGAAAGATATCAATGGAATCCCCGACAGAGAGCATGGCGGTAGTATTTTCGGATTCAAATCCATGGCCGTTTATGTCCCGGAGAAAGACATCTATGTGATAGGATTCAGCAATTGTGACTGTCATTCTCCGACCCAGATTATCAAAGATATCGCAGGGCTTATTGTGAACAGCCCTCAGTAATGGAACAGAATTAGCTTACGATTAGTTTAAAATCAAAACAAATTATAAAATAGGATGTCTATATTTTGTGTAAAAAAATAAAAAGTCCTATTTTTGCCTAAAATCTTTAAGAAAAATGATAACGATTTTATCAGCATTTTGGCCGTTTTATCAGTTCCTTTGGACCGTATTTTTCATTATTATGTTCCTGGTGGGATTCTGGTGTATTTTCATGTTCTTCGGATTTGTTATCCCGTTATGGTTAACGGAAGGTCTGAAAGAATACTTCGGAAAAGTAAAGCCTTTTAATCCTGAAGATATCAGAAGCAAAATGGTATATGAGCAGGAAGGTGTAGAGGTGATTTACAACGAGCCTAAAGGTCACGGTCCGTTTATTCATGATCACGGTCATGGACATGCCGGCCACGAAAAAGGACATCATTAATTGATTGTCATTGCTTTTTCACCTGAATTCTGAAAAAGCAATATCAAAGCAAAACAACATATATTAAAACCACTTAATTTTTTAAGTGGTTTTTTTAGTTGAATGATCCCATTCTGAGCTTTTCCGGTGAAATACCGAATTTCTTCTTAAAAGCCCGGGTGAAATTCTGGACATATTCATACCCGCATTCTATTGCGATTTCTTTAATCATTATTTCTCTGTTGGTAATGAGTTTTCTGGCTTTCAGCATTCTCAGCTCTGCCATATAACCGCTTACCGTCTGGTGATAATATGCTTTAAATTCTTTCCGGATCCTGTTCTGGTTGATGCCTGTTAATTTTCCTATATCCTCCGCCTTTATGTTTCTGTGGTAATTTTCATCGATAAATCTTTTAATCATTAAAGGAGTCTCAGGCATTTCTTCCACGATATTTTTTTCGTTAAACTGTTCGAAAACCAAGAGCAGCAGCTTGATTATTTTCGCTTCGACAAATAATTTCTGAAGAAGTCCCTTTTTGGAATAGCTGATGATTTCCTTCAGTATGATATGCATTTCCACGGTCATAGAAGGAGGCGTCTGGTTGTGCAGGAAAATATAACGGTTGCTGATCATGCTTTCCAGGATATCCGCATGTTCCTTGTTCGCTTCCGGATGGATGAGGTTGAAAATATAATCATAATTGATCAGGATATGAATATATTTCAGGATTTCGCCATTCTTTGTCCGCAATTCTGCAGTACTTTCTTCATCCGAATAATGCAGGATATATTGGTTTCTTTCGAATAAAAATTCCGTCCCGCAGTGCTCTTCAGCCTTAAGAAGAATATTTTCACTGAGAAAGAACAGCAGGTTGAAGCTCGCCCTGCCTTCAGCTATTCCGCATTTGGAAAATATTCCTGTATGCGGCTCTTTTTCCATGAAAATTTTAATGCTTTCGGAACCGAACAACAATTTTTTGGCAGACTCATTCTTCATACAAATGATTTTATAAACAGTTACCCTTGGTGTATCGACCGGACGGATAACAAAAAGTTCGTTAATGATAACCCGAAATCAATAAAGTAGGATATTTTTGCGCAAAAGTAATTATAATTTAGAATAAATAAAAATAATATAATCTATGTTTGAAAGAATATATTTTACAATGCGAAACGTCGGTGCCGGACTAGTGCTGCTGGTTGCTGCTGAAAATAGTGGGTTTGCCCAAGAATGGGAGAACGTAGGAAATGCAGCAATTATTTCGACGGGAGAAACAGGCTTTAATAATGTGTATATGAGTCCGTCGAGAAAATATTTTATTTCGTACTATGATGTTGCGGCAGGCAAAGGTTCGGTACAGGTGTTCGACGGAACTTCCTGGTCTTATGTGGGAGGTACCGCAGGAATCACCACAGGTACGGCTACCTACAATTCCTTAGTGGCGGACGGCGTGGGTAATCTGTATTACACCAACCAGGTCGGATGGCCCGGTGCCGGCATGGAAGTCCGCAAATTTAACGGAACCTCATGGAGCCAGCTCCCGGATGCAGTAAGTAGTTCCGTTAATTATCATGCCTCTGCCGTCTCTCCTTCAAATACCCTGTTTGCCTTTTCCGGACAGAATTCAGGAACCGTTCAGCGGTATGTGAATGGCATATGGGAACAGGTTGGGAATGCAGGTTTCTCCGGCGGAGCGTCTTTTGCGGAAATGGTGATCGGCAGCAACAATAAAATATATACCTGCAATATATCCGGAGGCGTAAAAGTATATGAAAATACTACAACAGCCACCACTTCCGATAGCTGGATGCCGGTAGGTGGGAGTATGGTGGATACCTCTTCCTCCGGAGAACAGTACAATTCGGATATCGCGATCGATGCGAATAATAATCTGTATGTGGCTTACGTTTCCGATTCCGCCAACGGACAGAAGCTAAACGTTAAAAAATTCAATGGATCAGCCTGGGCACAGGTAGGAAATGCCAATTTCTCCAGTGGCCGGGTGCAGCATCTGGCTATTGCGGTCACGCCTTCAGGCACACCGTATGTTGTAGCCAGCCGATGGGAAAATGATGACTTTTCGAGAAATACGGTGTATAAAATCGATGCGGCGACCCAGAAATGGGTGGCACTTGGAGGAAGTTTTGTCTCCGACGGACAGGCAGCTTATAATGACCTCGCTTATGACAAAGTAAACAATTGCCTTGTTCTGGCCTATTCGCAGAACGGAACAAAAGTAAAAAGACTTTCTCTAAGCCCGCCTTGCAATAACACCGATCCGGGGAGCAATCCGGGAGACCTGGGCTGTGTAAAATTCAATTACAGGGGACAGACGGTAAGTTATACTACAGTAAGAGCTGCAGACGGAAAAGTCTGGCTTCAGCAGAATCTGGGAAGCAGCCGGATTGCAGCCTCTTTCGATGATGCCGGTTCTTACGGGGACCTTTTCCAGTGGGGGAGGTGGGACGACGGTCATCAGCTGAGAAATTCCACAACGGCAACAGCACTTTCTGCAAACGCTCCGGACGGATTGGCCGGGACGAATGCTTTCATTACAGGATCGGGTTCAGGCTCGTGGTGGGCGACCAATGCAACCAGCGACCGATGGAATGAGGAGTCTTCATCTTCGGTAACACCTACAAACGGAGCGGACCCCTGTAAAGCGATAGGCCCAGGCTGGAGGCTTCCGGCTTCGGCAGAATGGGTAGCCCTGGTTGGTGCGGAAGGAATCAACAATCCGGCAACCGCTTATGCAAGCCGGTTGAAACTGCCGGCAGGAGGATACAGGAGCAATACTTCCGGAGTTCTTACATTCGTAGGGCAGCGAGGGTATTTCTGGAGTTCCGAAACCGCGAATACAGGTGGTAAGTATTTATATGTCGGATCCTCAACCGTAACACCGACTTCCGGTGGTCCGAGAGGGCAGGGGGAATCTGTAAGATGTGTGAAAGATTTTTCCGGACTGTCAACTTCCGAAGCAGCCCTTACCGTAAACCCGGTTCAGCTCTATCCGAATCCGACCAGTGGAATGTTGTATATAAAAGCAGATTCGTCTGTTGAGGGATTAAATATCACCAATGTCGCCGGTCAGAAAATGACGGCAGATCTTTCAGGGAATCAATTGAATATGCAGGGTCTTCCCACAGGGCTGTATATCATAGAAATAAAATTAAAAGGACAGTCGGAAACCATTGTTAAAAAAGTAATCAGAAATTAAAATCAGTCCATATTAAGTGGATAGGGCAGGAGATCGGTAAAGGATCTTCTGCCTTTTTCTTTTGATTTCTGTTTCAATTGCTTCCCGGCTTCTGTTCAGAGCAAAGTTCTGAGCAGAAGCTTTCAGATTGATCGTTTGGCTGAATAAACTTTCAGAAGTAATTCAATGCATAGGATTTCAGCAGTTTAAATGTATTTTTTCCGGATCGAATTCCAAAAAGTGATGAAAAATAAATTATCTTTATTCAACTGTACTAAAAAATCAGAAGCTATATGAAAAAGTTTTACTCAGGTCTTTTATTGTTGATGGTGGCCTTTGCATTCGGCCAGATCAGCTATACGATTGCACCGAACCCCTTTAATGAAACGAACGCGGTTACTTTGACCGTCCCTGGAAATCAGATTGATGAAACAGCCTGGGGTGTTTCAAACAATGCCGTTTACATCTGGTCATGGTCTCTCGATACCAATTACCAGAATAGCCAGGATTGCCCTACCAATGGAAGCTGGAACAGCTCCAACGAACTGAACCGGCTCAGTTATAATGCCGCAACCGATACCTATTCTTTATCATTTACCCCAACTACCTTTTACGGAAGGACAGGAATCGGAAGACTGGGATTTTTGTTAAAGGATAAAACGGGAGCCCACCAGACCTCTGACAACTATGTGAATGTCGGAATTTTAAACCTGACGATGACCAGTCCGGCAGCCAACAGCCTGACCTCGGTGAATACGGGAAGTTCTATTAATATTACGGCAACAACAAATGTAAACGCCACTTTTCAGCTGAAAGCCAATGGCACGGTCGTTAATTCTACATCAACGCCCTCTTCTTCTTATGCCTACAGTTACACGGTAACCCAGGATGCCAATATGGAGCTGATTGCGACGGATGCCAATTCAACGGTTAAGAATGCAACATTTACATTACAGGTTCCGCGGAATGTGGTTTCGCAGGCTATTCCGAGTTGGATCAGGCAGGGGATCAACTACAATCCGACCGATAATACAAAAGTCGGACTGGCCTTATACGCCCCGTCTAAGAATTTCGTTCATGTGATCGGAAGTTTCAATAACTGGACGGTAAATGATGCTTATCTTATGAAGCGGGACACTGCCAATCCGGATTTGTATTGGATTGAGCTGACTGGCCTTACCCCACAGCAGTTGTACACCTTCCAATACAGGACAAATGATTTGAGAAAAGTAGCGGATCCTTATTCCCCACAGATTCTGTCTTCCTATGACGATCAGTACATTTCCGCCACTACTTATCCGAACCTGCCGGCGTTTCCTGCGGGGCAGGGTTTTGAGGTCTCCATGTTTAAAACGGGACAAACGCCGTACAACTGGCAGGTGACGAACTTCCAGCGTCCGGCTAAAGAAAATCTTGTGGTTTATGAATTATTGCTGAGGGATTTTACACAGGAGAAAAACTGGCAGTCGCTGATTAATAAAATCATGTATTTAAAAGGGTTGAACATCAATGCTATCGAGTTGATGCCGGTCATGGAATTTGAAGGAAACCTGTCGTGGGGATACAATACCTCTTTCCATTATGCACTGGACAAAGCTTATGGAACGCCTGAAAAATTCAAGGAATTTGTAGATCTGTGCCACCAGAACGGAATCGCCGTTATCCTGGATGTTGCTTTCAACCACGCTACGGGACGTTCTCCGCTGGCCAGGCTGTGGAATATCGATCCGGATGGAGATGGTTACGGGGATATTGCCGCCAACAACCCTTACTTCAATCAGGTTCCTAAGCATGCCTACAATGTATTCAATGATTTCAACCATACAAGTGCTTCAACGAAATATTACGTTGAAAGATGCCTTCAGCAGTGGCTAACTGAGTACCGGATCGACGGATTCCGATGGGATTTAACAAAAGGTTTTACGCAAAACTGTTCTGAAAATGATGAAACCTGCACCAACGCCTATCAGCAGGACCGGGTGGATATTTTAAAATATTATGCCGACAGGCAATGGGCGCTTGATCCGAATTCTTATATGATCTTCGAACATCTGGGAACCGATGCGGAAGAGCAGCAGTGGGCCAATTACAGGGTGGCCGAAGGAAAGGGTGTCATGCTGTGGAACAATCAGAACGGTTCTTACAACCAGAATACCATGGGGTATAAAGAGAACAGCAATTACGACAGGATGAACCATACGCTTCACGGTTTCACCAATATGTCTGCAGTAGGCTACGGAGAAAGCCATGATGAGGAAAGGCTGATGTTTAAAAATCTGGCGTATGGAGCGGTAAACGGAAGTTACGATGTGAAAAACTTAAATACGGCTTTGGACCGGATGAAAACTTTCGGGGCAACCTTCTTTACGATCCCGGGACCGAAAATGATCTGGCAGTTCGGGGAGCTGGGCTATGAATTCAGCATCAACAGATGTCAGGACGGAACCATCAACAACGGGTGCCGGACAGATCAGAAGCCAATTGCCTTTACCTTAAACTATGATACGAATACCAACAGGAAAGCGGTATACGATACCTGGGCCAAAATCATCAATTTCAGGAATCTGTATCCGGTTTTCAGATCAAAAACCTATTCTATAGAATCCAACAACCTGGCAAACGATCCGAATGGGCTGATTACCCGGATCTATGTATACGATAACCTCCTGACTTCAGGAATGAAGAATGTAGTCGTGCTGGCCAATTATACAACCTCCGTCCAGAATGTCGTGCCTTACTTCCCTTACGCCGGACAATGGCAGAACCTGATGGATAACTCGGTAACCAACGTAACCTCTACAACGGCACCGATCAGTCTTCAGCCGGGCGAGTTCAGGATTTTCGGAAACTACACCGGAAGTTTATCCACATCGGATCTGAATGCGGAAAATAAGCTTTCCCTGCAAATTGCGGATAACCCGGTGAAAAACGGGATCGCTCAGTTAATTTACCATAAAGTAAAGAATGGCGAGATCCTGATCTACGATTTAAGCGGCAGAAAGATGGATTCATTTAAGCTTACCGGTGAAAACGGAATCTATGAATTAAAAACAAATTATCCGTCAGGAACGTATCTTGTTCATTTGAAATCAGATACGGGAGTAGCTATTCAGAAAATGATTGTGAAATAGCCTGTGGATAAATCTGTAAATTAATACTGAAGGAGGTCATGTAAATGATCTCCTTTTTGTTTGTTCATACTTTATCCCCGGTAAAAACAAGGTTTATCCATGCGATATTAACGGCTTTTCCATAAGTTTTCCACATCCTTTTCCGCAACGGAATCCGGATCTATCCATACCTTATTAATAGGTTATTTACACGTTATCCATATTTTATTCACAACCATTAAAATTTTTATTCATATCATTCCCCTGTTTACTCATATCCAATTCACATCTTCTTAATAGGGAAATCACAGGTTATCCACAACTTATTCACATTTATCTGTAAGCCTTGCGGACCATTTAAACAGGTATCGGGGAAATTATCTACTTGATTTTTAAATCCAATGAAGCCTCGCAGAATTGAGCGATAATGAGCTGTGATTATTCATTTTACAATTGGATTAATAATCCGTATCTTTGCCCTCACAAAATTTTCATAATGGCTAAATCATTAATTCCGAAATTAGAAGCTATAAAACAGAGATATAATGAGGTGGCCGACCTTATTATACAGCCTGATGTTATTTCAGACCAAAAAAGATATTCTTCTCTGAACAAAGAATACAGCGATTTGGGAAAAATTGTAAGAGTTTACGATCAGTATAAAGGCGCCTTGGATGCCATTGAAGAGTCCGACGAAATCATTGCTGACGGATCAGACAAGGAATTTGTAGAACTCGCCAAAATCGAAAAAAACGAAGCGCTGGAAAAAATTCCGGGACTGGAGGACGAATTAAAAGTATTGCTGATTCCGAAAGATCCTGCGGACGATAAAAACGTCATTGTGGAACTTCGTGCCGGAACCGGTGGTGATGAAGCGGCAATTTTCGTAGAAGATATTTACCGTATGTATTCCATGTACTTCAAGTCGAAAGGCTGGAGGCATGAAGTAACGGATTCCAATGAGGCGGCGAAAGGGTATAAGGAACTGATCATGAAAGTTGAAGGCGAAGGCGTTTACGGAATCATGAAATTCGAATCGGGGGTTCACCGGGTACAGCGTGTTCCGGAAACCGAGTCTCAGGGAAGGGTTCATACTTCTGCTATAACGGTGGCGGTTCTTCCGGAAGCCGAAGAAGTGGATTTCGAACTGAATCCGGCGGATATCGAAATGCAGACTTCCAGATCGGGAGGAGCCGGAGGTCAGAACGTAAACAAGGTAGAAACGAAAGTTCAGCTGACACACAAACCTTCCGGAATGGTCGTGGTTTGCCAGCAGGCCCGTTCCCAGTTGGCTAACCGTGAACTGGCCATGGAAATGCTGAGGACGAAGCTGTACGATATCGAGCTGCAGAAAGTGCAGGGGGACATTGCCGCCCAGCGTAAATCGATGGTGTCTACCGGAGACCGTTCTGCAAAGATCAAAACCTATAATTATCCCCAGGGAAGGGTTACGGATCACAGAATCAACAAATCCATGTACAACCTGGATGCCTACATGAATGGTGATATTTCCGAAATGATCGATGCCGTAATCATGGCGGAAAACGCTGAGAAAATGAAAGGTGAAGAAGAAAATTTATAAAATCTTTATCATAAAATCTTTAGAAAGTTTCCGGGTTTCCGGAGACTTTTTTTATTTTAACGTGAATTCGAGGATATTCAACGTATTATCAGTTATTTAAAAGAAATGATCAGGAATTTCACATAGTGTTTTCCTTCGCGAAGTGTAAACAGGATTGTTTGATATTTCAGGTTATTATCGATAGGTTAGCAGAAGAAACTTCCGGCATCCGGCTTTCCACTTCCAGCCTTTAACCCGGTTTCTCATCCGAATTCACGTTAATTCTAATAAAATGGCAAAGGCTTTCCTGAATAAAAACCATGCAAAATACAGATTTTTCAATGATAAGTCTTTTTAAGTGAGGTATTTGGGTAGAGATTAAATTTTAGAGGTATTATCTCTAAATTTTCCCGTTAAATCAGGTGGTATTATTAAATATAATAGGTATATTTATGAAACGCTTCGTGATATAGTCAGGAGCATGGGAATAAATTATACGCTAATTTGAATAATAAACTTATGAAAAACCTTAAAGCTGCCTTTCTGGTAGTGCTTCTCTGCCTTGCACAAAACTTACGGTCCCAAAACATTTTACCGCCGCAAAAAGTATTTAATCTCTATTTCAATTCCTTTGTAAAATACAATGACGACTCTTTAAAAGAGCTCAACAGTTACCTGATCAATTTTTTGGGAAAAGAGAATACCCACAAGATGAGCCTTCAGGAATCTTATGATCAGAAGGTGGACAGTTTTACCAATATCTTTCTTTCCAATCTTTCTGCTGAAGTTTCCTCAGTCTGTAAAAATGAAGCCCGCGAATATTTCAAAGTACTGATCGGGAATTTTAAGGACGCCACCTACAGCATCAGGGATATCAGGACGGTATCCGATGAGCAGATAAAGGATCAGGAGATTTCACAGATCGATTACGAGGTGAGCTTTAAAGTTCCGTCTGTGCCTGCGCAGATCAATATAGGCGATATAAAGAAAATCGGGTCCGGAGAAATGAAAAAATACCTTATCGATATGGCCAATCATCTGAAAAAGGCCGATAAAATGATATCGACCCGACAGAAATTCAACCTTTACCAGGTAAAGTACGGGACCGATACCTATTACTGGAACGGCGGGCCCCAGGAAATAGCCTGGAAGCTGAATGACTTTTATTTTAAAAATCTAAATTAACATGAACCTGAAGAAAAATTTGGATTAACAGGTTGGAAAAGGGAAGCCGGCTGCCGGATACCGGAAGTTGTGACCGAAAAATTAAATGCACTTTTTATACAGCATCTTTGCAAATCGTGGCATTAAAATTTAATTGATATACCCTGAATGATCATAGAATTTAAGCCGTCGGTTCCCGGTAGCTTTTTTTTTCTAACCAGAATCCTTATTTTTGAATAAATAGCTTACTATGAAATTCAGACCCATTTTATTAACTGCCGGCGTTTTGTTTTCGGCAACATTTTATTCTCAAAAAATGACTTATCCAAAAGCAATAAAAGGAAACCGGATCGATACGTATTTCGGAACTGCAGTGGCCGATCCGTACAGAGACTTGGAAAATGATTCTGAAGCCACCCGCAGATGGGTGGATGAAGAAGTAAAGCACAGTCAGGAATACCTGGCTAAAATACCATTCAGGGATGAAATCCGCAACCAGCTGAGGGAAATCTGGAACTACGAAAAAATTTCAGCTCCTTTTAAAGAGGGCGACTTTACCTATTATTATAAAAATGACGGGCTCCAGGCCCAGTCGGTTTTATACAGGACCCACCATAAAACCGGACAGACGGAAGTTTTCCTGGATCCGAATAAATTTTCTGAAAAAGGAACGACTTCGCTTTCCCAGCTGTCATTCAACAAAAAAGGGAATTTAGCGGCTTATTCCATTTCGGAAGGCGGCAGCGACTGGAACAAGATCATTATCCTTGATGCCGTTACCAAAAAACAAATCGATGAAACACTGACCGATGTTAAATTCAGCGGAATTTCATGGCAGGGGGATGACGGGTTCTACTATTCGAGCTACGACAAACCTAAAGAAGGAACCGTACTTTCCGGAATGACGGATAAGCACAAAGTATATTTTCATAAACTGGGAACAAAACAATCGGCGGATCAGCTGATCTTCGGTGGTGATAAAACCCCGAGAAGGTATCTGGGGGCCGGCGTGTCTGAAGACCAACGGTACCTGATCATTTCCGCAGCCAATGCTACAAACGGAAATGAACTGTATATCAAAGATTTAAAGAATGGCGGCGATTTCATCCGGATCAATGAAGGATTCGACATCAATGTAAACATTGTGGATACGGATGGCGACAACCTGTTTATTTTTACGGATAAGGATGCCCCGAATATGCGACTGGTAAAAACCACGATTAAAAATCCGGCTCCCGAGACCTGGAAAGACGTGATCCCGCAGACGGATAACGTATTGGGAATCACCACCGGCGGTGGGTATTTCTTTGCCACCTACATGGTGGATGCCATCGATCAGGTGAAACAGTATGACAAAAACGGGAAACTGGTAAGGGAAATTATGCTTCCGGGAAAAGGAAACGTTTCCGGATTCGGCGGGAAAGAAAAAGAAAAGGAACTGTACTTCTCATTCAGCAATTACATCACACCGGGAACTACCTATAAATTCAATGCCGATACCGGGAAATCCGAAGTCTATCAGAAACCGAAAGTGAAATTCAATCCGGAAGACTATGTTTCCGAGCAGGTATTCTACACTTCTAAAGACGGTACCAGAATTCCGATGATGATCAATTATAAGAAAGGAACAAAACTCGACGGTAAGAACCCGACGATCCTGTATTCCTACGGTGGATTCAACATCAGCCTGCAGCCCGCTTTCTCCGTAGTCAATGCCATCTGGATGGAGAACGGCGGCATCTATGCGGTCCCGAACATCCGCGGCGGCGGCGAATACGGCAAAAAATGGCATGATGCCGGAACCAAACAGCAGAAGAAAAACGTATTCAACGACTTCATTGCAGCCGGGGAATATCTGCAGGCAAAAGGCTACACCTCCAAAGAATACATGGCTCTTTCAGGAAGATCAAACGGAGGACTGCTGGTAGGTGCTACGATGACCATGCGTCCCGACCTGGCAAGAGTGGCCTTCCCGGGAGTCGGCGTTCTGGATATGCTGCGGTACAATAAATTTACGGCCGGTGCCGGCTGGTCATACGACTACGGAACTGCAGAAGACAGCAAGGAAATGTTTGAATACCTGAAATCCTATTCTCCGGTGCATAACGTGAAAGCGGGAACCTGCTATCCATCCACTATGATTATCACCAGCGACCATGACGACCGCGTTGTACCGGCTCACTCGTTTAAGTTCGGGGCGGAGCTTCAGGAAAAGCAGGCGTGCAGCCATCCGGTCCTTCTGAGAATCGAAAAAAATGCAGGCCACGGCGCCGGAAGATCTACCGACCAGGTGATCGGTGAGAATGCCGATCTGCTTTCTTTTGCCTTGTATGAAATGGGGATCAGAAATTTGAAAAAATAGCTGAGATTGATTTTTAACTAAACGTTTGTAAATGCTACAAAGTATTGATAATAAATAAATCATCAGAATCAATAGAAACGGGCTTCAGCCCGTTTTTTTATATAGCCCAATCGGTTGGCTTCAGCCAAAACTTAATTTAGGTCTCAAAATCAGATACATCTTACCGTTAAATCCGTGCCGCTTTCATGACAGAATATGACGGAGAACAGCCTGAAAATTAACACAAAATTATTCCCCCAAAAATGCTTAATTTTAGCCATCTAATAAATCCGAAAGTATGAGAAGGGAAGTTCAGAATAAAACTCCTCAATTTAAGATCACTGAAAAAACCACGGAAGTTTATCCGTTTGAAAAAGACGGGCTGTCATTGAAATCCTCTTACAAAGCGGAAGATGTTAAAAACCCGGAACTCACACAGACTGCCCCGGGAATCGAACCTTATCTCAGAGGACCTTACTCGACGATGTATGTGCAGAAACCCTGGACCGTCCGTCAGTATGCCGGTTTCTCGACGGCTGAGGAATCCAATGCTTTCTACCGGAGAAATCTGGCAGCCGGCCAGAAGGGGCTTTCCGTAGCTTTCGACCTGGCGACCCACCGGGGATACGATTCCGACCACGCGAGGGTAGTCGGGGATGTCGGGAAAGCCGGGGTAGCCATCGATTCCGTAGAGGACATGAAGATTTTATTCAATGAAATTCCGTTGGACCAGATTTCGGTTTCCATGACCATGAACGGGGCGGTACTGCCCATTCTTTCGTTCTACATTGTCGCGGCAGAAGAACAGGGCGTTTCCCAGGAATTGCTGTCGGGAACCATCCAGAATGATATCTTAAAAGAATTCATGGTTCGGAATACCTACATTTATCCGCCGGCCCCTTCCATGAAAATCATTGCGGACATTTTTGAATACACCGCGCAGAACATCCCGAAGTTCAACTCCATCTCCATTTCAGGTTATCACATGCAGGAAGCCGGAGCGACACCCGTGTTGGAAATGGCTTACACCCTGGCAGACGGACTGGAATATGTAAGAACCGGAATAAAAGCCGGGATGAAGGTCGACGATTTTGCCCCGAGGCTTTCCTTCTTCTGGGCCATCGGCATGAACCACTTTATGGAAATTGCAAAAATGAGGGCCGCGCGCTACATCTGGGCCAGCCTGCTGAAACAGTTCAGTCCGCAGAATCCGAAATCGCTGGCGTTGAGAACCCACTCCCAGACTTCAGGATGGTCTCTGACGGAGCAGGAACCGTTTAACAACATTACCAGGACGGCCATTGAAGCCTTGTCCTCCGCTTTGGGCGGAACCCAGTCCCTTCACACCAATGCACTGGATGAAGCCATCGCGCTTCCTACGGATTATTCGGCGAAAATTGCAAGAAATACGCAGATCATCCTGCAGCAGGAAAGCGGGATCTGCGATGTCGTAGATCCGATGGGCGGGAGCAACCTGGTGGAAAGCCTCACCCAGCAGATGATCGACGAAGCCATGAAATACATCGATGAGGTAGAGCAGGAGGGCGGAATGACCAAAGCCATCGAAGCCGGAATTCCCAAAATGAGAATCGAGGAGGCGGCCGCCCGGAAACAGGCCAAGATCGACAGCGGGGAAGAATTCATCATCGGGGTCAATTCATTCCGTTCGGAACTGAAGCAGGAACCGATTGAAATCCTGGATATCGATAATACCGAAGTGCGCAGAAAGCAGATCGAACGGCTTAATATCATCAAAACAGAAAGAAGTGCTTCGGCGGTTGAAGAAATCCTGAATAAAATCAGGGAATCAGCCAAAACCGGTCAGGGAAACCTGCTCGCCTTGTGCATCGAAGCCGCCCGAAGACGGGTGACCCTCGGGGAAATGAGTGATGCCATGGAAGAGAGTTTCGGAAGGTACAAAGCCAACATCAGAACCATTTCAGGAGTATACGCCATGAATGCAGGAAAAAACGAATATTTTGAAAAAGCACTGAACCTTACCCAGAAATTTGAGGAAGAAGAAGGCCGTCGCCCAAGGATCATGGTCGCCAAAATGGGCCAGGACGGACATGACCGGGGTGCTAAAGTAGTCGCCACTGCGTTTGCAGATATGGGCTTCGATGTGGATGTGGCACCGTTGTTCCAGACGCCTGAGGAAGTAGCCAAGCAGGCGGTGGAAAATGATATTCACATTTTAGGGGTTTCCTCCCTGGCAGCCGGTCATAAAACCCTGGTTCCCCAGGTAGTGGGCGAACTGAAAAAGCTGGGGGCCGAGGATATCACCATCGTTGTAGGCGGCGTTATTCCCCAGCAGGATTATGAATTCCTGTATGCCAACGGAGCCGATTTCATCTTCGGGCCTGGGACCAACCTTCCGAAATGTGCCGTGGATATTCTCGAAAAGTTTTTGAATTAAATTAAAATTAAAAAGAGATAAATTGCACAGCTTTTGTATAACCTAATGAAAATTTTCATTATGGCTTATACAGTAGTTTCAGTATTTCCGGTAACAGCAGACACCGATGAAATCAAAAAACAGTTAAGAGAAAACGGCATTGATGAATCCAATATTGTGGTTTCAAAGTCGAATGCAGACAGCGGTGCAACCGCAGACGACTATCGTGAAGACGAACAGACCAAAGGATTCTTCGAATATACCTTTGCCCATGATACGGAAATGATGGATGCCTACCGCAGGCACAGTGTAGGAAAATACAACGTTGTCGTATATGCCGATACGATGGAGCAGGCAGCAACGGCAAATTCCGTTTTAAACAGGAATGGTGCCCTGGAGGTATACAGAAAGCCGTCGGAAAATAAAACAGATATTCCTGAAGGAATGACTGAGGAAGAATACAACGGCATTATTGCAAAAGCGAAAAACAACCTTTATTTCCTGGGTTCCGAAAGAGTATACCACTCCAATGTCATCAGGGGGATGGATGATCCGATGGACGATCTGGGATCGAAAGATTAAAATGATCAGGTAATAAAAATACATAAAAACAAACCGGCTGTTTCAGATGAAACAGCCGGTTTTCATTAATTATTATAGAGAAAAATTAGGTAATGGTTGCAGGGCTCCTGTGTAAATGATTCCGATTTTTTAATGGAAGATTAATCATTTTTACTCCGGAGCCAATCAATATTTTCATTATTTTAAATGGCAAATAATATACCTTATCTGAATTTTTAGTAAATAATTTTAATAATTTATTTTTAAAATTTTTTTGGCAGTTCCGGAAAAAGTTTTAATTTTGTGGCTCAAATCAGTTTTTAACCCTTTAAATAACGAAGCAAATGTTCAGTAAAGTACATATTTCTACAGCAGGATTGCCTTTTGCAAAGGCAGGGCTTCGTGGTTGGGTACATTCTTAGAATAACAGTATAATGAAATACCAGAACCCGGAGTCGTAAGATTCCGGGTTTTTTATTGCGCAGTATTTTAAACCCATACAGGTTTCCCCGGACTCTTTTTTTAATCATACAGGAACAATTTCAAACAGTTTTCAGGAGCTGTTTCCCGCTATCCGTTGCAATCTTTTTTTTCAAAAAAGGATTTCCACTGCTATCGGGGCTAATGATAACGTTCCGCAAAATGATCTTACGGACTTCATAAGCCGGTAAGGTTAAGCAAATACCAGGTGATATGCCATTGTGTAGGTCGCCTTAAGAGCAGAACATTCATGGAAAAAGAAAACCTCCTGCTTTTCAGACTGAAAAATCTGAGAAGCAGAAAAAGAATCATAAAAAGAGCGGTAGAGAAACTGGTCAGGACAAAATATAAACATCACGGCCAACTCTGGAAAATGAAACGGAATATTCCGCTGGTTCCTTTGGAAAAACCATATCAGAAAGGCTTTGTACGGTTCTTCGTCGTAAGGGATAACGTAAAAAGATCTAAAGACGGCAGGTTCTTCGAAGACCTTCTGAAGAAGATCAATACGGAAATGTATTCCCCGACCCGGAAATTTCTAAAGAAGAAACGCAGACGCGGACGGAAAATTTATGTTCCCAGAGAACAGCGGGTGGCCAATATCTATCCTCATGAATGGGACAACCCGAAGTTCGGACTTACTGAAAGAGAAAAGCAGTATTTTATCAGAAAAGACAATTACTGCCCGGTCAGGAAGTCGTACAAAGTGTATTATGAATTTACGGAACCATGGCGGTTTGTATTGAGGGTAAGACCAAATATCATGACCCACTACAAACCTCTGCAATCGGATCTGGAAAAGGAAATCGATGAAACCGATTCTTTTTTAGACCGGTACAAAATTCAGGGAATCATCCGTAAAACCATTTACGGAAGACCCAATCCGTGGAAAGACAGGTACAAACGCGATCGCATGAAAAGCCTGAAAACCTTTCACTACATCATTTCTGCAACAGCGGTTGCAGACCTGTTAGAGGAGACAAACCTCCTCACAATTTAAAAATAAAAGAATGGCAAATTTAAAACTAAAAGGAAAAGACATATTAAAATTAGGATATCCGAATAACCAGAGCGTCAACATCGCCCTGGAAGTCATGAAAAGGAATTTTGCAACCAAAAACATTCATCATGTAAAATCCCTTTTAAAGGAAATCCTTATCAGTCCGGAGCATTTTGAGAAAGACCTCACCTTCGGCCAGATTGCAGAAGCCCTGCTCTCCTCCAAAAAAACGGAAAAAAGGATGCTCAACACCCAGCGGGCGGCGTTTCAGGTTTTCGGAAACAACATTTCGGATGAAGCAAAAAACCAGCTGTATACTGCCTTGAAGCTGCCGGTTTCCGTACAGGGTGCATTAATGCCTGATGCACACAGCGGATACGGACTTCCGATCGGCGGGGTACTCGCAGTAGAAAATGCAGTGATCCCGTACGGCGTCGGGATGGATATCGGATGCCGGATGAGCCTCAGCATTCTCGATACCCCGGTTTCGTACCTGGACGGTGCCAGAGACAAATACGAAAAAGCATTGGCCGAGCATACGAAGTTCGGGATGTACGAAACCCACAAATCACACATCGGCCATGAGATTTTCGAGCGGGATACTTTCAATTTGATCCCGCTGCTGAGAAGGCTCAAAGGAAAAGCCATCCGGCAGATGGGCAGCTCCGGCGGCGGAAACCATTTCGTGGAATTCGGGGAAGTGGAGATTACGGAGGAAGATCCGCAGATCGGGCTTCCGAAAGGCCGTTACCTGGGAATTCTTTCACACAGCGGCTCGCGGGGGCTCGGTGCAGAAATCGCTCAGTATTATTCCAGGATGGCCGTAGACCAATGCCCGCTGCCGAAAGAAGCACAGCAGTTTGCCTGGCTCGACCTCAGCACCCACCTCGGACTGGAATACTGGACGGCGATGAATCTCGCGGGAGACTATGCCTCTGCCTGCCACGACGATATCCGCCGGAGGCTGGTAAAAGCCGTAGGCGGAAGGGTGAAAGCCAGAATCGAAAACCACCATAATTTTGCCTGGAAAGAAATCCATAACGGCAGGGAAGTGATTGTCCACCGGAAAGGCGCTACTCCTGCCAATGAAAGCGAGCTGGGAATGATTCCCGGATCCATGACCGCCAAAGGATTCATCGTCCGCGGAAAAGGAAACCCGGATTCCCTGAATTCGGCGTCGCATGGTGCCGGAAGGGCCCATTCCAGAGGGGAATGCCGGAGCCTGTTTACCCAGAACGACATCAAAAAAGAATTAAAACTCAAAAATGTTACGCTCATGGGTGGCAATGCGGAAGAAGCACCGATGGCCTACAAAGACATCAACGAAGTGATGAACGCGCAGAGCGAACTGGTTGATATCCTGGGGACCTTCCAGCCGAGAATGGTAAGAATGGATCGGTAATCATCTTCAAACCTCATAGGTTTTTAAAACCTATGAGGTTTATTAAACACAATAATTAAAATAAAAAATGGGAGCACCACATAACATCAAAAGATACGGTGAAATCTGGCCGGAATTCAGAATCCGGCACGGGCTTGAAATTTTAGAAAAATTAAAAAGGAAAGTCATTGTTTCGGGAGGCTGGGCATGGCATTTTATGTCCGGGACAGGGCATACCGAATACAAACATGCACATGATCATAAGGACATTGATGTGTTCGTGAAAAAAGAAAATGTAGCGGAAGTTGTGATGATCCTTCAGCGGGAAGGCTTTCAGAAAATCTGGACCAGATACGACCATCTGCCGAGTGAAGAAAATTTCCGGCGGTATGAGAAAACGGTGGAAATGGAGAACGGAAAATTCCACAGGATCACGATTGATTTCTTTGAGAAAAATGATCTTGAAACGATTGAAACGGATGGGTTTACCGTAGTAAAACCGGAGGTCCTTCTTTCGTTTTACAGGAATATCCATTCCAGCGACAAATGCTGGGCAGTCGCCGCGGCAAAAGGTCTGCTGGAAAAAGGAATGGATCCGGTCGGCCACCCGAAATTAAGTGAAATACCGAAATAGAAAAAAATGCAGAAAAGATATAAACAAGAATACTTTTCCTATGATAATACCGCTTTGGTCGTTTGTCCCCATTGTGGGGAAGATGCCCTTGTGAAAAACGAAAATAATGATAAGCAGGCTTCTCTGGAATGCCGGCATTGCAGTTTACGCAAAACCGGAAATGAACTGGTGGTTTACAAAGCTTTCATCAAGCTGCACTGTCCTGCCTGTGCACATCCGATCCGCTATGAGCAAGGGAAATTAAAAGAAAAACCTAAAAATATCCCGGTGCGATGTGACGAATGTGATGCTTCATTCCAGGTCTGGCCCAAAACGGAAAAATATATGGATTCTTATGCAAAAGAAACGGGCCTGATCCATGATCCTGTTTTCGGATGCCCGTATTATTTCCAGGAAGATTTCAAGGGAAAACTCTTTTGGGCAAGAAACACGGAGCATCTGCTGGAAATGGAAAATTATATTTCTTCCGGGCTGAGGACACGGCTTCCCTACAGGATGTATATGGTGGAAAGGCTGCCCACCTTCATTAAGGAATCCAAAAACAGGGAAGCCCTCTTAAAAATTTTACAGAAATGGAAAAACTCATACAAATAACCGCAGGAAAAGGACCTCTGGAATGCCAGTGGGTCGTCGCCAAAGTGCTGAAAGTTTTCCTGGCAGAAATAAACAGCAACAACATAGTATACGAAATCATCCACCGCGAAAACGGGGATGAAAACCTGACCCTGAAATCCATCACCCTACTTCTGAGATCAAAAGACCTGGGGGATTTTTTAGAGTCCTGGCTGGGGAGCATCTGCTGGACAGGCAAAAGCACTTTCCGGAAACTGCATAAACGGAGCAACTGGTTTATCGGAATCTTTGAGCTGGAAGGTTGGGAAAAAGTCAGTTTTCATGAAAAAGAGATCCGGTTTCAGACGGTAAGGAGCCAGGGAAGCGGTGGCCAGAATGTGAATAAAGTGAACACGGCAGTCCGCGCGACCCACGTCCCGACCGGACAGAGCGTTTTCGTACAGGATTCCCGCTCGCAGCTGGAGAATAAAAAGCTTTCCGTGGAAAGGTTAAAAGCGAAAGTCCTGGAGCAGAATATCATCCGGCTCCAGAAAAGAATGCAGGAAACCTGGAGCAACCATCTGAGTGTACAACGTGGAAACCCGGTAAGAACATTCTCCGGAAGCGATTTTAAAAAAAATAATCAGGAAAAGTCGTTCAAAAAACAAAGACACCACCTGAAAAACGAACTTAAAAATTACAGAAATGACCTTAACTAAAAGTAAATACTATTTCGAAGCACTCGACCATTATCCGTACAACCTGCCGGAATGTATGGAGGCTTTGAACTACGCACTCTCTTATGATCCTGAAGATGCCGATGCCCTGTGCCTGATGGGAAGGCTCTACAGCGAGATGCTCAGCGATTACGAACAGGCGAAATCTTATTTTGAAGAAGCCATGCAGTATAATGTCACCAATGTCAACATTCCGCAATATTATATTGTCTGCCTGCTGAATAACGAGGATTTGCACGAAGCGGAAAAGCTGATTAATTATTCATTGAGAATCAAGGGAATTGATAAAGCAACACTTTGGCTCTACCGGTCGATGCTTTCCGAAAAACGGGGAAGCCTGGTGAATGCCCTGAAATTCCTGACGGAAGCGGAAAAATACTGTTTTACCGAATGCAGTCTGAGCACCATCAGAGCCCGTAGCAAATTCATCAGATCCAAAATGCCTGAAAAGGGCAAAACTAAAAAGAAAAAGAAGTAAGTTTCCCTTTTGTACAGGTACAGAATCGCAAGGTGAATGGTCAATGCTGACTAAATTTTGCATTGTAGTTCTGACACTTACCATTCTATTAATAGGAATAAAAAATAGGCTTTGGAAAAAGCCTATTTTTTATTTGCAGAAATCAGATAATCATAAACCCTCTGATGCTGTTCGTCGGTAAGTTTTGCCTTTGGAGCCATTCTGCTCAGGGTGTTAATCCATCCCTGATCGTCATGCTTTGCAGGATCGGGCAGTTTATGGCACCGGTTGCAAGAGTTTTCAAAAATGCTTTTTCCCTGGGCCAGCTGTTCGGATGAAGTATACTTCGGCCCGGTGACGGCTGCGCTTTTCGGTCCGCAGGAAACCACCGTCAATGCAGAAGCGGCAATCATTCCCAAAATCAATTTTTTCATAGCGATATTTTTTAAGTGAATTATTTCTTCACAGACACGATATAATCGTATACCCACTGATGCTGCTCATCGGTAAGCTTTGCTTTCGGTGCCATCCAGTTCATAATTCCTACCCATTGTACCGGCGTATGAGAAGTCGGATCCGGTAGTTTGTGACATCTTCCGCAGGAGTTTTCGAAAATGCTCTTCCCCTGTGCAAGCTGCGCGGCCGTAGATTTGGAAGCTACAGGTGTGGTTGCCGTAGAAGCTTTCGGAGTACACGATGCCAGCAAAAGGGCAGTGAAGGAAGCTACAGCAATGATTTTTTTCATGTCTAAATAAAATTTTGATTGAAACAAATGTAGCAAATTCCGACTGCCATTGATAGATGACGGCTTAATTTAGAAGAAATACAAATTAGAAAGGGAGGGAGAGGAAAAGTGAATGGTGAATTTTGCTTTGCAAGTCAATTTTGCTTCGCAAGTGAATTTATAGTCATTGAAAAATTGACCATTGACTCGAAGAAATTGACCATTGACAAAGTGAACTGTGAATTTCGCGCTGCGAATGAATTTTGCTTTGCAAGTGAATTTATAGTCATTGAAAAATTGACTATTGACTCGAAGAAATTGACCATTGACAAAGTGAACTGTAAATTTCGCGCTGCGAATGAATTTTGCTTCGCAAGTGAATTTAAGGCCATAGAAATTGCCCACTGACCACGTGAACGGTCAATTATTCAATGCCTAGAAAACAAAAAATCGAAGACAAAACAAAATTGATTCTTGACGGTTCAAGCTTTAATTCTTATTTTTGAATTAATGAAATTTTCTACAGAAGAGCTGATACAGGGAATACGGTCGGGAAACAAACGCCTGATCGGGAAGGCCATTACCTTAGCGGAAAGTAAGAAAGCCGAACACCGTCAGCAGGCGGAGGAACTGCTGAAACAGATCATGCCCTACACAGGAAATTCCGTGAGGGTAGGTGTTACAGGGGTTCCGGGTGCCGGAAAATCAACTTTTATAGAAAATTTCGGCAGGCTGGCCATCGCCAATGGAAAAAAAGTTGCCGTTCTTGCGATTGATCCGAGTTCGGCCATCAACAAAGGCAGCATCCTGGGTGATAAAACAAGAATGGAAGAGCTGGCAAAGGAGGAAAATGCGTTCATCCGGCCTTCCCCGAGTTCCGGTTTTTTAGGAGGGGTGGCCAATACTACTTTCGAAACCATGATGATCTGCGAAGCGGCCGGCTATGATTATATTTTAATTGAAACCGTAGGAGTTGGGCAGTCTGAAGTGCTGGTAGCCGATATTACCGATGTCTTTTTATTTTTAAAGATTACCGGCGGCGGTGATGAGCTGCAGGGGATTAAGCGCGGGATCATGGAAATGGTGGATGTCATCTTCATCAATAAAGTAGAGGCTGAAAATCTCCAGAAAGCCAAAAACACCAGGCTGGAGCTTAAACGGGCCCTCGATTTTATTCCCCCTAAGGAAAAAGACTGGAAAGTCCCGGTATTGCTGGGTTCGGCATTAAGCAATACCGGTCTTGATGAGGTTTTCGGAAAGATCAGTGATTTCATAAGCCTGAAAAAGAAAACCGGCCGGTTTGAGCAGGTCCGGATCCGGCAGGCCGAAAAACGTTTTGAATACTGGGTACAGGAATACATCCTTTCCATGATGAAGAAAAACAGTTCTGTGGAAGAAGCGTATATGCAACATAAAAAAAATGCTTCGGCTATGGTTTCCAATCCCAGTACTGAAGCAAAATTATTTGTTGAAAAATTTTTATCCAAAAAGTAATCATTCAGGTTGGGGTTTCTCCCTGATTTCTTCATTTTTGGTGATATAGCCGTCGTAGGAAATCGGCTGGCGGTCGTTGCTTCTTATTGAAGTAAAGGCTTTTCCGGTTTTAAAAATCTCAATGATGATTTCATCGACCGTTCTCTGATCGTTTACCTTAATTTTTACGATCGTCTTGCCTTTTCTTCCTGCCGACTGGCTTACGGTAAAATCTTTTGTCGTGAAACGGTAACCTGACTGGCTGGTGTTTCCGTAGGTAGGGTTGAATACCCGTCCGAAATAAGGCAGGGTCACCTCCAGTTGATCTTTTCTGACATCAATGGAATAGTTGCTTCCCGAAAGATCCAGAATTCTGGTAGACGTTGTATTGGGAAGGGAATTCATGACATTGATGACGTCATAATTTGTAGGGGTTGCCCTCTGGGCATGAAAAGAAAAATCCCCGGAACTGATAAGCGAGGTAACAGCCTGTATATCTCCTGTTGCGGTCTGTGAAGAGCAACTTTGGAAAGACAGAAGAAAACCAAGGATCCATATAATTGAAATATACTTTTTCATGTTTTAAAAATAATTAATGAGTACTTTTGAAGTAGCAAAATGTATGCAAATATATCGATTGGAAATTGTTTTGGAATAAAAATTGTAAAGGTTGAACTAATACACTCGAAATATGAAAATAAAACACATTTTTGGAATAGGAGCAATGGCTCTTTCGGTGGCTGCCTGTACTACGAACCCGATTACGGGGAGATCCTCATTACAGCTGGCCAACAATTCGGAGATTGCAACCATGGCAGCTCAGGAATACCGGTCAACCTTAGGAAAATCTAAAGTAATTACCGGAACGGCTGATGCCAAAAGGGTGGTGAATGTAGGATCAAGAATAAAATCGGCTGCAGAAAGATATTATCAGCAAATCGGCCGTTCTGCCGATCTTGCCAATTATAAGTGGGAATTTAACCTGATTCAGAGCCAGGAATTGAATGCCTGGTGTATGCCTGGCGGAAAAGTGGCGGTTTACACCGGAATTTTACCGGTAACAAAGAATGAAAGCGGATTGGCTGTAGTAATGGGACATGAAGTTTCCCATGCGCTGGCAGGCCATGGCAATGAAAGAATTTCCCAGGCCATGATTGCCCAGTACGGAGGCCAGGTGCTTGGCGGATCTATTTCCAATTCGCAGTGGGCGACTGTTTTTCAGCAGGTTTATCCGATCGGTTCCCAGGTGGCTTTGTTGAAATACGGCAGGAACCAGGAGTCTGAAGCAGATGAAATGGGACTGTATCTGATGTCGATGGCAGGATACGATCCACGCGAAGCGATTCCTTTCTGGAGCAGAATGGAAGCGGCATCCAACGGAGCACGACAGCCTGAATTCCTTTCAACCCACCCGAACCCGCAGACCCGGATTGCAGATATCAACAAAGATTTACCGAAAGCCCTGGAGTATTACAAAGCGGCAGGCGGAAAAATATAATATTATTAATTCATAATAAAACAAAAGCCTTATTGAATTTTATTAAATTTGATAAGGCTTTTTAATACCAAACCACACACTATGAAAAATTTAACCATTATCGGGCTTGTGCTCCTTGCCCTTTCAATTTTACTGTTTTATCTTACTGCCAATAATTTTACCGTTAACGACCTGGGAATGCCGCATGTTATGGGTATTCTGGGAGGAATCGGAATCGGTCTTATCATTGGTGGGATGGTAGGCTATGTAAGCAAAGGCAGCGCTATTAAAGCTGAGCAGAGAAGAAAAGAATACCTGCAGCTACAGAAAGAAAAAGAAGAACTTGAAAAACAGGCGGCTGAAATAGCCAGACGTGAATCCGAACTTCAGCAACAGAAAACGTATCAAAATCAAAATCCTCAAATCTGATGATCTGAGGATTTCTTATAGGTTGTTATTTTCTTTGATTAAAATTTGTATCCGACTCCTACCATAAAAAGGTTGGGCCTGTTGTCGTACCGGATTTCTGCGCCTGAAACCCTGTTGATAAAGTTTCTGGAATCTTTGCTGAATGCACCTTCGTACCGGGCATTCACCAGGAACTTCTTCACTTCAAGCTGGGCCCCGAACTGGTAGCCTACCGTGAAATTGTTGCTTGCATTTTCCTGGAAATCATTGAAGGTATCTTCTTTAGCCAGATTGTAACTGGCTACCGGCCCTATATACACGCCAAGAAGGTCACCCAGTACTTTATGTCCTACCAGAACAGGCAGGTCGATCCGGCTGCTTTTTACATCAAATGTCGTATTTTCAGTAGTGAATTCATTCTTAAAATTGGTATAGTATAATTCCGGCATTAAGAAAAATGAGGCGGGAAGATTGGCCTTAAGCGATAATCCTACGTTAAAACCTGCATTGTTTTTCCCTTCTCCCTGAATGGCCTGGTTTACCGTCCCTTTGATGTTTTGCCATGAAGGCGATCCTGTGGGGAAAATCAGGTTGACTTTACCCGCCAGGGAAACCTGGGCAGAAGCAAAAACTGAAAATCCGATTAATGCTATACTAATTGCCTTTTTCATTGTCATCTATTTTTGTGATTGTATTATCAATAGTCTTATTATTTTCAAGCAGATATTCTCTGAGCTCTTTAAACAATTCCGAAGAATAAACGAAATCGATCAGGTTTTTATTGCCTGCGGTAATGAGAACGTCTTTATTTCCTTCCCATTCTTTCAGCCCCAGCCGAAGATAAACGATTTTCTGACCGATGGTCATTACCGAGTTCATATCGTGGGTATTGATAATGGTCGTTGTATTGTATTCCTGGGTAATCTCAATCAGAAGATCATCGATAATGTTTGAGGTGTACGGGTCCAGACCGGAATTGGGCTCATCACAGAAAAGGTATTTCGGGTTATTGACAATGGCTCTTGCAATCGCCACCCGCTTCTGCATCCCTCCGGAAATTTCGGATGGGAACTTTCTGTTGGCTTTGTCAAGATGTACTCTCCCGATCACATCAAATACCCTTTTTTTCTTTTCCCTGAAGGTCAGATTGGTAAACATATCCAGCGGAAACATAATATTTTCCTCTACCGTCAGTGAGTCGAACAGGGCACTTCCCTGGAATACCGTTCCGATTTCGGAGCGGAGGTGCTGCTTCTCGTCACGGGTCATCACATTGATGTCTTTTCCGTCAAACAGGATTTCTCCTGAGGTCGGCTGGTAAACATTCAGCAGGCTTTTCAGGAAAACCGTCTTTCCGGATCCGCTCTGGCCGATAATTAAATTTACTTTTCCTTTATCAAAACTAGTAGAAATCCCCTTCAGCACTTCCACATTATCAAAACTCTTTTTAAGATCTTTTACCTCAATCATCAGCTTAAAATTAATTGGGTTAATAACAATTCCGAAAGGATGATGAAGACCATCGTCCATACTACCGCCTGCGTACTGGCCCTCCCAACTTCCAGGGAGCCTCCTTTTACATTATATCCGAAATAAGAAGGGACTGTGGCGATGACAAAGGCGAATACGATGGTTTTGGTAAAGGCATAATAAACGAAAAGATTCGGCATGTACATCTGTATCCCGATAATATAATCGTTCGTCGTCCAGTTACCCGTCAGCATTCCTGCGATATAACCGCCTCCGATACCGAATACAATACTGATGGCGATCAGTAAGGGGTTAAACATAACACAGGCAAGAATTTTCGGCAATATCAGGAAATTAGGAGAGTTTACGCCCATAATGTCAAGGGCATCGATCTGCTCGGAAACCCGCATAGTCCCGATACTTGAAGCAATATATGATCCTACCTTTCCTGCCAGAATAAGACTGATGATGGTAGGCGAAAATTCCAATACCAGAACGGCCTTTGTTGCATAGCCTACAAATGAAGGCGGGATAGGAAACGATGAAGAATCAAAATTGTTGAACATCTGGATGGCCACTACGGCGCCGACGAATATAGATGTAAAGATCACCAACCCGAACGAGTTGACTCCCAAATCATTGATTTCTCTCATAAACAGCTTCCAGAAGACTCTCATTTTCTGAGGTTTCTGGATGGATTTTCCCAGAAGAATAATGTATTCTCCAATCGCTGTGAAAAACTTTTTTAACATTCTGCTAAATTAGACTTTTTTTATTGAATTAAATTAAAGTTGAGACCAAGACTCAGGCTCTGCTTTACTATTGGACTTATATATCATAATGTAGACCAAAACAATTTATTTTGCATTTTTGTCACCGGTCACGATTAATAAAATGGTTTTCAGAATAATCACCAGATCGAGGACGAAGCTCCAGTTTCTTACATAGAAAGCATCGGCGAGTATCCGTTTGTTCATTTCCACTTTCATATCCCCGGCATCGCCGCGGAATCCGTTCACCTGTGCCAGCCCGGTAATTCCGGGGCTTACCATGCTGCGCAGGCTGTAGCGTCCGATTTTAGGCTTATAATAATCGTCTACCACCAGCATATGCGGGCGGGGACCTACCACGGACATTTCCCCTTTCAGAACATTCAGGAACTGCGGCATTTCGTCAAGGCTGGTCTTCCTTAAAATTCTTCCGATGCGGGTAATCCGGGTGTCGTTTTCCGAAGTGGTTTTTACAGACGATTCATCATTGAGGACCATAGTCCGGAATTTAATGCACCGGAATACTTCTTCATGAAAGCCATATCTTTCCTGAATGAAAAATACAGGACCTTTGGAACCTGATTTTATAAGAAGGGCAATTACCGGAAAAAGCCATGAACAGATGCCCACCAGCACAATAACGGAGAAAACGATATCGAAAGTTCTTTTAAGCAGGAAATTGTAGTAAGAGTCCAGCGGGTATTTTGCCTGATTCAGAACAGGTTGTGTCTGGATATAGCCCATGTCATATAAAAAGAAACTGTTCTGCGTAATGCTGGGAATCAGGGAGATGTGAACTTTATTGGCTTCGGCCAGTCTGAAGATTTCTCTTTCCTCCCGGTTATCATAGGTATTTTCGATAGGAATGAATAAGGTATGGATCCCGTTGCTTTTCCAGAATTCAACCAGATCATCCGCATGCAGCCCGGTTTCTTGATATTCAAAAATTTTGTAGCCGTAATCTTTTCTCTCCTTTAAAATATTTTTCAGCACTTCGGTGGAACTGTTCTCATTCAGAAACATAATGTTCCTGTGGTTGATTCCCCGGCTCCGGATATATTTAATCCCAAAATACATCAGGGATTTGGCCAGGAATATAAAGAAAAACAAATAGAATGAAAGCCAGTAGATATCGGAATTGAAAAATACATTATAACTGACTTTTCCAAGCAGCAAAATCCCCAGGATAAACAGCAGAAAGTGAATGAGCAGCCGTTCCAGAAATAAGGTGTAGGTAAGGTTCCTCTGGATATTGTAAATCTTTGTCCTGCCGCTGAGCAGCATCCAGAACAAAAATAACAAAGCGAGAGAAAATAAATTCTGGTACCATGTTTCCAGATTGTACTTTAAATTCTGGTTCCTGCTCAGAAAAAAGAAAATAAAGATCGAGGCCATAACCAAGAGGTCAAGCAAAATGATGATCGATTTCAGGTATCTGGAATATCGGATTCTCTGCATCTATCAGTATTTCGGATACAACAGGGGCTAAATTACATATTTTTTACGGGATATTCAGATACTTATGGGTCTGAACCGAAGCCCTCCATTCCGGGTGCTCCAGAATAAAATCCGTAATCTTAGGATACATCTCGTCCCGTCTGCTCCATTCGCTCTGGAGATAAAGCGTACAGTTGCCTGAAACTTTAGCAGCCTGCTCCCGGGCGAATTTAAAATCGTTGTTGTTGAAAACAATGACTTTAAGCTCATGGGCTCTGGCGTAGATCTCCTCTTTCGGAAGGCCCGTTTTCTTAGGTGAAAGCGTAATCCAGTCGATCTGTCCGCTCATCGGGTAGGCACCTGACGTTTCAATATGAATCGTGCAGCCTAATGCTTTTAACCGGGAGGTCAAAATATCAAGATTCCACATCAGGGGTTCACCGCCTGTTAAAACAATGGTTTTGCAGTGTTTTGCAGCCGTTTCCGCGATTTCTTCCGCATTCATCAGCGGATGCAGGTTCGGGTCCCAGCTTTCTTTTACGTCGCACCAGTGGCACCCGACATCACAGCCGCCCAATCTGATGAAATAAGCTGCTTTTCCGGTATGCGCTCCTTCTCCCTGAAGCGTGTAAAAATGCTCCATCACCGGGAGCATTTTACCTTCTTTTAATAAAATATCTTCTTCTGTCTTCATTTTAAAATTAGTCGTTATAGACCGAAGTTTTATAAGCAATGATGGTGTTTTTCATCAGCATTGCTCTGGTCATAGGCCCGACTCCTCCCGGTACCGGCGTAATCCAGCCTGCTTTTTCCGCACAGCTGTCGAAATCCACGTCACCCGCCAGGTAATACCCTTTCGGGGAATCGTTGTCTACTCTGGTAATGCCCACGTCCACGATTACCGCTCCTTCCTTGATCATATCTCCTTTTAAGAAATGAGGATCGCCTAAGGCTGTGATAACGATGTCTGCTTTTTTGGTATATTCTTCGATGTCTTTTGTATAAGAATGGGTCAGCGTAACGGTAGAATTTCCGGGGAAATCTTTTCTGCCCATCAGGATGCTCATCGGTCTTCCTACGATCTTGCTTCTCCCGATAATGACACAGTCTTTTCCTTTGGTTTCAATATTGTATCTTTCCAGCAATGTTAAGATCCCGAACGGTGTCGCCGGTAAGAAAGTGTCCATTTCCAGAGCCATTCTTCCGAAATTTTCCGGGTGGAAGCCGTCTACGTCTTTTCTTGGATCGATCGCGTTGATGATCTTTTCCTGGTCGATCTGATCCGGCAAAGGAAGCTGGACGATAAACCCGTCCACCGCCTTCGACTTGTTCAGTTCATCGATTTTTTCCAGCAGTTCAGATTCGGAAACCGTACTTGGGAATTTTACAAGACTAGACTGGAATCCTACTTCCTCACAGTCTTTTACTTTGGAATTTACATAAGCTTTGCTCGCTCCGTTGTTCCCCACCAGAATGGCTACCAAATGCGGGGCTCTTCTTTTTCCGGCAACGATTTTTTCAACTTCCGCCTTAATTTCCTGTTTTATTTCTTTGGATACTTTTAATCCGTCAAGAATTTCTGCCATTTTTACGTTTTATTTACTTTATTTATTAGATTTTAAGGATATTTTTCCGGATTCTGATGGGTGCAGAAAACGGAAATTACATACATGAACTTTTGAATTTTGTCTCTATGAAATAAGATGATGTAAGGAAATTTTTTCAGTGGAAGGACTCTTACATCATCATACCGGATTTGAAAAAAAGGATTTCTTTCCAACTGATCATAAGCTTTTGCCAGCTGTTGTTTAAAGTTTAATGCTGTTGATTTAGAAATCGTTTTATAATAATTTACGGCCTCTAAAATATCTTCATTAGCCTCAGGATAATGGAAGATTTCAAATGCCATGATCGTTTTTCATTTTTTTTAAGAAATCCCTTGCAGAAGTAAATTCTTTGTGATTTTTTGCTTTTCTTTCGTTAATCACTTTCTTCATTTCGTCCGTCAGTTCAAAATCATTATCTTCTTTTTCAAAGCTGATTTTCATTCTGTTTAAAAAAGTTTTCACAAAGGTCTCTTCTTCCTTGTTGTTCAGGTTTATGATAATCTGTGTCATATTTTTTATTTTAATCAAAATTAATGAAAATCCGCACTACTTATTTATTTGCTTTATAATAATTAATCAGTCCGTTGGTTGAAGTGTCATGAGAAGCAACCGTCTCATTGCTTTCGAGTTCCGGAAGGATTTTATTGGCTAAAACTTTTCCTAATTCCACCCCGAACTGGTCGAAACTGAAGATGTTCCAGATTACCCCCTGCACGAAAATCTTATGCTCGTACAAGGCAATCAGCTGACCTAATGAAAAAGGCGTTAATTCATTGAATAAGAATGAGTTGGTAGGCGTATTTCCGTGGAAAAATTTATAATTTAACAGGAATTCAATTTCTTCATCAGATTTTCCTGCTGCTTTAAGTTCCGCTTCCACTTCTTCTTCCGTTTTCCCGAAAGCCAGGGCTTCGGTCTGGGCAAAGAAATTGGCCAGTAGCTTATCCTGATGGTCGGAGACTTTATTCGGGCTTTTCGCGTAGGCGATAAAATCGGCAGGAATCAGCTCGGTTCCCTGGTGGATCAGCTGATAAAAGGCATGCTGCCCGTTGGTTCCCGGTTCTCCCCAGATGATCGGTCCCGTTTCATAGTCTACGAATTCACCGTTGCGGTCTACACATTTTCCGTTGCTTTCCATATCGCCCTGCTGGAAGTAGGCCGGGAAACGGTCCAGATATTGGGAGTAGGGAAGGATGGCGTGGGTGGTAGCCGCATAGAAATTACGGTACCAGATTCCGATAAGTCCCATTAATACAGGAATGTTCTCTGAAAAATCCGCTGTCTGGAAATGCTGGTCGGTATCATAGGCTCCTCTCAACAGCTGCTCGAAATTGTCGTAACCCACAGCAAGAACAATGCTTAATCCGATTGCGCTCCACAACGAGTATCTTCCGCCGACCCAATCCCAGAATTCGAAAATGTTTTCCCCGGCAATTCCGAAATCTTTCACCGCCTGTACATTCGTAGATAAAGCGACAAAATGCTTGGCTACGTCTTCCTGCTTTCCTGCTTTCAGGAACCAGTCCCTTGCCGAAAGGGCATTGGTCATCGTTTCCTGGGTGGTGAAGGTTTTGGAAGCGATGATGAATAAAGTGGTTTCAGGATTTAAGTTCTTTACCGTTTCCGCCAGGTGATTTCCGTCTACATTGGATACGAAATGAACGTTTAACCTTGTCTTAAAGTGCTTCAGCGCAGAAACTACCATCACCGGTCCTAAATCCGAACCTCCGATCCCGATGTTTACGACATCCGTAATTTCTTTCCCGCTGAATCCTTTGTGCGTTCCTGAAATGATGCTTTCGGCAAAAGATTTCATGTGATCCAGAACCCTTTTGATCTGAGGCTTGATGTTTTCTCCGTCTACCAGGATTTCTTTATCTGAAAAATCCCTTAAGGCCGTATGCAGCACCGCTCTTCCTTCCGTTTCATTGATCTTGTCACCGGAAAACATTTTGGAAACCGCCTCCTTCAGCTGGCATTCTTCCGCGAGATTCAGCAGGAGATTTTTTGTTTTGGAATCCATCAGGTTTTTAGAATAATCAAATAAAAAGTTGGTTCTTTTGACTGAAAATTCGTTAAAGCGGTTAGGATTATATTCAAAAAGGCTTCTCAGATCGAAGTCGTTGTTGGTAAACTGTTCGTCAAGTGCCTTCCAGCTGTTGGTGTGGGTAGGGTTTATTTTCGATAGCATATCTTTAGAAATTAGGGTGTTAATGCTTCAGATCCGGGCTTGTAACCGGCCGGATTCTTTCGCAGGATTATCGATTGGCAAATTTAAGGAATTTTACTCCAATGATGTTAATGGATAATTAAAAATCAATTTCTGAAAGTAAGTCTAATCGAAACAAGTTCTAATTAATAAGCTATGGGTATTGATAAACTTGAGAACCCGCATTTCTACCGTTGCGAAGATTTTCAAAAATTTACTGAAGACCCGGCTTTTAAAGAATACCGTTGGATATGGGAAAGAATTGTTATTTTTAAATTAAATTTTAACTGATGACCTTATTTAACAGACGCGAATTTATTAAAAAATCATCCTTAGGCCTTAGCTTTGCAGCCCTGCCTGTTCCGGTGAAATTTTTATGGAAGGAGGATTATCTTTCTAAAAGACCGGCAGCAGGCCAACGGAAGTTTATTTCGGAAGCTGTAGAAAAAACGATTAAAACTATAAAGAAGTCCATGGCCGATGAAGAGCTGGCCTGGATGTTTGAAAACTGCTTTCCCAATACGCTTGATACCACGGTAAACTTTTATGAGAAAAACGGCAAGCCTTTTACGTATGTTATTACCGGGGATATTGATGCAATGTGGCTTCGGGATTCCTCCGCGCAGGTATATCCGTATATCGGGCTGGCGAATGAAGATGAGAAGCTGAAGAATATGCTGAAAGGTGTCATTAATAAACAGGTGGAATGCGTTCTCCTGGATCCCTACGCGAATGCATTTTATAATGATGCTTCAGAAATCAGCGAATGGAAAAATGATCATACGGAAATGAAACCGGGAATCCATGAGCGGAAATGGGAGGTGGATTCTTTGTGTTATGTGATGCGCCTGTCTTATCATTACTGGAAAACAACGGGCGATGCTTCCGCTTTTGATTCTGATTGGAAAAAGGCCATGCTCCTCATCCTGCAGACTTTTAGGGAACACCAAAGGAAAGACTCAAAAGGTCCGTATAAATTCCAGCGCTCCGGCGGCAATCCGCTGGATACGCAGTTTGCAGGCGGTTATGGTAATCCTACTAAGAAAGTGGGACTGATCCATTCGATGTTCAGGCCCTCGGACGATGCGACCTTTTACCCGTTTTTAATTTCTTCCAATATGTTTGCCGTAGTTTCTTTACGGGAAACGGCAGAAGTTTTTTCCAAAGTTTTTCAAGATGAAAATACGGCTGCTCGATTCAGTAACCTTTCGCAGGAAGTGGATGATGCCATTCGGAAATATGCCGTTTTCAATCACCCGGAAGCCGGCAAAATTTACGCTTTGGAAATCGATGGTTTCGGAAACGGATTGTTCATGGACGATGCCAATGTTCCGAATTTATTATCCATTCCTTATTTGGGATACCGGCCAAAAGAAGATGCTGTTTATAAAAATACAAGGAAATTTTCTCTGAGCAAAGCCAATCCGTGGTACAGTGAAGGGAAATCGGGCAGGGGAATCGGCGGTCCGCATATCGGGGAACATAAGATCTGGCCGCTTGGTTTGATTATGCAGGCCTTAACTACGGATGACCGTGAAGAGATAGTCTTCTGTTTAAAGATGCTGAAGGCTACCCACGCCGGAACGGGATTTATTCATGAATCTTTTGATGTGGATCATCCGGAAGATTTTACAAGATCCTGGTTTGCCTGGGCAAATACACTCTTCGGCGAACTGATCCAGCATCTTCACCGGACATATCCTGAAATCCTGAAAAGAAAATTCTAACGTAGCCTGGAAGAAGGAAGCGGGATGCTGGATGATTTCCTTTTCAACCATATTGCAGCCGGATTTAAAGATCAGATGATATGGCCTGCTTCCTGTAAAGGTACACTCTATTCGGAGTTTCTTATGATCTTCTTTCTCGTGTTAAACTGATAAAATTGAATAAAATAATATTAAAATTACATTAAAAAGAGCCTCCGGCAGCCCGGAGGTTCATTCGTAAAACTTAAAATATATATAGATAACCAGAGGTTAGGATGCCTTAGATTTCCCGGGTCGGCTGTTGTTTTTTGACAGGCTTCTTTTTTCTCACGATATAAAGAATGACAGCCCCGATCAGGATAAACGGCCAGACGGCAACCAGCCCGACAACAATTTTCTGGATCAGGTAAAACCCTTGTACAAAAGCTGATTTCAGGCTGTAAAGGAAATCAAACGTATATTTATCGTCGATGCTTTCGGTATTGGTAACGGCAATGGTAGCTATTCTTACTTTAGGTTCTTTGATGTAAATGTCGACGGTGCTGTATTTCAGCTGGTCCGTTACCTCCATATTGGCCATCTGCTGGAGGTTGCCTTCCGCCATATTATGGTTGCTCATATTCACTTTGTCCTTATTGGTTTTAAGCTGATTAATATTCTCACCGGTTTTTTTTATCCGTTTTCCTTCCATTTCGGCATATTTTATCCCTGACGTAACGTCTTCCGCATGGATGGACCTGGAATTCAGGAACAGTTTCTTATTGTTGACCAACGTTAATAATTCCCCGAGTCTGGCTGTTGGAACCCTTACCTGCATGGTGTTTTCAGACTGGTATTTCTTAACAAGCACTGCTTCATCATCTGATGTGTTGTAGGTATTTTCAGAAATAACATTGCTTTTCAAATCGCTGTGCGTGACAAAACCTCCCAGTTCCTGAACCGATTTTTCAATAGAGACCGTCGCGTCATACACGTCTTTCACCTCCATGTTGATATCTGCCGTTTTAATGAATTGCTTGTCCTTTACCGTCATGGTAGCAGCCGAAGAGACGCTGTCTGAAACGGCCATTGCGGAATCTTTAGAGGCAGCCGCTTCATCATCTGCCGTGGTTTCCCCCTTTTTACATGAATACATTCCCAATATAAGGATGCCTGCCAATGATAATCTGATGTACGTTGTTTTCATAAGTCTGATTTTTTAATGTTTGCTTACCCCAAAGTTCTTCCGGAACCGGCTGCAAAGTTTGAAAATCCCGGATAAAGGTTCTGTAAACCAACATTCTGGTTTAAATTTTTGAAAACCAGTGTTTTGTAAAATGATCCTGATCGCAAAGCCTAGTTTTCGGAGTAATTTTTGCTTATCTTTTACAAAATCAAACACAACTTATTATGTCTAATACTTTTTCTAAAATCAGAAATGCCATAGAATTATTCAAATCCATAGATTTTGACCAGTTAAGCACAATCTCCCGGAAGGTAAACCTTCCGAAGCTGATGGAAAATTTCTCGAAGCTTGACGACAGGCAGCTCAACGGAATGATGAAAATGCTGGATCCGAACCGGAAGAAGAAAGAACTTCCGCCGATTGATGGCGATTTTTATGATATATCCCATACTTTAAGCCCCGAACAACGGGAAGTACAGCTGAAGGTCAGGAATTTTATGGAAAAGGAAGTGAAGCCTCTGGTGAACCATTACTGGCTGAGGGATGAATTTCCCCATGAACTAATTCCGAAATTCCAAAAGCTGGAAATCTGCGGAGTGACGTATGAGGGCTACGGCTGTCCGGGAATGCCTTTTCTGATGGAAGGGGTTATTGCCATGGAAATGGCAAGGATCGATGCCTCCATCGCTACATTTTTCGGCGTGCAGTCCGGCTTGTCCATGGGGTCCATTTATATCTGCGGTTCCGAAGAGCAGAAACAGAAGTGGCTGCCGCAGATGCAGAAGTTTGAAAAAATCGGGGCTTTCGGCCTCACGGAACCGGAAGTGGGCTCCGGGGCAGCCGGCGGATTAACGGTTACCTGTAAAAACACACCGGACGGATGGATCCTGAACGGGCAGAAAAAATGGATCGGAAACGCGACCTTCGCCGATGTTATTATCATCTGGGCAAGAGACCTTGATGACGGGGAAGTAAAAGGATTCATCGTAGAAAAAGATAATCCGGGATACTCGGTTGAAAAGATAAAAGGAAAAATGGCGCTGCGGATTGTCCAGAACGGACTGATTACTTTGAAAGACTGCGTTGTTACGGAAGAAAACAGGTTGCAGAATGCCAATTCGTTTAAAGATACGGCGAAAGTCCTGCAGATGACCCGGGCCGGAGTTGCCTGGATGGCCACCGGCTGTGCACGAGGTGCTTACGAAAGCGCTTTGAATTATACCCGGACCAGGGAACAGTTCGGCAAGCCGATCGCTTCTTTCCCGATGATCCAGGGCCACCTGGTAGAAATGCTGTCGAACCTCACGGCGATGCAGACCATGGTTTTCAGGCTTTCGGAGATGCAGGATGAAGGCATCTTAAAAGACGAGCATGCTTCACTGGCCAAAGTGTTCTGTACCATGAGGACCCGCGATGTCGTTTCAAGGGCGAGGGAAGTGATGGGCGGAAACGGAATCCTCCTGGAATATGACGTCGCCCGGTTCGTCGCCGATGCCGAAGCAATTTATTCCTATGAAGGCACCAAAGAGATCAATTCCTTAATTGTCGGAAGATCGATTACCGGGTTTAGTGCGTTTGTGTAAAGGTACTTCGCCAATAGTGAATGCTGACTTGTCAATTTAATTAAGGGGTCAGTGATTTATCAATAATAATTTCTATAAGGTTATTCATTCAAGTAAAAGTTAATTAAACCCTATTCCGGGAAATATTTGGCTGTGGTATCTTTTGATTTTCTATATTTGTTCTGCAATAATTAAAACTAATATTAGGTTGAAAAATCTTAAGAAATTGAACCGTAGTGATTTAAGAGAAATCAAAGGAGGCGGAGGTAAATAGATCTGTGATATCAGCCTTGAAAGTTGTCCTTACAAAATTCCTGCAGGCGATCCTTGTCTGGGAGGGCCTGGCGGACCCGGAAATCCGGGAGAGCCGGTAGGATACTGTCCGGACAGCCAGTCATATATCCTCGCGACCAGATCTGCCCGAACGGATTACAACCCCTTTGCGCACTATAAAAATTAAAGCCTTCAATTAATTGAAGGTTTTTTTATTTAAAGATATTCTCAATAAATTAAAAATTCACTTGTGAAGCAAAGTTCATTATTGACCATTCACTTTTTAATCCATCTCCTTCAACGTAATATTTTTCGAGATCTTGTAAGTTTTTTTCTTCCGGTCCGGTTGTTCTTCCTCACCAAGCAGTTTTCCCCAGGGCTGTAAACCTTCCACCCTTTCAAAAATAATTTTAATAATAGCGATTGCCGGGATACACAGGAACATTCCTGCGATGCCCCATAGGTGTTCGCCAAGCACAATCCCGATGAAAGAAAATAAAGCGTTGATTTTTACTTTGGAACCTACTACGAAAGGCAGGACAATGTTTCCATCGATAATATGCACGCCAATGTATCCGAGGGCAACATAGATACAGGTTGACGGAGTAGCCGTAGCAAAAGCGATAAAGCAGGAAATCAGAAGGCTGATGCAGATTCCCAGGTAAGGAATGACGTTAAGCAAGCCAGTCAGTACACCGAGCAGGATAGCATATTTTACTCCCAGGACAGTCAGTATAATGGAAGTTAGCGTAGAAACGATCAGTACTTGCAGGCAAAGACCGGTAATGTATTTTTTGGTCATGATCCTTACTTCACCTACGATCTCGAGAACCCTGGACTTATGTTTTTCATTAAATACCGTTAAAATGAAATTATTCAGGACCCTCCGGTAATTCAGGATAAAGATGAAGAAAAGTAAGAAAAATACGATGAAGCCCAATCCGGTTGAAAAGATCCCGAAAGTAAACCCTAAAATGACGCCGGTGGAAGAAAGAAGTTTATTCAGACCTTGGTCGATATAAGTCAGTTGTTGGTCAATCTTCACATGGAAAGTTTTGGAAACCCAATGCTGGAGGTCCGTTGCTACCGAATTAAACTGGCTTTTCAGATGCGGGAAATCTTTGCTGAAATCCGAAAGTTGTGATCCGAAGAAGTAAATCAGTCCCACTAAAACTGTCAGCATGATCATCAGCGAGGCAATGGTGGATAAGCTTCTTTTGAATCTAAGTTTTCTCTCCAGGAAGTCGGCAACCGGCAGGAAAAGCATGGCCATCAGGAATGCCAGGAAAAAAGGGGCAAGAATACTTTCTCCCAATGCCAGAAGATATCCCAAACCAATGATGCAGATAACAACCAGCGCAAGTTTTACGAGAAAAGGAAGTCGGAATACATTCATGATTTTAATGTGTTTATAAAAATAGTAAAACCCTTTGAATTGAAGGGCTTACATCAAATGACTTTCATTCTTTTGATGGCATTAGAAAATTCTGTGCCAGAAGATAGTACCACAAAGAATATTTCAGGTTATTAAAAATTACATACCATGGGATATAAATAAAAGCACGTCCCGGAAATTCTGAGACGTGTTTTATATTAGCCGTTCTGTAAATTATTTTTCGATAGCGATATCAATCACTTCTTCCATCCTGCTTACGTAATGCACGCTGAGATTTTTCAGATAGTCCTTTTTAATTTCCTCAACGTCTTTTCTGTTGGCCTCACATAAGATAACATCTTTAATTCCGGCCCTTGTCGCTGCCAGCAGCTTTTCTTTTATTCCGCCTACGGGAAGAACTTTTCCTCTTAGGGTGATCTCTCCCGTCATCGCGAGATGAGGTTTTACTTTTTTATTTTTATAGGAAGAAACCATGGAAGTCAGCATCGCGATTCCCGCGGAAGGTCCGTCTTTTGGCGTAGCTCCTTCCGGAACGTGGACGTGGATGTTTTTCTTTTCGATATCATCCTGGGAAATTCCCAGTTCGTCATGTTTCGCTTTAATATATTCCAGGGCAATGGTTGCCGATTCCTTCATCACGGTTCCCAGGTTCCCGGTCATCGTAAGGTTTCCTTTTCCGTTGCTCAGGATACTTTCGATGAATAAAATATCACCGCCTACGCTCGTCCAGGCAAGTCCGGTCACGACTCCCGGCACCCCTGTGATCTCGGATAGGCTTTTCGGTCTCGGCACCCCTAAGATCTCATCAATCTTATCAACTGAAATTTTAGGGTCGTAGTCTTTTACCAAAGCCGTCTGAAGGGCTACCCAGCGGGCAATTCCTGCAATTCTCTTTTCCAGTGAACGTACCCCGCTTTCCGAAGTATGGGCTTCAATGATGTGCTTCAGTTCATCGTATCCGAGCTTAAAGGATTTTGACGTTAGCCCGTTTTCCTCCTGCTGCTTTTTAATTAAGTGCCGTTTCGCAATCTCTATTTTTTCCTCCATGGTATAACCGGCGATCTGGATAATTTCCGTACGGTCCAAAAGCGGTGTCTGAATCGTTGATAGAGAGTTTGCCGTGGCGATAAACATCACTTTGGAAAGGTCATAGCCCATTTCCAGAAAGTTGTCGTAGAAAGATTTATTCTGCTCAGGGTCCAGGACTTCCAGCAATGCGGAACTCGGATCGCCGTGTAACCCCTGACCGATCTTATCGATCTCATCCAGCACGATCACCGGATTTGAGGTTCCTGATTTTTTAATGGACTGAAGGATTCTTCCGGCCATTGCCCCGATGTAGGTTTTTCTGTGGCCGCGGATCTCACTTTCGTCGTGAAGCCCGCCCAGTGAGAGCCTTATGTATTTCCTGCCTAAGGCATCGGCAATCGATTTTCCTAAAGACGTTTTGCCGACTCCCGGAGGTCCTACCAAAAGAAGGATAGGGGATTTCATGTTGTTTTTAAGTTTTAAAACCGCCATGTGCTCCAGGATCCTCTTTTTAATATCTTCCAGGCCGAAGTGGGCTTTGTCTAAAATTTTCTCCGCTTTGGCAATATCGAAAACATCTTTCGTGTAAGTTTCCCATGGAAGATCGGTAAAGAAATCCAGGTAATTCCGCTGTACATTGTAGTCCGGTGAATTCGGGTTCTGGCGCTGTAACCTGTTGATCTCTTTCAGGAAATGCTCTTCTACTTCATCACTCCATTTCTTATCCTTTCCTTTCTTAATCAGATCGTCCACATCGCCTTCAGGTCCGCCGCCCAGTTCTTCCTGGATGGTACGGATCTGCTGGTTCAGGAAGTATTCACGCTGCTGTTTGTCAAGATCTTTGGACGTTTTCTGATGGATCTGGTTTCTCAGCTCCAGTTTTCTGAAATCTTCATGCATCATTTCATAGCACTTGTTGGCTCTTTCCATCAGGTTTTTTTCTTCGAGCAGTTTCTGCTTGTCGGAAGAAGGGAAATTGGCATTGGTGCAGATGAAATTCAGCAGGTCATCGTTATTGTTGATGTTTTTTATGGCGAAATTAGCCGCATTCGGAATGTTGGGATCAAGCTCAATAATCTTAAGGGCCAGGTCCTTTACATTTTCCAGCAGGGCTTCATATTCCTCTTTGTTTTTAGGCTTTGCATCTTTCAGTTTTGAAATTTCAGCTTTAAAATAGGGTTGAGTTTCCACGATGCTCTTCACCTTGAACCGGTAGAACCCTTTGGTAATCGCCGTAATATTTCCTTCCGGAAGCTTAATGATCTTAATAATCTTTGCTAAGGTACCCACCTGGAAAATATCTTTTTCCGTAGGCTGCTCCAGTTCAGAATTTTTCTGGCTCACAATCCCGATCAGGTCACCATTTTTCTGAGCATCTTCCAGAAGCTGAATAGAGGTCTTTCTTCCGGCGGTAATAGGAATTACAACATTTGGAAACATCACCATATTTCTTACGGGAAGGATAGGGAATATCTTTTGCTCGGAATTTTTTTCCGTTTCCGCAAGGTCATCAAGGGTGATTTCCTGGGCTACAATATCAAATCCGTCGCTTATCATTTCTTCTAAACTAATATCTTCAAATTCTGTCATAGTAAATCGAATGACAAATTGTCATTGTCGTTTTAATTCGTTAACGTGAAATTCAACAATATGTTTTGAAAAGAGAGTACATATTGCGTGAGCTTATAAGGCACAAGACTTATGCCATTTGTTTTTTGCTAAAAAATATGGCCATAATTTCCTTTTTTTATAAAAATTAAATTTTAAAAATTAAAATAAAGGACTTGTGTTTCCGTAATTTCTTAAAAATGTGTATTTTCGCAAACTGATAAAAAACTATAATATATATAATGGCAATTTTAGGACAAATTAGGAGTAGGCCTTGGCTTTTGATGGGAGTAATTGCACTGGCGCTTTTGGCGTTCCTTGTAAACCCCGATAGTATTGATAAGGTTTTTGGTAAAAATCCTGATGTTTTAGGAAAAGTGAATGGTGAGAAAATTACCCGTGAAGAGTTTAACGATCAACTTTTCGTGCTACAACAGCAGGCCGAGCAGCAGGGACAGCCGAAGGCAGGCCTTGAAGAGCAGACCTGGCAATTGCTGGTACAGTCGAAACTGATCAAGCAGCAATTCGAGAAAATGGGCTTCGAAATGACCGAAGACTATTTCTGGAGCCAGCTGCAGTACGATCAGATGTTTGCTCAGCAGAAGCAGTTTTTCGATGAGAAAGGCAATTTCAAAACCCAGGAGCTTAAAAAACAGATCGAAGATATGAAGGCTGCTTCACCGGAAGGGTACAACCAGTGGCTGAAGACAAGGAAATCTGTTGAATACAGATTGATGGCAAGACAGGTTTTTGCCAACGTTTCCACGGGGATTACCACTGGTAAGAAGGAAGCGGAAGAGCTGATGAGAGAAAGGGATCAGCTGGCAGACATCGATTTCGTAAAGATTGATTATGCGACGTACCTTCAGAAAAACAATATTAAAGTAACCACTGAAGATCTGGCTAATTATATCAAACAGCATCCGGTGATGTTCAAGGCTGATGAAAGCCGCAACATCGGGATCGTTTATTTCCCGTCTCAGCCGAGTTCAGCTGATGATGCTGCCGCACAGAAGGAAATCAATAAGCTGTTTTCCGCAGGAACGGATGCGAGCGGAGGTTCTGAAAATTTTCAGAATACCAAGAATGACTCGATGTTCGTGATGGCGAATTCGGATATGCCTTACAATCCTCAGTATGTAAAACCGAATCAGCTGCCGCAGGCAATCCAGGCGCAGCTTCCTACGGCCGCAATCGGCCAGACTTTCGGTCCTTACAAAGAACAGAATTTCTATGTGGTATCTAAGCTTTTGGATAAAAAGACTTCGGATTCTACTTTATCCAAACACATCCTTATCGCTTTCAAAGGAAGCCCGGCAGGAGAAGGGGTCACAAGATCCAAGGAACAGGCTAAAAAACTAGCCGACTCTATCGGAGCAATAGTGAAAGCCAATCCGGCTAAATTCACGGAATTCCTTAAACTGTCCAACGACCCGAGTTCTGCAGCACAGGGAGGAAGCTTAGGATGGACGACCCCTGAGACGCCCTTCGTGCCTGAATTCTTAAAATATCTGGCAGAAAATCCTAAAGGAGCAACGGGAGTGGTAGAGACGCAGTTCGGTTACCATATCATTAATATCGAAGATAAAAAACCGGGTGCAATGGCTTATAAAGTAGCTAATCTGGTAAAAGCCGTGAAGCCTTCCGATGCTACCGAAGCGGAAGTAAACAAAAAGGCAAGCCGTTTTGTGCAACAGGTGCAGGGGAAATCGTTCAACGATTTCGTGAACATTGCCAAAAAAGCAAACTACCAGTTCTCGAATCCGAAGCAGGCTAAGAGATTCGACGGTCAGCTTCAGGGATTAGGAACGGAAAAAGATGCGGATATCCTTTCATGGGCATTCGATAAGAAAAGAGAAAAAGGCGATACCGAATTGTTTACGGTAGACGGCACAGGAGATAAAATTGTTGTTTACTTAAATGGTAAGCAGGCGAAAGGAACGGCAGATCCGGAATCGGTAAGAGACCAGATCGAGGTTGTCGTGAAAAACAAACTGGCTGCTAAGAAGATCACGGAGAAACTGGGTAAACCGGGAAGTCTTGATCAGGTGGCGAAACAGTTCGGGACCACAAAACAGTCGGCGCAGGTCAACCTGCTGAATCCGTCGGTAGCAGGTTCTATGGAGCCGAAAGTGGCAGGTGCTGCATTCGGAGTGAAGAAAGGCCAGCTATCCAATCCGGTTGAAGGCGGAACGGGAGTTTATGTGTTGGTGAAGAAAAATGAAACCACCAACAAGCAGCCGGGAGACCTTAAACAGTTTACGGAATCGGTTACCCAGAGAAACGGCGGAATGTTTGGACAGGCCTGGTTAAAGAGCTTACAGGACAATGCGAAGATCGATGATTACAGAATCGAAATCTGGAACAAATCGGGTTCCCAGCAACAATAAAAAAATAATTTTCAGATAGATGAAAAGCGGCAAAGTTTTTGCCGCTTTTTTTGTGTTTAACGCAGGGCATTACAGAAAAACATTAATTTAAATGTAGTATATTTGCCCATTAGAAAAAATTTAGCAAGTGAAGTTCAGTAAAGAATTAAAAGCTGGTGTGATTGCACTATTGGCCATTGTTGGCTTTGTGGTGCTTTTTCAGTTTATGAAAGGCAGAAGCCTTTTTACTACCGACAATATATTTTACGCAAAATATGATAACGTAGAAGGATTAGCACAGTCCTCGCCTGTATCAATCAATGGATTGAAAGTAGGGCAGGTAGACAAAATTATTCCCAATACCTCCAAAGACGGAAAAATCAATTTTCTTGTAAAAATTACTGTAGATAACAATTTTGAGTTCTCAAAAAATTCAACATTAGAAATTTTCGAGCCTAGCCTGATGGGTGGAAAAGAAATGAGAATTAACCTGATGTACGGCGGCCAGACAGCCAAAGACGGCGATACTTTAAGAGGAGCCTTTAAATTAGGGACATTAGGAAGCCTTTCTTCCCAGGTAGGTCCGGTAAAAGACCAGCTGCAGGTAGTTCTTCACCGCGTGGATTCATTGATGACCAATGCCAATCAACTGGTGGATGCCCAGAACAGACAGGAAATCAAATTATTGCTGGTTAATCTTAATAAGACAGTCGGTGCCTTACAAAGCACTGCAGCAAGTGTAAACTCTCTCGTGGGACATAATGATCCTAAACTTCAGAAAGTATTGGACGATGCCAGCCTTACAATGCAGAGCGGGAAAGTTACCCTGGATAAATATGGAAATTTAGCCGAAAGCATCGATACCAAAAAGCTGAATACTACCATTGCCAATCTGGATGAGACCGTAGGCCAACTGAACAAAGTGGTTTCAGGAATCGACAGAGGGGAAGGCAGCCTTGGAAAGATCATGAAAGACGATCAGCTGTACAACAACCTTAATGCAGCCTCCAACAATCTTAATTCTCTGATCGAAGACCTTAAAGCACATCCTAAGAAATACGTTAACTTCTCCGTATTCGGAAAGAATAGTAAAGACTAATCTACAACCATGCAGTATATTCCTCATATTATTTTTTTTATTTTGTTAGTGGCAGGTTTCGGGCTGTTTGCCAAGAGTCTGCTTAAAATTTACAGAAATATCAGGTTAGGAAGGGAAATTAACCGCAGCGACAGAAAGGGCGAACGCTGGGAAACCATGGCCAGAGTAGCGATGGGCCAGAGCAAAATGACAAAGCGCCCGGTTGCCGGCGTGCTGCATCTTTTCGTCTATGTAGGTTTTATCATTATCAATATTGAGCTTATAGAGATCGTTGTAGACGGAATCTTCGGGACCCACCGGTTTTTATCTACCCTTATAGGAAATGGCGTTTATAGTTTCTTTACAGCAACACTTGAAGTTTTAGCCTTACTGGTAGTGATCGGGGTCGTGGCCTTTTTCATCCGCAGAAATTTCTATGGGGTAAAAAGACTTACAATGAAGGAACTTCTGGGATGGCCGAAGGAAGATGCGAACTGGATCCTGATTATCGAATTTGCACTGATGATGGCTTTCTTCATGATGAATGCATCAGATTCCATCCTGCAAAGCAGGGGCTATGGCCATTTTGCCAGTGTAGGATCTTTCCCGATCAGCAGTCTTTCTTTTGTCCCGTTCCTGGAGACTTTCAGTTTTGACAGCGGATTTCTTTTCGGAATTGAAAGAGCAGCCTGGTGGTTCCATTTTGTGGGAATCCTGTTCTTCATGAATTATCTGTATTACTCAAAACATCTGCATATTATCCTGGCTTTCCCAAGTACATGGTATGCCAACCTGGAAAAGAAAGGGAAATTCAATAACCTGGAATCCGTAACCAAAGAGATTAAACTGATGATGGATCCTAATGCCGCCCCTTATGCGGCCCCGGCGGAAGGAGAGGGGGAAGTACCCTCAAAATTCGGAGCGGAAGATGTCTTTGATCTGAATCAGGTTCAGCTTTTAAATGCCTATTCTTGTACGGAATGCGGAAGATGTACAGCGGTTTGCCCGGCTAATATTACCGGGAAAAAACTTTCTCCGAGACTGATCTTGATGAAAACCAGGGACCGTCTGGAAGAAGTAGGAAAGAATATCGATAAAAACGGCAAGTTTGAAGATGACGGCAAAAAGCTGCTGCACGATTATATTACTAAAGAAGAGCTTTGGGCCTGTACAACATGCAATGCATGTACGGAAGCCTGTCCTGTCTTATTAGATCCTTTATCGATTATCAATGATATGAGAAGGTTCCTGGTGATGGAACAGTCGGCGGCGCCACAGGAGCTCAACCTGATGATGTCGAATATCGAAAACAATGCGGCGCCTTGGCAGTACAATCAGGCGGACCGCCTGAACTGGGCAAAAGACTAATTAATCAATTATGTAATTTGAAAATTTGAAAGTTGATCGTACATTTTCAAATTTCCAAATTCTCACATTTTCAAATTGACAAAAATGGATTTCAACATAAAAACAATGGCAGAATACGCTGCCGAAGGAAAATCACCGGAAGTTTTATTCTGGGTGGGCTGTGCGGGAAGCTTTGACGACCGTGCCAAAAAAATTACGAAGGCATTCTGCAAAATATTAAATAAAATAGGGGTTGAATTTGCCGTTCTGGGACAGGAAGAAAGCTGCACCGGAGATCCTGCAAAACGTGCCGGAAACGAATTTGTTTTCCAGATGATGGCTTTAACGAATATTGAAGTTCTGAACGCCTACGAAGTAAAAAAGATCGTTACCGCCTGTCCGCATTGTTTTAATACCCTGAAAAACGAATATCCAGGCCTTGGAGGGAAATATGAAGTCATCCATCATACCCAGTTTCTCAGAAGCCTGATGGAAGAGGGGCGTTTAAAGATTGAAGGAGGAGCTTTCAGAGGGAAAAAAATCACTTTCCATGATCCATGCTATCTGGGACGCGCCAATGGCGAATACGAAGCTCCAAGAATGTTGCTTGAAAAACTGGATGCCGAACTCGTTGAGATGAAGCGTTGCAAAACCAATGGCCTTTGCTGCGGTGCGGGCGGTGCACAGATGTTTAAAGAACCTGAAAAAGGAAAGAAAGACATCAATATTGAAAGGACTGAAGAAGCTTTGTCTACTGAACCCAAAGTAATCGCAACGGGCTGCCCGTTCTGCAATACCATGATGACCGACGGGGTAAAACATTTTAACAGAAATCATGAAGTTGCGGTAAAAGATATCGTTGAGCTTCTGGCTGAAGCGGAAGATCTGTAAATTTTTCTTACGTGAAACAAATTGACGCCTCCATGCAAACCGGATGGAAAATTTCCTTCTTTTTCATTGTCGGCGTCATCACATGGCTAAGTTTCTGGAATTACCGGAACAGGATCTATGACTGGGATATGCCGGGTTACATCGGCTGCCTCTATACTTTAAAGTTCCCGGATGCGCCGGACCAAGTGCGTCAGCTGACCTATTCAGACATCAGGAAAAAAGCATCCGCCTATGAATTCCGGGATATTACCGGAACACTAATGATTCCTGATAGAGCACGGCAGGCGTTTGCGTTCAATACAAAAGCATTTACAGAGCAGTTGCCCTATTACAAAATTAAGGCAGGATATAATTTTGCTGTTTTACTGTTGTATGAGTCAGGATGTTCATCGCCGGATGCCGTTGGTCTGCTTAGTATTTTTTCTTATTTCATTTCCGGGATGCTGGTCTTCTTCATTCTGAAAATCATCTTTCCTGAAAATTATTTTCTGGCTGTCTTTCTGACTGTCGGAATTATCTTTTTGCCTCCGGTAATGTATATGTCCAGGGTATCGACGCCGGATCTTTTTGTCCTCCAGTTCCTGCTGGTTTTTATGATTGGCTTTCTGAAAAAATGGAACCGGTGGATGATGTTTACCGTTCTTTTTGCCATTATCGTAACAAGACCCGATTACCTGCCTCTTGTTCTAAGCTATCTTATCTTAACAATTGTATACGGATATCTTTTACGGAAAAAACCGGATTTCAGCTTTGTCCTGCAGGGAATCGTTCTTTTGGTTTTATATGCAGCGATTATTAAAACTTCCGGTTATCCGGGATGGAAACATCTTTTCTATGATTCTTTTATTTACAGACGGCCGCTGATTTCAGGCACTCCGCCTGATTTTACGCTTAATGATTATCTGAATATTCTTTATAAGAAAATAATTTATTTCAAAAAGGTGACTTTGGTGTCATTCGGCCTTACCGGGTTGATATTTTATATTTCAAAAGACCGGTGGATCAGGGCATTTTCAGTGGTAATCCTTGTGAATATTTATATCAAATTTTTAATTTTCCCCCATTCGGCAGGACTACGGTTTTTCTTCGGATATATTATGCTGTTGTTATTCATCTTTTTATCCGTACTGAGCAGGAAATATAATGGTTTCAGACTCAGGAAAATTGCGTAATTTTGAACTTTAAAACAAATCAGCAATGAAGATCGAAGAATCCAGTATCGTAGAAGCAAACGATTACAGAGTCATTATATATCCGGCATCACGGCCTTTTGAAACCAAAGAAGCCAAGCAGATTACCGAAAAGCTTTTCGACTTTTTAGCCACCTGGGCAGCACACGGAAAACCGCTTTCCTCTTCTTTTAAAATCGAAAAAAATCAGTTCATCATCATCTGTGTGGATGAGGAAAAAGAGATGGCCTCAGGCTGCAGTATCGATGCGTTGGGAAAGGTAATGAGGGAAATTGATGAAGAATACCAGCTTGGCCTCTTTGACCGGATGAAAGCCAGCTTTGTTGAAAACGGAGAGGTAAAAACCCTGAAACTTAATGAATTTAAATCAAAAATCAGAAATGGAGAACTCGCTCACGACATTCAGGTTTTCGACTTTTCGAAAAGTACCTATCTGGAATTTCTGGGTAATTTTCTGCTTCCTTTTGAAAGAAGCTGGGCGGCAGGAATCAAATAAACCGGTTTATGGTAAAATCAATACAAAAGTGGAACATTTCCACTTTTTTTGGTTTAAGTATATTTGCAGAAATTTTTTAAAGCTTAAATAAAGATTCCAGACACTGATGGCCAAGATCCTTTTTTTGACGACTGCCCACCGGCATGATGATGACCGGATTTTTTATCATCAGGCGAAAGCATTGAAAGATGAAGTACACCGGGTGAAAATCTGCAGCCTGACCTCGGAATTCCAGGGAACGGCTGACGGGATCGAAATCGAATCCTATGCAATACTCGAGAAAAGCACGGAAGAGAAAATAAAAGTTTTCAGAAAAGCCATTCACGACTTTAATCCGGATGCCGTGATCTGTTCGGAGCCCCTGGCAGTACTGGCTGCGGGAAAGTTTAAAAAACAGAGGAATATCGGTATTGTATACGATATCACCGAATGGTATCCTTCGATGCGAATGATCGAGCCTTTTTCTTTTCCGTTAAATATCTTTCATGCCTTAAAGTTTTTTCTGATCCAGCTTTATGCGGGTCTTATCAGTACCCGTTTTATTTTTGGCGAGGAGACGAAAAAGTTTCCGCTGGCCTATTTTTTTCCGTTTAAGAAGAAGATGGTGCTGCCGTATTATCCGGATGACGTGTATATTCATCAGAATATTAAAACACTGCAGGCCAATGCCATCACCCTTTGCTACACCGGACAGTTTTCCCGGGAAAAGGGAATCGGTCATTTTTTTGCCGCGGCAGATCGCCTGCGAAAAAAAAGGCCGGGCCTGAACCTTCGTATTTTGCTGATCGGTGGCGCAAGAAAAGAAAAAGATGAACGGTATTTTACCGAACAGCTGGAAAAATACCGGTTTGAAAATATAAGCATAGGAGAATCGGCTTCTTTTGAAACTTTTACGGATGCCTATGCGGAAGCGGATGTCTGCTTTGACCTGAGAACCATGAATTATGAAAATCACCACTGTTTGCCGATAAAATTATTCTATTATGCCGCTTCCGGAAAGCCGGTCATCTATACCGATCTGAAAGCCATCAGGCAACATATTGATGTTTCCGGATTCGGTTTTCTGGTTGATCCTGAAGATCCGGAAACCATTGCAGCACACCTTTTAAAATACCTTGAAGACCCTGCATTGTATATGAAACACGCCGGAAATGCCAGGAAGGTTTACGAAAAAAAATACAACTGGACCGCCATCAGAGGACCGTTCGTGAAATTCATCGATAATGCAGTACGGAAATGAAGCAGGTGATTCTTCTTAAAACTTTTGTTTCGCGGTTTTTGATTCTGATCTTAAATTTCGGACTGGTCATTTACACGACCAATCAGTGGGGGAGCGAAGGAAAGGGAATTATTTCCATCATGGTGGCCAATCTTACCGTGATCAGCTTTTTTGCCAATGTTTTTGCAGGGAGCAGCATGAGCTACTTTGCCAAAAGATTCACGACCGAAGAGATTTTGCCGTTTTCCTATCTTTGGTCGGTCTTTATAGGCATCACCATCTCTTTGGTTTTCAGCTTCAATCAGGCTGCGGAATATTCATACTACCTGGTTATCCTGTCTGTTTTATCAGCGTTGCTGGCGGCGAATGTCAACCTGTTTGTCGGCCAGCAGAACATCAGAATGTTCAATCTGTATACAGTGTTACAGCAGGCGGTACATATCGTATTTATTATCCTTATTGTTTACCTGATCCGCATAACCTCCGTTGAAGCTTATTTTATCGCCCAGATCAGCTGTTTCGGGCTCTTATTTCTGGTAAGTGCCCTTCAGGTACTGAGGAAGTGTAACTTTAAAAGATTGTCTTTTCCGAAGGCGGTCGGCTATAAGCTTTTCGATTATGGATGGAAAACGCAGGTCAGTGCTTTTCTGCAGTTCCTGAATTACCGGTTGTCTTTTTATTTTCTCGAATATTTTAAAGGAATTGCCAGTGTTGGGATTTTTTCAGTGGGGATTGCCTTTTCGGAAGCGGTTTGGACGGTCAGCAGAAGCCTTTCGGTAGTGCTGTATTCTGACGTGGTTAATAATAAAAGTTCTGCTGAAGCTATTGAGAAAACAAAGATTTCTTTAAAAATGAGTTTTTTAATTACGGTACTGTTCCTCGTGATCATGCTTGCTATTCCGGCCCGCATCTATGCGATGATTTTCGGAAAGGATTTCAGCCGGACCAAAGAAATCGTGCTCCTGCTAGCTCCGGGAATCTTAGCTATTGCCGTAAGCAACATCATCGGGTATTATTTTGCTGGGATCAATAAGCTCAGAATCCTGAATGTAAAGTCACTGATCGGATTGGTTTTTACGGTTATTTCTTCCTTCTATGTAATTCCGAGATGGGGCATTAAAGGAGCCTGTGTGGTGACTTCCGTTTCGTATTGCCTGTCGTCCGCACTTTTATTCCGGCAGTTTTACAGGATAACGGAATTCAGGATCCAGGATTATTTTCTTTCAAAAAATGAGCTCGCTTTACTTTTAAATAAGGCCTTAAACAAAAAATAGGAGGACGGAATAAAAATAAGTTTTTATCTTTGTTGGAAATGAGGAATATTGTTTTCGGAATCCTGGTCGTATGTTTAGCTGTTCTGAGCTGCAGAACGGGAAATGATGATCTGCAGAAAATCGATCAGATTTTAAATATTTACATGAAAAACGGTGCCGGGCGGGATCTGCTTCACCAGAAGAAAGATCAGACCTATTTTACCTATTCCATGAATGACGTAAACGGCATTAAAGATATCGCTCCTGTCAGCGGTACCTTGCGGGCGACTGCAGATTCCACGCTTTTCATCGAATACATTGCAGGAGCAAGGAGGATAGGGGTGGATACCTTGGATCCCAATAATAAAACCTACCGTTCGGACATTGCCTTTTCCTTAATAAAAAGACTGAATACAACCGTTCAGGATACCATCAACGATACCCTAAGAATAGAATACCGGATGACGCCGTCGGCCTTTGAAGTCTCGAAAGTGTATTATAACGATACCTTAAGGTTTACAAAAACACCGGGCGCCGCCAATGTGGTGACCATCGTAAAATAATTTTATACCTTTGCAAAACGGTTGACATCCAGATGTTCAACATTCTAATAACTAACATCTAAATAAAATGTTACAAGTCAATTTTTTGCGCGACAACAAAGAGCGCGTTTTAGAAGGTCTTCAAAAAAGACAATTCAGGAATCCCGGGTTGGTGGATGAAGCAATCGCCACCGACGAAGAAAGAAAGAGAATTCAGTTTGAATTGGATTCCCAGCTTTCCGAAAGCAATAAAATCTCCAAAGAAATCGGGCTTTTAATGAAAGAAGGAAAGAAAGAAGAGGCTGAATCTGCAAAATCTAAAACCGCAAAATACAAAGAGTCGATCTCGGAATTGAAGTCCCAGCTGGATGTGAAGGAAAAAGAACTGATCAATATCCTGTACCAATTGCCGAACATTCCGAACGAGTTGGTGAAAAGCGGTGCTTCTTCGGATGACAACGAGATCATCTATCAGTCTCATGACGTGGAAGGTCTTGGGGAAGGAGCGATTCCGCACTGGGAACTGGCCAAAAAATACAACCTGATCGATTTTGAGCTGGGCGTTAAAGTTGCCGGTGCCGGTTTTCCTGTATATTTAGGAAAAGGAGCAAGATTACAAAGAGCCCTGGTTCAATACTTCCTTGATAAAAATGTTGAAAAAGGATATACGGAAGTCAATCCGCCTCATGTTATAAATGAAGCTTCCGGATACGGAACGGGACAGCTTCCGGATAAGGAAGGGCAGATGTATGAAATTGCCAACAACACCGTTGAAGGGACCCTGTTCTTGATTCCTACCGCAGAAGTTCCGGTTACGAACCTGTACCGCGATGTTTTGCTGGAAGAAAAAGATCTGCCGATAAAAAATACGGCTTTCTCCCAGTGCTACAGAAGGGAAGCAGGAAGTTACGGAGCGCACGTAAGAGGGCTGAACCGTCTTCACCAGTTTGAAAAAGTGGAGATCGTAAGACTCGAAAAGCCCGAGAACTCTTACGCTGTTCTTGAAGAAATGGTGGAACACATCAAGGAAATCCTGAGCGATCTTGAGCTGCCTTACCGGGTATTAAGGCTCTGCGGCGGCGATACCGGCTTTGCCTCGGCTATGACCTATGATTTTGAAGTATGGAGTGCAGCCCAGGAAATGTGGCTGGAAGTAAGCTCCGTCTCCAATTTCGAAACCTTCCAGGCCAACAGGCTGAAATGCCGTTACAAAACAGACGGAAAATCCCAGCTGGTCCACACCCTGAACGGTTCCGCCATGGCCCTGCCGAGAATCATGGCCGCCCTGCTGGAAAACAACCAGACGGAGGAAGGCATTAAACTTCCGAAGAAGATTGCGGAATATGCGCGGTTTGAGGTGATTGATTAAATGGATTAAACAATAGAAAATAAATAAACCGCCGGAACTTCCGGCGGTTTTGTTATCATATTTAGTTAAATTCCATCTGAAAGTCTAATGGCAATTCACCTTGCTATGGTCATGGGTGCTGTGATCTCCCGGCAGGTGGCAGTCCCCCTGATTGTCTTTAGAAACCGTCATGGCTTCGGCTCTTGGGGAAATGTAGGGAATGCCTAATTCCATGCCTCTGACAATAAACAATCCGCCCAGAATAATCATTACTACAGGAATCACCTTTAAGACTTTTACCCTGAATGCCTGATTCATCAGGTTTCCGGCCAGAACAACGGCAAACATGAACGGGAGGGTACCGAGTCCGAATAAAGCCATATATAACGCGCCCTGTGCTATTCCGCCGCTTGCCAGGCTTGCGGTTAAGGCCATATAGACCATTCCGCAGGGCAAAAATCCGTTTAATACACCAGTGGTAAATCTGGAACGGTAATCCGATTTCTGGAGCAGTCTTCCGAGATTCGATTTTACTTTAAATAAAAATTTAGAAATAAAAGGAATTTTCGAAGCGAAATCTTTCCCGCCAAAGGAAAAAAGAGCCATGATAATCAGCAGAACTCCTACGGCAATCGTAAGGTATTTCTGGAACCCGGCCATTTCAAAGCCTTCACCGATGATTCCCAGGATCGCTCCTAAAAGGGAATAGGTAAAAATCCTTCCGAACTGATAGGTCAGGTTCTGAAGGTAATAATTCGTGGCCTGTTTTTTGGTCAGCCCCATCGAAAGGGCAATAGGCCCGCACATTCCCACACAGTGGAATCCTGAGGCAAAACCCAGGCCTATGGCTGATACAATAAGGGCTATTTCCATATCACATCATAATCCAGTCGGTAATCGGTCTTGTCTTTGGTCCAGCTCAAACGTAAGGTATAACTTCCCATTTTCAAAACCTGGGCGGGAATGGTAAATGATCGGTTTGCATCCAGCTGTACGGCTTTACGAACGTCGAGATTCTGATCGTCCGTTCTGTTCATTACGAATTTTACCGTTGTATTGGAATTATTGTAATCCTGTGGGAAAGTGATTGTAATCCCTGATTTATCCTGGCTGTATACCGGTTTTTCCTGCAAGGTGTCGGCTCTTTTTTTAGCATCGATCACATCCTGATATTTCAGTTCCTCTTCATAGTAATTATCCGTTACCATTTCAGAATTCTTCTGTCCGTTCGGGAAGAGAAACAACATCGATAAAATAAATATAATAAATGCTGCCAATGCGATGAATACGCCGTGTCCCCAACTAAAATTTTTCATTTCTTTCTGTATTGCTTATAAAGATCCTCACGATCAGTAATCAGATCGTGAGGATATCTGATGGTTAAAATTGTAATTTAAAAGGTCCTTCGAAATAAGTCTGGTAAGAGTCGATCAGCTTGCCTTTCATATCGTATACTCCGATCGTTATATTCTGTTTGGAAAGGTTCATTTCGCTTTCAGGGAAGCTGATGTTTACGGTTCCTTTGGTAATTTTATCCCTTTCTACAGGAATTTTGCTTGACCCGCTGTAAATGACCTCTCCGTGCTTTGGTTCAATAACTTTGATGGTAACCAGTTTCTTATCGTTCGTTTTGTTGAGGAAAGTATAGTTATACGTATTGGTAATATTTCCGTCCCTTACAAAGAACGTACTTCCTGCAGGCTTAATGAATTTGGCTTCCATTTCACCCCGGTTATATAACAGGTAGCCCAGGAATGCAGTCAGCAGGACAAGGATGACCGCAAAACCTTTCATCCTTCCTGAAAATTTAAACCCGGTCTGTTTTTCGATTTCATTTTCCGTAGCATACCGGATCAGCCCTTTCGGCAATCCTACCTTTTCCATAACTTCATCGCAGGCATCGATGCAGGCGGTACAGTTTACACATTCCAGCTGCTGTCCGTCTCTGATGTCGATTCCGGTAGGGCAGACCACCACACACTGGTGACAGTCGATACAATCTCCTTTGCCAGCCGCCTTACGGTCTTCTCCTTTTCTCCATTTCGCCCTGTTTTCCCCTCTTTTAAAATCGTAAAAAACGTTTACCGTGTCTTTATCGATCAGCACGCCCTGTAATCTTCCGTAAGGACAAACCAGGGTACAAACCTGCTCTCTGAACCAGGCAAACACAAAATAAAAGGCTGCCGTCAGAAGGATCATGACAATAAAATTGGTAGGGTGGGCAAAAGGCCCTTCGGATACGATTTTTATTACCTCTTTATATCCCACAATATACATAAACATAAAATGGGTAATGATTAATGAGATAAAAAGGTAAATGGTCCATTTCAGCGCCCGCTTCCAGATTTTCTCGGTATTCCATTCCTGCCGGTCGAGCTTCATCTGCTTGTTCCGGTCACCTTCAATCGCATATTCTATTTTACGGAAGATCATTTCTAGGAAAATTGTCTGAGGGCAGATCCACCCGCAGAAAATTCTACCGAAAGCAATCGTAAATACAATAATGAATATCAGAGAAGCAATAGCCCCCAAGGTAAGGATGAAAAAATCCTGAGGATAGAAAGGCTGTCCGAAAATAAAGAACTCCCTGTCAATCACGTTAAATAAGATCAGCGGGTTTCCATTGATTTTAATGAAAGGGACCGCAAAATAAATCAGTAATAAAATATAGCTTACCAGGTATCGGTAGTTGGTGAATTTTCCTCTCGGTTTTCTGGGATATACCCATTTCCTTTTCCCGGACTGATCCATGGTGCCTATAGAATCTCTGTAAGTTTCAGGGTCCAGAACTTGCCCCTGTCCGCCGCGTGTTTCTGTTTCTTCTATGTTTGCCATTTGCAATAGTATTTAAAAAAAGAAAAACATAATTCGTTACTATTTTTTATTCTAATAACAAATTATGTTTCTCATATGCTTAATTTTTAGTTAAAATTATTCTTTTTCCCAATGCGCTTCAGTTCCCTGAGGAGCTGCACCGCCCTGAGCTTCCGTTACCGGAGGCAGTTCCTGGTTGATGTGGTATACATACGCTGCAATCTTTTCAATTTCAGCTCCTGAAACCTCTCCGTTTTTACCGAAGGCTCTCATCGCAGGATTGTTAGGCGAACCATTCCAGTCCATGTGGAATACATTTTTAAACAACGTCTTCTCAGGCTGGTTGATCCAGAACTTGTCGGTAAGGTTAGGTCCGATACCGCCACCGCCGTCTTCCTTGTGACAAGAGGCACAGTTGGTTTTAAACAATTCCTTACCTTCTGCAATATTGTCTGCCGAGTATTTAGCAGTCTCAATAGTTACAGGAGGCTGGGTTTTGCTGTACAGGTCTATCGCTGCAATCTGCTCTTTATATTCCTGCTCGTACTCGTTGATCGGGTGGGCAAAATCAGTGAAAGAGTAAGCTGCTACATAAAGAATACAAAAAGCAGTCCCAAAATAGAACAAACCTACCCACCATTTCGGCAACTGGTTATCCAATTCCATGATCCCGTCGAAACCATGATCGATAAGGATATCCTTTTCCTCTGCGGCAGATTGCTTCTTGAATGCTGCATTGTACAATCTCTTAAAATAAGGTACTTTTTTCTCAGCTAAGTAAGCCGCTTTTTCCTCAGGAGATAATTTCTTGAACTTGTTGTTTTCAACAAGGTCTCCGATAGCTCCTTGGATGTATGCCAGAATACCGGCAATAATCACGGTGCCCCAGAAATAAGGGGAGCTTAAGAACTGATAACTCTGTACAAACAGATAGTAAAAAATAACTAATAGTACTACTATGATTAGGATGTTTATAACAACCGGTGTTCTTTGTTTCATAATAAAATTAATTTTTTAAATTAAATTCGTCATCCTGATCATCCTGCAGAGGTGCTTCCTCTTCTTCCTTGTAATATTTTTTAGGCTTGCTGAAAACATAAATTACCAGGCTGATGAAGAACAGCAAAAAGAAAATCAGAGCCAACGTCTGGTAAAAGCCAGCATTGTCGGTGTTGGATAAGATGTCTTTAAAATTCTGAGGGATCATGAGTTGAACCTTTAATATTAGTTATTACTTGCTGTTTTAATTTCAGTAGTCTTGATATCCGTTCCTAATCTCTGAAGATAAGAGATAAGGGCTACCACTTCTTTTTTCTCCAGTTCTCCTTTAGGTCTCTTCGCATAGGCTTTCTTCAAATCCGGTGCCTCAGACATAATGTCTCTTACGATTTTTGAAGCCTGGTTGTTGGCCCATGAGTTGGCGGAATCGATTTCAGATTTCGTGTAAGGCACTTCGAAAGCATTTTTCATCAGCTTCATCTTGTCTACCATCTTAGACCGGTCCAGGTCGGTAGCGATCAGCCAAGGGTAACGCGGCATGATGGAACCTGCAGAAGTCGATCTTGGGTTATACATGTGCTTGTAATGCCATGAACTTGGGTTTTTACCCCCTTCTCTATGTAAATCCGGTCCGGTTCTTTTTGATCCCCAAAGGAAAGGTCTGTCGTAAACGAATTCCCCTGCTTTGGAATACTGCCCGTTTTTCCCGTTGAATCTTACGATCTCATCCCTGAACGGTCTTACCATCTGTGAGTGACAGGCGTTACAACCTTCTCTGATATAAATATCTCTACCTTCCAGTTCAAGCGGTGAATAAGGTTTTACCGCTGAAATCGTAGGTACACTTTTTTTCAGGGAAAGGGTAGGGATGATTTCCACCATACTACCGATCGAGATCGTCAATAAAGACAGGATTCCCATCAGTACCGGAGTTCTTTCCAGCCAAAGGTGGGTTCCTTCCCCTTCTTTACGTTTTTTGCTGATGTTAGCCAGAGCCGGAGCTTCTGCCGGTACATCTTTCTGGAACGATCCTTTTCTTACAGTTGCTACAAGGTTTACCACCATCAGGATAGCACCTGAAAGATAGAACAGTCCTCCTACGAATCTCATTTTAAAGTAAGGAATGATTGCCGTTACCGTGTCCAGCCAGTTTTTCCAGACCAATGTTCCGTCCGGGTTGAACTGCTTCCACATTAGCCCCTGCGTGAAACCTGAAATATACATCGGTACCGCATAGAAAATGATTCCTAATGTTCCTAACCAGAAATGCCAGTTAGCTAATTTTACAGAATATATTTTCGTTCTCCAAAGGATCGGGATCAGATAATAGATTACCCCGAATGCCATGAAACCATTCCATCCGAGAGCACCTAAATGCACGTGTCCGATTACCCAGTCGGTAAAGTGACCGATTTTATTGATGTTTTTTGTTGCCAATAACGGCCCTTCAAACGTTGCCATACCATAACAGGTTACCGCTACAACGAAGAATTTCAGAATAGGGTTTTCCCTTACTTTATCCCAGGCACCTCTCAGTGTAAGAAGCCCGTTCAGCATTCCTCCCCATGACGGGGCGATCAGCATGATCGAGAATCCTGTTCCTACCGCCTGAGCCCAGGCCGGAAGAGCAGTATACTGAAGGTGGTGAGGACCCGCCCAGATGTATACGAAGATCAGAGACCAGAAGTGAATGATCGATAATTTATAAGAAAATACCGGTCGGTCTGCCGCTTTCGGTAAGAAGTAATACATTAAACCGAGTACCGGTGTCGTAAGAACGAATGCCACGGCATTGTGTCCGTACCACCATTGTACGATGGCGTCTTTTACCCCTGCATACGCCGAATAGGATTTCCATCCGGTGAAAGACAGAGGAACCTCCAGGTTGTTGAAAATATGGAGCATCAGTACGGCGATCCATGTACCCACGTAAAACCAGATGGCTACATAAAGGTGTCTTACCCTTCTGTTGGCAATGGTCAGGAACATATTTGCACCGAATATAATCCATGAGAAAGCGATCAGAATATCGATCGGCCATTCATGCTCTGCATATTCCTTGGAAGTATTGATTCCCATAAAGAATGTAATGTAAGTTACCAGGATCATAATCTGCCATGTCCAGAAATGGATCCATGATAAGGTATCGCTGTACATTCTTGTTTTTAATAATCTCTGTAAAGAGTAATAAACCCCTACATAAACCACATTCATGACGAATGCAAAAATTACAGTAGTCGTGTGCAGCATCCTGATCCTTCCGAATCCGAATGCACCATGCGTTTTTATCAATCCGTCGATACCGCCACCTAAACTCTTGATGGTCGTATCGTCGGTTCCGAAAATGAATTCCGGAAGCTCAGGATAGAAAAGCATTAATGCCGCCGTAAGCCCGAATAAAAACCCTACGATCCCGAAAGCTACGGTCGCATAGAGGAATGCCCGGACAATACTGTTGTCATAACTAAACTTTTGTGTTTCCATATCAACTATTCACTTTTATCTTCAATTTTATTATTTTCTCCTTTGCTTTTCAGGTCTTCTTTGCTGTGGGGTTCTTTCTTTTCCTTGATTTCACCGGAGTCGAACAGAATTCTGACAGCCGGGGATTCATCATCCTCAAACTGCCCTTTTCTTGCGTATATGATAAACACAACCAGGAAAACAGCAGCTAAAGAAACGCTGCAAAGGATCATTAAATACAGAATATCCATTAGACAACAAAATTAACCTATTTTCGGGTTTCAAATTTAATGAAAAATAATGACTTTCATCACGAAATACGGGTTTTGGCTAATTTAAAATCAGTCTAAATAAGCCTGTTTAAGGCTGTTTTTTAAAATACTTTCTGCCCAGGATCCAGGTGGAAAGAGTTGTGAAAGAAACTACCGTAATTGAACTCGCCGGCATGATCAGTGCTGCAAAAAGAGGGTGCATATGCCCGGTCACTGCATAGCTTAAACCGACGATATTGTAAAGAAAACTGATTATAAATGTGATTTTCACAATCTTGATGGAGCCTTTGCAGACATTCAGGTACCGGTCCAGCATCACTACTTTTTCTCCGTTCATGATGACATCCGAGGAAGGGGTGAAGCTGTTGGAATCATCGGAAATCGCAATTCCTACATTGCTCTGTTTCAGGGCTCCTGCATCGTTCAGTCCGTCACCGAGCATAGCCACTTTCATCTTCTGGTTCTGAAGGTTTTGAATGTAGTTCAGCTTATCTTCGGGGTTTTGGTTGAATGCCATCGCCTGGTAATTCGGGATCAGTTCCCTGAGTTGCTCTTCTTCAGAAGAATTGTCACCGCTCAGGATAAAAACTTTATAGTTCGCCAGCTTTTTAAATAGGTCTTTCAGGTTCTCACGGTACTCATTTTTAAAAATGAACTTCCCTAAAAATTCATTATTCTTACTGACATATACGGCGGTTTCAAGGTTCCTGGATTCCTGATTGTTGTACTTCGCTGAACCGATCTTATAAATATTTCCTCTTACGCCCGCCTCATATCCTTTTCCGGAAATCTCCCTGAAATGCTCCACCGGGAAATATTCATCTTTTACTTCGATGAATTCATACAGGGATTTGGAAAGCGGGTGATTGGAGTTTTTTAGTAACGTTTTGATATTCAGTAAATCAAATTCTGAAATTTTCATGCCCTCAAACCTGATGTTCGACTTTTTACGATGGGTAATGGTTCCGGTTTTGTCGAAAACAATCGTATCCAGTTTTGCGATTTTTTCAATCGTCAGGGTATCCTTTACGTAAAATTTATTTCTGCCTAAAATCCTCATGATGTGCCCGAAGGTAAACGGAGCCGATAATGCCAGCGCACAAGGGCAGGCGATAATCAGGATGGCCGAAATCACCTGGAACATCTTCTCCAGATCCACGGTTGCCCAGTAAATCCCTGCAACAAGCGCAATGCCTAAAATGATGAAAGTAAAATATTTACTGATGGTATTAGTCAGCGTATCCAGCCCGGTTTCGTGCTTTTTGAAAGCTTCTTTATTCCACAGCTGGGTCAGGTAACTCTGGTCCACATCTTTGATTACCTCCAGTTCGAGTGAAGAACCGATCTGCTTTCCGCCGGCAAATATCTTGTCTCCAGGCTGCTTGCTGATGCTCTCGCTTTCCCCGGTGATAAAACTGTTGTCGATATTTCCTTCCCCGTTGATCAGGATAGCGTCTACCGGGATGATTTCCTGGTTCCGCACTAAAATCCGGTCTCCGACTTTAACGTCTGAAAGCAGGATGTTTTCCTGTTTTCCTTCAAAATCAACCTTCGTTACGGCAATCGGGTAAAACGATTTGTAATCCCGGTCATACGAAAGCGCATTGTAGGTTCGCTTCTGGAAAATCTTACCCAACAGCATGAAAAACAGCAGTCCGCACAGCGTATCGAAATAGCCCGGGCCGTAATTGGTGGCCACTTCATACAGGCTGCGCCCGAAAAGTACAATGATTCCCAGCACAATCGGGACATCGATATTTACGATCCCGTTTTTGAGGCCGTACCAGGCCGATTTATAATAATCCGATGCGGAATAGACCACCACCGGAATTGCCAGTAAGCACATCAAAGCTCTGAAAAGCCCTTTGTAATGTTCCATCCAGTAATCTTCGCCGCCGATGTATTCCGGAAATGCCAGGAACATCCCGTTTCCGAAGGCAAAAGCGGCAATGGCAAACTTCACCAGCAGCGATTTGTCGAGGTGTTCCACATTTTTATCCGCCGTTTCCAGGCTGATAACGGGCTTGTAGCCAAGATTGGTTAAGAAATTGGCTAATTCGCTTAACTTTAATTCAGTATGGTTAAAAGAAATCTGTAAGGTCTTTCTGGTGAAATTAACCTGGGAATATTTGATATTTTTATTCAGGGTATGCAGGCTTTCCAGCAGCCAGATACACGAAGAGCAATGGATAACGGGAATCTTGAAGGTCACTAAGCTGGTGCTGCCCTCTGAAAAATCCGTTACCTTATCGAAGATCTCCTGGGTATCGAGATATTCAAACTGCGATGAGCTTTCGTCCGGACGGATCCCGGCCCGTTTATTCAATTCGTAGAAATTACTTAAGTTGTTGGTATTCAGGATTTCGTAAACCGATCTGCAACCGTTGCAGCAGAAAGTCTTTTCATCAAACAGAATTCTTTCCTTTTCGATTCCCTGACCACAATGAAAACAGTTCTCACTCACCTTCATAAATTATTGAACTACAAAATTATAACAAATTTTTTTGTTTATCGAGTTAAAAAGTTCTATTTTTGTGATAAATGTCATATAGAATGTCGCAGGAACAACAGATTGCAATTGAGGAGAGGTTTGCCAGGGTTTTTAGTGATAAATCGTTCAAGGAAAGACTTTCCAGCGCCGATTTTGAAAAATACATCAATGGGAAAAAGAAGTTCTCTTTTCAGAAGCATGAAACTATTTTCGAAGACGGCGAAACACCGAAAGGCGTTTTTGTGTTGGAAAAAGGGGCTGCCAAGCTTTCCAAATCGGGAGCTTTCGGAAAAGACCAGATTTTACGGTTTATCAAAGAGGGCGATATCATCGGTTACCGTTCTTTGCTTTGCGGTGAAAATTTCCAGGCCAAGGCTGAAGCCATGACGGATATTGAAGCCACTTTTCTTCCGGCAGACATTTTCATGTATCTTCTGGAAGTCGATCCTCAGCTTTCTTTTATCATGCTTCAGAAGATCGCTTATGAATTGGGAGAATCTTCCAATACCATTACCTTCCTGGCACAGAAGACTGTGCGTGAAAGACTGGCTGAAATCTTACTGCTTCTGGAGCAGAAATTAGGGGTTGATCCGGAAGGTTTTATCAAAATCTCTTTAACGAGAGAAGAAATTGCCAACATCATCGGCACGGCTACGGAAAGTGCCATCCGCCTGATCTCCGAATTCAAGGGAGACCAGCTCATCGCAGTGGACGGGCGGAACATCAGGATTCTCAACCACGACAAATTAATGAAACTCGGTCACGTAGTTTTATAAATCATACAAACTTTAAGTCGGCTTAGTGCCGACTTTTTAACTTTTAAAAATAGATCCATTATGTCTGTTCATTCTGAAATTAAAAAAGTTACCACGGAAACCTTGCGTAAAATGAAATTCGACAAGGAAAAAATAACCATGCTTACGGCATACGATTATACCACGGCGAAAATGGTGGATGCAGGAGGAATTGATGCGGTTCTGATCGGAGATTCTGCAGCGAATGTAATGGCGGGTTTTGAAACCACCCTGCCGATTACGCTGGACCAGATGATCTACCATTCCCAAAGTGTGGTGAGAGGAACCGACAGGGCATTGGTGGTGGCCGACTTACCTTTCGGAACCTACCAGAGCAATCCTGAAAAAGCCCTGGAATCTGCCGTGAGAATGATGAAGGAAGGTGGTGCGCACGCCGTGAAGATTGAAGGCGGAAAGGAAATTTCAAAATCAATCAAGAAAATCATCAACGCCGGAATTCCCGTGATGGGACACCTGGGATTAACCCCACAGTCGATTTACAAATTCGGAACCTATAAAGTAAGGGCAAAAGAAGAGGCGGAAGCGGAAAAACTGATTGCCGATGCCCAGCTGTTGGAAGAACTGGGATGCTTTGCCGTTGTCCTGGAAAAGATCCCTGCCGATTTAGCCAGGAAAGTAACGGAAGCCGTTTCTATCCCAACCATCGGGATCGGAGCCGGAGCCCATTGTGACGGCCAGGTATTGGTATACCACGACATGGTGGGAATGAACAAAGGCTTCAGCCCGAAATTTTTAAGAAGATACCTGGATCTGTATACAGAAATTACCGGTGCCGTGGCACAGTATGTAAAAGATGTAAAAGGCCAGGAGTTCCCTAACGAAAGTGAAAGTTATTAATTCATGAGAAACCAACAGCAAACCCAGGGGATTATCTCCATCGTCGCATTGTTCTGCCTGGTCGTGGGATGGTTCAATCTTTTTTCCCCGGAAATCAATAATTTATTATCCCGGAAAATTTTTTACGTTCTCATCGGAATCAGCTTCTTTCTGCAGGCTCCTTTTTTAAAGAACAGGAACTTCGTCTATGGAATGTATGCGGCTGCAGCCGTTTGTGTGCTGGGAGGCCTGCTGATCCCGGTAGGCTCAAGAATGGAATCTATTAAAACCCTTGCCGTTTTTGTAGGGCTTGTTCTTACATTTTCAGGCAGGCAGGGTTATCGTCAATAGCGTATGGAGGAGCAGATTGTATACGAAGACAACCATCTTCTGGTAATCAATAAAAAAGTCGGGCAGCTGGTACAGGGTGATAAGACCGGCGACGAATCCTTATTGGAAGCCATTAAGAATTTTATAAAGAAAAGGGATGAAAAGCCGGGAAATGTATTTCTCGGTCTGGTCCACCGGATCGACCGGCCGACGTCGGGCCTGGTGATTTATGCCAAAACATCCAAGGCCTTATCGCGTCTGACACAGATGGTAAAAAACCGCGAAGTAAAAAAAACGTACTGGGCAGTGGTGGCAAAGGAAATGCTTCCCAAAAGCCAGAGGCTGGTTCATTACCTGAAGAAAAACGAAAAGAACAACAAAGCCATTGTTTTCCCGAAAGCGACGGATGGAGCCAAAGAAGCGATTCTTACCTACAACGTGATCAAGACCTTGGAGAATTATCTCCTGCTGGAAATCGATCTTGAGACCGGAAGGCATCATCAGATCAGGGCGCAGTTATCCAAAACCGGTGTTCCCATCAAAGGGGATCTGAAGTACGGGGCTCCGCGTTCTAATCCCGACGGCGGAATCAATCTCCATGCCCGGAAGCTGGAATTTATCCATCCTGTAACCAAGGAAAATATCGAAATCGTTGCACCGGTCCCTCAGAATGATGCGGTCTGGCGGGCTTGTGAAGATTAAGTTAAGAATAAAGGATTTAAACTTTTGGATTGATGCAAACCCGAAAAATCCGGATTAACAGGCTGGAAGAGGGAAGCCGGATGCCGGAAGTTTCTCTTGTCAAAAATAGGATCAAAGGTCTTGATAATTAAACTAAATATTTTGTCTCTTTCTCGTAAAGTTCTAATTTAATCCTGAATAAATAGCCTGGTTTTATTTTTCAGCTAAGGTTGAATTTATATTATTTTAAAGTCCCAACGGGACGGCTTTTGTAGACAGGATAAAATCCTATCAGAAGTATTAACCGTATTTAATTCAGCAATTTCTCCTGATTAGAGACAATGACGTTTTGCAATTTAATATTCTCAGTTACGATATTCGCAAAAACTTCCGGCACCCGCCATCCTTCTTCCGTCATTCTATCTATAATGCATTGACTGTAAAATAAATCCGTATAAATACCTACTGAAAAGACGGGATTTTCCTGAGTTGCGCTTTGTTTTTTTTAATAATTTTACGGGAGTAATTTTAAAAACAAAAACCATGCTTACACTCGGACAATTGAAAGAGGCCACCTGTTCCAAATCGGATTATGCTTCCAAGTTTTTACCTTATGTTGTCGAAACGTGCAACAAATTTTCAATCAATACACCGGCGCGGATGCTTAATTTCCTGGCACAGGTCGGGCATGAGAGCGGCGGCCTTTTTTATACGGAAGAGCTGGCCAGCGGAAGTGCCTATGAAGGAAGAAAGGATCTGGGAAATACCCAGAAGGGCGACGGCGTAAAATTTAAAGGCCGGGGTCTTATCCAGATCACCGGGAGAACCAATTACCAGGCAGTTTCCAAGGCACTGGGCACGGATTTTATTGCGAACCCGACCCTTCTTGGAGGAAAAAATGTGACCAAATGCAGCAATGCGCAACTGAAAAATGCAGCGGAAAGTGCCGGATGGTTCTGGAACACCCGCAAGCTGAACGATCTTGCCGATCAGATCGATATTTCCAAAAGCATCGATACCGGAAACAATCTTTTGGTCTTTAAGAAAATCACCAAAGCCATCAACGGAGGCTACAACGGATTGCCGGACCGGCTGAACCGGTATAAAGCAGGACTTCCGTATTTTCTTAACGTTAAATAAACTGTTATGAAATATATTGTTATACTGATGGTATTTTTACTTTCGGCAAATGGGTCTGCCCAAAAACCCGTTCTTCACGATCTGAAAAATCCGGGGATGCATGCCGGCTGCTATATCGATGGAAAGGAAAATCCTGTCGCGAATCTGTCGGAAGATGGAGGTGCTCTATTCAACCTTACCGGGAAAGATGAATTGTTCCCGGCGATTAAAGAGGCCAAAGAATACCCTGAAGCCTTTGGAAATAAGATATATAAAATTTACATCAGAGAAACCCGGTCTGCGAAAGTTCAAGATTCCTGTATTGAAGAAAAAGTATATTCCATAAAAATCGTGTATAAGAAAAAAGCTTACTTCTATACGAAAAAAGGAATGTGCGGCTGCTGATTACTAAGCTGGAAGAGAGAAGCTGGAGGCTGGATGTTTTTTAAGATGCCAACTGTTAGTTATTAATATAAAATGATTGCTCCTGTTGCTATGCTGATAGGTATTTCTTTTAATTCTAATTAACTTAAAAAAAATAATTTTATTCTGAACTAAACCAAAAGATTATCTCAACAGGATAGTCTTTTTTATTGGTTTGGATTTTACAACATAAAAACATCCAGCTCCCATCATCCAGCTTCCAGTCTCCAGCCTCCCTTCATTCTTAAAAAAAATTTGCCTGTTCAGAAAAAATGGTTACCTTCGTCCCAGACTTTAGGGGTGCCTGCTGAAAAACAGGCTGAGAATTACCCTTTGAACCTGATCCGGATCATACCGGCGTAGGGAAAAGTGCAATGACTTTGCCGTACATTCCATTGTACCGTCATGGGCATTCCTAAAGCGTATAAAATTTAGGAATGGAACTCACAATCAACCACACCCGGAAAATTTTTGATCTGCTTCCCGCCACGCTGGAAGCATTACTGGCTACAGAACTTCCCCAAAAGCGGAAAGGCATTGCTGTAGCCCTTAACAACCGTATTGTTCCGCAACACCTCTGGGCAGAAACATGGCTCCACGATAAAGATTCAGTTTTAATCATCACTGCCACTCAGGGCGGTTAATCCCATAAAAACAAATTGTATGGCTCATCACATCACCCGTTCGCCTTTTCCGAACTCAAAAAAAATCTATGTGGAAGGGGAAATCCATCCCATCCGGGTAGCAATGCGCGAAATAGAACTCAGTCCCACAAAACTATCCGGCGGAAATTCAGAACATAACCCGCCGGTTACTGTTTACGATACTTCCGGACCGTATACCGACGAGAATTCTGAAATCGATATTGAAAAAGGGCTTCCCAGGATCAGGGAACAATGGATCCTGAACCGCAGCGATGTGGAAATCCTGGAGGGAATCACCTCCGAATACGGAAAGGCCAGACTTGCCGATACGAAACTGGATGAGTTGCGGTTTTCCTACAACCACAAGCCGAAAGTGGCGAAAGAGGGAAAAGAAGTTACCCAATTGTACTATGCCAAACAGGGGATCATCACGCCCGAAATGGAGTATATCGCCATCCGGGAAAATCAAAGGATCGAGCAGCTGGAGACGGTTTCCCAAGAAATGGCTTTCCAGCATGAAGGCGACAGCTTCGGGGCAAGAACGCCTAAAGGTAAAATCACTCCCGAATTTGTCAGGGATGAAATTGCTGCCGGAAGAGCGATCATTCCCAACAACATCAACCACCCGGAAAGCGAGCCGATGATTATCGGAAGAAATTTCCTGGTGAAAATCAATGCCAACATCGGGAACAGTGCCGTTTCCTCAAGTATCGGGGAAGAAGTGGAAAAAGCGGTCTGGGCCTGCCGTTGGGGTGCCGATACGATCATGGACCTTTCCACCGGGAAAAATATCCACGAAACAAGGGAATGGATCATCCGGAACAGCCCGGTTCCCATCGGTACCGTTCCGGTTTACCAGGCACTGGAAAAAGTAAAAGGAGTGGCGGAAGACTTAACCTGGGAGATTTTTAGGGATACTTTAGTCGAACAGGCGGAGCAGGGTGTTTCCTATTTCACCATTCATGCCGGTGTCCTGCTGAGGTATATCCACCTGACGGCAAAACGGGTAACCGGAATTGTTTCCAGGGGAGGATCGATTATGGCCAAATGGTGCCTGTTCCATCATAAAGAAAACTTCCTGTATACGCATTTTGAAGAGATCTGTGAGATTATGAAAAAATATGACGTTGCCTTTTCTTTGGGGGACGGTCTCCGTCCCGGCTCCATTGCCGACGCCAATGATGAAGCCCAGTTTGCGGAGCTGGAAACATTGGGCGAACTGACGAAAATTGCCTGGAAGCACAACGTCCAGGTGATGATCGAAGGCCCGGGCCACGTCCCGATGCACCTGATCAAGGAAAATATGGACAAGCAGCTGGAAGAATGCCACGAAGCACCTTTTTACACTTTAGGTCCGTTGACCACGGATATTGCACCGGGTTACGACCACATTACTTCCGGCATCGGTGCGGCCATGATCGGCTGGTTCGGCTGTGCCATGCTATGCTATGTAACCCCGAAAGAACACCTGGGACTTCCGAACAGGGACGATGTAAAAGTAGGGGTAATTACTTACAAGCTGGCAGCTCATGCGGCAGACCTCGCTAAAGGCCATCCGGGAGCGCAGTACAGGGATAATGCGCTGAGTAAGGCAAGGTTTGAATTCCGTTGGGAAGACCAGTTCAATCTTTCGCTGGATCCGGAGACCGCAAGATCTTACCACGATGAGACCCTTCCTGCCGACGGAGCCAAGGTGGCGCATTTCTGCTCCATGTGCGGGCCGAAGTTCTGCTCGATGAAAATCACCCAGGAAATCCGCGAGTCTGCCGAAAAAGGAATGCTGGATAAATCACAGGAATTTATCGAAAAAGGGAAGGAGATTTATATATGATCATCGTCATTACGCCTGAACAATCCGTCCGGAACGAAACGGAAATCATTAATGCATTGTTTCGGGAAGGGCTGGAGTTGCTTCATGTGAGAAAGCCGCTGATGGATACAGCAACGATGAGAAATTATATAAAAAGTATTGATTCCGGCTGTCATGAACAGCTGGTCCTGCACAGCCATTATTTCCTGGCTGAGGAATTCGGGGTTTCGAGGCTCCATTTTAAAGAAGCGGAAAAACCGGACCTGTCGGAGCATTTTTTTGATGAATATATCGTTTCAACTTCCGTACACAGTATCGGTTGCTTTAATAAGCTGGATGCCCGGTGGGAGTATGCATTTATAAGTCCGGTCTTTCCGAGCATTTCCAAAAAAGGTTATGGAAACGATACGAAAATTCTGGAAAGCATCCGGCAGCGGGAAAATGATGATTCGGGGCTTATTGCTTTGGGCGGGATCAATCAGTATAACATCGATACGGTTTTTTCGGAGGATGTTGACGGGGCCGCATTGCTGGGAGCAGTCTGGGAAAGTAAAGAACCTTTAAAAACATATATTCAATGCAGGCAGAGCGCCCTTTTGTCATGACCATTGCCGGTTTCGACCCGAGTGGAGGAGCAGGCATCCTCGCCGATTGTAAAACTTTCGAACAACTTAAAGTTCAGGGGTTGGGCGTGTGTACAGCCATGACGGTCCAGACGGAAAACAGATGTTTAAATCTTGAATGGCAACCGTTAGATGAGGTAGTGTCAGCCGTTGGTATTTTAATAAAAGAATATCCGGTTAAGGCTGTTAAGATCGGGGTGGTAAAAAATGCTGAATTTTTAAATGAAATTATTAAAACAGTTAAAGTATATGCTCCCGAAACGAAGATAGTCTGGGATCCGGTGCTGAAAAGCACTTCTGAGTTTACCTTTTTTGATTTGAATACGCTTCCACAATTAAAAAATGTTTTAAAACAAAAGGATCTGATTACTCCCAATTATAATGAATATCGGATTTTGAAGGATAACAACCTGTTTGACGATCCGGAAAATTCCTGTGCGGTTCTGATCAAAGGAGGCCACCGGAAAGACCTGCCGGGAACCGATGTTCTCAGGGAGAAGGGTAAGGAAGTCTTTATTTACCCAAATGAGACAACGTCACCTTATTACCCGAAACACGGTTCGGGCTGTGTGCTGTCGTCTGCTGTGGCGGCGCATCTGGCGAAAGGCGAAAACCTGGAAGCTGCCTGCCGGAAAGGAAAGGAATACATTGAAAAATTTTTAACAGGCACTCCCGGTCTGCTGGGATTTCATTCCTGAACATTTCTTGATTAAACTTAAAATAAAAATGGAAAAACTACAATATATTTCCCAGGGCTTTACAAAGGCCGAACAGGAATTCAATATTAAAAATGCTTTAGACAATGGTGCAAGATGGATACAGGTCCGTTGGAAAAAGGCCTCTGAAAATGAACTGATCAGCCTTTGTGAAAAGGCAAAGAAGCTCTGTTCGGAATACAAATCGGTCTGCATCATCAATGATCATGTCCACATTGCGAAAGACATCGATGCGGATGGCGTTCATTTAGGATTGCAGGATACCTCCGTCGAAGCGGCAAGAGCTGTGCTGGGAGAAAGCAGGATCATTGGCGGAACCGCGAATACTTTTTCCGATGTTCTTCAGCGGATGAACGAATCCTGCGATTACATCGGCCTGGGACCTCTGCGTTTTACCTCAACCAAAGAACAGCTAAGTCCCATTTTAGGCTTTGAAGGATATGAAAGCATCATGGATCGTTTAAAGAAAAGGTCAATGGAAATTCCAAAAATAATTGCGATCGGCGGAATTGTTTTAAATGATATCGGGCGGTTAAGGCAAACCGGAATTTACGGTGTAGCCGTTTCCGGGCAGATTACCGCTCAGCCTTCGGTAATCGGTCCATTGAAGACCGCATTGCATCAGGACTTCATGACTTTACAGAACGGATAAATATTTACCTATGAATAATCAGAATTTAATCATTGCCGGCCGGACTTTTGAATCGAGGCTGTTCCTGGGAACCGGTAAATTCGGGAACCTTTCGGAAATGACGGACTCCATTATCGCTTCAGGCAGCGAAATGGTAACGATGGCTTTAAAAAGGATTGATTCCCAATCTCCGGAAGACGATCTGCTGAATGCCCTGAACCCCACAAAAGCGCACCTGCTGCCGAATACCTCAGGAGCAAGGACTGCCAAAGAAGCGGTACTGGCAGCCCAATTGGCACGGGAAGCCCTGGGGACCAACTGGGTGAAGCTGGAAATCCATCCCGATCCGAAATACCTGCTGCCGGATCCTATTGAAACTTTATATGCTACGGAAGAGCTGGCCAAGCTGGGTTTTATCGTGATGCCTTACATCCATGCCGATCCGGTGTTGTGCAAACGCCTGGAAGATGCGGGAACAGCAGTGGTCATGCCGTTGGGCGCACCGATCGGAACCAACAAAGGCCTGCGAACCCTGGATTTTTTAGAAATTATTATCAGCCAGAGCAATGTTCCCGTAGTGGTGGATGCCGGAATCGGGGCACCTTCCGACGCAGCGAAAGCCATGGAAATGGGGGCCGACGCCGTGTTGGTGAATACGGCGATTGCCGTTGCAGGAGATCCTGTACGTATGGCCCTGGCCTTTAAAGAAGGAGTGATTGCCGGAAGAAGAGCCTATGAAGCCGGTTTGGGAGCCGTTTCAAAACACGCGGAAGCATCCAGTCCGCTGACTTCTTTTTTGTTTGATTAAACCTGAAAAATGAAAAGTTTTACCTCTGTTTTTGAGCGGTACCGGTGGGATGAAATCAAATCCAGGCTGGATAAGGTGACGCGAGCCGATGTTGAAAAAAGCCTGTGTAAAAATAACAGGACCATTGATGATTTCCTGAATCTTATTTCTCCCGCCGCTGCCGGAAAGCTGGAAGTGATGGCCGGGATGGCCCGGCAGCTTACCCGGAAACGTTTCGGGAAAACCATTCAGCTGTATGCGCCACTGTACCTCAGCAACGAATGCCAGAATATCTGTACCTACTGCGGATTCAGCCTGGATAACCCGATTAAGCGGAAAACCCTGTCTGATAAGGAACTGATGATTGAAGCTTCCGTGTTGAAATCGATGGGCTTGAATCATGTATTGCTGGTGAGCGGAGAAGCCAACAGGACGGTCGGAATCAGCTATTTTCTGAATGCCGTAAAGCTGCTGAGACCTCATTTCGCCAATATTTCGATGGAGGTCCAGCCTTTGTCCGGGGAAGAATACCGTCAATTGCATGAAGCAGGGGTAAACGCCGTTCTTGTATACCAGGAAACCTATCATCAGGAAGTATACAAAGAATACCATCCGAAGGGCAAAAAATCAAACTTCAGTTTCCGTCTGGAAACCCCTGACCGGATCGGCGGTGCGGGAATCCACAAAATGGGGCTTGGCGTCCTGCTCGGACTGGAAGACTGGAGGGTCGACAGCTTTTTCAATGCGCTCCATATCGATTATCTGCAGAAGCGGTACTGGAAATCCAGGTTTTCCGTATCCTTTCCAAGGCTCCGGCCTGCGGAAGGCATCATCGAACCTAATTTCAGCATGTCCGATAAAGATTTATTGCAACTGATCTGCGCCTACCGGATCTGGAATGAGGATCTTGAAATTTCCATCTCCACCCGGGAAAACGAAACCTTCAGGAATCATATCGTTTCCCTGGGAGCAACAACCATGAGCGCGGCTTCCAAGACCAATCCCGGCGGCTATGCCGTGGATCAAGAATCCCTGGAACAGTTTGAGACCAGCGATGAAAGAAGCATGGAAGAGATAAAAAGCATCATCAGAAAAGCCGGCTATGATCCGGTCATGAAAGACTGGGATACCGTTTACAGTGGAACGTAAAACAATTGAAACCATTACGTTTATTAAAGAGTTAAGTTTAATTTGCAATAGGCTGGAAGAGGGGAGCCGGATGCTGGAAGTTTCCTGTATCAATGTTAAATTGAAGGTATTGATTATCAGATAAAAAATCACTTCATCAAACGGAACTTTTTTTAATAACCTATTGAATTTAAATTAAATATGGGCGGATTCATATTGATTTAAATGATGCATTGAGCTTATTTTATTCGTTTGCGAGTACTTAATATTTCTATTTCCTGAAATCAATCTTAATGGTTTAAAATCATAAAAAATGAAAGATGAAGATATTTTTGTCCGCTACAGCCGCCAGATTTTCATCGAGGAAATCGGACTGGAAGGGCAGCGTGAAATCAGGAATGCCAAAGTCCTGGTCATCGGGGCCGGCGGATTAGGCAGCCCGGTGATTCAGTACCTGGCAGCAGCGGGAGTCGGAACATTAGCCATAGCAGATTTCGATGAGGTAGAACTGCATAATTTAAACCGTCAGGTCATCCATCATGAAAGGTCGGTCGGGATTTCCAAAGTGGAGAGTGCAGGACAGTTCGTCAAAAATCTAAACCACCAGGTTTGTTTTACCGGACATCAACTGAAAATAGATGCTGCCAATGCGGAAGAACTGATTTCGGCTTATGATGTTATAGTCGATGGTTCCGATAATTTTGCAACACGATACCTGGTGAATGATACCTGTGTAAAGCTTGGCAAACCTTTGGTCTACGGAAGCATTCTCGGCTTTTCGGGCCAGGTTGCGGTTTTCAATTACCAGGGGAGCCGGAATCTGAGGGATATTTTCCCGGAACCGCCTTCGGATGATAACCTTCCCGACTGCGACAGTCTCGGTGTGCTGGGACCTTTGCCGGGAATTACAGGAAGCATGATGGCCAACTTAGCACTGAATCTCATCACCGGTCTGCCTGTACCGGTAAACAAATTAACTTTAGTGGATACCTGGAACTGGACTTTTCAGACGGTGGATTTTTAGAGATAAATGGTGCCGACCCATATTAATAGGCTGGAAGAAGGAGGCTGGATGCTGGAAGTTTTTTCCAGTCGATATCGCACAACCAAACAATTTAATTAGCCAAACGAATTTTTTGTGAGCTGCTAAAAGAACGCTATCTGAAATCTTTAATCCTTAGCTTTTTTACTTTGTTGAATTAATTTTTTGGTGCTGTCTTTGCTCCAGAGGAGCAATGTCTGTGTAGCAAATTATCGGAATTCTGTAGGATTTCTATCTTTCTAACCGTTAAGACCGGCAACCAGATTGATGGTAAGCGCCACGACGAAAGTATTCATGAAAAAAGCAAGCAGTCCGTGGATCATGGTGATTTTTCTTAAATTCCTGGACGTGATGCTGACATCGGAAACCTGGAAGGTGCAGCCCATGCAGAAAGAATAGTATGCAAAATCCAGATAGTCGGGATGATAGGTTCCGTTTTCTTCTTCAGTGGGAAATTTAAGGCCGCCGGTTTCCTCTTTCCTGCCGGAAGGATCCTCATCGTAATATTCCCGGGCATAATGGAAAATGTATTGGGTCTGCACCATAATCCACGATAAGATCATAGCCCCCAGAACAGCCGGGAGAAAATAGATTTCCTTCTGTACGCCTTTGTCTTTGGAAGTGATTAAAAAAAATATTGCAAACATGCTGGCCAGGGAGGCGATAATAATGGTGGCAAATACAAAAACGGCATTGCCGTCATCGGCCCGTGCTTTCTTACGGATGTCATCTACTTTCCGGTGGAGGATCACCTGCCAGTCCAGAAAAAGAAAAACAAGGGAAAAAGCCAGCCAGCAGAAAATAAGAATAATCAGCGGTTTAAGGTCCAGCCTGAAAATCAAAAAGAAAACCGACACAGCCGCCAGCAGACTGATGAGACCCCTCTTCACCGGGCTGAGGTTTAAGAAAAAACTTTTTTCGGTTTTCATTTTTGCCATTCAGAATTTTATTTAAAAATAGAGAAAAATGTTTTGCGCTGCACGTAGTCGGCATGAAATTAAGTTTTTTTTAATCTTATAAAAAGATCCGAATTTATAAAAATAAACCCTTTTGATATAAAGTTAAAAGGGTTTATAATTTTTGTTTATTTAAATCTGTTCTTACTGTCCCTGCGGAACCATTCCGCCGGTGTCATCTTTTTTGCTTTCTTTCAGGATATTCTGGTCTTCTTTGGCCAGCTTGTTCCGGGTCGGGATCTTATAATTTACCGATAATCCGAAGTTTCTCGTATCGTATTTGTTCCGCAGATACACCGATTGTCCCTGTGGTGGATTGGACCGTACCTGCATGATCTGCCTGTTGAAGATGTCATTGGCAAATACGGAAACCGTCAGCCGGTTATCCATGAATTTCTTGGTCAGCGTCAGGTCGAATGAGTTATTGAACGGTTTTTCTGCCGTAAAATAGAAGTAGCCTGCTTTGGGGGTCAGATAACTGTAATTGGCCGTCAGCTTGATTTCCTTCGGTAAAATAACCTGCGTCATGATATTGAAGATCCAGAAACCGTTATTGTCCAGATTGGCAATATCGTGCTTCTGATAGGCGGCATAGAGGTACATGAAGTTGATCTTGTCCGGATTGAAATTAAATTTCATGATCTCGCTCAGCGGTTTGCTGAAAACCATAAACGGAACCGGCAGCCCGACATTGAAATTGTGGATTTTCATCTCCGAGATATTGATCTGCTCGTTGAAGAGGTTTTTCCCCTCCCGGCGGATGATCTGGGCCACCTGGTTTTTTGCCGAGCTTACGCTGTAGCCGATGAAAGCATAGTCGAAGGCTGAAATTTTAATTTCATAATTGTCGAAGATCGTCGGCTGCAGGTTCGGGTTTCCGGTAACCTGGGTATTCGGTCCCTGGAAGGTGACGTTATTCGGGTTCAGGGCGGAGATGCTCGGCAGGCTGATTTTTTTGTTGTAGTTGGCCGTTACGTGCACCTGCTCCATCAGGTTGTACTGAACGCTGGCGTTCGGGAAGAGTTTAAATTTATTGAAAGGCAGCAAACTGGCTTCTGCCAGAACATCATTATTGTTCTTATCCTTTTCATAATACCTTGTAATCCCTGAAATATCATAGTTTTCGGCTCGGGTTCCCAGTATGAAATCGAATTTCTTCAGCTTGGCCTGTAACTCCAGATAGGTAGCGGTGGTTTGTCTGGTATATTCAAGATTCGTTAATCCTTTGCTTTCCGTATCGAAACGCTGATGTTCATACAGCCCTCCCAGGCTTACTTTACCGCCGTCCAGAAGCTTGATCGGCTGGGAATAATCTACTTTGAAATTGGCAATTGCCATATCGGATTTATTGTTCAGAATATTATTCTGTCCCGGATTAATAAAATATTCGTTATTCTGACTATAAGTTCCGTCCTGGAAGAAATTATCCTGTGCGAATTTGCTGTCGGATTTCGTATAACCGAATTGGAAATCCAGTTTTTGGGATTTGTCAGAAAAGCGCTTTTGGTAGGTTACAACTGCTTCTTGCCTTAGATTGTCTGTATGCGCGCCATCTGAAGAATTGTAATTAGCTTCTCTCAGATCCGCCAGATTCTTTTTGTAAGGCAGATATCCGTCACCATGGCTTAAAGTATAATTGTCATTGTTGTTATGGTAAATATCGTAGTTTAAAAGCAACCGGTCCTGTCCGAGATCGAAAGTAATTCCGGATTTTGCAAAATATCCCCTGCCATACCGGTCGGTATCGCTGAATAGCAGTGCATCCTGATCGGTACTGAGCATACTTTCGCGGTAATTCTGGCCGACGTTCAGCTGCCAGCCGAAAATTTTGTTTCGGGCGTTCAGATTCAGGGAATTGCTGGTCCTGCTTCTGAACTTATCGTAATTCGTAAAAGAATAGTTTCCGGAATAGGTAGCCGTTAAATATTTATTGGCATTCTTATTCGTGATGATGTTCATGATCGCGCCTCCGGAAGTCGCCGGGAATTCTGCGCCGGGCTGCGTGATCACTTCAATCCGGTCCACCGAATTGGCAGGCATGCCTTCCAGAAAAGAATTCAGTTCATTGGAGGTGATGTTCAAAGGTCTTCCGTTGAGGTAAACATCGAGCACCTTTCCCTGGTACATCATGCCGGCGATATCGGTGGAAACCAGGCCGGGAAGCTTTTTGATTCCTTCTAAGACATTCCCGTTGTTCAGCTGGGGCTGTTCCGAAAAATCAAAGATGGTGCGGTCGGCTTTTTGTTCAACGGCTTTTTTAGTTTTGGTAATGACAACGCCTTCAATCTGTTTTTCTTTGGTGGTCTGGGTACTGTTTTTTTCCTGGGCGGAAGCAAAGGCCATGCTCAGAAAAGATAACGTAATAATTGTTTTTTTCATGCTGTTTCTATTCGACTGATTAGACACCGGAAAACGGATTTTGTTACAGGCACAAAGAAAATTCTGAATCATAAAAGCAAATAAATAATCAGAATAATCGAGTTTAATCTTTCTTATAAAGTGAATTCGACTGTTTAAATTTATTATTCATTCGATATTTAAACAAAAAATTGGAATTCAAGCTGGTTAGTCCTATGGATATAGTAGCAACCATTCACTCTGTAAGAGTACCGTTGACGGGCGAGACCTCCAGCCTCTCTCTTCCAACCAGTGAGTTTAATTTATACCCTGTCCTTTTCCTCAAATTTAATCGCTTTTTTCTGGATCTTCTTCTGGCCTCCGAAGGTATAGTTCACGCTCAGCCGGAAGCTTCTGCCGTCCCAGTAATTGTTGATGTGGTGAACACTACCGGTAAAGTAAATATCGCCCCGGAACCGCTGGGCAAAAATATTGGTTACGGCCGCATTGATCTGCAGCTGCTTCTCCATCAGGGAAACTTTAAGACCCGATGAAAGATCGGAGAAGTTATGATAATAGTAATTCACATTCCGGGAAGGCAGGCTCTGTTCGTAATTCAGGAAAAAAGAAAGGGTTTTGGTTTTATTCAGGGTAACGGTGTTGTTGATCGAGTAGCTGAATGAAGCTCCTTTCTGCGGCTGGGCATCCACTCCGAAAATTTCTGAACTCTGCTGGCTTGCGTTTACGGCCATACTAGACTCCCAGCATTTAAAAAAAGTATCGGTATAGGTAACATTGAGCCCGAAAGAATCGGTATTGTAATAATTAAGATATGTTGAAATCTGCGAAAGGCCGTCCTGGGAAGAAACCTGCCCGAATGCATTTTTCAGTTTCATATAATAAAGGCTTGTGGTCAGTTTATTATTGAAGGTATAGCCTAATTCCAGGTTATTGATATAAGACGGCGTAAGCAGGGGGTTCCCTGAAGAATAGGAATAAGGGTTCGAATACCACCGGAACGGATTCAGGCTGCTCATTCCCGGACGGCTGATTCTTCTGGAATACGCCAGGCTAAAGGTATTTTTATCTTCTTTGTAAGAAACATAGGCCGATGGAAACCACTGGCCGTAGCGGTACGAATTTCCGGAACCTGTGGAAGGGGTATCACTTGCCGCCGACGTCTGTTCATAACGAAGACCGGCCTTGGTTTCCCAGTGCTCACCGAAATTTTTAGCATAACTGAAATATGCGGCATAATTATCTTCTCTGTACCGGAAAAGATTGGCCCTGCTTTCATCGGAAACATACCCGTTACCGGTAAGATTGAAATATTTCAGGTCGGAATTGTTTTTGAACTGATTAAATTTAATCCCGGTTTCAAGGGTTCCGAAAGAAAAAGGAAGTTCCAGGTCTGCCTGTGCGGAAAAGATCTGCGGCGAAACCAGGGAAAGGGTTTTTACATTCTGCAGCGTGTTGTCGGAAAGCTTTTGGGTAGCAAAATTGACCTCCGTGCCGGAATTGTTTTTATAAAAGTTCCCCATGATGCTTAATTTCTTTCCCAATGAATCAAGTTTCAGGTCATAATAGGCGCTCAGGGTATGGGTCGGTTCTTTTTCCCGGTGGAAAGTATGGGTCAGAAGGTTTTCTTCCTGGCCGGCCGGACTGATGTTTCTGGTGTTGTTGACGATATCCATCCCGGATCTCTGATGGGCATACAGGTATTCGAATCCGGCTTCGGAATTTTTGCTGAATTTATAGGACATGTTCAGACTTGGGGTAAGCTCGTTCCACATATCTTTCCTGATGGAGCTGCTGTAATTTTGGGTAGCCCCGAGGATGCTGTAGTTTTCACTGGCCTGTTTTGCTGAGTCGTAATACACCAGTTTCAGGCTGCTGCTGAACTTTTCGGTCTGATAGCTTACGCTTCCGGTATTGCCAAACCCGGAGTAGGTTCTCTGGATCAGGTTGGAAGCGAAATTCCCGCTGAAACCAAGGTTCGGGTTTTTTTTCAGGATAATATTGATCAGCCCGCTGTTTCCCTGCGCTTCATATTTCGCCGGTGGTGTGGTGATGACTTCTATTCTGGCAATATTTTCCGAACGGATGGATTTCAGGTAATTCATAAGGGCTGGTCCGGAGAGATTCAGCATTCTTCCGTTGATCATCACATTCACGCTGCTTTTGCCTGTGATGGAGATGACTCCTAAAGATTCATCTACTTTAATCATCGGGACATTGGCCAGGGTTTCCGTGCCGTCCATTCCCTGCGAGGCAATCGAGGCTTCTACATTAAAGATCATCCGGTCGGCTTTTCTTTCCAGCAGTTTTTTCTTAATCAGGATATTTACCTGTTCGATATTTTTCAGGCTGTCTTTTTGGGCTTTCGCGATGGGAGAAGCGGAGAGGAGTGAAAGGATAAAAAAGTATTTCAGTTTCATAAGTTTGTTAAATCTTGGAGCAAAAGTATTCCCAAAGCGGTTCTCCTGAAACAGCCTTTAGATTTCATCCGGTTTTAAGCCGATCAAAATAATTTCGTCGGGAAAAACCGGGTGTTTGCCGGAAAACATTTGGAAAAAGAAAATGCGGAAGCTTACATTTGAGCATGAAAAAAAAGCATATCATCTGGCTTCAGATCCTGTACTGGAGTTTTAATTTCATAGGGAAGGTTATAACGCCCAGAATATTTTATCCGGAAAAAAACAATTTTCATATTGACGTTCTCAGGATTACCTATTTTCTTGTTGGGATCAGTACATTTTATATCTGTTACCTTTTCATTATTCCGAAAATTTTCAATTCCAGAAAATTTTATACGGCCATTCTGGTCTTTTTATTATCCATTACCTGTTTTACGATCTTACGTTATCTGACAGAAGAAGTACTTCTGCCGGCCACTTTCGGATTTGGAAATTATGATAAGGATACCGGGATGGCCTTTTATTTTTTCGATAATATCTACAACGGCAGTATCACGGTTTTCATTGCAGCCATATTGTGGTTACTGGAAAAATTCGGGGTGATCGAGACAGAAAAGAAAGCTCTGGAGCTGGAAAGGAATCAGGCGAAAATCCATGCACTGAAAACACAGATTAATCCTCATTTTATCTTTAATTCTTTAAATAATATTTATTCCCTGGTCTACCAGAATTCCGATAAAGCTTTACCTGCAATCGAGGAGCTCGGAAGCTTGTTGAGGTACAGCACCAAGGATCTTGAAAAAGATTTTATTACTCTGGATAAGGAAATTGGATACATAGACAGCCTTACGGCACTGGAAAAGCTCAGGATCAGGAATCCCGAACTGCTGGTTATTGAAAACAACATCGGATATCCTCATCTCCGTATTTCACCGATGCTTTTGGTGCCGTTTGTTGAAAACGCTTTTAAGCACGGAGATTTCCGCAATAAAGGATTCGAAATGAGAATTTCAGATCAGAATCAGATCCTGCATTTTTATCTTATGAATTACAAAGGCCTGAAAATAAAAGATGAAGGTTCGGGAATCGGAATCGCAAATGTAAAAAAAAGGCTGGAACTTCTGTATCCTCAGAAGCATACCCTCGATATCACAGATTCGGAAACGGAATTTATTGTAGATTTAATGATTGATTTAAAGGATGGAAAAAATTAGATGCATCGTGGTAGACGATGAGCCGCTGGCTATTTCGCTGTTGGAAAGCTATATAAGTAAAGTGCCGTTTCTGGAACTTGTTTTCTCTGCTGAAAATCCGATCGAAGCGATGGAATATGTCCAGAAAAACGAGTCCGATCTGATTTTTCTGGATATCCAGATGCCGGAACTTACCGGAATCAATTTCATGAAAATCCTTGGAGATAAAAAGAAGTATATTTTAACCACCGCTTATTCCGAATACGCGCTGGAAGGATACGACCATCATATTGTCGATTATCTGCTGAAGCCGGTTCCGTTTGAACGGTTTTATAAAAGCGCGCTGAAAGCACAGGAACGTTTCATGACGTCAGAGAGTAAAGAAGACACTCATTTTTTTGTCAAATCTTCAGGCCGGCAGCACAGAATTAGTTTTAAAGATATTCTGTATGTGGAAAGTATCAGGGATTACATCAACATTAAAACCGCGGAACAGGAATATATTGTACTGGATACCCTGAAATCGATGGAGCAGCAGCTTCCGGAAACTTCTTTTGCGAGAATCCATAAATCTTTTATCGTCAATCTTCACCAGATCAGGCATGTAGCCGGAAAGAAAGTAACGCTTATTTCAGGAAATGAAATTCCGGTAGGGGAGAGCTACCGCATGGGTCTTCTGACGAGAATAAAGTAGGCTGGAAATAATGGGCTGGAAAAGGGGAGTTGTATGCGGGAAGCTCTTTTTGTCAGAAATACCATTACAGGTATTGATGATCCAGTGAAATTGTTGGTTATTCTATTAAAAGTCATTTTATTTAAAATTTTAATGGCTTTAATTTTATTTTTTATTCATAAATAAATGATTTCGAATTCAATACGGTCTGATGTATGTTCTTTAAAGTTCCGGAGGGGCAACTTACTACAGGATAGGATAAAATCCTATAATAAGTGTGAAGTTCTACCAAAAGGATTTCTCTTTAAAATCCTGACTGAATCATCCTGAATTTATTTTTTTAATTGATTAAAAATCTGAATAAAGGTTGGATACGATTGGATTCAGGTTATATTAAAATAAAAAAGCAGTTTCAAACGAAACTGCTTTTTCTATCATTATACTGAGGATTAATTTTCCTGCTGTTTGATCAGATTCAGAGCGGAACCCGCTTTAAACCATTCGATCTGCTGCTGGTTGTAGGTATGGTTAGCCATGATCGTATCTTTGGTACCGTCGGTATGAATGAATTCTAGAGTCAGTTGTTTACCCGGAGCAAACTGATCAAGATCCAGAAAGTTAACCACGTCATCTTCCAGTACTTTATCATAATCCGCTTCATCGACAAACGTCAGTCCGAGCATTCCCTGCTTTTTCAGGTTGGTTTCGTGAATTCTCGCAAAGGATTTTACCAATACTGCTTTCACGCCAAGATGTCTCGGTTCCATTGCGGCGTGTTCCCTGGAAGACCCTTCTCCGTAATTCTGGTCTCCTACAACAATCGAAGGAATTCCGGCTGCTTTGTAAGCTCTTTGTACCGCAGGCACTTCACCATATTCTCCGTTCAGCTGGTTTTTCACCTTATTGGTTTCCATGTTGTAGGCATTTACCGCACCAATCAGCATGTTGTTGGAAATATTATCCAGGTGGCCTCTGTATTTCAGCCATGGCCCTGCCATTGAAATATGGTCGGTGGTACATTTTCCGAAAGCTTTAATCAGAACTCTTGCTCCGGTAATGTTCTGGCCGTCCCATGCGGGGAATTCTTCAAGCAGCTGAAGCCTGTCTGAAGTAGGGCTTACGTTCACTGCTACACCGGAACCGTCTTCAGACGGCGCCTGATAACCGTTATCTTCTACAGCAAAACCTTTAGACGGAAGTTCGGAACCTTTAGGCTCGTCCAGTTTGACCTGTTCGCCGTTTTCTGCGGTTAAGGTATCGGTAATCGGGTTGAAATCCAGTCTTCCTGAGATCGCTACGGCCGCTACCATTTCCGGAGAAGCGACGAAGGCGTGGGTGTTCGGGTTTCCGTCGGCTCTTTTCGCAAAGTTTCTGTTGAAAGAGTGAATGATTGAATTCTTTTCTCCTTTTTCAGCACCTTCTCTGTCCCACTGGCCGATACAAGGTCCGCAGGCATTGGTGAAGATCCTGGCATTTTCAAATTTTCTGAAAGAGTTTATAAATCCGTCTCTTTCTGCAGTATATTTTACCTGTTCCGAACCCGGGTTGATTCCCAAAATGGCTTTTGGCTTAACCCCTTTGGCTACGGCATCTTCTACGATAGAAGCTGCTCTCGACAGGTCTTCGTAAGAGGAGTTGGTACATGAACCGATCAAGGCCCATTCCACTTCAAGCGGCCATCCGTTGGCTTCCGCTTTAGCTCTGAATTCAGAAACGGGTGTCGCTAAATCCGGAGTAAACGGCCCGTTTAAGTGAGGCGTAAGCTCGGAAAGGTTGATTTCAATTAATTGGTCGAAATACCGTTCCGGATTGGCATAAACTTCAGGATCACCGGTTAAGTGCTCTGCAATTTGGTCTGCGGCATCCACGACATCCTGTCTGCCTGTAGCAGCAAGATACCTTCTCATCGAATCATCATATCCGAAAGTGGAGGTCGTTGCGCCGATTTCAGCACCCATATTACAGATGGTTCCTTTTCCGGTTGCTGAAAGCGATTCCGCCCCTTCACCGAAATATTCTACGATGCAGCCGGTTCCTCCTTTTACGGTAAGAATTCCTGCTACTTTTAAGATCACATCCTTTGCAGCGGTCCAGCCGCTCATTTTACCGGTTAATTTTACCCCGATCAGTTTTGGCATTTTAAGCTCCCAGGCCATTCCGGCCATTACGTCTACGGCATCCGCACCACCGACCCCGATGGCGACCATCCCCAGACCTCCGGCATTCACCGTATGCGAATCGGTACCGATCATCATTCCGCCCGGGAAGGCATAATTTTCCAGTACGACCTGGTGGATGATTCCTGCTCCCGGTTTCCAGAAGCCGATTCCGTATTTATCACAGACCGAGCTCAGGAAATTGAAAACTTCCGAGTTCTTATTGATTCCTTCCTGCAAATCGGATTCCGCACCTACTCTTGCCTGGATCAGGTGATCGGCGTGGGCCGTCGAAGGAACGGCTACTTTGGCTTTTCCGGCCTGCATAAACTGCAGAAGGGCCATCTGTGCCGTAGCGTCCTGCATGGCCACCCGGTCCGGAGCAAAGTCTACATAAGAATTTCCTCTTTCATATTCCTGCGTTGCATTTCCTTCCCATAAGTGGGTGTAAAGAATCTTCTCTGAAAGTGTGAGTGGTTTTCCTGTAATCTCTCTTGCTGCTGCAATTCTTTCAGGATAACGCTCGTACACTTTTTTGATCATGTCAATATCAAAAGTCATATCTAATTTATTTTTTCTTTCTTATAAATTTTCAGCTTCACTTCAATCATCAAGCGGAAAATATTATTTCTTTAATTCAGCAAAATCCGTTCCTCCGGTGTACAAAGAGAAAGAAATATGCTGGGATCAAATAATTAATAGCCATCAATTTAAGAAAAAATAAGATTTTGATCATTGATATAAGATAAAATAATAGGGCGGTGGTCTTAAATGGAAATATTCTAAACAAAAAAGAAAGATTCCAGTCCATGCGGACCGGAATCTTTCAGTATCTGTTAAACAGTCCTGCTGTTTATATTAAAAATTAATGGGCACCGGTGCTGGTAAGCTCCTTGATGGAAGGAACAAAAGTCGTAAGGTCAATGCCTTCTACAGCAGTTTTGTATTCATCGATGCTTGGGATTCTTCCCATGATCGCAGAAAGTACCACCACCGGAGTGGAAGCCAGTAAAGATTCTCCTTTTTTACGTTCGGAATCTTCCACGACTCTTCCCTGGAACAAACGGGTGGAAGTCGCTAGAACGGTGTCTCCTTTTTCGGCTTTCTCCTGGTTCCCCATGCAAAGGTTACATCCCGGACGCTCAAGATACATCATGTTTTTGTATTCAACACGGGCTTCTCCTTTCGGCGAGTTGTCGTCAAATTCAAAACCGGAGTATTTTTCCAGAAATTCCCAGTCGCCTTCCGCTTTCAGTTCATCGATGATGTTATAGGTGGGAGCAGCTACCACCAGCGGTGCCTTAAATTCCACCGTTCCGTTTTTCTTTTCGATGTTTTTAAGCATCTGGGAAACGATCTTAAGGTCGCCTTTGTGAACCATACAGGATCCTACGAACCCGAGATCCACTTTTTTCTCCCCTCCGTAGAACGTCAGGTCCCGGATGGTATCGTGGGTGTATCTTTTGGAAACGTCGTCGTTGTTTACGTCCGGATCGGCGATCATCGGTTCTACGATTGCGTCAAGGTCTACTACTACTTCAGCGTAATATCGAGCATTGGCATCCGGAGTTAAAGCCGGTTTTTCGCCTGATCTGATCTCGGCGATTCTTTTGTTGGCTTTGTCGATCAGTCCCTGAAGAACCCGGTTTCTGTTATCCATTCCTTTATCGATCATGATCTGGATTCTGCCTTTGGCAATTTCCAGTGATTCGATCAGGGTCTCATCTTCAGAAATACAGATGGAAGCTTTTGCCTTCATTTCCGCAGTCCAGTCGGTAAAGGTGAATGCCTGGTCAGCAGGAAGCGTTCCGATATGAACCTCGATGATCCTTCCCTGGAACACGTTTTCCCCGCCGAACTGTTTCAGCATCTGCGCCTGGGTGGCATGAACCACATCACGGAAATCCATGTGCTCTTTCATGTTGCCTTTGAAGGTTACTTTCACCGATTCAGGGATCGGCATGGAAGCTTCACCGGTGGCCAGGGCCAGGGCTACGGTTCCGGAATCCGCTCCGAAAGCCACCCCTTTGGACATCCGGGTGTGGGAGTCTCCCCCGATGATGATCGCCCATTCGTCGATCGTGATATCATTAAGAACTTTGTGGATCACATCCGTCATGGCATGGTATTCCCCTTTCGGGTCACGGGCCGTGATCAGACCGAAATCGTTCATGAATTTCATTAATTTAGGGATATTCGCCTGCGCCTTTTTATCCCATACGGAAGCCGTGTGGCATCCCGACTGGTAAGCTCCGTCAACCACCGGAGAAATGACTGTGGCTGCCATGGATTCCAGTTCCTGTGCCGTCATCAGACCGGTAGTGTCCTGGGAACCTACGATGTTCACCTGTACTCTGACGTCTGAACCGGCGTGAAGGACTTTGCCCGGGGTTACGCCTACGGCATTTCTGTTGAAGATTTTTTCAACGGCGGTTAAGCCCTGTCCGTCGTGGGAAATTTCTTTGGAAGGTGCAAAAACCTGAGGCGCTTCGATGCCCAGTACCTGAGCCGCAAAAGTCTGCAGCTTTTTACCGAAAACGATGGCATAAGAACCTCCGGCTTTGATGAATTCCATTTTCTGCGGCGTAAACGATCTTGTAAGATCAATCAGTTCCTCGTTTCCTTTATAAAGTTTCTTTTCTTTGGTATTGATGGTTAAAACCGTTCCGGTAGTTACCGAATAGGCTTCCTCCAAAACGATTTCTCCGTTTTCGTTGCGAACCGGGTTTCCGTTTGCATCGGTTTTTTTCACCCAGTTTTTAAGGTCGATCCCGATTCCTCCGGTTACGTCTACCGTGGTAAGGAAAATGGGAGAAATCCCGTTGGTTCCTCCTACGATCGGAGCGATATTAACGAAAGGGACATACGGGCTGGCCTGCTTACCGGTCCACAACGCTACGTTGTTTACCCCGGACATACGGGACGAACCTACGCCCATGGTTCCTTTCTCTGCAATCAGCATCACGCTGGCATCAGGATGCCGGGTCTGCAGCATTTTGATTTCTTCCTGCGCTTCAGGGGTGATCATGCATTTTCCGTGAAGCTCACGGTCTGATCGGGAGTGCGCCTGGTTTCCCGGAGACAAAAGGTCTGTGGAGATGTCGCCTTCTCCTGCGATGTAGGTCACCACTTTAATTTCTTCGGCTACTTCCGGAAGCTTGGTGAAAAATTCTGCCTGGGCGTAGCTTTCAAGGATTTCTTTTGCGATTTCGTTACCGTTGTGGTAAGCTTCCTTCAGCCGGTTGGTATCGGCTTCATAAAGGAAAACCTGGGTTTTAAGAACTGCTGCGGCTTGGTCTGCGATCGCTTCATCGTTTCCAAGGGCCAGATCGAGCAATACGCCGATGGATTTACCGCCTTTCATGTGGGATAGAAGCTCAAAGGCAAAAGCCTGGGAAATTTCTTCTACTTCGGATTCACCAAGGATGATTTCTTTTAAAAATTCAGCTTTTACGCTGGCTGCACTGGTTGTTCCGGGTAAGGTATTATAGATGAAAAATTTAAGAGAATCGGCCCTGTGCTCATTGGCCTTGTCTTTAATCTTTGCGATGATCTCGCTTAGTAATTCTGCACTGTCAATAGGTTTTGGGTGAAGCCCCTGATTTTTTCTTTCTTCAATTTCTTGGATGTAATCCTGATAAATATTCATAATAATAGAAGTCTTTTCAATCTTAAAAGAGATTATAACGGTGTTCCGGTATCCGTAAAAGTCAGAAAAAGAATCGGTTATAATCCGTAATTATTTCAGAAGGTGTTCAATGACAAGTGTTTCCGGATCCTGACGTAAAGAATTCTGCACATGCTGTGGTCAAAAATCCGGTTCTTAAAATGATGTTCATTATTTAAACCCCTGAAAAGGTCTTCAAATTTACGGAATTTTCGTATTTTATATAAAGTAATTATTTAGATTCTTTATAAATATGTATTTTATATTTTCTATTTTTGCCCGAACTTTGCAGAACTATTGATGATTATGAAAAATGTTGTTTCGATTTTATGTCTTTTTATTTCAATTTCTTTCTTTTCCCAGACTAAAGCGGTAAAAAAGATCCCGGTGAAAAATATTTCCAAAGCGGGGATGGGCCAGTCTGCCGGGGAGTCAGTAAAGAATCAGGATCTGCCGGTTCTGTATGACGAACTTCCGCTTCTGATTCCTAAGAAGAAAAACGGCAGTTTCGGGTACACCAACCAGAAAGGGAAATTCATGATCCAGCCTGAGTATCATATTGCCGTGTTTTTCTATGAAGACTGCAATCTTTTGAATTCACCTGACGAAAAGCTGAGAAAGTTCGGTACAGCTGAGTATGCCACCGTAGAAAAAAATGAAATTTCCTACCGGATCGACCGGAAAGGAAAGCGGGTATACCAATACCGGCCGGCAGACCTTGGAAAATGCATTCATAGAGACTATGTACAGCAGCTGTTTCAGGCCTACACAATGAACGGGTTCTTCGGCCTGGTCGAAAAGTCGACTTTTAAAGATCCGCAGGACTACAGGCAGTTTAAAATCTATCCTCAGTACGAATACCTGTTCATCCTGGAAGGGGACGATGTTGCCAACCCGATGATCATTGCCTCCAGAAACAATGCTTTCGGAGTCGTGGATATTAATAACAATGTAATCATCCCGTTCGAATATGCCGACATTAAAAGGAATTTCAGTTGGAAGCTCGGCCGCATGTTCGAGGTTTCCAAAGACGGCAAAAACTATTTCTACATCGACAAACGGAACAAAGCGTATTGATCGTAATAAATATGTGTTTTTGATAAACTTATGTTCAAGTAAAAATTTTCCATCTTTTAACAAAATCTTGTTTGTTATTCATTAACACCGTAAATTAAGCCATAAGCCATAAGCCATAAGCCATAAGCCATAATTCTCATAAATTTTTCTTAATTTTGCCGCTGAAATAAAGGGGTGCTGTCACAAGCTGAGATTATACCCAATGAACCTGGAACGGGTAATGCTGTTTAGGGAATTTAAATGTACCAATGTGAAAATTTAGCAATATACTATTGTTAAACTGGTAAAATGAATGCATTGCTATATTCGTAATCTGCCCCTTTTATTCATTAAATGTTAAAATTTATAGAATGAAAGGATTATTTTTTTTAGGACTTACCGTAGGCGCATCCGCCTTTGTCCAGGCGCAAAGTACCGATTCCATAAAAGTCAGGGAAATCGAAGCCGTTAATTTTACCAAAAGACTTCCCGTTGCCAAAGAAATCATCAATGTTCAGAGAGACCTTGACAGCAGAAATCTGGGGCAGGATCTTCCCATTTTGCTGAAAAACCAGACTTCCGTTATTTCGACTTCCGATGCCGGAAACGGGGTAGGTTATACCGGATTCAGGATCCGGGGCGTATCGGGAACGGCCATCAACGTAATGATGAACGGGGTTCCGTACAACGATTCCGAGAGCCAGGGGACTTTTTTTGTGAATGTGCCGGATCTCACCAGTTCCGCATCACAGATTGTAATCCAGAGAGGAGTCGGTACGTCCAACAACGGGTCGGCAGCTTTCGGGGCAAGCATCAATGTGCTTTCCAAAGATCCGGAAGATCAATTTTATGTGAAAACCGATGACAGCTATGGTTCGTTCAATACCTACAAATATGCTGCGGAAGCAGGTTCCGGAAAATTCTGGGGCAACCGGCTTTCGGTGATGGGAAGATATACGCATATCAGTTCCGACGGCTATATCGACCGGGCTTTTTCCAAACTGGATTCTTACAATTTCACCGCTCTGTTTGAAGAAGGAAAAACGAGAATCCGCCTGATGGCTTTCGGAGGAAAGGAAAAAACCTACCAGGCCTGGAACGGGATCGACCGCAAAACCTGGGAAACCGATCCGAAATTCAATTATTCCGGGGCGATCTATGATGGCGACGGCAATATTTCAGGCTTCTACAACAACGAAACCGATAACTACAGGCAGAACCATTACCAGCTTCTTTGGGAACAGAAATTCAATGACCGATGGAATCTCGAGACCACGATGCATTACACCAAAGGAAAAGGATATTACGAAAACTACAAGCAGGGTGATCCTTTCGTAAGGTATAACCTTCCGGAGATGAACGGTGACGATGCTTCCGATTTCATCAGGAAAAAATGGCTGAATAATGATTTTTACGGTATTGTTTCCACCTTATACGGAAAATTGGGAATGGTAGACGTTAACTTCGGCGCGGTAGCCAATCAGTATTACGGAAGGCATTTCGGAAATGTAACCGGCGTTTTCCTGCCGCAGATCAGCGAATACGAATATTACAGAAACCGTTCCGTCAAAAACGAAGTGTCGGGATTTGCCAAAGCTTTAGTGAAACTGAACGATTTTGAGATTTTCGGCGACCTCCAGCTGAGAAACGTTGATTACGATACCAGAATTATCACTGCCGGCGACGGGGAAGGAGCGGATCTGAAAAAAAACTGGCTGTTTTTCAATCCGAAAGCCGGGGTTAATTACCGCATCGGAAACGGCAAGGTCTTCCTTTCTTATGCCCATGCCCACCGCGAACCGAACCGCGACGATTTATTGGCCAACAACGAGGTAAAAGCGGAAAAACTCCACGATTTTGAAGCCGGAGTGGAAAAACAGTTCGGCATCGTTTCGTTTACTGCGAATGTATATTATATGTATTATGCCAATCAGCTGGTGCTAAACGGGGAGCTGAACAATGTCGGTGCCTTCATCCGGACCAATTCCGGAAAAAGCTACCGAAGCGGTATCGAGCTGGGCGCACTGGCCAGGATTTCAAAGCAGTGGGAGATCAACGGGAATGTGAGCTTCAGCAACAACCGGAACCTAGATTTTAAAGTCGAAAACACCGAAGGCATCCAGGATCTCGGAAACACTCAGATTTCTTTCTCGCCGGATATCATCGCCAACCTGGCATTAAAATTCAGCCCGGATAAAAATTTCCGGTTTGCCCTCATGAACCAGTATGTAGGAAAACAGTACCTGGATAATTCGGGAGACGAAGACCTTCAGCTGAAGGAATATCTTTTAACCGATTTCAATGCACAGTATCAGTTTAAGATCAAAAACAATGATATCGCCCTGAAACTTCTGGTGAATAACATCTTCAACAAAAAGTACGTGAACAACGGTGCAGTGTGGGACGGGGAACCGTATTATTTTTCACAGGCCGGAACCAATTTCATGTTTGGGATCAGCTGGACCATCCGGTAATCATCAGGCTATATTTAAAACAAATTATAGTAAGTAAAAAGTTAGATTTTTCAAGGCTGCTCCGGCAGTCTTTTTTTGTTTTTTATGAGGAGCTTCATCGCGCTATCCACTGTATCTTTTTTGTGACGGCCTCCGCTTTGCTCCATCCGCCACAAAAAAGGATGCCGTTCCTATCGCGGCTAGGGCAGCCGTGATCGTTATTATCATTTGACTTTAGCTTAGTGGAAAAAAAATCGATAATAACCAAAGATTCGCGCAGATTTTCACAGACGACGGCTTCGGTTCTGCTCAGCCGCTGTGATTGCTTTTGATTAATGGCACCATAAAAACCTTTGATTTTTTAAAACTTTTGTGCCCTTACCTTAGCACTTGGAATTAGCCTTTACTAAGCAGAATCCATATCTATTGTGCCTTTTGTGGTGAAATTTTTCGCGGTTGGATAGTAACCACAGGTTTGCGCAGGTTTTCACAGATCATGATTGATCTTCAAAATTCCTGGCAGTATATTAACCGAAGTTGCTTCCAACATCCGGCATCCTCCTTTCAGCCTTTTTTAGTACGGTTTGTAATTCGGGTTCATGTTATGATTAACTTTAAAATTTCCCTCATCCGGTTTTCTTCATCCAACCATAAATCAAACTTCTTCAGGTTCACGTCAAACTTACGGTCCTGAACAACGCTCATGCACCAAAAGTCCCGAAAAAGTCATAAATTTGCTGCCAGATGAATATTTCAGCTTACATTTTAGAATATTTGAAACAGTTCGGAACCGCTACGGTACCGGATTTCGGTGTTTTTTCCCTGGAAAAATCCAAGGCGGTAATCAATTCCGAAAATGGGAGCATTCTTCCGCCGGCCAGCATCATTAGGTATACGCCGGATTATGAAGCGAAGTCGGATGACCTGGCGGCCTTCATTGCCGGGCAGAAACAGATGACCCTGGAAGCATCGAAAACCGACCTTCAGATCCAGACTGATTTCTGGAAGAAAAAACTTCAGGCCGAGCAGATACTGGAAGTTCAGGGGTTGGGGACCGTCTACATCGAAGACGGAACGACCCGTTTCAAAGGACAGAGGCTGCAGTCGGACCACCCGGATTTTTACGGACTGGAGGAGATCCGAATATCCGATATGCAGGTCCAAAGCCCGAAATCGGCGGCTTCTTCCCATGCTGAAAAGGATTATAAGCTCAACAAATCGATTCTCTGGGCCTTCCTGATTATCATCCCGGTGCTTGGGATCCTCTATATGGCCTACACCCAGCAGGAACTGCTGTTCGGGAAAAAATCGTTTGATGATACGCCTATTTCCGTACAGACGAAAACCCACAGGATTCAGAAGGATACGGTAAAGGTTCAGCAGCATTTAGCTCCGGTAACGGATTCCTTAAAGAAAGATACCATCATCCAAAAAAACGTTCAGCCAGGACCGCAGAAAACCGTTCCGGTACAAACAGCAGCTAAAAGCCAGACCCAAAACCAGGCAATTCCAAACAACACTAAGAAATAATGGCAAAAATAAAAAAAGCGTCAGATTCCCTGACGATTATGACGAATATCGTCCTTCCCAACGATACCAACCAGCTGAGAAACCTTTTCGGGGGCGAACTGCTGGCCAGAATGGACCGTTGTGCATCGATTTCGGCAACCCGCCACTGCGAAAGAAGAGTCGTAACGGCATCCGTAAACCACGTATCCTTCGATCATCCGATTCCGGAAGGCGGAATTGTAGTGATGGAATCCAAAGTTTCCAGGGCATTCTCCACCTCCATGGAAATTTATGTGGACGTGTGGTTGGACGACCCGATCAACCGCAAGAAAATCCAGACCAACAAAGGGATTTATACCTTCGTTGCCGTAGATGAATTCAACCGTCCGATTCCGATTCCGGACATGGAACCGGAAACCGAGCTGGAGCAGGAAAGATATGCTGCTGCCCTAAGAAGAAAAGAACTTTCCCTCATCCTTTCCGGAAGAATGAAGCCTTCCGAATCCGTTGAGCTCAAAAAGCTCTTCCAGGAATCTACGGAATAATTTCCTTTAAGGACAGCCCGCAAAAAATTAATGTTACGATTACAGATACAACCGACAGAAATATTTGTCGGTTTTTTATTGCCGTTTCCGGAGAACTTTCAAGATAATCATTGTTTTTGCCTAACATTTTCTGAGGAAAGAAAAGGATAGATCCTATGAAAACCAGGAGCAGGGCGTTGAAAGCCACACCCAGCCACAAAAATATTTTGTTTCCGAATCCGTCCGGGCCTTCCGCAGAATAATGGATCGGAATGGTTTCCGGAGCAGAAGGATATTGCATGAATAAAACAGCACTGAAGATCAAAAGCAGCAATGTGGAGATTCCGAAAATAATTTTAGGTACTTTCATTAAAGAAAATTAAATGCGTAAAGTAAATATAATCATTTACTTTACTATCCGGCAACATGATTTCTCCTGTATAAAAATGCAAAGGAGCAAAGAAATTTTGTCTTCATAGCATAAAAAAACGCAAGGAATTTATCTTTAATAAAATTAAACACTGCTGATTTTAAAATAAAGGAATTAACGATTAGCCAATATGTCAAGGGCTATCATTTGCTGAGTGCCAACGCCCTTGCGAACGGAAAATATTCTCAATATGATCAAAAAATCTTTGCGATCATAGCGTTATCAAACCAGCTAAAGGCTTATGCATGCAAACCAATTAACTATTCTGGTAAAAAAATCTTTTAAAATCTTTTTTTATTTCTTTCTCGCGTACCTTTGCACTAAAGAAATAGACAGAATTATGCCTTTAATGAGAATACTGCTTTTAGATAAAAACCATCCTTTAATCACCGAACAGCTTACCGCGAAAAATTTTATTCTGGAAGAAGATTTTACGTCTTCCTACGATGAGGTTTGCGGGAAAATTGAAAATTATGACGGAGTGATTATCCGCAGCAGAATTCCTTTGGATAAAAATTTTTTAGAGAAAGCCAAGAACTTGAAATTTATCGCCAGGGTAGGAGCGGGCATGGAAAATATTGATATTCCCGTTGCTGAAAAGCTGGGCATCCGGCTGATCAATTCTCCTGAAGGAAACCGGGATTCCGTGGCAGAACATGTGGTCGGGATGCTTTTGATTTTGATGAACCGGCTCTTCATTGCTTCCCAGGAAGTGAAAAACGGCATCTGGCTGCGGGAAGAAAACCGCGGTGATGAGCTTTTAGGAAAAACTGTCGGATTAATCGGGTATGGCAATATGGGAAAAGCAACGGCAAAAAGACTTTCCGGGTTTGGATGTAACGTGGTTTTTTATGATATTCTGCCCAATCTTTCTGATGAATTTGCTATGCAGGTTTCTTTGGAAGAACTGAAAGAAAAAGCTGAAGTTTTAAGCTTACATATTCCGCTCACCGATGAAACGCATTATCTGATCAATGATGATTTTATTTCTGAAATGAAAAATGAGTTCTATTTCGTAAATACGGCGAGAGGTAAAAATGTTGAAACGGAATATTTAGTTAAAGCTTTGAAGTCCGGGAAAGTAAAAGGCGCCTGTCTGGATGTTTTAGAATATGAAAAATCTTCTTTCGAAAACCTGGAAACGGAAAATGAAGATTTATCGTACCTGCTGCATTCAGAAAAAGCGATCGTGACGCCGCATATCGCCGGATGGACAATCCAGAGCAAGGAAAAGCTGGCCCAGGTGATCGTGGATAAAATTGTGGCGGAGTTTGTTTAGCCCGCTCGTTTCCTAAGTAAGCATCCAAGCCATGTGGATTTTGCCTTGTTGAAATAGTAAAGTTTTAACGATCTGCTGCGGAAAACCGGATAAAATTTTTGAAATAAAATAATCCGGTGAAATGATTTCATTTTTTCTGTTTTCATTTTATGTTAAATAATTCATAATATAGAGCCGATAGGGAATAATTATTTTCAGTTTTATTAAATTGCCGCTCATTTTGAAATTCCTGAGAATGCGTAATCTTGTCCTTATTGTAACGGTCTTTTTATCTCTTTTTTCCTGTAAAAAAAAATCTGAAAACCAGGAGGCGGCCGCCGGAAGTACGACCAACCTCCCGAATTACGGAAATGTAGATGTAAGCAAGGCTTTTACACCGGCGGAGAGCCGTGTCGATGATAAAGCATCACTGGTAAGGTATATCGACCAATACTATAAAAAAGTATGGGAAAGAGGCGCTCTCAGCGGAGGGATCCTGGTGGCCAAAGGCGATGATATCCTGTATGAGAATTACCGGGGTTTTGCCAGGGAAGGCAATCAGAAACCGATAGACCGGAATACGCCGCTTCATGTAGCCTCGGTTTCCAAAACATTGACGGCAATGGCCATGATGAAGCTCATCGAGGCCGGAAAAATCAATTTATCGGATCCCCTGACCAAATTTTTCCCTGGGTTTCCTTATCCGCAGGTTACCGTTAAGACCTTACTGGACCAGAGAAGCGGTCTCCCGAAATACGAATATTTTATTACCAAAATACAGCCCGCTCCGGCAGAGCTTTCCAAGACTTTCCTTACCAATGAGGATATCCTGAATATGCTTATCAAATACAAACCTGCCCTGGCAAGAGATACGGATACGGGCTTCATGTACTGCAACACCAATTTCGCCATGCTGGCCCTGCTGATCGAAAAAATAACCAGGACCCCTTTTCCGCAGGCGATGAAAGAAATGGTTTTCGAGCCTTTAAAAATGAAAAATACCTACATTTTCCAGGAAAAAGATATCCCGACGGCTTCACAGTCTTTTTACTACGGCGGAAGCAAGCTATATCCTCTGGACCGGCTGGATCTTATCTATGGAGACAAAAATGTCTATACAACGCCAAGGGATTTATATAATTTTTCAAAAGCGATGTTTTCAAAAAACTTCCTGAAACCCGAACTGATGGAACAGGTGTTTACCCCATACAGCAATGAAAAGTTCGGGATGAACAATTACGGTTTCGGCTTCAGGATGAAACTTTTCGATAACGGGGAAAAGCTGACCTATCACAACGGCTGGTGGCACGGGACCAACTCGGTATTTGCCCATTTGCTGAAATCCAAAGTGACGATTATTGCCATCGGGAATAAATATTCCGGAAAAGTATATACTGCACTGGCCTTATCGGGACTGTTTGAAGATTTCCCGCCACAGAAAGATAAGCTTCACAGCATCATGAGCGACGAAAAAGATACATTGAAAGGACATGGCGAAGTTTATGGAGAATAATGTTTATTTTTGCGTAAACATATTCATGAAAAGATTCCTTTTTTTATTCGTTATCGGTTTTCTGTTGCAGTCCTGTGCAAGGGTGGGTTCACCTATCGGAGGGTCGAAAGATACGCTGGCGCCAAAGTTTTTAAGCTCAAACATTGATACGACGAGGGTAAATGTACCGACGGATATCAGGGAACTCCGTCTGGATTTTGACGAATATGTGACGCTGAAAGATGTGAGCAAAAACCTGATCATTTCTCCGCCGATCAAAAACATTACCCGGATTATCCCTTCCAATATCGCCAATAAATTCATCCTGATCCAGTGGAAAGATACCCTGCAGGCCAATACCACCTACAACTTCAATTTCGGGAATTCCATCTCGGATAACAACGAGGCAAATATTCTGCGGTATTTCAACTTCGCTTTTTCTACAGGAAGTAAGCTGGATGATCTCTACGTCAGCGGCGAGATCAAAGACGCTTTGTCGACCAAAAAGCCGGGTGAAAACAAATATGTCGTAGGATTGTATCAGGTGAAGGATACCATGAATTACAAACAGAAGCCATACTATATTACCAAAGTGGACGACGACGGCTATTTTGAGCTGAACTACCTGTCGCCCGGAAAATACAGGATTGTGGCTTTTGAAGATGAAAACGGAAATTCCATTTATGATGCCGGAAAAGAAAAAGTAGGATTCCGGAAAGATGAGGTGGTTGTGGAAAAATCAATTTCAGGGCTGAATCTCAAATTATATCCTTCCAGAAAACCGGTGAAATACCTGGAAATGAAAGAAATCCCGGGCGGCGTACAGATGGCGTTTGAAGGAAAGCCGGAAACAGTGACGGTTCAGCCGCTAAATGAAAAAATAAAAGATTATAAAGTTACCCATGCTCCGAAATCCGATACGGTGAGGATCTGGTTTGATGCGGTAAAAAGCGACGTAGGCCAGACGACGACGGAAAACCTGAAATTCGGCTACAATGCCGGGATTGGTAAAAAAGATTCCCTGTACAACGCTTCCCTGTTCTATAAATACAATACCAAAAACGCGATGGACGTCAACAGCGACAACGGAGGAAGCCTGCTTCCGCCGGGAGAAGACTTTAAGATGGTGTCCAATTATTATATCGACAAGCTTAATACGGATAAATGGATTTTCAGGGCGGCGGGCGACAGCCTGAATACCCTTCCTTTTACAGCGAGGATCTCGGAGAAAAATCCGTACCAGATTCTGGTAAAAGCAGATTTCGTTGCCGGTAAAAAATACCAGCTTACCGTTCCGAAAGAGACCGTTTCTTCTTTTTATGCCAAAAATTTCCAGTCGAAGCGTTTCGATTTTGAAGCGGACAAGGTGGAAAACTACGGAAGCCTGAAATTTATTCTGCAGAATGCCCCTGCCTCCAGCTACTGGATCCAGCTGCTGGATACTTCGGATAAAGTACTTTACCAGAAATATACAAAAGGAAGTGAAGTGAAATTCGATATCCTGAAACCCGGTGAATATCTCGTGAGGATCCTTGCAGACAACAATGGCAACGGCTATTGGGATGAATCGGATTTCCAGAATGATGCTTTTGCGGAAGATGCTTACATCTACTACAAAACGGCCGTGGTACGGCCGCTTTGGGACAGCAATGAAAACTGGGATCTGAAAGATACCCGCGTATTGGATACATCAAAACTAAGCTTTCCGAAAACCAATACCACCACGCCGAAAGATGCCAGAAAACCGGATCTGAAAAGCAACAACACCTTACTTTCGCCTACCGGATCCACACTGACGAGATAATATGAAAACATTTAAAAAAATCCTGTTGTGGAGCCTGATCGGGTTTGCCCTGATTCAGTTTATCCCGACGGATAAAGTCAATCCGCCGGTAGACCGTAAAGCCAATTTTACCGATGTCCGGAAAACGCCGCCAAAGATTCAGGGATTGCTGAAAGGGGCCTGCTACGACTGTCATTCCTACGAAACGGTTTATCCCAAATATGCTTATATAGCACCGGTGTCCTGGTCGGTAAAAAGCCATGTGAACGAAGGCCGGGAACATCTTAACTTTTCCGTCTGGGGAACATACAACAAAGAACTGAAGGAAAGCATGCTGAATAAGGCAGTCCAGACCGTTCAGAATAAAACGATGCCGATGCCGGGTTATATCGTTTACCATAAAGAAGCCAATTTATCCGATGCAGAACGGGCTCTGCTGGTCAGGTATTTCGATGAAATGCTGAAGTCGGGATCATATTAATAAAAAAATCCCCCGCAGCTTCATCATCTGCGGAGGATTGTATTTTAAAAAGAATATCATCAGATCTTCTTCAGATAGCTTTCAAAAAACGTCTTCTGGGAATCAAAGGCCAGGTCATCCAGCTGAAGGGAATCTAAAGGAATCCAGACCGCTTCTGATATTTCAGAAAGCTCCAGGTTCACTTCAAATTTTTCCGGAACGTTATATTCGTAAAAAAGATCGATCGTATGATAATCAATTTCTTTGTACTGATACACGTTCGGAAGGCTGGTGAGGTATTTTAATTTGGATATATCAACCTCCAGTTGCAATTCCTCAAAAAGTTCCCTCCTGCATGTTTCTTCGGCGCTTTCCTCCGGGTCTACAAAACCTCCGGCAAGATCCAGCTTCCCTTTTTTCGGGTCTCTGTTTCTGCGGGTCAGGTAAACTTCATCCTGATGCCGGATCACTACGGCTACCGCGCCGGCCACATTGTTGTACAAGGTGAAATTGCAGTCGGGACAGTTCCATTTTTTCTCTCCGTCCCAGTTAAGGGATTCCTTACCGCAGTTCGGGCAGTATTTCAGTATTTTCATTGGGTGATTTTAGCGTTTCTCGGATGGTAGGTGAGGATTACATCACGAAGTTCTTCCGTTTTCAGATGGGTATATACCTGGGTTGTGGTAATGCTGGAATGCCCCAGCATCTCCTGAATAAAACGGAGGTCGGCCCCATTCTGAAGCAGATGGGTGGCAAAAGAATGGCGGAAGGTGTGCGGTGATATTTTTTTGCTTACGCCGGCCTTATCGGTCAGTTCCTTGATGATCAAAAAGACGATGACCCTGGACATCGAGGTTCCGCGGCTGTTCAGGAATAAAGTATCTTCATGCTTCCTGTTGACCTTGCTCTTGGAACGGATATCGCTGATGTAGCATTTTATCAGCTCTGCCGTATAATCGGCCAGGGGCACAAAACGTACTTTGTTTCCTTTTCCTACTACTTTGATATACTGTTCTTTAAAGTTGATGTTGGAAATCTTCAGGTCGATAAGTTCTGAAACCCGCAGTCCGCAGCCGTACAGCACTTCGATGATGCACTGGTTTCTTTTGCCGAGGTCTGTATTGATTTCGATGGCCCCGATAATTTTATTGATGTCGGTAAGGCTTAATGTATCCGGAAGATAGAGCCCGAGTTTAGGGCCTTCCAGCAGCGAGGCCGGATTATCTTCACGACATTCGTCCTCCAGCAAAAATTTGAAGAATGCTTTGATGGAAGAGATCCATCTTGCCTGCGACCTTTCACTGAATTTCTGTTTGGAAAGGTTGAAGATGTACTCCTGCAGATTTTCATAGTCTATTGAGTCCGGACCCATATTTTCCAGATCTCCTTCTGCGTATTCTTTTAATTTTTTGATGTCCCTGATATAGGCATCTAATGTGTTTTCTGAAAAGTTTCTTTCAAAACGTAGGAAGATTTCAAAATCCTTAATTTTTTCATCCCAAGTCATTGGTGTGTTATTTTTTTAGTTCATAATCCGAAATTTGTTCTATTTCAACCTGATGGTTTCTTAAAAATGATATTCCGTCGTCGTCCGAATACTCGTTGATGTAGACCAGCCGGGTAATTCCTGCCTGCAGGATCAGCTTGCTGCATTCTTTACACGGAGAAAGTGTTAAGTACAGGGTAGCTCCTTTGGCAGACTGTGCGGAAGCGGCCAGTTTCAAAATAGCATTCGCTTCGGCGTGCAGCACATACCAGTGGGTATTTCCTTCAGGGTCCTCACAGCAGTTTTCAAATCCTGAGGGGGTACCATTATAACCATCTGAAATAATCATCCTATCTTTTACGATAAGAGCTCCTACCTGCTTTCGTTTACAGTAGGAAAGTTGTGCCCATTCCTGGGCCATTTTTAGATAAGCTTTATCAAACTTATTCATACAGCAGCATTGTTGGTTTTCGAAATAATTTGTATTAAGGGTAAAAATCAGAAGCCGGGTTTTCTTTTTTCCAGAAAGGCCGAGACTCCTTCTTTTTTATCGTCCATTTCAAAAAGCTCTCCGAAATATCTGATCTCGGTTTCAAAGCCTTTATCCGTTTCCGAAAGGTTGATGGCATGAATTGCTTTTGAAATTGCCATCGGTGAATTGTTGGCAATGGTCTTAGCTAATTCTTTTGCTTTTGTTAATAATTCTTCAATAGGGTAGACCTCATTAACCAGGCCGGTTTCCTTTGCTTTCGCTGCAGGCACCATTCTGGCAGAGAAGATCATTTCGTTGGCAATACCTTTTCCTACAAGCTTCGGCAGCCGCTGGGTTCCTCCGTACCCCGGGATAAGTCCCAGCGTCACTTCAGGAAGTCCGAGTTTCGCGTTTTCCGATGCATATCTGATGTGGCATGCCATGGCAAGCTCAAGACCCCCGCCTAAGGCAAAGCCGTTGACGGCTGCAATGACGGGCTTGGTCATATTTTCGATTTTATTGAACAAAGCGTTTTGTCCGTTGCGGGCAAGTTCTTCTGCCTGATCCTGTCCAAAATCGCTGAATTCTTTAATATCAGCACCGGCAACGAAAGATTTTTCGCCGCTTCCGGTAATGATAATAACCCTGCAGGTGGTATCGGAATTCAATTCGTCCAGGACTGAACTAAGTTCACTGATTGTTTTGGCATTCAGTGCATTTAAGCTTTCAGGTCTGTTTATTGTAATGATAGAAATTCTATCTTCTTTTTGCAATAATATATTTTCGTAACTCATTTTCCACTAATAAAATATTATTCCGCGCAAATTATGAAATTTTTTACAAAAAAAAGGAAAAAACATTGATCTTTTTTCCTTTTAACAAAAATTATATTTTAAACTTGTTATTTCGTATGGTTCATCATATTGGCGTCGATAACAACACTGAGCTGGGATGCGACTTTCATGCCAAGCTCGATATTGGCTCTGAAAAAATGGCACAGCTGGCGGTTGATAATTTCGTCTTTTTTGGGTCCGGTAATCTGTTTCATACTGGCCACGATATTGTTTACAAGACTATGCCGCTCTTCAGGGGTCATGGCCTTGGAATACAGTAATCCCGGCTGCGTATAATGGTCGTCATCGTTTTCGTTTCTGTTATAGGCGGCTACATGGGCGCTGTCCAGTTCGTATTCGTAGCTTTTATAAGCATAATCCGGCTTGATGTCGTCGAAACTGTTCGGATGGTAATTCGGTTGATTCTGATATTGGCTGGAATCTGCCATAAACCCGTCTCTCTGGTAATTGTTTACGGCAAACGGGCAGCGGTTCACTTCCAGCTGATGGGCATTCACGCCAACCCGGTACCGGTGGGCATCCGGATAGGAAAACAGCCTGCTCTGGAGCATTTTGTCCGGCGAAAAGCTGATCCCGTTGATCAGGTGGCTTGGTGAGAAAACCGATTGTTCCACATGGGCAAAATAATTTACAGGAATTTCGTTCAGCTCCATTTCTCCCACTTCAATCATCGGGAAATCATCATGGAACCAGACTTTGGTAATATCGAAAGGGTTCCATCGGAAATCCCGGGCCTGTTCTTCGGTCATCACCTGGATATACATGGTCCATTTCGGAAAGTTTCCTTCTTCAATGGCATTGCAGAGGTCTTCCTGCGCAAAATCCGGATTTTCACCCGCCATTTTCACGGCTTCCTCATTGGTGAAATTTTTAATCCCCTGCTTCGTTACAAAATGGAACTTTACCCAGATCCTTTCATTTTTATCATTGATCATGGAGTAGGTATGCGATCCGAAACCGTGCATGTGACGGTATCCGTAAGGTGTTCCCCGGTCGGACATCAGGATCAGGACCTGGTGCAGCGATTCGGGGTTCAGGCTCCAGAAATCCCACATCATCGTCGCACTTTTCAGGTTGGTTTTCGGAACCCTTTTCTGGGTGTGGATGAAGTCCGGGAATTTTTTGCCGTCTTTAATGAAAAATACCGGGGTGTTGTTTCCTACGAGATCCCAGTTGCCGTCTTCCGTATAAAATTTAAGGGCAAAACCTCTCGGATCCCTTGCTGTATCGGCACTTCCTTTTTCGCCGCCTACGGTAGAAAACCGGGCAAACATCCTGCATGAATTTCCTACTTTCGAAAATAGTTTGGCTTTGGTATATCGGGTAATGTCGTGGGTAACCGTAAATGTTCCGTAAGCACCTGTTCCTTTGGCATGAACGATCCTTTCCGGAATTCTTTCCCGTACAAAATGGGCCAGGTTCTCCTGTAAGATAAAATCCTGCATCAGTACCGGACCTCTGGGGCCTACCGTCTGCGAATCCTGGTGTTCATAGTAAGGTGAGCCGTTGCTTAAGGTTAATTTTTTAGAATCCATAATGGTTGCAATTTGTATAAAATATTTTCGGGGTGGTATTTGATCATGTAAAGGTAGTAATAATCAAAATTACTTGAATTTTTAATTGTCAATAGCAAAAACATTTTATCTTTGTAATAGATAATATTAATCAGATGAACATTCAGCAACTGGAGTATCTTATCGCTGTGGATAAGTACAAGCATTTCGGGAAAGCAGCTCAGGCGTGCTTCATTACCCAGCCTACGTTAAGTGCCATGATACAGAAATTCGAGGATGAACTGGATGTAAAGGTTTTCGACCGCACCACGCACCCGATCCGGACGACGGATGTAGGCCTTCAGATCATCGATCAGGCGAAAGTGATTATAGAATCTGTCAATGAATTGAAGAATAAGGCCAACCTGCTGAACAACATTCTGGGCGGAACCATCAATATCGGGATCATCCCTACGGTTTCTTCATTTATTTTACCGACTGAGATTTTCAAATTCCTGAAAGACAACCCGAAAATCCAGATGAACGTTAAGGAGATGACGACCGATAATATTATCAAATCCTTAAAAGCAGGGGAACTGGATGCCGGAATCATCTCAACGCCTTACGATGCTGCAGATGAATTTTACCAGGATTTCCTGTTCAATGAAGAACTGATGATTTACAGTTCGGAAACGGAAAATCACAAGAAAAATTCTTACGTGGTCCCTGAAGAGCTGAATGTGGAAAAAGTATGGCTTCTGGAAGAAGGAAACTGCCTGAGAAACCAGTTTGAAAACATCTGCCACCTGAAAGAAAATACCCTGAAGCCGAAAAACCTGGACTTCCTGGCGTCCAATATCCAGACCCTGGTGCATATGGTGGATAAAGTAGGCGGCATCAGCATCTTGCCGGAACTTGCCCTGAACCAGCTTTCCGAGCAGCAGAAAGAAAATGTATACCGGTTCAAAAAGCCTTTTCCGTACCGGGAAATCAGCATTATCTATTACAAGCCGACCTTCAAGCAGAAGATTATTGACGAATTGTCCCATTCGATCCGTACTTCTTTAGAGAAAAAGCTGAATTATCATAAAAGTCCGAAAGAATTCGTAAGTATAAAACCCCAATAGTTTTTTATCAGCAGCCGGTTGTTAAACCGCTAATTTCAAGAAAATTATAATTAAGCGGCAAAAATTTTGAGTATTAAAAAATAGTACTTAAATTTGCCCACGTTTACGGACGAGGAAGAATTTGACCTGATTGCAACCTCTATAAAAAAATGCTAAAACAGTATTCTTTTTCAGGCCTTCAGACATTATTCTTATTTTCCTCGTGAATTTTTAATCTCAAACAAACAGAATAATATGTCTTATTTATTTACATCTGAATCCGTTTCAGAAGGACATCCGGACAAAATCGCCGATCAGATATCCGATGCATTAATCGATCACTTTTTAGCATACGATAAATCTTCGAAAGTAGCTTGCGAAACGCTAGTAACGACAGGGCAGGTAGTTCTGGCGGGAGAAGTGAAGTCCGGTGCCTATCTTGATGTGCAGACGATTGCAAGAGAAGTGATCAACGGAATCGGGTATACCAAAGGGGAATATATGTTCAACGGGGATTCCTGCGGGGTTATTTCTGCCATCCACGAACAATCTCCGGATATCAACCAGGGTGTGGACAGGGCTGTTTCTGATGAGTCTTTTGAAGCGAAGGCCAATGCTCAGGGAGCCGGCGACCAGGGTATGATGTTCGGGTACGCCACCAACGAAACGGCTAACTATATGCCTTTGGCACTTGATCTCGCCCATACCATTCTTAAAGAGCTTTCTGCCATCAGAAGAGAAAATACGGAAATCAAATACCTTCGTCCCGATGCAAAAAGCCAGGTGACGATTGAATATTCTGATGACCATAAGCCAATCCGGATCGATTCTATCGTAGTTTCCACGCAGCACGATGATTTCGGGGCAGAAGAAGAAATGCTGAACAAGATCAGAGAAGACATCAAAAACATCCTGATTCCAAGGGTGGTCGCTTTGCAGTCTGAGGAAATCAAAGCTTTATTCAACGATCAGATCAAATACCATATCAATCCTACAGGGAAATTCGTCATCGGAGGTCCTCATGGGGATACCGGTCTTACGGGAAGAAAAATCATTGTGGATACTTATGGTGGAAAAGGCGCTCACGGAGGTGGAGCATTTTCAGGAAAAGACCCTTCAAAAGTAGACCGGAGTGCGGCTTACGCCACCAGACATATTGCTAAGAACCTTGTAGCGGCAGGCGTTGCCGATGAAGTGCTGGTACAGGTTTCCTATGCAATCGGGGTGGCGGAACCTTGCGGATTGTACATCAATACGTACGGAACCGCGAAAGTGGATCTTAACGACGGGGAAATCGCGAAAAAGGTTTCTACAGTTTTCGATTTAAGACCTTATGCGATCGAGCAGAACCTGAAGCTGAGAAACCCGATCTATCAGGATACGGCCTCATACGGACACATGGGAAGAGAAAGCTATGTGGCCAGCAAGACTTTCAACAAAGGGCATAAAAATGAGCTTACCCTTGAGAACCTTGAGTTCTTTACCTGGGAAAAACTAGACAAAGTAGATGAAATTAAAGCCGCTTTCGGAATTTAATTTCTAAAACTGATATAATAAATGACTGCTTTATCTTTACGGTAAGGCAGTTTTTTTTATTTTTACATAGAATAATAATTAAAAAATGATGAACGCCAGATCTGCCATTGCCATCTTATCCGTATTTTTCCTGAGTACTTTCGCCAAAGCGCAGGTTACCGTGCACAAAATGATCAGTGTAGGGTACACCTATCAGAACCAGAGTTTCGGGGAATTGGGCGGAAAGCTGCTCTTCCTGAAGAATGATGACGTGATTTACCGCCTGGGTGCTTCGGCACTGATGGGGTCCGCCCATTCGGAATTTGCCATCATGCCCAAGGTGTCGGCAGATGTATTGCTGAACTTTGAAAAAAACGTCGATTTCTACCACTCGTATTATTTCCTGATCGGCGCCGAAGGGACGAATAAATATATTGCTCCGAAAGTCGGCGTCACCCTTTTCGGGATCCTGGACCTCACCGGCGGATATGCTTTTCCTGTCGGCAACAGCGGAATCAACGGCAAAGAACTTAGGGGGGTGAATGTTAATTTTACACTAAATATCCCCACTGTATTCATTCACGACATGTTTAAGTGATTTTTTTTAAATTTTTCTTGTAAAAAGTTAATAAATGGTTAACAGTTATTAAAAATTTATTATATTTACAACATAGAAAAATTGTATCCGCCTATTGATTATACTTTACTCTGAAGAATTGTTTTGTATTTACAGCTGAAGCCAGATGAAATATCTGGAAAATTATCTTCGGCAAGTATATTTATTGAGAAGAAGTTATGAAATCAAAATCGGATAGTTTACTAATTTCCCTTTACCAGGAAGGAGACGAAGCGGCGCTGTCTACCCTTATTCACCGCCATCAGAGAGAACTGTTTACATTCATTTTTTACAAAATTAATGATGAAGATTTGGCAAACGATGTGTTTCAGGATACGTTCATGAAAATTATCGTGATGCTGAAAGAAGGACGCTATAACGAGGAAGGTAAATTTATTCTTTGGGCCAAGAGAATCGCCCACAACCTTATCATCGACCATTTCCGGGCAAAAGCCAAAAATATCAAGGTTTCCGAAACGACTTTCGAAACCGATGAATATTCTATTTTTGACCTGCTGAAAGAGCCTTCTGAGAATATTGAAGACCAGCTGGTGACCAACCAGATCCAGGAAGACCTTTTAAGAATGCTCCAGTTTCTGCCGCAGAACCAGCAGGAAGTCATCAAGCTTAGATTTTTTGACGGGTTGAGCTTTAAAGAAATTGCAGACCATACGGACATGAGCATCAATACCACATTGGGAAGAGTGCGGTATGCTTTGATCAACCTGAGAAAAATCATGGATGAAAATCATATTGTCTTGACACGATAGATAATAATTTCGGAATATTCCCGTTTTAAGGAAAAACATTTAGTCGCCTATGAGAAAAAATGATTCCTTAAAAGTGAAAGCTTTGAAACCTAAGAAACAAACCATTGAGTTTTTGCTCAGCTTTTCAAAGAGTGTCGAGGTTGTAAAAACCCCGGGCAAGAATTATCCGATTTCCAAAAATTAAAATTAATTTTGTGCTGTATGAAAATTCAGCACATTTTTTTTGACCTCGACAATACCTTATGGGACCACCGCCGGAACGCTTATCTTACCATTAAAGAACTTTTTGATAAAGAAGAAATCGGGCTGAAATACAACATCGGTTTCAGTGAATTCCACGCCGTCTATCATGAGATCAATGAGAAGCTTTGGGAAGATATCCGGGACGGCCTTATCGACAAGGAGTATCTGAGAAAGCACCGTTTTTACGACACCTTCAGACGCTTTGGTGTGAATGATGAAGCCCTTTCGATGTATTTTGAAGAGCATTTCCTGGATAAAATCCTCAACCATAACGAACTGGTGGGAGGGGCGGAATACATTCTGGAATATCTGAAAACAAAACATTATACCTTACACATCATTTCCAACGGGTTTAAAGAAGTAACGGAGCGGAAGTGTATCCTATCCGGGATCGACCGGTATTTTAAAACCATTACCAGTGCGGATACCGTCGGCGTAAGAAAACCGCGCCCGGAAATTTTTGAATATTCTCTAAACCTGGCCGGAGCCGAAAAAGAAAACAGCATGCTCATCGGCGACGACTGGATTGCGGACGTCACCGGTGCCCAACGTTTCGGAATGGATGTCATTTTCTTTGATGTCCTGAATGAAAACAGGGAAGAAGAAGGGCTGAAGGTGATTAAGCACCTTTTGCAGATTAAAGAATATCTATAAAAAATTCGGCGGCACAAATAGTACCGCCGAATCATATCTTTAAGCTAAGAATATTAAATCCCTAAACTTTCTCTTACTCGCTTCATCGTTTCCGTAGCAATCACTCTCGTTTTTGCAGCACCTTCCTGAAGTTTGGCTTCCAGTTCGTCCAGGTTGTTCATGTAATAGGAGAAAAGTTCCCTTTCTTTTTCAAATCGTTTCAGGATCAGATCCAGCAGTTCTTTTTTCGCATGGCCGTACCCGAAGTTTCCGGCTAGATATTTGGCTTTTAATTCCTCAGTCTGCTCAGGCGTTGCCACCAACTGATAGATCGCAAATACTTTGTCGGTTTCAGGATCTTTCGGTTCTTCCAGGGATTTGGAGTCGGTTTCGATGCTCATCACCTGCTTTTTAAGCTCTTTTTCAGGCAGGAAGATGTTGATGATGTTCCCTCTGGATTTCGACATCTTATGGCCGTCTATTCCGGGAACGTATTTGGTGTTTTCCTGAAGCTCGGATTGAGGCAGTACAAAAACTTCCCCCATCTGGTTGTTGAAACGGGAAGCCACATCACGGGCAATTTCCAAATGCTGAAGCTGGTCTTTTCCTACAGGAACGATCTCCGCATCATACAGGAGGATATCGGCAGCCATCAGGATCGGGTAGGTAAACAATCCGGCATTCACATCCTGCAGGCGGTCTGCTTTATCTTTGAATGAGTGCGCTAACGTAAGTCGCTGATACGGAAAAAAACATGATAAATGCCAAGAAAGTTCACAGGTTTCAGGGATGTCGCTCTGTCTGTAAAAGTATGTTTTTTCGGTATCCAGCCCACAAGCAAGCCAAGCCGCAGCAATCTCGTAGGTATTCTGTTTCAGTTCTTTCGCGTCTTTAATCTGGGTAAGAGAGTGAAGATTCGCGATAAATAAAAATGATTCGTTTCCTGCCTGCCTGGATAGCCCGACTGCAGGAATAATAGCACCCAATAGATTCCCAAGGTGCGGGGTTCCGGTGGCTTGAATGCCGGTAAGAATTCTTGACATTGTTTAAAATTTATATTTAAAATTAATGAATTGCAAATTTAGGCAAAATTACTTTCGGATTGCGCTGTAGTATTGAATTTCGATTCTTTTAAACATTCCCGGAAGAATAATTTTGAATTCTTTTTTCTCCAGGTTTGTAACAACGACTCCCGAAATGTAAATGAAATACGTATACTTTCCGTTATTGATAATTGTACAATAATCATCATTGGAACCAAAGAAAATTAAATTTTCAGTGTTTTTAAGCTGCTTTTTAAATGCACCGAAGGAACGATCTTTCATGTAAGACAGAAGATACCTTATTTTCTCTAATGATTCCTTGTTGAAAATTTTCTGCGGCTTATTTCGGTGGGTATAGATTTTTTTTTCGTTTTTAAAAATCCGGTCAATAACAAAGAGCTTTCCGGTATATCCTTCATTGTAGTCGTAAAATAGTCCGATGGCATCCTGAAATGAAATGAAGTTGGAAAAGTAGGAGGATTCTTTAACGGCAATACCGAATTTTGATAAAAACAGGGCTTCATCCCGGCTTATTTCAAGTGCCTTCCCTGATATAACCGGATAGGAATAACCGAATAGGTAATTGCCGGGAATTTCAGTATCGGAATTTCTGTAAAGCATGTTCCCAGTTCGGATTAGCCTTCTCAATCCGCCGAGCGAAATATCCTTCCGGTCATATTTTTTGTTTTTAAAAGAACTGTAATAATTAATGATTTTTCCCGTCCTGTTATCCACGACCATGATTTTTTCTCTGAACCAATCGTCAAATGCCTGTTTGTATTGAGGCTTCAGATTGGATTTCCTGAAAATTTTATTTCTTATGGAATCTAAATTGTTTTTGTACGAGGCAGAATCCAGAACCGTATAAATTTCCAGATTTTTTTCTTCCGGATTAATTTTTAATTTTTCAAGCTCAGCATCAACGAAGCGGATAACCGTGCTGTCCTTTATCGGCTTTTTATCGGCATAATAATAGATGTTCTCCTTCCTGCAGGAAATAAGAAATAGCAGCAGGACGATCTGTAGAAATTTCATTTGGTTAGGGAATCTGAATTTTCTTCCCTCCAAACTTTGGTTCAACGCCTGTCATGAGATCCAGATAGGCTTTTGTTTTGGCGAGGTATTCCCGGACATTGGTTTTGAAGCCTGCATATTTGTTGACGTCCGGCGCATTGTAACCGTAGGCTTCCATCCCATGCTCACGGGCGAGGAATACGGCCCTTTCGTTATGAAACTTCTGCGAGATGGTGATCAGCTTTTCCTGTCCGAAAATTTCTTTGGCCCTTACCACAGAATCCAGGGTTCTGAAGCCGGCAAAATCAAGAAATATTCTGTTTTCGGGAACACCGTATCCGATCAGTGCCTGCTGCATATCTTCCGGCTCGTTGTAATCCTTTCTGCTGTTGTCTCCGCTTACAATAAGATACCGGATTTTCCCGCTTTTGAAAAGATCGGCAGCAGCGCGGATCCTGTACAGGAAATAGGCGTTGGGCTGGCCGTTGTCCAGGTTCTTGCTGGTTCCAAGGAGCAGACCTGTTTTTGTATCGGGAAGATCGGCCATCAGATAAGAAATATAAGCTTCCGTATTTCTTTTCATGCTGTAGTTGGCCCAGGCAATAAAAAGAATTCCTGCTACAAAAAGGAGCAGGAAAATTTTAAATATGTTTTTAATTAATTTCTTCATCGTGGATAAATATTTAGAACTCCAGTCCGTTCGGGAAAGCTCTTTTTCTGAAGATCAGGAGAAGCGCTGCCCCTACCGTAATGGCAGAATCGGCGACATTGAAAATATACTTGAAGAATTCAATATGCTTTCCACCGATTAATGGCCAGCTTTCAGGGACATTCCAGTCAACAATCGGGAAGTGGAGCATATCCACCACGCAGCCTTTCATAAAGGTGGAATAACCATGTCCGAAAGGGACGAAATGCGAAATACCTCCGTAGCCGATCCACCGGCCGGTGCTTTCATCGAAAACCGTTCCGCTGTCGAAGATCATTCCGTAGAACATGCCGTCAATTAAGTTTCCGATGGCTCCCGCAAAAATCATGGACATGGGAATCAGCAGGTAATTCGATTCACCTTTCTGAAGCCATTTTTTAAATAGATACACCATCCCTCCGATCAGGCAGATCCTTACGATCACGAGGAAGTATTTCCCGATAATTCCTCCGAAATGGAAACCGTAAGCCATGCCCGGGTTTTCCACAAAAGTCTTATTAAAAAATCCCTGAATAACGGGAATGCTTTCATTCAGCTCAAAATGGGTTTTTACATACATCTTGGAAGCCTGGTCGATCAGTAAAATAAGAAAGGTAACAAGTGCGAGCTTCTTCATTACAGGCCTTTAGGTTTAGAAGGTTTTCCTATTTTCTCATTTTTCCGTTCAACGATCTTTTTAATCGTTTTCTCGTTATGGTGCGTGTTTTTCGTGTGGAATTTCTCGAATTTAATATTCATTTCCTTTAAAACGCTTTTCAGGGCGTTCAGTTCCATGGCATTCTTGGTGTGCACAATTATGGATTCCATTGTCTTGATATAAGTTTTCTATTTTCTGGAGAGTTCATCGAGTCTTTTCCGGTCCTTTTCCGACAGGTCATTCACTCCGTTTTTGCCCATCTTGCCCAGCAGGCGGTCGATTTCTTTTTCCCGGTCGCGTTTTTCGGAATTGAATTGGTCATCGATCGTGTAGTTTCGCTTTTCATCCGGAAAGAACCTGTTTCTGATTTGCTCCCTGTTGAAAAACGCCAGTACGGCAACAACAATAATCCCTAAAATAATTATTTCGCTCATGGGCCTATACTAAAAAATCAGGTTTATAAAGTATTCCGTGAAATACGATATAAACCCAATGTATTGTAGATAACCGGATGGTTATTTCTGCATATTTTTCGCTTCGATGCTTAAAGTGGCATGAGGAACGGCAAATAACCTTTCTTTAGGAATAAGCTTACCGGTTACCCGGCAGATTCCGTAGGTCTTGTTTTCAATTCTGATCAGAGCATTCTTCAGATCGCGTAAGAATTTCTCCTGTCTGCCTGCCAAAATAGAATTCTGTTCCTTGCTCAGCGTTTCAGCACCTTCTTCAAATGCTTTAAAGGTCGGGGAAGTATCATCCGTACCGTTATTCTGGTCATTGATGAAGCTTTCTCTGATCAGCTGTAAATCCTTTTCCGCTTTCTCTATTTTTTCCCGGATTACTGCTTTAAACTCCTGTAAATCAGCATCACTGTATCGTACTCTTTCGTCTGACATAATCATTTTTCTCTTTTTTAATAAAATTATGAAATCAAAATTGAAAAACAATAACTATATGTTAAATTTTTTCAACATTTATCTTAAAATTAACCTCATCGATCTCGATTTCGTTAAAATTTGAAAGTGAAGATACAATTTCTATTTTATCCGACAAGACTTCCGAAGAAATATATTGTCCGTTCTTATTAATATCTTCAAGGAATGGTGAATTTTCTTCCAGGAAGATGGTAATTCTGTCGGTTAAATCGAAATCTTTCTCTTTTCTCAGGTTCTGGATTCTGTTGATGAATTCCCTGGCGATCCCTTCAGATTTTAATTCTTCTGTCAACGTCAAATCTAGTGCCACAGTTGTTTTCCCGTCGGAAGTTACCGTCCATCCCGGGATATCTTTGGTAGAAATTTCCACATCATCAAGCGTAATTTCATACCCCTGAACTTCAAGTTTCCCTTCTTTTTCAAGCTGTAAAATCTGCTCTGGCTGAAGGCCGGCAATCGCTCCGCCTACTGTTTTCATGTCTTTACCCAGTTTAGGGCCCAGCGCTTTGAAATTCGGTTTGATCTGCTTTACAATAAGATGCGATGCTTCTTCGGCATTAATCAGCTGGAGTTCTTTAACGTTAACTTCCTGCTTGATCAGTTCTGCAACCGCCAGGATCTGCTCTTCCGTTTTCTTATCCAGGAATGGGATGAGTACTCTTTGAAGCGGCTGTCTCACTTTAAGGCTTTCTGCACGTCTGATAGACAGGACCAGGCTCGTGATGGTCTGGGCAAGGTGGGTCTTTTCCACAAGATCCGTATCAATCAGGCTTTCATCCGCTACCGGGAAGTCCGTCAGGTGAATGGATTCCGCCGTGTCTTTTCCGGTGACTTTATTCAAATCCTGGTACAATTGATCCATAAAGAAAGGCGCAACCGGTGCCGATAATTTGGCTACCGTTTCCAGGCAGGTATACAAAGTCTGGTAAGCGGAGATTTTATCTTCAGAATAATCGCCTTTCCAGAAGCGTCTTCTGCACAGTCTTACATACCAGTTGCTTAAATTGTCATTTACAAAGGTATTGATGGCCCTGGCCACTCTGGTCGGCTCATAATCTTCATAGAATGCCTTTACTTCTTTGATCAGGAGATTCAGTTCGGAAAGGATCCAACGGTCGATTTCAGGACGGTTTTCCACTTCTTTTTCAGAATAGCTGAAGCCGTCTACGTTGGCATATAGAGCGAAGAAGGAATAGGTGTTGTAAAGGGTTCCGAAAAACTTTCTTCTTACTTCATCGATTCCCGCAATATCAAACTTCAGGTTTTCCCAGGGGTTGGCATTGGAGATCATGTACCAGCGTGTGGCATCCGGCCCGTACACTGAAAGGGTTTCAAACGGGTCTACTGCATTTCCTTTGGATTTAGACATTTTCAGTCCGTTTTTGTCCAGGACAAGACCGTTGCTCATTACGTTTTTATAGGCTACCGAATCAAACACCGCTGTTCCGATCGCATGAAGCGTATAGAACCAGCCTCTTGTCTGGTCAACGCCTTCCGCGATGAAGTCGGCAGGGAACGCTTTATGGTTGTCGATTAATTCTTTATTTTCAAAAGGGTAGTGCAGTTGTGCATACGGCATCGAACCTGAATCAAACCAAACGTCGATCAGATCGCTTTCCCGCTTCATCGGCTCTCCTGAATCCGAAACCAGAATAATCTTGTCCACCACATTCTTATGCAGATCGACAAGCTCATAATTCGATTCGGACATATTTCCGATGATGAAATCTTTGAACGGATTTTCTTTCATCAGCCCTGCTTCAACGGACTTCTCGATTTCGTTATATAATTCTTCGATCGACCCGATGATCTTCTCTTCTGCCTGTCCTGCCCCTAGGGAAGGGTCTGTTCTCCAGATCGGCAACGGGATTCCCCAGTATCTTGATCTTGAAAGATTCCAGTCGTTCACGTTTTCCAGCCAGTTGCCGAAACGCCCTTCTCCCGTAGATTTAGGTTTCCAGTTGATTTCTTTGTTTAAGCTGACCAGCCTTTCTTTTACAGCGGTCATTTTCACAAACCATGAATCCAGCGGGTAATACAGTACCGGCTTATCTGTTCTCCAGCAGTGCGGATAGCTGTGGACATATTTCTCTACTTTGAAGGCTTTGTTTTCCGTCTTCAGTAAAATCGCCAGTTCCACATCCCAGGATTTTTCCGGAGCCGTACCGTCATCATAATATTCGTTCTTGATGTATTTCCCGGAGAATAATTCCGGAACATTTTCACCTTTAATGAATTTTCCCTGAAGATCCACCAACGGAACCAGGTTGTCGTTTTCATCTTTTACCAGCATCGGCGGGATCTCCGGTTGAGCCATTTTCGCCACTCTCGCATCGTCCGCACCGAAAGTCGGGGCCGTATGAACGATTCCGGTACCATCTTCTGTCGTTACGAAATCACCCGCAATCACCCTAAAGGCATTTTCCGGATGGTCATTCGGCGTAAACCATGGAACCAGTTGCTCATAGCGCGTATCCAGCAGTTTCTCTCCTGTAAATTCTTTTAAAATTCTGAACGGGATGGTTTTGTTTTCTGCGGAATAACCGGCAAGATCTTCATCCGTCCCTTCAGCATATTTTTTACCGAAAACTTTAGGCAACAGAACGCGGGATAAAACAACGTTTACCGGCTCGAAAGTGTATTGGTTGAATGTTTGAACCAGGACATATTCGATATCTCTTCCCACGGTAAGGGCCGTGTTGGAAGGAAGTGTCCATGGAGTGGTCGTCCAGGCAAGAATATGTACGTCTCCGTCCACATCGTTAAACAGCTCGGAAGAATCTTTCTTTACCTTGAACTGGGCCACCACTGTTGTATCCGAAACATCGTGGTATGTTCCAGGCATGTTTAGTTCTGCCGAAGAAAGTCCGGTTCCTGCTTTCGGGGAATAAGGCTGGATCGTGTAGCCTTTGTATAATAATTCCTTATCATACAATTGCTTCAGCAGCCACCAGACCGTCTCCATGTATTTTGATTTGTACGTGATGTACGGATCGTCAAGATCTACCCAATATCCGATTTTTTCGGTCAGGTTGTTCCAGACGTCGGTATAGCGCATCACCGCTTCGCGGCAGGCTTTGTTGTAATCTTCAATCGAAATCTTTTTGCCAATATCTTCTTTAGTGATTCCTAATTCTTTTTCCACACCAAGCTCTACCGGAAGTCCGTGGGTATCCCAACCCGCTTTACGGAAAACCTGCTTTCCGTTCTGGGTCTGATAACGACAGAAAATATCCTTTAGTGCCCTGGCCATTACGTGGTGAATTCCGGGCATACCGTTTGCCGAAGGCGGACCTTCATAAAAAACAAACTCGGGCTGCCCCTCACGGATCTCAACACTTTTATTGAAGGTTTTATTCTGCTTCCAGAATTCCGAGATGTTCTCGGCTACGTCAATAAGGTTGAGGTTTTTGTACTCTTTAAACTGGCTCATTGTAATAGATCAATATCGTTGATTAATTAAGTTGGCAAATTTACTAAAATTTACCGGTTTATAATATATGTTTTATTTTGATAGTTCCCATCAAAAACTTCTGTTTCAGAAAAATATAGTGAAGATAGGAAGGAAAGGTGAATCGTCAACGGTGAATGAGTGAATTTTTAGAGGTATTATGGTTAAATAATTTCATAATTAATAAATATGGCTGTAAATGCTTTTGAAATGCCTCCAATCGATAAAGGGTAATCGTCTATTAAAATCTGTGCGATCTGTGGAAAAATTGAACTGCCGGATTTTAATTTTAATTAAATAAATTTGTCCTCTAAAATAGCAACCATTGGAATTTCATCCATCCATCGAAAAAGCATCCGTTCAGGAGATAAAAAAAGTTCAGGAGCAGAAGCTTCAGGAACTGCTGGCGTATCTTGAAATGCATTCGCCTTTTTACACAAGGGTATTCAGAGAAAATAATATCCGGGTTGCCGA